>Ga0307421_1000337_pt1 | contig 30670 bp, 33 predicted proteins | sample SalMarWE160270MG_FD_202163 | JGI IMG/M metagenome (GOLD analysis project Ga0307421, IMG submission 202163) | Salt marsh sediment microbial communities from the Plum Island Ecosystem LTER, Massachusetts, United States - WE1602-70 | ecosystem: Environmental > Aquatic > Marine > Intertidal zone >... | reverse complement strand
CCTAGCCTTTTCAAGTGGACACCACACAGCGCCAAGCACCATTATTCCTTGGTTATCGTGCTCTAAATGGCAACTCTCGTCACAATATACGTTATAAGTTGAAGCCATGGTAGTCTTGTATGCACTGCTTCTTGACGATCAGAGTTTCTTACTAATTCTAGACCTTTTTATGTGTTATTTCTAGTAAAAAGGCCTTTGGATTGTTTCGAATGGTCCAGTTAGGGGGATTCGAACCACTGCACGTATTGAACTCGCGGTAAGGAGAGCCAGCCTTATTCGTTTGACGCACACTGCCGGATAAAGTAAACTTATACTGCTGGTTCTGGATAAGATACAAGTAGCTCCTGAAGTGCTGGAATAAGCTGCTTCTTCTCGAATGAAAGTTCGGGAACTGTCCAGAGTGGCCAGCCAGTTTGTTCCCAAAGGCATTATTATGGGAATTAAAGAGAATATCCTAAAGCTGTTAGATGAACTGCCCCCCGGTGTGGAGCTGGTGGCCGCCGCCAAGAAACGGACGCCCGATGAAGTGCTGCAGGCAATAGAAGCCGGCGTAAAGGTCATCGGGGAAAACTACGTCCAGGAAGCCGAAACAGCCCGCGCCGCCATTGGCGGTAAAGCCGCCTGGCACATGATTGGGCGCTTGCAGAAAAACAAGGTAAAAAAAGCGGTAGCCCTCTTCGATATAATAGAGACCGTCGATTCCGTTGAGCTGGCGCGGGAGATTGATAAGCGCTGTGCCGAAATGGGTAAGGTGATGCCGGTGCTGGTCGAAATCAACAGCGGCCGGGAGGAGCAGAAGGCGGGGGTACTGCCGGAAAACGCCGAGGCGCTGATAAGGGAAATTTCCCGCCTGCTCAACATCAGGGTAATGGGTCTGATGACCATGGGTCCCCGCTTTGGCAATCCGGAAGATTCCAGGCCCTACTTCGTCATTACCCGCCAGCTCTTTGACCGCATTAAAGCCCTCAAAATAGCCAACGTGGAGATGAAGCACCTCTCTATGGGCATGACCAACTCCTATCAGATTGCCCTGGAAGAGGGGGCTAACCTGGTGAGGATAGGCACCAGGATATTCGGTGAGAGATAACCCCTTGACTAGTTAGGCGTTAGACCTTAATCTATAATTAGGCAGATGGTTGAGGAAGAAGGAAGGGAAAAGTTAGCTCAGGAAGAGCTGGTTAGAGAGAAGGTAGACGGGGAGGGGAACCGGTGGCGCAAGGTCTACTTCGGCGGCGGCGCTCATTTCCGGAACTGGCTGGAGCAATGCCGTGAGCTGGGCGAGGTTGAGGTGGAAGAGGTGGACTCCAAGGGGTTCAAGTGCTTTGAGGAGGGCGGTGAAAAACTCTACCGGATATGGATGAAAGAGGAGCCGCCCGATTAAAAAACGGCTTGATTTGCTGACAGTCTAAGGAGGTACTAAAAAGGTGCATTGAATGAGGATAGGTGCTAAAATAGGCCGTAATCAATAATCAGGAGGATAATTTTAACAAATGGCATTGAAGATAACTGAGGAGTGTATTAGCTGCGGGGCCTGCGAGCCCGAGTGTCCCAACGAGGCTATCTCCGAGGGGGAAGAAATCTATATAATTGACGCTGATAAGTGCACCGAGTGTGTGGGTGCTCATGATTCCTCGCGTTGTGTCGAGGTCTGCCCGGTGGATTGCTGTGTGGCTGATGATGCTCATAAGGAGAGCAAAGAGCAACTGCTGGAGAAGTGGAAAAAGCTGCACCCCGGCGAGACTCCGGCGTCCAGCTAGAACCGCCGGTTTTGGCTTTATTTTGACCCTAGACTTGTTAGAGCAAGTATAGGTATTACCCTTTCTGTTCTTCCCCGATAGCTCAATGGTAGAGCGGGCGGCTGTTAACCGCTAGGTTGTTGGTTCGAGTCCAGCTCGGGGAGCCAGATATTTTTTCTATTGTCCCCACCCCATTTATTATCTTTACCCACCCGCCGCCCTTTTTAGCCCCGCCCCGTTTTAAAGTATGTTTTTCTTCCCATACCCACCCGCCCAAAATGGTTTTGCCTCTTTACATCTCTCTTCCCCACCCCCTTTTAAGGAGTATTAAAGAGATAAAACCTCTGTAGGGTGGGTCAGGGTGGGAAGCAAGACCAAAGCGTTTGAGCCCCATCTATACCCGTGCTATAATTCCCCCGTAGGAACACCGTTATGTTGGACAGATTAGAGCAGATAGAAAAACTGAGTTTGATACCTTGAATAAAAAGGAGATAAACTTAAATTGATTCCGAAAGAATATAGCGTTGAAGGCAAGGTAGCAATTGTTACCGGAGGTGGGCGGGGTATTGGCAAGGCTATTGCTTTAGTTTTGGCTGAGGCTGGGGCAGATATTACAGTGGTCGCTCGCACCAGAGAGCAGGTAGAGCAAACGGCAAGAGAGGTTCGCCAATTAGGTCGAAAAGCATTGGCTATACCTATGGATGTAACTAATGAAGACCAGGTAAAAGAGGCGATTAAGGAAACTCTTTCGCACCTAGGTAAAATAGACATACTGGTTAATAACGCCGGTGTTGATAGCCCTATGAAGCCGGTTGCTTATATTCCCGGGATAAAGTCCCCTGGGTGGGAATTAACTGATGGTAATTGGAAGAAACAGCTGGAGCTAGAAGAGTGGCGTCGAATTTTAGAGATAAACTTAACTGCTCCCTTTCTTTTTGCTCAAGCTGTTGGACCTCATTTTCTCAAGCAGAAGAAAGGAAAAGTCATTAATATCAGCTCCAATAGTGCCGAACTGGGTACTCCTTATTCTTCTCCATATTGTGTTAGTAAAGCGGGGCTCAGTATGTTTACCCAATGCCTGGCTTCAGAGTGGGCTCCGTTTAATATCTGTGTAAATGCCATTGGCCCTGGTGATACAAACACCGAGATGATGGCGCAATTCATAAAGGACCCTGTGGTAGCAAAGATAGTATTTGATGCAATTCCTGCAGGGCGATTAGCCGAACCACGAGAAATGGCACTACTGGCGCTATACCTTGCCTCAGAAGCTTCTAACTTTATGAATGGCCAGACAATCTACATTGATGGTGGCCAGCAAAGTCGTGGGGCAGGCATTTAATCAACAAAAAGGCAGGATCAGCAAATATTCTAGCCCTATATTGTCAATCAGTCTAGCCCCCCCGTTTGAGCCCCATCTATACCCGTGCTATAATCCCCCCGTAGGAATACCGTTATGTTGGACAGACTAGAGCAGATAGAAAAACACTACCAGGAGCTTGACCGGCAGATAGCCCTGCCGGAGGTTAACATCGACCCGGAAAAACTCCAGGCGCTGGCCCAGGAGAAGGCGGACCTTGAAGACCTGGTGACCAAATATCGGGCTTACAGGGAGACTGCTAAAGAATTGGAAGACACCAAAGCCATGCTGGACGGCGCTCAGGAAGAAGACATGAGCGCTATGGTCAAGCAGGAGATAGAAAAGCTGGAGGCCAGGCTTGAAAGCCAGCTTGGTGAGCTGAAAACCGCCCTCACCCCCAGAGACCCCAGCGACCAGAAGGACATCATCATGGAAATCAGGGCGGGGACGGGCGGAGATGAAGCCGGGCTGTTCGCCGCTGACCTCTTCCGCATGTATTCCCGTTATGCCCAGGACAAGGGCTGGGCGGTGGATATCATTGACAGCAACGAGAGCGGCATCGGCGGCTTTAAGGAGATAATTTTTGAGATTAAGGGCAAAGGCGCCTTCAGCCGCCTCAAGTATGAGATGGGGGGACACCGGGTACAGCGCGTGCCGGCCACCGAGTCTTCGGGCCGGATTCATACCTCGACGGCTACCGTGGCCGTTCTCCCTGAGGCCGACGAGGTAGAGATAGACGTCAACCCGGAAGACCTTAGAATTGATATCTTTCACAGCGGCGGGGCGGGGGGGCAGAATGTAAACAAGGTGGCCACCGCCGTCCGCATTACCCACCTCCCCACCGGGCTGGTCAGCGTCTGCCAGGACGAGCGCTCCCAGCTCAGAAACCGGAAGAAGGCGATGGCGGTGCTCCGCGCCCGTCTGCTGGATATAGAGCGGAGCAAACAGGAGGAGGAGATAACCCGGCAGCGCCGTTCCCAGGTGGGCAGCGGCAAGCGCGCCGAAAAGATAAGGACCTATAATTATCCCCAGGACCGCGTCTCCGACCACCGCCTCGGCCAGACCTTCCGCAACCTGCCCCGAATCCTTGACGGCGACCTGGATAAGCTCATTGAAACCCTGGCCACCAGCGAGCAGGCAAAACAGCTGGAGGAGCAGCTGGCTTGACCTTAAAGCAGGCTCTCCGCCGCGCCCGGGACATTCTCGCCCGGAACAATATTGAGGATGCCCTTTTGGAAGGCGAGCTGCTGCTGCGGCATGCCCTCAATATAGATAGAGTCCAGCTGTATGTTGACCTGGATAAGGATTTAACCCCCCAACAGGAAGAGGCCTTCCGGCGTTTGTTAGAGCGCCGCTTAAGCGACGAGCCGGCGGCCTATATCACCGGCCGCCGCGAGTTCTACGGGCTTGATTTTAATGTTAACCCCGCCGTCCTCATCCCCCGCCCCGAAAGCGAGCTTTTAGTGGAAAAAGTCCTGTCTATCGCCAAAAATCATCCTTCATCTATAATAGCTGATATCGGCACCGGCAGCGGGGCCATTGCTATAAGCCTGGCGGTTAACCTGCCCCGGGCAAAGATTTACGCTATTGATATCTCCGCCGCCGCCCTGGAAACGGCTTCGGCAAACTGCCGCAAACACGGCGTTTCTGATAGAGTCCGCCTTTTAGAGGGCAACCTGCTTGAACCTCTGCCGGAGCCGGTTGATATAATAGTGGCTAACCTGCCCTATGTCAGCAGAGCCGAATTAAACCCGAAGCTCGAGCCGCCGCTGGCGCTTGACGGCGGCACCGGCGGAGCAAAAGTGATAGAACAGCTGTGCCGGCAGGCGGGCGGTAAGCTTAAAAGCGGCGGCTGTTTACTTCTGGAGATAGGGCAGGGACAGAGGCAAGCGGTGGAAACTATTTTACATAAAGTATTTCCAGGGGGCGGAATAGAGGTCTTCCCAGACCTGGCCGGCATCGACCGTGTGGTACTGTTAAACCTCTCCGCCGGCACGGTTCGGCTTGACAGGCAACCGCTACACTGTTAAATTAGTTACTTGGGTTCCCCAACCAGTTTTAAACATTAAACGGAGGAATTAGGCGTTATGAACATGATTGTCTGCATCAAACAGGTTATTGACCCCGAGGCACCCCCCGCCAGTTTCAAGATTGACCCCTCCGGCAACAAGGTAGTGCCGCCGGCGGGCGTCTCGCCGGTAGTCGACCCCTATGCCGAATACGCGGTGGAGGCGGCGCTAAAGGTCAAGGACGCTTCAGGGGGCAAAGTCACCGCCCTCAGCCTGGGCTCAAACCAGCTCAGGGACATCGTCAAGAAACCGCTGGCGATGGGGGCTGACGAGCTTATCTTACTGGAGGACGAGGCCTTCGACGAGAGCGACAGCTGGTCAACCGCCTACGCCCTGGCTGCGGCTATCAAGAAGATAGGCGAATACGATATCATCTTCTGCGGCCGCGAGGCTTCGGACTGGAATGCCGGTCAGGTAGGCTCCGGTCTGGCCGAGATACTGGGGCTGCCCAGCGTCACCCTGGCCGAGAAGATAGACATCACCGACGGCAAGGCCAAGGTGCAGAGGAAAACCGACGATGGCTATGAGGTGGTTGAGATATCGCTGCCCTGCCTGATTACCGCCAGCAACGAGATTGGCGAGCCCCGCTACCCCACCATAAAGGGGATTATGGGCGCCAAGAAGAAGGAGCCGGTGGTCTGGAAGCCGGCCGATATCGGCGTTGATGCCGCTCAGATAGGCGCTGCCGGAAGACGCACCAAGCTGGCCAAGCTCTTCCAGCCGGTGCGTGAGGGTAAGTGCGAGATAATTGAGGGCGAAGGCCCGGAGGAAGCGGCGGCCAACCTGGTGGTAAAACTGCGGGAAGTTAAGGTGTTATAGGAGTTAAATTATGGCTGAAAATAAAGGCGTTCTGGTTTTATGTGAGACTAAAGAAGGCAAACTGGCCTCAATCTCCACCGAGTTGCTCGGCGGCGGCCGGAAGCTGGCGGATGACCTGGGACAGGAGCTGTCGGCGGTACTGGTCGGCAGCGGCGTGGCTAATCTAGCGCAGGAAGCCACCGCTTACGGCGCCGATAAGGTCTATGTCGTTGACGACCCACTGCTTAAAGACTACCAGACCGATAGTTACGTCCCGGTAATGGAAAAGGTGGTCGGGCAGGCCATGCCCCAGGTCTTAATCATGGGGCAGACCTCCATCGGCCGCGACCTGGCCCCACGGCTGGCTTTCCGGCTTAACACGGCTGTCTCTCTGGGCTGCCTGGAGCTGGCCATTGACCCCCAGTCCAAGAAACTATTACAGACCAAGCCGGTCTACGGCGGCAACGCCCAGGCCGTTTTTATTACCGAATCCTTCCCCCAGATAGCCACCGTCCGGCCCAAGGCAATGGTGCCGCTGGCGCCGGACCAGTCCCGAAAAGGGGAGGTAATCAAGGTTGATGCCAGTCTGGACGCTTCGGCGATAAGGACCAAGGTTTTAGAGAAGGTTCCCGAAGAGGTTGCGGGGATAAAGCTGGAGGACGCCGAGGTGGTGGTTGGTGGCGGCCGGGGCATCGGCAGCGCCGAAGGCTTTGCCCAGTTAGAGGAGATAGCCAAGCTATTAAAGGGAGCGGTGGGCGCTACCCGCCCCCCCTGTGATAACGGCTGGGCGCCGGCCGGGGCGCAGGTAGGGCTTACCGGCAAGATTGTCACCCCCGAACTTTACATCGCTGTCGCCCTATCCGGTTCCAGCCAGCACATGTCCGGCTGTTCCGGCTCCAAGACCATAGTGGCTATAAACAAAGACCCGGAGGCTAATATATTCAGGGAAGCCCGCTTCGGCGTGGTGGGCGACTGGAAAAAGATAGTACCCGCCTTCACCGAAAAGCTCAAGGAGCTTCTGGCTAAATAAAGACAGTAAATAAGGAGCGATATCATGAAACTAAGAATTTTGGCTGGTTTATCCTTACTGCTGGTCAGCCTGCTGGTTATCTCACCGGCGGCAGCCATTCTGGCCCAGGAAGAGGAAGCTCCTCCCCCAGAGATGGTTACTCTGACAACCACCTACACCAAGCTGGAGGGAATCGCCGGTACCAGCTTTGAGTTTGAAGTTAACTTGGAGTACACCGGGGGAACCGAAGCCCGGATCTTTGACCTGGCGGCTACCGGACCCCAGGACTGGACGGTATATGTTACCCCCACCTACCCCGCCGACAAACAGATACTGGATATCAGGCTTGAGCCGGTGCAGCCCTACCAGACCGCTGCGCCGACCAAGATACTTATTCATGTCTCTCCCCCTTACTGGCTGTTGCCCCAGCCCGGCGAATACCCGATAACCGTAAGTGTAACCTCGGGTGAAGTTACCGGCTCTATAGAACTCACCGCCGTGGTAACTTCCACCTATATAATGGGTCTGGTCCCTGCCGAAGAGCGCTATGATACCACGGCCACGGCCGGCCGGGACAACTATTTCACCGTAGAAGTACAGAACAACGGCTCGGCGGCTGTTGATGACATCGTCTTCTCCTCGAATAAACCGAAGGGGTGGACTATTGAGTTCTCCCCGAACAAGATAGATACCGTGGCCGCTTTTGATTCCCGGACGGTAGAGGTCAACATCAAGCCGCCGGCCAAGACCATCGCCGGGGATTATCAAATCAGCCTCACCGCCACTGGCAAGCAAATTTCGGACGATGTGGATATCCGGGTCAGCGTGGAAACGCCCACCATCTGGGGCTGGGTGGGGGTGGCTATCATCGTGGTAGTTATCGCCGGGTTGATATATGTCTTTATGCGCTTTAGCCGCCGGTAAAATATGGACAAGAAGATAGTCTTAGAAACCCAGGACTTGACCAAGCGGTACGATGGCAATACGGTGGTTGATAACCTCAATCTCCATGTCGCCGAGAACGAGGTCTTCGGCCTGCTGGGACCCAACGGTGCCGGCAAGACCACCACCATCCTCATGCTGCTGGGACTGACCGAGCCGGCTTCGGGCAGCGCCCGGGTATTCGGCTTTGACTCCACCCGTGAGCCGCTCAAGGTAAAGCGCCTTACCGGCTACCTGCTGGAAAGGCTGGGCTTCTACGACGGCCTCACCGCCCGGCAGAACCTCAGGTTTATCGCCTGGCTCAATAACATGACCGATGACGAAGCCGAGCAGCAGATTGAGCAGGTGCTGGAATCGGTGGGCTTAACCGAGGTGGCCGATACCTCTGTGGGCAAGTTCTCCCGGGGTATGAAACAGCGCCTGGGGATAGCCGACGTGCTGGTCAAGAAGCCCCGGCTGGCTATCTTAGACGAGCCCACCGCCGGCCTCGACCCGGAGGGGATTAATCAAACTCTCGACCTGATAGCCGGCCTGCCCAATATGGGGACGACGGTGGTCATGTGCTCCCACCGCCTCTATGAGGTGCAGCGGATATGCCACAGCATCGCCATACTGGCCAAGGGCAAGCTGGTGGTGGAGGGTACTCTGGACGCCCTGGGCCGGGAGGCTCTGGCCGAAGGCCGCTATAGAATAGAGGTGGAAACCGCCGAGGCCAGACCGCAGCTGGTAGAGATCATCGGTAAAATCAGCGGGGTAAGAAACGTGGAAGCGGAGGGCAATTTCCTGCACATCACCACCGATTCCGACCTGCGGGCAGCCATCTCCAAGGCGGTGGTGAATAACGATGTCGCCCTTATTCAGATGAAGGTTCAGGAGTTCTCTCTGGACGATATATACAAGAAGTATTTCCAGGAAGAAGGCTAGCTTAAACAATGATAACCATAATCAAAAAAGAACTGGCTGACTATTTTACCAGCATAAGGTGTTTCATCCTCTTTATACTGGTGCTACTGGCCAGCGCCGCCGGGCTTTATGCCGCCTATCAGGGAATCCGCGGGGTGGATACCAGCACTGGCTTTGTTTTCATCCGCCTGTTTACCACCTCGGGGGAAAACATACCCTCGCTGGTCAGCTTCATCGGCATCTTCGTTCCCGTTATCGGCATCGCCCTTGGCTTTGACGCCATAAACCGGGAATACTCCAGCGGCACCATGAGCCGTATCCTGTCTCAGCCCATCTTCCGCGATAGCGTCATCAACGGCAAGTTTCTAGCCGGGATGATTACCCTGGCTATTATGATGGCCACCACCCTGCTGCTGGTTGGAGGCTTTGGTCTGCGCATGATCGGGGTGGCGCCCAGCGCCGAGGAAATCATCCGCCTCTTCATCTACTTCGTTTCCATCGTTATCTTCGGCGCCTTTTGGATGGGGCTGGCCATACTTTTCTCGGTCATAATCAAGAACCTGGCTATCTCCCTGCTGGCTTCGCTTGCCGTCTGGCTGTTCTTCGGTTTCTTCTATACCCTGCTGATAGTGCCGGCGGTAGCCAGGTCGGTGGATATTTATCTGTTACTGGTGCGGCTCTCGCCCAATACCCTCTTCGAGGAAGCGACCATGGCCATGCTATTGCCCCAATCCAGGGGTCTGGGACTTTTTGCTTCGAGCGAGATATCCTATATGATACTCAACCCCCTGCCCCTGGGCCAGAGCCTGCTGCTGGTCTGGCCGCAGCTTACCACCATGATAGGCCTGGCCGCGGTCTGCTTTGCCGTAAGCTATATCGTCTTCATGCGGCAGGAGATAAGGGCTACTTAAGCCTTATCTTTTTCCGCCTGCCGGTCGGCGATAATCTTCTGGGCGACATGGGCCGGCACCTCTTCGTAGTGGCTGAAGGTCACCTTGTAGCTGCCCCGCCCCTGGGTTATCGATTTCAGGTCTATGGCGTAGCGCAGGACCTCGGCCAGCGGCACCTGGGCTTCAATAACATTGATGCCTCCCCCCGGGTTCATTCCCTGCACCCGCGCCCGCTTGGTGTTAAGGTCGCCGATGATATCGCCGGTGAAATCCTCGGGGACGGTAACCTCGATGTTCACTATCGGCTCCAGCAGTATGGGCTGCCCCTCGGCCAGGCCCTTCCTTAGCGCCCCCGCCCCGGCAATCTTAAAGCAAATCTCCGATGAATCAACCGGGTGGAAGCTGCCGTCGTAGACGGTTGCCTTGAGGTCGGTGACCGGGTAGTGCGCCAGCACCCCCTCCTTAAAGGCTTCGTTAACGCCCTTTTCCACCGCCGGGATATAGTTCCGGGGGATAGTCCCGCCGACTACCTTGGCGGCGAACTCGTTACCGCTGCCCCGCGGCAGGGCCTCAAGCTCGAGCTTGACGTGCCCGTACTGGCCGTGCCCCCCCGTCTGTTTCTTATGCTTATACTCGGCCTTGGCGCCGGCCGTAATCGTCTCTTTGTAGGGTACCCTGGGTGTCTCCAGCGTTACCCCCACCCCGAACTTTCGCTGCATCTTTTCGGCGGCCACCTCTAAATGTGATTCCCCCATTCCGGATAAAACCGTTTCGCCGGTGTCGGTATCACGGCGCACGCGGAGGGTGGGGTCTTCTTCGGCCATGCGGGTCAGGGCCGCTCCCAGTTTATCCACATCGGCCTTGGTCTTGGGGTGTACCGCCAGGCTGAAGACCGGCTCGGGGAACTCGATGGGGGCGATCTTTATCGGCTTATCCTGGTTGCCCAGGGTGTCGCCGGTGTTGGTCAGGGCCAGCTTGGCTACCGCCCCGATGTCCCCCGCCCCCAGCTGGGTTACCGGCTCCTGGTTCTTACCCCTCAGCAGGAAAAGCTGCCCGATGCGTTCGGCGCCCTTGTGGGTGGCGTTCCACACATGGGAGTTGCTGCTGATGGCGCCGTTATAGACCCGGAAGTAGGTCAGCTTGCCCACGTAGGGGTCGGCGCTGGTCTTGAAGACTAAAGCCGCCAGCGGGGCATCGGCGCTGGACTCAACTGTCTGCCTGGTTGAATCGCTTATAGTTACCACCTTCCGCTCTTTGGCCGAAGGCAGCAAACCGCTTATGGCACCCAGGAACAGTTTAAAGCCGATATTCTTCAGCGCCGAGCCGGTGAAGATAGGCACCACCTTGCCGCTCACCACCGCCTGCCGCAGGCCACTACTGAGTTCCTCCTGGCTTAGCTCGCCGCCTTCCAGGTATTTCTCGATGAGCTTATCATCGGCCTCGGCGGCGGCTTCTATCAGTTTCTCCCGGTAGGATTCGGCCTGGCTCTTGAGCTCGGCGGGTAACTCCGCCTCTTTTCCCTCGGTGCCGCTGTAGGCTTTCATGGCCAGCAGGTCAACTACGCCCTCGAATTTATCCTGGGCGCCGATGGGCAGCTGCGCCGGCAGGCACCTGGGGCCGAATTTAGCCTGTATCTGCCCCACCGTTTTATTGAAGTCGGCGTTCTCGCGGTCCATCTTGTTGATAAAAATAAGCCGGGGCAGTTCGGCCTGCTCGCAGTAGCCCCAGGACTGTTCGGTGCCCACCTCAACGCCGGAGGCGGCGCAGGCCATAATTACCGCCCCCTCGGCCACCCTTATGGCCGCCCTGACCTCGCCGACGAAGTCGGCGTAGCCGGGGGTATCCAGCAGGTTAATCTTGGTATCCTGCCACTGACAGGGGAGAACAGACAGGTTTATGCTTATCTGGCGCTTTACCTCGTTTTCATCGTAGTCCGAGGTGGTGCTGCCGTCATCGGTCTTGCCCAGGCGCTTGATGGCTCCGGCGGTAAACAGCATTGCCTCGGCGGCCGAGGTCTTACCGGCGCCGCTGTGAGATAGCAGAACGACGTTGCGTATACTCTCCAGTCCCTGTTTTGGCATATGGGCACCTACTCTCTAGCTTAATCCAGTAATCCAACAAGCTATTATTATACTCGGAGCTTGGTGATAGGGCAAGTTACTAACTATCGCGCGCGCCGCCGTTTTCTTCTAAACAGGGAGGGGATTATCCACAGCAGGAAAATTATGCCGAAGAAGGAATAGCGGGTGGGGAAGGCGCCCCCGCCCCCGCCACCTCCGCCCTGGGAAACGGCGGTCAAAGGTGGCGCTGTCGGTTCCTCGCTAACTATCTCTTCCCCGGTTATCTCGTAGGCCGCCAGTTCGACGTCGAGATACTCCTTGGATGTCCAGCCCAGCGGGTTATTGCGGCCGGTAGCCTCGGCCCAGACCCAGCCCGGCTCGCCGTCCACCTCGAACAGCGCTGGCGCCTGGGTGTAGTCGGGCAGGTAAACCATGGCTGCGGTATGCCCCTCGCCGATGATTATCGCCGAACGGTAGCCCGCCCCTTTATACATCACCGCCAGCAGTACGGCGCTATCCTCGCAGTCGCCGTAGCCGGCCCTGCCCCCCTCAATGAGGGCCGCCAGCTCGTCGGCGTTCTGGGCGAACTCCTCACATTCAAACTGGTCGATATCGCTGGTGTACCTCACCCGGTCCCGCACGAAGCCGAATATCGCCTCCGCCCTTTTGTTGCGGTCGGGGTACTCGTCGGCAAACTGCTCCCCCAGGCGGTAGGCTACAGCCGCGTTTCCCCCCAGGCTCTCGAAGGCTATCACCGGGCGGAAGCTGGTCTGCGTTACCTGGTAAAAGCCGTCCTCGCCGAAGGCGCGGGTGCGGCATATCTCCCAGTCGTCGAAGACATCGCCTTCTTTCTCATCGAAATTCTCTGATGGAGACGCCCAGGCATAGCCGGCGGTTAACAGACCGGCCAGCAGTATAAGGCTCAAACCGATTAATATAACCAGCTTTCTCATAGCGGTCCCGTCAGAGCGGCGTGGAGGATCAGACCGAAGAAGACCAGATAGCCGAAGACGTGTATCCCTACCGCCACCGGGCTGTTCTTGATGCTGGTAAAGGGTATCTGGGGCGTCAGCTTATCCATAATATAGAATAACGCTACCCCGATGAGCAGGCTCACCACAAAGCTCATGGCCAGCAGCCCCCAGGTTCTGAAGTCAAAGATGTACCACACGATTGGGGCGGTGACGGCGGTGAGAGCCGTAATGGCGCCGTGGATGACCAGCCCGATGAGGATAAAGAAGCCGCCGATGAAAAGTCCGGTAGCCACCGGGTCCTCCCCGATGCGCTCTCGGTGGGGGATGTGGGGGGTTAGAACGTCAAACACCCGCACTCCCAGGATGGCCAGCAGCCCGGAAACAAAGGCCAGCAGCACCACTTTAGCCAGCCATATCAGCACGATTACCCAGAAGGGAGCGACCAGACCAAGCTCATTCATAGCGTTTCCTCCTTGTCATTAATAATCCACCATCTATATCTCATATAAGGGTAAATTCCTTCTGCGTAAAGTTGTCTTCACCAGGCTTTGTAAGCTTAAGGATTGAGCCTGATTCCCGCCCTTCCCCAAATGATTTTGCCCTCTGAATCTATTCTCTGGACGTATGCCCTTTCTGACTTAAACATGGATTTTCCACTGCCCCAGGCAATAACAGCCCCTCCATGTCCATCATAGTCCATGGCATGAGTACTACGTTCTGTGAATACTATCCCGTCGTCAGGCCAGATGGTTCTGCCCTCAGCATCTATTTTCTGGGCACGATTACTGTAAATCACAATGGCTCCTCCCGAGCCATCGCTTACCGCCATGCGGGGCCAGAAGCTCGCACGGGTTTTGATATAACAAACCTCTACCCCACCCGGCTGCCACTCTATGTTGCCACTGGCACCTATCTTCTGGGCGTACAGGCTCATCAGCCCCTTCCGCAGGTCTTCCCAGATAACTATAGCGCCGCTGGCGCCATCACTTACTACAAGAAGGTTGCTGGGGAAAGCTTCTGCCACGGCTTTGGTTATACCCAGCGGTACACCATTCGGCTGCCAGAGTATATTACCGCTGACATCTACCCTTTGGGCATAAATATCAAACAAAAGGGCTTCCGGTGTGCCATCTTCGACTTTACCTTCGGGTACCTGCATCCAGACAGCTATGGCACCTCCCGAGCCGTCGCTTATGACCTTTGGCTCTTCAGAGAAAACCCCTTCCGGAGTGGTGTACAAAAGGACACCTTCTTGTCCCCACGATAGACTGCCCTCGGCATTTATCCTCTGAGCAAAGATGTTCTGTGCCTCCTCTTCCCAGAAAACGATGGCACCACCAGCACCGTCACCAGCCAGTTGCAAGGTGTTATCTTGATATCCTCCACGAGTGAAAAAGACTCCATCCTCTCCCCAGGGGAAGTTACCCTCAGAGTCTATCTTTATAATGAATAGCGTTCTTTCATCATAGCTGTAATCGGTAGCAATGATAGCGCCGCCGGTTCCATCGCTTATCATATGGTCAACGCCCCTGATTTCCCTCTGCCATACATTGTTCCCATTAGAATCTACCTTGGTGACGTGCGTTAAATATTCTATGGGACGCTGGCCGGGAGGCTGTTTCCAATCAGGCTCGGAAGGATATCCGCTCCAGGTCACAATAGCTCCTCCGGAGCCATCGCTAACAATATGGAGTTCGTGAAAGCTATCACACTGCTTATATGCACTCCCGATGAGTACTCCTTCCTCTCCCCATAGGGCTTCTCCCTCAGGACTGATTTTCTGAACATAGAAATCATGCTGGTTGCCGCTTTTAATGTCTTCATAAACAACTATAGCGCCACCAGTACCATCACCGGTTACCCGGGGGCCATACGGCTGGCAAGCCTGTTGCAGACAACTGCAACCTACGCTGAATATGGTGGTTGCCAGCAGGACGGCTGTCAGGGCTATTATAAGGGCAAGTTTTTTTATTTTTCACCCCCAAACTTATCGTAGGAAACGATTTCATTTAGCTCTTTCCTCGGTCTGGGATTGGGACTTTCATCGGGGTAGCCCAGGGGGGTCATTGAGACGACGGCAAAGCCTTCTGGTACTCCCAGTATTTCGGCTGTCTTGATGGCGTCAAAGGCGCCGATGTGCACCGTGCCCAGCCCCAGGGCGTGGGCGGTCAGCGTCAGGTTCTGCATGGCTAGGGCCACGTCGTACATATACCAGTCGCCCTTATCGGTCACCGGAGCTTTCCCTCCCTTAACATAATAGCCCGCCTTCCTCAGCTCTGCGCAGGCGACAATAGCTACCGGCGTAATTCTAATGGCCTCACCCCCACGGTTGAGCTTGCCGGTGGTTACCTCAATGGCGGTATCGGCCAGCCTGTTTCTGAGCTGGCTATCCCGCACCACCACAAACCGCCAGCACTGGCTGTTAGCCCAGGACGGCGCCTGGCGGGCGGCTTCCAGTATGGTGTTAAGGGTCTTATCGTCCACCGGCTTGGGCGTATATTTGCGGATGCTTCTCCGGCCCTTTATTGCTTCCATTAACTCCATCTCGTTCCCCCTTCTATTCCGTTTCCCAGGCGCCCCTGCCGATTAGAGAAACGAAGCGGCAGCCGCCTAGGTTTTCTCTTTTGTTCTTCTTCTTGCCACGGCTGATTTTGCACAGCTCCTGGACTTGGCGGGAGCCGACCGGAATCACCAGCCGCCCCCCTATGGCCAGCTGGGCGATAAGCTCGGGCGGCACCTTGGGAGCGGCGGCGGTAACCATGATGGCGTCATAGGGGGCTTCACGCCGCCAGCCCAGTGTCTCCTCGGCCGGGTGCACCTCAATATTTTTATAACCCAGCTTGTCCAGCAGCTTTCTGGCTATCTCGGCCAGGGGCTTGACCCGTTCGGTGGTAATCACCCACCGTGCCAGCTCGGCCAGGATAGCCGCCTGGTAGCCGCTGCCGGTGCCTATCTCCAGCACCTTCTCCCTGCCGGTAAGCTCCAGCGCCTCGGTCATCAGGGCGATAATAAACGGCTGGGAGATGGTCTGCTCGTGGCCGATGGGCAGCGGTTTATCGGCGTAGGCCAGGTGGCGGCTTTCCGGGGGTATAAAAAGCTCTCTGGGGATGTGGCGCATGGCTGCCAGTACCCGCTTATCCTTAATCTCGGTGCTAAGTTGCTCGATTAACTCAGCCCTGGCCGCTTCAAAGTCCATAATAGCCACCCGCCGCCGGGATAGTACTCAAGCGAAAATCAAGGCCAGAATCACCAGAATAACTGTTATTATCCCCGCCACGATGCCGATTCGGCGCAGCTCGGCGACCACGTTGGAGGCCTGGGCTGCCACAGCCGGGGCCTTCGCCTTCGGCGTCGGCTTAGCAGCTCTCGGAGCCGTTTCAACTGCTTCAGCCTCTATCGGCTTGGAAGCCGACGGTGCAGTAAAAGTCTTCTTGCCCTTTCTTTTGCTCCGCGGCAGGTTTTTGCCCCGCTTTGATTTGCCCGCCATCTGCTACCTCCTACTTAGCCCTCGGGTGAGATTTTTCATAGGCGCGCCGGATGTGTTCCGTGGTCAGGTGGGTATAGACCTGCGTGGTCGATATATTGGCGTGCCCCAGCAGTTCCTGCACCGACCTCAGGTCGGCCCCGCCGCTCAGCATATGAGTGGCAAAGCTGTGCCGCAGCGTGTGTGGGGTAATCTCCACCCCCAGCTTGGCTGATTTAGCGTAGCCCTTTATTATCTGCCACAGCCCCTGCCGGGTCAGCCTCTCGCCCCGCCGGTTGAGGAAAAGGGCATCCTCCCCGCCGCCGGTTTTCAACCTGGGGTGTGCCTGGCTGATATAATCTTTAAGCGCCGCCACTGCCTGGCTGTGGATGGGGATAAGCCGCTCCTTGCCCCCCTTGCCGAAGCAGCGCACATAACCGCCCTCGGTATCCACGTCTTTCAGGTTCAGCGATACCAACTCGCTTACCCTCATGCCGCTGGCGTAGAGCAGCTGCAGCATGGCTTTATCTCTCTTGGCTTCGGGTGTCGCCCTTTTTTCCGTCTCTTCCAGTAGCTGGCGGGCCTGGGTGATTGAGATTGGCTTGGGCAGCGACTTGCCCACCCGGGGCGAAGGCACATCCCGCGTCGGGTTATCCTTTACCAGCCCCTCCGCCACCAGAAAACCGAAGAAGGACTTGATGGCGGCTACCTTGCGGGCGACCGTTGTGGCGGCATATCTCCGCTCCTTTAGGTTGGTCAGGTAGCTTAAGATGGACTGCCGGTCAAAGGCCGTCCACGGCTTGATAGCGCCCCCCTTGGCCGCCTCTTCTTCCAGAAAGCCCACCAGTTGATTCAGGTCATTCTCATAGGCTTCTTTGGTATTCTTGGAAAATCCCCTTTCCACGACTAGATAGTTTAAGAATTTATCAATAGCTTCTTTCACCGCTTCTCCTCGCTGCCGGATGATTTTATGTATTTTAACATAACTAGAAAGAAAATTCAGCCGTTAAGCGTCTTGTTCATTAGGAAAACCGCTTTACTCCTCGCCCGTTGTCCCTGTAAGTTCGGCGATAGTCTGCCCGCTACTCTCTCTGGGGTGGAATCTTAAACTGGCGCCCCAGTAAGGGTCGGGCCCGATGCCGGTCATGGTTTCGAGGGCCGCCTCATTTACGGTCATGCCTCCGGTGCACAGGTTGGTGATAAGGTCGGCGGTGGCCCGGTCAACATAGTCCAGGCTCACGCTGCCGTCCCACCCCATATAGGTTGAAGCCCCCTTAAAGATAAAGGCGGCGGCCATATCCTCCAGGTAGCTGCATGAGCAGCCCATCATTATTATCAGCGTGTCGTCAAAGCTTCCCTCCATGCTCTCCAGGACGAATCTAGAGTTAACGGCAAAGACGAGGGGAAAATCTGTCTCCATTTCCGCCGGCAGGAGCTGGTCGTCAAGCTGCTCCGGTACGTATCTGGTCTGCCGGTATTCCTCGGCGGTAAACAGGTAGGTGACCTGTTTTACCCCCACCACCTCCGAATTCTCCTCCGCCTGCAGCAGACCGGCGTGGGCACGGAAGATTATTAGCTCGTATCCGTACCGGGGCAGCCGGCTGTAGAGCTTAACATTGACCTCTTCCCCGGAATAGATATCCACCTCAAAGCCGCAGGCTTCAAGCTCGGCGGTAACCTGCTCGATAAATTCCGGGTTCGGCTCCATGACGGCCAGCTGGTCGATGATGGCGGCATTTAAGCCGGAGTCGGGGTGGGGCGGCGGGCAGCCGGCGCATAAAATCAGCCCCGGCAGGGACAGGCTGAACACCGCCAGGGCTATAGTCAGATACCGTTTCACAATTATCTTAGTCTAGTGGCTCGCCTTACTAAAATCAAGCCGCCGGCGGTAAAAATCAGGACTAAGCCTGGTATGAGCCAGGGCAGCAGAAGGGCCGTTTTATCTACGGGATAGACTATTCCGCCCACCGTAGTCTTTACCACGGTGAATCCGGGGTGGTTGGGGTCGTCAACCACGTCCGGAATCTCATCGTAGTCCTCATTGCAGTCGGCGTCAAAGACTATATCGTATTCGCCTATCTCAAGCGGGGGGCGCCATACTACCCCACTAATTTCCCCATCGTCATTGGCGGTAAAGGTTTTCTGGGCAACTATACCGTAACTAGCGATCGTTTCTCCACCCCGCCACTTCCCGTCTCCCACCACATAGACATCCACATCGGAGTCGGGCATGAAACCACTGCCGCTGACCTTAACATTCTCATTGTCGCGATATTTATCCTTAGGCGTCTGTCCTGCCTCGGTGTTAGTGTCCAGGCGGAAGGCTATACCCCCGCCGTTGGCTACTGTCCAGCCACCTTCAAAGCCATGCTCGTCGGTGGACATCGACCGCCAGTAATAGTCGCCGTCATTGAGGGTTTGCCCCTCAGAGCCTTCAGTGTATGCCCCGCTCCCCTTGGCCTGCCCCACGGTAAAGCTGGTGTCCCCCTGGGTAAGCAGCTCCGAGGTGTAGTCCACTACCGGGGAAGAGAAATCGGAGTTATCATCTATCTGGATGGTATAGCTGACGGTATTGCCGTCAGGGTCGCTCTGGGTAAAGTTTAGGGTGGGGGCATCATCGTCCACCCAGCTGCCGTCTACGTACTCGGTGGGACCCAGGTCACCGGGTTGGTTAGGGGCTGAATTGCACTCCTCGGCGCCGATGATACAGGTTGGCTCCGGGGATGTAAATTGTCTTACGGCAACCCAATCATAGTCGGTGTAAGAGCCATAGTGATTTTGAAGTGAAATCTGACCTGACCCACCGTATTGGCTGTCTGAAGCAGTTCGTTTTAATATGCTATCTCGATAAAGATTGAAGGTTGAACCGGAAGCGGTTATGGTTCCTCTATACCAGACATTAACAGACGGTCGGTCACCATCTTGTCCGGGGGGGGATATGAATCCCCATGCTCCTACCCTATAAGGCGGCTTTAGAAATGACTGGCCTTCCCCTGACCTCTGGTCGCTCCGCCCCTTGTAGCCGGTGTTGCTAGCATAGTCTCCGCGGAAACTCACCTCACAAATTGCGTTAGGGGCAACCCTGTAGCGGAACTCAACGGCATTATCCTTAAAACCATTATAATCAGGCTCAGACCCGAGGCATGTCCAGCCATAGGGTGAGCCAGTTGTACCCCCGCCGCAGCGAAGATAACCGCTTTCTATTCTGGGATAAACACCGGATGTAGATTGTATTTCCCACTGGTTCAGGTTACCACTGAAGTCATCGAAGAACTCAAAGGTAGCGTCGCCATCGCCGGCGTCGCTGGCATCGGAATTGCCGTAGTACATGTAGATTATGGTGTCGGCGGGGGCGGCGGCAATATCATCAACCTCAACCCAGACAGTAGCTGAGGAACCATCCGCTTTTTCTATCCAGTATGCCAGCGGCAGGCCGCTGGCGTTGGTAAATCTCAGGTCACCGAAATCGGCCAGCATTGTTGCTTCATAGCCGATATCGATTTCAACCTGGTAGTCGGTTAACGCCAAACCGGACGATTCGGTGACCGTTATCGCTTTTCGGCAGCTCCAGGCCGGGTCCCACCAATCGGGATTCGCCTTAGCCTTATGAAGAGGCGTGCCGGAGAGAAGCAGGGCAGTCAGTATTGATATGGCTACTGCCAGAGCCAGTCTTCTTGCCGTTTTTCCTAACCTCCCAACAATGGCGAGTAAAGGTATATTCCAGTTAGCATAAGCATAGTTTTGTTAGCAGGAGTGTAATTCACCAAGTGGCAAATGTCAACTGTCAACACGGAGAAGTATTCTCTGCTAAAAACAAAGCTAACCCCGGCAGGGCTGTGAGCCATTAACGCTTTACGGTTAGCTTTAGCTTCGGCGTCTTACTAAAATCAGGCCGCCGGCGGCTAAAACCAGCCCTAGCCCTAGCCCGAACCAGGGCAGCAGCAGAGCCGCCTTATCTATGGGGCGGACCGTTCCCCCCACCGCTCCCCCGGGTGGTGGTGGGGGTGGTGGCACATAATACTCATCGGCGCCCATATCCACCACGGCTCCAGGCACGGTGTCGCCGTCAAAGACGCGCGGCTCACCCTCAAAGTCGGTGCCGGGCAGGGATGGCGCAAAATTATCGCCGGCGTCTATGCAGGGGGAAGTCGGCTGTAGGTGGTAGTTTCCACCGCCGACAAGTAGGGGGTTCCCGCCAGTCGGCGGGTTGATGTCATGGGCACCCGCCGCGGCCACGCCGCCGTAGTTGCCGCCGGTATTGCTCCACACATCGTTATAGTCCATGGTGGGGGTGGCGCCGGTGTTGACGTAGATTCCGCCACCTGAAGGGGCAGTGTTGCCGGCGATGATGTTATTGGTGATGTTGGGTGAAGAAGAGTGGATGTATATTCCGCCGCCATTACCGGTTGCCGTGTTGTTGACGATGGTGCAGTTGGTGATATCGGGGTTGGAGTTATCCCGGCAGTAGATTCCACCCCCGCGGTATAACTCGGTTGAGTTGGTATCGAAGATGCAGCTGGTCACCGTCGGTGACGAGGAACCAATGTTATACATCCCGCCGCCGTGGTTAGTTGCTATGTTGTTATAGAAGATACAGTTGCTTACCGTCAGTGAAGAGCCGCTGAGGAACATCCCGCCGCCGTTCTGGGCATGGCCGCCGGTGATGGTAAAGCCTTCAAAGGTGTTTCCCGGGTCCACACCATTGGCGGTCACCACCGAGTCGGTGCCGGTGCCGATAATGGTGGTGACATCAGCCCCCGCCCCCAGAACCGATACCCCGTTTACCAGGACGATGTTCTCGTTGTAGTCGCCGGCGGCAACGTAGATATTATCTCCGGGGGCAGCAACAAGGAGAGCTAAGCTGATGGTCGGGTAGCTGGTACTGGGGACGAATAAATCAGCCCCCTGCACCGGTACCGCCGTCGCCAGGTTTAAGCCCAATATCAGCCCCAGGGCGAGCAGGATGCTCAGGAACCGCCTCATTTAATACCCCCTTAGCTAACTTTATTAAGTTCTATGATATACCAACAGGCAAATTTGTCAAGGGTGGAGCAAAGACAATTGTCAACAGCCGGAGAGCTTTGCCCTAGTCATAGGCTGTGCTACAATAAATCTGTATGACGGCAGGCTATATAACCGAGCAGATAAAAAGACTGCCCCCCGGCCCCGGTGTCTATCTTTTTAAGGATGCCAGAGGCAATATACTATATGTGGGTAAGGCGGTCAACCTGCGCCACCGGGTAGGCTCCTATTTCGGCGCCGGGCAGAAGCTGACGCCCAAAATCGGGCGCATGGTGGCTAAAATCGCCGATCTGGAATACTTCGTCACCGCCTCGGAGCAGGAGGCGCTGATCTTGGAGCTTAACCTGATAAAGCGGCACCACCCCCGTTACAACGTCCGCCTCAAGGACGATAAGACCTTCCCCTACCTCAAGATAGATTTAGGCGAAGACTGGCCCCGGGTGCACATCACCCGCCGCCTGGAGGAGAACGGCGGGCGCTACTTTGGCCCCTTTGCCAGCGCCAGGTCAATACGCCGGACGCTCAAGCTGCTAAAAGGCATCTTCCCCTTCCGTTCCTGCTCAAAGCCAATCACCGGCACCGATGCCAGGGCCTGCCTTGAGTATGACATCGGGCACTGCCTGGCTCCCTGTATCGGCCTGGTCAGCCGCCGGGAGTACGCCGGGGTTATCAGGCAGGTAGTCCTCTTCCTTGAGGGCAGGCAGGATAGGGTGGTCAGGCAGCTTAAACATCGGATGGCGCAGGCGGCTGGTGCCATGGACTACGAAAAGGCCGCCCGCCTGAGGGACCAGATTCAGGCGGTGGAGCAGGTTATCGAGGGACAGAAAATCGCCGCCACGGTAAAGGGTGAGCAGGATGTCATCGCCTTCGTTGAAGATAAAGAACAGGCCTATGTCCAGGTATTCTTTATAAGGGGCGGCAAGCTCATCGGCAGGGAGAGTTTTCTCCTGCAGGGCACCAGCGACGAAGAGCCGGGCCGGATAATGTCCAGCTTCATTAAGCAGTTCTACGCCTCCGCCCCCCATATCCCCCCGCTTTTACTGCTCCAGCACCCGGTGGAGGATACGGCCGTTCTCCGGGAGTGGCTTTCGGCCAGGCGGGGGAGCCGGGTAAAGATTCAGGTACCCCGCCGCGGCAATAAGAAGCAGCTGGTCAGCATCGTGGCCGAAAACGCCGGGCAGGGCCTGGCACAGCTAAAGATTAAGCAGCTGGCTTCCCCTAAAAATGTATCGGCGGCGCTGGAAGAGATACAACGGGAGCTTGATTTACCCCGCCTCCCCGCCCGCATCGAGGGCTACGATATATCGGATATCCAGGGTGCCGCCGCCGTGGGTAGCATGGTCGTCTTCGAGCAGGGCCGGCCCAAACCCTCTCATTACCGGCGTTTTAAGATAAAGACCGTTACCGGTGTTGACGACTACGCCATGCTCGCCGAGGTGCTGAAAAGAAGGTTTAAGCGGGGAAGTGAAGCCTCGGGCGGCTGGGCGGCTGTGCCCGACCTCGTCCTCATCGACGGGGGCAGGGGACAGCTCAGCGCCGCCAGGGTGGCAATGAAGGAAACGGGGGCCGGCTCTATCCCCGCCGCCGGCCTGGCCAAGGAAAACGAGGAGATTTTTATCCCCAAAAAATCAAAGCCGGTTATACTGCCCCGCTCCTCCCCCGGCCTCCAGCTTTTACAGCGCCTCCGGGACGAGGCGCACCGCTTCGCCCTGGGCTATCACCGGGGGGTGCGTAAGAAGCAGGCCTTCGCTTCAGTGCTGGACACTATTCCCGGTATCGGACCAAAGCGCAAACGGGCCTTGCTCCGCCGGTTCGGCTCGGTTAAAGCTATAAGGGAAGCGCCGTTAGAGGAGCTGACTGGCGCCAAGGGCATGACCCGGAATTTAGCTGAAAAAATAAAGGAGTTCTTATAAAAAATGCCGGCCAACCTGCCGCCGCAGTACTTTGACGCCGAAAAGAACTTCCGGGAGGCTAAAGACCCCATGGAAAAGATAGCCGCCCTGGAAGAGATGCTGGCTATTATGCCCAAGCACAAGGGCACCGACCACCTCCGCGCCGAGCTGAGGACCCGCATCGCCAAGCTCAACCAGATGGCCGCCAAGAAGAGCGGTGCCCGGCGGGCGTCATTGGCTATCGAGAAAGAGGGAGCCGCCCAGGTGGCCGTTATCGGCCTGCCCAACTCCGGCAAGTCCCAGCTTATTTCAACCATCACCAACGCCTCCCCGCCCGTCGCCGAATACCCCTTTACCACCCACAGCGCCACCCCGGGGATGATGGAGTTTGAGAATATAAAAATCCAGATGCTCGATACCCCGCCCCTGGTGCCCCAGGCCATCCAGTTCTGGCTGCCGCCGCTGCTCCGGGGGGCGGACGCACTGCTCATTATGCTGGACTTAAGCAATAACCCGCTGGAGCAGATGGAAACTATCACCGCCCAGCTAAAAAAGATGAGGATAGTCCTCGGTGACGGTGGGGGAGGGGAGGAGGACCCGGAGTTCACTATCTGGCACCGGAAGGCGCTCATCATCGGCAACAAGCTAGACCTTGACGGCGCCGCCCCTAATTACGAGGCTCTAAAGGCTGAATATGAAGGCCGCTTCCCCGTTATCGCTGTTTCCGCCAAGCAGGGGACAGGTTTAGAAGAGCTTAAAGCCAAAATCTATGAAGTGCTGGATATTATACGGGTCTATACCAAGATGCCGGGCAAAAAGCCCGATTTTAACGACCCCATCGTCGTTGACCGGGGCAGCACGCTGGCCGATGCCGCCGCCGAGGTGCACAAGGACTTCGCCGCCGGGATGAAGTACGCCCGTATTTGGGGCTCGGGCAAGCACGACGGCGTCATGGCCAGGAGAGACCATGTCTTACAGGACGGGGATATAATAGAGCTTCACCTTTAGGGAGATAGCCCCGCTGCGGTGAACTCTTCCTTACCCAGGCAGACGAATATTATGGCCGGTATCCCGCAGGGAAAGAAGGTTACAGTACCGGCTATAGCCCCGGCCAGGGCCAGTCCCCAGTGCTTCTTCTTGATGGCGTAGACGCCGCCGACTATGCCCAGCGCGCCGATGAGGGCCATTGTCAACCCCATGCCGCCGTAGATAATCATCATAATATAGAACATTTCCTGGGGAAATTCGGGTTCCATGGGGCCATATGACTGTGGCATGGTAATCAGAAAGTTGAACATCCATATCCAGAGAACCATCCACGCCAGACCAAGAACTCCGAACCCCCCGGAAACGATGGATAGAATTCCCCCCACCTTGGCGTTATTTCCCATGGCGGCACCTCCAGGCTAGCGTTTATTGGCACTATATTACACCGATGGAGGTTTGTAAATACCCGTTGGGGAAATGTTGTATTTGCGCGGCAAAAAAGGGGCTGACTGCCTATAGCAGAGATGGTATTTTTCTGGCCGCCGCTTCCATGGCTTTGGCTTTTTTTTCGGCTTCCGCCTGCTTGGTCTTTACCTTGCGCACCAGGCCGCCCACGATGTCGTAGTAGCCCTTTATCCGCTCTATAGAGCTGAGCCCGGAGAGTAACACCGTCACCTCCATCTCGCCCCTCCCCCGGGGATAGTCGCAGCTCCTTAGCACCGCCCCCCGCGACACATTTTTGAGGAAGCCTCCCAGCTCCTGGAACATCTCTGGCTTCATCTCCGCCGCCGGCGCCGTGACCAGGTATAAGGCCCTTTCGGCGTCCGCCGGCTGGCAGTCAACCGGAAGCTGGCTTATGGCTGACTCCGCCGCCTGAACGCCGGCGTGCCTTTCGGCAGCCTTGCTCCTGAAACTGCGCCACCTTCCGAATAAGCCATGAGAGGGCAGCGGCGATTGCCCGCAGCCGATGGCGGTCCAGCCGGTAAGCGTCTCTCTTATATTGCCGAAGTCGGCCATGCTCGCCCCGACGTGACTGGCTTTTTCCTCCTCGCCGGCGCAGAGCAGGTCGTAGAACGGCGCAGCCATCAGCTCGCTAATCCTGGCCTGTTTGTCCCTCAGAGTATTGTCCCGGCTGACATAGTGCTGGTTATCGGCCACGAATACGGCATCGGCCACGGTATATATAGACTTGAGCGATATGGCGGCATTGTAGGTGTTTCGTTCCTCCTCCGCCTCCTCGTCCTGGAAGGGGAGAACGGCCAGGGCATATACCGGTTTGTCCTGGTAGCAGTCCTTCAGGGCCTGCGCCATTACCGGCATGCCGCCGGAGCCGGTACCGCCGATAACGCTGGCAACAAGCAGGAAGGCGTCGGTTTCAAAAATACGCCCGGCGGCTCTGACGGTGTCGAGGACTCTGGTGCTGTTTTCCAGGGCAACCTCGGCGCCGATTTCACTCATCTGGACGGAACCGCCCCCGCTTGTCTTGGGGCTTTCGATGAGGATTCTGTGCTGGGGGTCGGGCTTTATGGTGCGCAGGCCGACCAGATCGGCAGGGTCGGTGTCAACGGCAAAGGTGTCGGTGATTATATCCAGCCCCCGCTTGGCTCTGGCTTTCTTGTTTAGTTTGGCGAATTCGTCGGCAATCTTACCCCCGCCCCGCCCCAGCCCGATGACCAGCAGTTTCATTTGGCACCCCCGGCTGTTCTGTAATGACAATTGTATCATATAGACCAGAAAAATGCCAGAGGGCTTTAGTTTGGGTGGAGTTTTGGTTATAATGATTATAAGTAGTGTTGACAGAATGAAATAATTGTGGCTTTAAGTCCAGCCGCCAATTTAAAGGTGTACAGCCGCGACTCATGCAGCTATAATGATGGGAGTATTATGGATGATTCCACCAGGTTGCGTAGAATAGAATACCTTTTGGGCACGCTGTTATCGCTTGTCGTGGCCGATGGCCTCATCAGCCAGTTCCTTATCAAAAACGGGATAGGGCAGGAGGGCAACCCGCTCTTGAGGATTCTGATTACCGAGAACAATTTTCTGGTAGTTAAGATGTGCGCCGCTATTATCTGCGTGATAATACTGTGGAACATAGCCAGGAGGTTGCCCAGGCTGATATTTATATTCAGTGCCTGCTTTGTCGGGCTGTATACGGCTATTTTGTTCTGGAATTTAGGTGTGTTTCTGGCTTTCAGGATCTAGAGTAGGCTTTTAAGCCCCGCCCCGCTTTTTATATCTATTCCCGCCCTCCGCCCTTTTAAGGTAAAGAGGGGGCAAAGCCCCCTCTTAAACACCCCCTTGGATTAGCCCTTTCTTACCCCGCCCAAAAAGGCTCTGCCTCTTTTAGGCTCTCTTGTCCTTTTTAGCTGTCAGCGGGAGTTCGACAATGAACGTAGCCCCCTCTCCCGGCTGGCTTTCCACATATATCTTACCGCCATGTTCGGTCACGATACTATGGCAAGCACTGAGCCCCAGGCCGGTGCCGCCTTTTTCCCACCTCGTGGTGAAAAAGGGGCCAAAGAGCTTATCCAGGTTTTCGGCCGGAATACCCGGGCCGTCGTCGCTAAACGAAATACTGATGCTATCTTTAAGCTGCTTAGTTTTAATGCTGAGCCTGCCCCCGCCGTGTGCCTCGGTCATGGCCTGCTCGGCGTTCAAAATAATGTTCAGGAAGACCTCCTGAATCTGAGGAAAATCGGCCATTATCTTGGGGAGGTTGGGGGCTAGAGCAGTTACAACCTCAATGTTGCTCGTTTTCAGCTCATAAGTCCTTAAAGCCAGGGTTTTGTGCAAAATGTCATTCATGTCTGCATATTGCTTCTTTGGCTCACGGCGGCGGGCAAATGTCAGCAGATTCTCCACCACCGTAGCCATCCGCCGAGCTTCACTGTTAATACGATTCAGATCCTGGTTTATCTTCTCGTCGGTGTTTTTTCTCATTAGGCGCTCGGAGAATCCGATTATCCCGGTGAGCGGATTATTTATTTCGTGGGCAACACCGGCTGCCAGTTCACCTATGGAGGCCAGCCGCCTGGAATGATTAAGCTCCTGTTGCAGTTGTTTCTCTTTTTCCTCGGCTTCCTTTAGCTTAATTAGCGCATCCATCCAGTGTTGCAGGTCTGCAAAAGAGTGTTTGCGGTTCAGGAACTCGGCGGCGGGCACGTAGTAGGGGTTTTCGTAGATTGTCGTGCCTATCATGATGATGGGGTGTGTGCAGATTACATCCAAAAGAAACGGGAGGTCGTACTTTTGCCATTCATACTGGCAGAGACCTGTAATTGGATAGTTGGGAAACACATCCCTGTTCAGCTTTGCCTCGTATTCTATTAATCTGTTTGAGCCCGGTTGGCCACGGAGCACCCAGCCCATCTCGCCGGCCGAACGGATGGTATGATAGCCCTCGGCGACAGCTTCTTCGACTCTGGTAACTACCTGAGCGATCATCCGGTTTGGGTCGAATGACCCGTCCAGGGTGTAGTCTTCACTCTCATGTGAGATAACCAGTTGCCCTGATGTCTCGGCAGCGGCCACATCTACGTGTTGCTCGTGCAGGAGAGCGCGCACCTGGTCGGCGGTGTGAGTGTCCACAATATAGAAGCATTTCTCGCCTTGCCTCAGGCCGGTTACCAGGAAGGTAGTTACGGCAGTATTCCATTCTTCAGGTGTAGCGTAGATATGGCACAGGTGCTCATGCGGTTTGAGCCTCTTTATTTCCTTTATGAATGGTGATTTGGTTTTATCTTTTTGCCCCACCCTGTGTACCCCTGTAATAGCCGGCACCATCACCCCGCGCCCGGTTCTGTACCAAATAAAAAAGGGTGCAGGATGCCGCCATCATAAACAGCGGTTCCGGTACCCTCATCATTTTAGCTAACCTAAATTTTGTTTTTTTGAAGGTTCTACAGGTTGAAACTAGAGCTTACTCTCTGTCGGTGGGCTTGTCAATACTTACCCTTTATCCCCACCCTCTTGACTTCCCCAACTCCCCTCCTCTATGCTACTCTAAACACTACGGAGACTATTGCCCATGAGTGAACCTCTCCAGCTAGCGGAACCTCAGCTTAAGAGGCGCCTGGGGCTGTGGGTGACCACGCTTACCGGCGTCGGGGTGATACTGGGGTCGGGCATCTACGTGCTGGTGGGGGTGGCGGCGGGGCGGGCGGGCAACGCGGTCTGGCTGTCTTTCCTGATGGCGGCGGCGGTGGCGGGTCTGACCGGGCTTTCTTATGCCCGACTTTCGAAGCTGAGGCCCAAAAACGCCCCGGAGTTCCAGTTTGTGGGCATGGCGTTCAGGCCCTCACTGGCTTTTCTGGCGGGATGGATGATTTTATGGGCGGTGGTAATATCGGCTTCGGCGGTGGCGCTGGGCTTTGCCGGCTATCTCAACCACCTGTTGGGCACTCCGATAGTGCCGGCGGCCATCGGGCTGGTGCTGGTCTCCTCGATAGTGGTCTTTCTGGGCATCGGTGAATCGGCGCTGCTGGCCGGGATACTTACCTTTGTCGAGGTGGCCGGGCTGGTCTTTATCGTTGTTATCGGCGTGCCCCATTTCGGCGAGGTCAACGTTATGGAGATGCCGATGGGGGTGGTCGGGACAATCGGGGCGGCGTCGCTGGTCTTCTTTGCCTACCTGGGCTTTGAGGGGATGGCCAACCTCTCCGAGGAGATGAAAAACCCGGAGCGCGACCTACCCCGGGCAATACTGCTGGCTCTGGGGATAAGCACCCTGCTCTACATACTGGTATCGCTGGCGGCGGTGAGCGTGCTGGACTGGCAGGCTCTGGGGCAGTCCGATGCCCCGCTGGCGCTGGTGGCGGCGCAGGTGCTGGGGAGCAATGCCGGGCTGACGCTTACGCTTGTAGCCCTTTTCTCAACGGCCAATACCGTCCTGCTGCTGCTGCTGGGGGCATCGAGGGCGATGTGGGCGATGTCCTGCGCCGGGGCTCTGCCCGGTATCTTCTGCGTTATCGGCGAAGAGCGCCGCACCCCCTGGCTGGCGATTGTCGTGGTCGGCTTTTTCGCCAGCCTGTTCACCGTTTTTAGAGACATCGGCGATGTCGCCGAGTTTACCAATTTCGCCACCCTGCTGGCTTTCGCCGGGGTCAATGCCGCCGCTCTCAGGATTTTTAACCGGGAAAGCTCTCTATCCGGTTTCAGGCGCGTTTTCCTGGATATGGTCATGCCGGCGCTGGGGCTGGTGACGGCGTTGCTTCTGGCCATCAACACCGGCTGGCGGGCGGCTTCGTTCGGGGGGATACTCATCGCCGTGGGGCTTGTTGTCTATTTGGTCAGCGGCGCTATACTGCGGCGCAGCTTAAAGTAACATAGCTGGAGGTGGAAAAGATGCGGCTTATGTGGCTCTGGGTGCTTCTCTACGGGATTGTGGCGGGATTGGCGCTGTTCTTGCTGGGGTTGACGCTGACTTTGGGTTTTGCCTTTGGCTACTCGGGCGGCACCGGCGGTGATATCGGGGGCTTTGGCAGCGGGCTGGCTCTCTATACCTCGATGGGCGGTTTTCTGGCTCTTATCGTTGGGGCGATACTCTTTATAATACATGCTAAATCGGTGACGGGCAGGGTGTTGTCGCTGGTGGGCATCGGCCTGTATCATGTGGCCGCTCTGGGGGTCGTTATTGCGGCTTCGGTAGTATGGCTCTTGAACGGTTTCGGCTCGGAAATTGCCGTTGTATTCGCCATAATAGCCGTGGTGGTTGTCCTGCCGGGGGTCTTTCTGTTCCGCAGATTGAGGCGGGCACATTAGGGGGCCACTTTTCTCCCCAATCTTTCTTTTATGGTATATTAGGTTATGAATAGCATTAATGGAGTGGGTGTGTAAGTGAGAAAAGATAGGCTGATTGTCGGCTTGCTTTGCATAGCTTTTGCCGTGTGGACTATGCTATCTAATAGCTCGGTAGCCCCGGCGATAGCTATCGGTGTGCTGGGGATAATTATGGTGGCTATTTCCAGAAATAGATAGAGCCCCCCGCCCCGCTTTTTAACCCAGTGTTTTGCGTCCCATACCCTCCCGCCCAAAAAGGTTTCACCTCTTTAGACTCTTTCTGCCCCCATTGACACCCCTTACTTTAGTAGTATAATGCCACCAATGAAGAAACTACTATTAAACTATGCTTTTATTGACGGAACAAACTTATACCTGTCAGCTAAAAATCTAGGGTGGGAAATAAATTGGTCAGTGTTTAGGGAATACCTGCATAAGAGGCACAATGTAAGCCATGCTTATTACTTCATAGGGCACCTAGAGAAATATCAGTACCTTTACGATGAGTTAAGGAATTATGGCTACATTTTAATCCATAAGCCTGTGCTTAAACTACCAAGCGGTGAAATTAAGGGAAATTGTGACGCTGAGTTAGTTCTAAGCGCAATGGTTGAGATTAATAATTACAATAAAGCAGTAATTGTAACAGGTGACGGTGATATATGAGGTGGACCCCATCATTAGGACAGGATAGGGGCAATATTAAGAGCGGGTCCCGCTATCCTCAAGGGGTCTGGTGTTAAGGATTCTACCACATCTCCATTGGTAGCTTCTACCGGGGTTGAGC
>Ga0307421_1000336_pt1 | contig 30799 bp, 24 predicted proteins | sample SalMarWE160270MG_FD_202163 | JGI IMG/M metagenome (GOLD analysis project Ga0307421, IMG submission 202163) | Salt marsh sediment microbial communities from the Plum Island Ecosystem LTER, Massachusetts, United States - WE1602-70 | ecosystem: Environmental > Aquatic > Marine > Intertidal zone >... | reverse complement strand
ATTATTCCCGAACCAATTGCTCGGCGACACAATATTATTGCTTTCCGCAAGAAAGGCAAAGAATTAGAAGTGGCTATGCTTAATCCAGATGACCTGCAGACAATTGAATTTATTAAAAAGAAATCCGACTTAAAAATCCTGCCTCGGTTAACTAATTCAGTCAGTATTAAAAATGCCCTCAAGCAATATCAAAAAAGTTTAGAAGCCGAATTCGGCGAATTAATTAAAGAAGAATCCAAAATAGTCACTCTGCCAGAAAAAGAAGGAGAAGAAAGTAAGGAAGAGTTAGAAAAAGCAGCCGAACAAATGCCCATTATTAAGATTGTAGATACGCTGCTTAAGCACGCAATTTTACAGCAGGCCTCGGATATTCATATTGAACCTCTGGAAAAAGAAGTTATTGTTCGCTATCGCCTTGATGGCATTTTACATGATGCCATGACCCTGCCCAGAAAGATTCGTTCAGGCGTGGTCGCTCGGATTAAGGTCCTATCTAATCTAAAATTAGATGAACATCGTTTGCCCCAAGACGGCCGTTTTAAAATTGAAACCGAAGCATACAAAATTTCTTTCCGAGTTTCCATTCTGCCGGTTTATGATGGAGAAAAAATTGTCTGCCGACTTCTCCCGGAAGATGCTAAGGGCTTAACTTTAGAAAAATTAGGTCTAAGAAGTAAAGCCCTGGAAAGAATTCATCAAAACATCAAAAAGCCAAATGGGATGATTTTAGTCACCGGGCCAACTGGCTGCGGCAAAACAACCACTCTTTATACAATTATGGATATTCTTAATGAACCAGGCGTCAATATTTCAACCGTTGAAGACCCGATTGAATACCGCATGCCTCGAATTAATCAAACCCAAGTCAAACCAAAAATCGGCCTGACCTTTGCCAACGGCTTACGCGCCTTAGTTCGTCAAGACCCGGACATCATTATGGTTGGTGAGATTAGGGATAATGAAACAGCTAGTTTGGTTATCAACGCTGCTCTAACCGGCCATCTGGTCCTTTCTACTTTACACACCAATAACGCGGCCGGGACTTTTCCCCGGCTGATTGATATGAAAGCCGAACCCTTCCTTATTGCCTCAACGACCAATGTTATTATAGCTCAACGATTAGTTCGCCGACTTTGTCCGGAGACAAAACAAAAATACAAACTCGATCCAGCTGAGCTCAAGAGTCTTCAAAACCAATTCGATTTAGAAAGAATTCTTAAAATCCTTAAAGAAGAAAAAATTCTTCCTTCAAAAGCCGATTGGTCATCTCTTGAATTTTATCGACCAGGCAAATCAGAAAATTGTCCTGACGGATACAAAGGCCGGGTTGGTATCTATGAGGTTCTTGAACTCAGTGAGACAATCAAGGACCTAATCATTAAAGAAGCTACCTCTGGCCAAATTGAGGAACAAGCTAAAAAAGAAGGTTTGCTGACTATGCTTGAAGATGGTTTTATTAAGGCCGCCCAGGGACAAACTAGCATTGAAGAGGTTTTGAGGGTCAGTCAAGATTAAATTCCTAAATCCAAAATCCTAATTTCTATCAATTCAAGGACTGTCCTCGTCATACCAAGGACTGTAACATAGGGACTGTCCCTAAGATACAGTCCTTGACAGGATTTAGATATTAGAAATTTAAATTCATGCCTACTTATCTCTACATAGCCAAAACTAAAAAAGGAGAGAACAAGGCGGGAACATTAGAAGCAATCAACAAGCACGAGTTAGCGGCTATTCTCCGAGAACAGGACCTAGTTTTAATTTCCGCTGAAACAACTGCTCAAAAAGAAAAAGCTGGTCATTTTGACTTAAAAGATTTTCTTCAAAGAATAGGACGGATTTCTTTGGTTGAAAAAATGATTTTTAGCCGGCATTTGTCAATTATGATTAAAGCTGGCCTTTCTCTCAATCAAGCTCTGCGCGTCCTGGCTGAACAAACTAAAAATCCGAAATTTAAAAAGATTATTGGCCGGGTAGAAGAAGATCTCCGCCGCGGTCAGCCTCTGAGTGATTGCTTAGCCAAAGAGCCCAAGGTCTTTAATGAGCTCTATATTAGTATGGTTCGGATTGGTGAAACCAGTGGCAATTTAGATAAAGTTTTAAAAATTCTAGCTGAACAAATGAGGAAAGACCACGAATTAATCAGCCGAGTCAGAGGAGCCATGATGTATCCAGCGGTAATTATTACGGCTATGATTGGCATTGGTATTTTAATGATGATTATGGTTGTTCCAAAATTGACTGAAGTTTTTACTGAATTTAATATGGAACTACCCTTAAGCACTCAGATAGTCATTGGTTTGAGTAATTTCTTAAAAAATCATTTATTCCTAGGTTTAATGAGCTTCATCGGCTCGATTATTCTTCTCCGATTTGGTCTAAGAAACAAGAAATTCAAAAGGGTTCTTGATAAAATCTATCTTCATTTGCCTATCTTGGGTAATTTAGTCCAAAAAACTAATTCAGCTCGTTTTGCCCGGTCGCTAAGTTCTTTGATGGAAAGCGGCCTGGCCATTGTTAAGGCCTTGCAAATCGTCGCCGGCACCTTGGGTAATGTCCATTTCAAAGAAGCCCTAATTAATTCAGCCGAACAAGTCCAAAGAGGCAAAGAATTAAGTCAGGCTTTAATCAACTATAAGAATCTTTACCCGCCCATGGTCGTCCAGATGATTCAAGTCGGCGAACAAACTGGCAGCTTGTCTGATATTTTAAAAAACTTGGCTGATTTTTACGAAGAAGAAATTGATAATACAACCAAAAATTTATCTTCTATCATTGAGCCGGTGATTATGGTTGTTATTGGGGCCGCCGTTGGTTTCTTTGCTATTTCTATGATTCAACCAATGTATTCAATGATGGGCGGGCTTTAAAAATTTCGGTTTTAAATTAATCAAGCAGTCCTAATGGCAAGGGCTGTTTTTTGTGATATAATCTTAAGATGAGACATAAAAATGGTTTTACTTTTATAGATGTTTTGGTCGGAACCGCTCTGCTGGTTATTGTAATGCTCGGTATTTTTACCGGATTCCAATTACTTTTTAGGGTCTTAGCCCAGTCACAAGGTCGGACTGTTGCCTTGGCTCTGGCTAATGAGCAAATAGAAATCATTAGAAACTTGCCCTATCAAGATATTGGCACTCAAGACGGTGTGCCGCCTGGCGAAATTCCTCAAATCAGAACCAAAGAAAAAGATAATCGGCTCTACACTATCACCACCGATATTATCTATATTGATGACCCCTTTGATGGAATATCTCCTGATGACGAACTGGCGGCTGATTACAAAAAAGCCAGAGTAGCCATAACCTGGTCAGAACATGAATTGATTAAGTCGGTCGTGGAAATAGCTAATCTTAGCCCGCCTAATTTAGAATCAGAAGTTAGCGGCGGCACTCTTTCGCTTTATGTTAATGACAGCCAATCCGGTCAGCCGATCGTTAATGCCCAAACAGAGATAATTAATGACCAAGTTGAACCAGCGGTCTATATTTTTACAACCACTGACGATAATGGCTGGCTTTCTCGACCCGGTCTGCCTCCTTCAAATGACTATGAAATCCATGTCAGTCAAACCGGTTATGACGAACACCGGACTTATTCGGTCTCGGCATCACTTGACCCGGAACCAGAATATTCTCAGGCCCAGCTTATTGAAGGAGATAAAACAACCAGATATTTCCTTATTGCCAAAGTGAGCGCTATCAATGTTCAAACAGTTGACGACCAGAATCAGCCCTTAGCCCAAATTCCCTTCACCCTAAAAGGAGGCCGGGCCATCGGTATAAATCCCATTGATGATTCAAAGGTCTATTCTTATGAAAACGACTATTTAGTTACCGATGCTAGTGGAGAAAAACAGCTTAATAATATGAGCAGCGGCGAATATTATCTCGAAGTAATCAGTTCTGATTACGCTGTTTTAACGCCCAATTTAGAAAGACCACTTATTGTTGAATCGGACATTCAGCAATCAATTACTATTACCCTGGCGCCTGTTGACCAGTCCTACTTGCGCCTCTTAGTTAAAGATGCTTCCACTGGCAATGGTCTTTCGGGAGCAATAGTCAAATTATCTAACCTGGCCTACGATAAAACTTCTCAAAGCAATGAAGACGGCCTTGCTATTTTCCCTTTTGATGAAGAGGATTTAATTGATGGCAATTATACTTTATCGGTTTCTAAAACCGGCTACCAAGATTATTCCGGTCCCCAAACAATTAATGATTTTACTGAAGCAATTATTGAACTAATTCCTTTGGAATGATGAAATTATTATTCAAAAAAAAGCAAAGGGGATTTACCCTTATTGAGACATTAGTCGTTTTGGGTATATTTATTTTTGCCCTGACAGCGGTGAACGGTTTTATGATTTATGCTTATCGGGCCAAGGGTTTTTCCCTGGCCCAAGCCCTGGCTATTGACAGCGCCCGCAACGGCGTCAACAAATTAACCAAAGAATTAAGAGAAGCTATTCAGTCGGACAGCGGCACTTATCTTTTGGCCAGCGGTGATGATTTTGAAATTATTTTCTATAGCGATATTGACAAAGATGACCAAGTGAAAAGAGTCCGTTATTTTTTAGAAGAGGAAAAACTAAAAAAGGGGATGATTAAACCATCTGGAAACCCCGTTGATTATTCTGGCCCAGAAGAGATTAAAATTATTTCTGATTATGTAAAAAATACCAGCTCAACCCCTCTCTTCTATTTTTATGACCAAACCCATGCCGGAAAAGAAACTGACCTGCCCTTAGCTACTCCGGTGCCAGGTGATATTTTAGATGAAATCACTTTAATTGGTATTAAAATGGCCGTAGATGTTAATCCTGAACGAGCCCCTGGGGTTTTAGAAATTGAATCAAAAGTCCAATTAAGAAATACTAAACAGAATTATTAAACAAACAATAATCACTCCCGGTGAAATTATGCCCTCATTCAATCAACTCAACGAAAAAGGAACTATCTTAACCTTGGTTTTGGTTTTTAGCTCTGTTTTTTTGTTAATTTTATCCGGTCTGGTAGGCTATATTTTAATTCAATACAGAAACAGTCAGCGAATGGTCGCTAAAGAGCAATCTTTTCATATCGCTGAATCAGGCATTGAATATTATCAGTGGTATTTAGCCCATGCCTTAGAAGGTCTGAGTGAATTAGAGCAAGCCCAATTCTGGGCTGAAGGCCAAACCATTGGCTTTCCCGACCCTTATCAAGGCGACTTTAAAGACCAATATGGCACAGTTATTGGTCATTATCAAATAGAAATTACTCTGCCCTTGCCTGGCAGCAATGCGGTCCTGATTAAATCCACTGGCTGGACTAATGATTATCCTCAAATGAAAAGAACTATCCGGGTCAGAAGAAGAAAACCTTCTTGGGGAGAATACGTCATTTTAATTAATCATCGGGCTTATTTGCCCGAAGGGATGACTGTTAAAGGCAGAGCCCATTCCAATGAAGATTTAAGAGTTGATGGAGTTATCTATAATTTAGCTACGGCCTCTGAAACGACCCATCCTGACCCTATCACTGAAGAAGAAGTTGAGCCAGGCGTCTGGACAACTAAAGAACCAGCTGAAGTTTTCTTAGGCGGCCGCGAGGATGGCGTGCCTATTATTGATTTTAATGCTCTGCTTGGCAAAATGGACACAATGAAAGATTTGACTTGGGGAACAAACTACTATTTGCCGCCGCCGGAGAAACACTGCTGGCCATTTGATTGGTTCTGTCTGATTGAACTTTGGGACCCATCTGGCTATATTATTGAATTGAAGGATAATTCTACTATTGACATTTACCAGACCAGCGGTTGGAGTTTTTGGGGATGGTTTCTGCCCGCTTTTAGCGGCTCGGAACTTTTGGGCAATTATCCTTGGCCGGCCAGCCGGTTGATTTTTACTGAAGCAACTGTCTGGGTTAAAGGAGAAGTCGGTCCTAATCAGATTACTATTGGAGCAGCTAATTTATCAGGCGTTGATTTGCCGGGAGCTAACAATTTAGCTGATATTATTATCCAAGACGACATATTACATACTGATGAGGAAGCCGTAGTCGGCTTAATTGCCCAAGATAATATCATGATTGACAAAGATGCTGGTCAGCCTGATTTAGAAATCAATGCCGCTTTAGTAGCTAAAGAGGGGCAAGTTGGCCGGGAGGACCTTGGCGACCAATTAGGCACCTTAATCATTAATGGCTCGATTGCGGCAAATTATTTAGGGGAATTTGGCGGCCAATATTGTTTTTGGGCCTGGTGCTGGGCCGCCGGCTTTGCCAATGTTGAATTGAACTACGACAATAATCTGCTTTACAACCCACCGCCTTATTTCCCTACTGAAGAAAATTACCAGACCGATATGTGGGAGGAGACAGAATAAGGGAAAAGTATAAATAATTAAATGGACATACTTTCTTCGCTTAATCCAAAACAAAAACAAGCGGTCACCATTTTAAGGGGACCGGTTTTAGTTATTTCCGGACCGGGCTCGGGGAAAACTCGTTGTTTAACTCACCGCATTGCCTATCTTATTCGGCAAGATATTCCTGCAGCCAATATCCTGGCCGTTACTTTTACCAATAAAGCCGCTGGAGAAATGAAAGAAAGGGTTAAAAAACTTCTCTTGAGAAGCGGCCCTTCTCAGTCTGCGCCAACCATTGGCACTTTTCATGCTATTTGTTTACAAATTCTCCGTCGGGAAATAGATAAATTTCCGCCAGAGGACGGACTAAAGGGATATCAAAAAAATTTCATTATCTATGACCAAACTGACCAGCTCTCTTTAATTAAAAAAATAATCAAAGACCTGCAAATTAATCCAGAACAATTCAAGCCAAAATCAGCTGGCGAAATGATTTCCCGAGCTAAAGACGAATTAATTGACTGTCAGACCTATCAAGCCCAAGCCCAAGAATATTTTCCCCAGACCATAGCTAAAATTTACCTGGCTTATCAAACTGCTTTAAAAAAGGCCGATGCCCTTGATTTTGATGATTTAATTATGCTGACTGTCCAACTCTTCCAGAAAAATCCGGCTATCTTGAAAAAATACCAGGAAAAATGGCAGTATATTTTAGTTGACGAGGCCCATGACACCAATCTCAGCCAATATACTTTAATAAATTTATTGGCTGAAAAGTATAAAAATCTCTGGCTTATTGCCGATCCAGACCAGTCAATATACAGCTGGCGAGGAGCTGACTTCAGGAACATCTTAAATTTTGAAAAGGACTATCCTCAGGCCAAAGTGATTCTTTTAGAAGAGAATTACCGCTCCACTCCCAATATCTTAGAGGCCAGCCACCATATTATCAGCAAAAATACTCAACGCAAAGAAAAGAACCTTTGGACTAAAAATCCCCCAGGAGATTTAATTAATCTTGTTGAATTAGCCGATGAAGAAAAAGAGGGAAATTTTATTGTCGATGAGATAACTAATTTATCTCAAGTTTCAGGCTTCAAGTTTCAGGATTTCACTGTTCTTTACCGGACCAATGCCCAGTCGCGAGCTGTGGAAGAGGCCTTTTTAAAAGCAAATTTCCCTTACAAAATTATTGGCACGGTCAGGTTCTATGAACGAAAAGAAATTAAAGATATGCTGGCTTATCTTAAACTGATTGTTAATCCTAATGATTTGGTTAGTTGCCAAAGAATCATTAATGTTCCTCCCCGACGTTTAGCCAAGTATCAGGGACAGTCCCTAATCTCCAGTCCTTCGGAAAAGGACTGGAGATTAGGGACTGTCCCTGAACCACTTAAAAACTTCTATCAACTAATTGACAATTTCCGCCAAACCAGCCAAAAAATGCCTTTAACTAATTTAATCAAAACAATCATCCAAAAAATTAATTACGAAAAATATATTCGTGATGGTCAAGAAGAAGGGGAGAGGCGCTGGGAAAATGTCCAAGAACTTTTGACCGTGGCTAATAAATATAATCAACTGAAACCCGGTTTGGGCTTGGAAAAATTTTTAGAAGAAGTCTCTTTATTAAGTAGTCTTGATGAAGTGGAGACAAAAAAGAACTTAATCAATTTAATGACCTTGCATTGCGCCAAAGGATTAGAATTTCCGGTGGTTTTTATTATTGGCTGTGAAGAGGGAATTTTTCCCCATTCAAGAAGCTCTTTTGACCTTGGACAAATGGAAGAAGAAAGACGGCTTTGCTATGTGGGGATAACCCGAGCCAAACAACGGGTCTATCTTACATTTACCCAACAACGGCGCCTCTATGGCCAAACCATGGTTAATCCACCTTCTAGATTCCTTTCCGATATTCCTGAGGGACTGTCCCTAAGATACAGTCCTTGAAGGACTGTATTCTAGGGACAGTCCCTCATCATCTATGTTTAAAAAATGTCATCTCCAGCCCAGTAAACGATTAGGCCAGCATTTTTTAATTAGTCAAAAAGCGCTCCAAAAAATTATCCAGACTGCTGAAATTTCTAAAAAAGATATTGTTTTGGAAATCGGTCCCGGATTAGGTATTCTTACTCAAGAATTAGCCCAAAGAGCCAAAAAAGTTATAGCCGTGGAAAAAGATAAACGAATGGTTACCAGACTACAAGAAACCTTGAAAGATCACCAGAATGTTGAAATTATCCACAGCGATATTCTCAAGATTCTCAGGGACAGTCCCTCTGATACAGTCCTTGAATCAAGGACTGTATCAGAGGGACTGTCCCTAAAGAAATATAAGGTAGTAGCTAATATTCCTTACTATTTAACTTCGCCGCTGATTCGTTTATTTTTAGAATCAGCCCGGCCGCCTCAAGAAATGATTCTCCTGATTCAAAAAGAAGTGGCTCAAAGAATTTGCGCCAAGCCACCGAAAATGAGTTTGTTAGCCGTAGCCGTCCAATTTTACAGCCAGCCAAAAATCATTTCTTACGTCTCCAAAAAATCTTTCTGGCCTCGACCCAAAGTAGATTCCGCCATCATTAAAATCAGCCAGATTAAAAAACCGAAAAACATCAACCCAGAAAAGTTTTTCCGAATCGTCAAAGCTGGCTTTGCCAGTCCCAGAAAACAATTAATCAATAACCTTTTTCAAAAACTCAACTTAGACCGGGGAAAAATAAAAAAAGCCCTGACTCAATGTCGTTTAGACATTCAAGTCAGGGCAGAAAACCTGTCCGTTGAGGACTGGCTGAAATTATTCCATCGTTTTCATCGTTCAAAATCGCCTTGATGAAAAATGATGTACCAGCCGTAATTTTCGTCATAATAGACCCGGGAATCAATTGAGAATCTCTTGTTAGCTTCCCCCAATGACTGCCAGCCATACTGCTCTGTTTTCATTCTGCCTTGGGCATAAATATTATGCCCGCCCAAGGGCATCACTGCTTCAACAACTGCTTTGGGCGGCAGGTCAAAATCGGGCGGACCCTTGGCTTTTCCTTTTTCAAAAACCGGATCCAGCCAAATCATAATGAAAACATTATAGGTCTGGTTTTCAATATAACCTCGAGTAGGATCCGGATAAAAAGTTCCTACCTGGATTCTTTCTTCCTGGGGCTTCTTTCCTTTAACTACGTTTCCCTCTTTTTCCTTAACCACTACCCGAGGATAATTAGGGTCTTTAATCACCGGATAATCCTTAACTTGAAAAGCGCAAGCAGTCAAGAATATTCCCAAGACACAAAACAAGCAAATTCCTTTCATTTCCTTCGCCTCCTCCCTAAGGCATACCGAACAAATCCTTAATTGCCTGAGCCGTATAAAAGGTTTTATGAATCCTAAACCGACCAGCCACGCTAGTATTTACCTGTGGCAGATAAACAATCTCGCTGGCACAAGTTCTAATACCTAATTTGTCAACATGACAGCGTCGCCGGGGGTCAATATAGGTTCTGAAATGAACCACGCTTTCCCCTAATTCCCGGCCGTAAAAACGTGTCCAGAAGATGTAAAGGGTATACTTGGTATTCGGGGTTAAATCCAAGCGCAACATATTCCAAATCTCACGGGTATAGGCTGATTCAATTCTAAACTTTAACACTGGCGAAATAGCCCACATCAGACCGTTGGTTGCCGGATCAATAGTAAATAAGTCGTCCTTTGACCAATAATTTCCTCGAGACAAAGAGCCGTAACCATAAGCCCCTTCGTTTTTATTAACCAAATTAACCGTGCCAGGCACCGGTGGCGGCATGGTCGCACAACTCACCATTACTGAAAATACCAATACCAGTAAAGGCAACCAAATCATCCTTCGCTTTCTCATTTCTTTTTCTCCTATTTAAAGTCAAATTTTTATGTAGTTTTTAAAAAACCGATACCTCAATAATACATCATTTACCCAAAAAAGTCAATGGCTTTGGTTGATGATAAGCCGGGAATATCCTTAAGGAAAAGCAATGCCCCTCTTGAGAGTGCCACTGCCAAATATCTGTGGATAACTACAAAAAAGACAGTTTGGGTTATTCATTAAAATATTGTATAATAACATAAAATGAAGCCGCTAAAATCATTCAAAAAAATAAATATCTTTGCGGTTGTTTTTCTATTACTGATAGGCATAACTATTGGCGGATATTTGGTTTTGAAAAGTAAAATCGGCACCGCTTCAATCAGCGAACAACTCTCTCAAATCCTTGAACAAAGTAAAAAAACCATGGCTAGTTGCCAACCAAATCCTGATGATAAAAACAAAGACAGCGATAATGACGGACTAATGGATTGGCAGGAAATAACCTGGCAAACGGATGCCTGTAAGCCCGATACTGACGGAGATGGTTATCTTGACGGCGAAGAAGTTGCCTCCGGATATAATCCTACTATCCCGGCGCCTAATGATGAATTGCCCGATAGAGACCCAACTAAGCCCCGTTCCATACCCCACAACCTGACTATAGCTTTGGCCGGGAGTTTAAGAGAAAAAATAACTAACCAGGGGATGGAATCAATATCAGATGTCTTAGACCCGTCTTCAATCAGTACGTCTAATCGTATTGTCAACACCGCTATTCAGCAAGTAATCAGTCAAGCCATGGAGGAATTTTCCTTGCCTCATATTCCCGATGAAGAAATAGTTATCTCGGCTGATAACAGTCAAGCGGCCATTCAATTCTATGCTGGAAAAATGGTTGAAGCTATTGAGCAATGGGAATCTAAAAGTTCTATTGACCAGGGAAATTCATTTGAATCAGAAAGCGAGCTTTTTTATTATGCTATTCAAGATAGAGATTTTACTGAAATTGATAAATACATCAAATTCTATCAAGGAGCCGCTGAAGAACTCAAGCAAATCCCAGTGCCGGCTGGCTTAAAAGATATTCACAAAGAACAAATCGGTATTTTTCAGGTAACCGCCAATATTTTCAAAGCAATTAAACAGATAGACCAGGACCCGCTCAAAACAAATTTAGCTTTGGAACAGTATAAAGTTACTAAAGATTTGCTTAAACAAATGTTTCTAAAATTAGCTGATAAACTTGACCAATATTAAAAATGTTTAATCTATTTTATAAAAATTCTCTTTTGCAAGGAAATTTAGCCGCTGTTTTAATCATCACCATGATTTTTTTGGCAGGCGCCTGGGTTTTATTTTATCCTAAACCAGTCGAAGCCCTTACCTTTGTAGATTTAGTAGCTTACGCCCAACGAGCTTATAATGCCGTTAAAGACGCGGCCAAATGGGCTTGGGAAAGAGTTCAAGCGGCCTATGCTTATGCCGCCGATAACATAAAAACAGCTATTGCCCTTTGGCAAAAGAGCGATACTTTGCTGGCTCGGGTCACCCGGGTGGCTGCGACAATAGCTATTCATACGCTTATGAATATGCTGACTAATGAGATTATTTTATGGATTCAAGGCGGCGGCGAACCAAAATTTATTAGTGATTGGGAAGGTTTTCTTGGAGACGCAGGCAACAAAGCCGGCGGCTTATTTGTGGATAAATATTTAGGTGCCGGCTGGCTTTGTGAACCATTTGATATAGCCATTAAAATCCCTTTGTTAGGCGTGTCTACTTTTGATGAAAGAGTCAAATGTACTCTGGAAGATATGGGTATTAATATTAAAATGTTTTATGATGATTTTAAGGAAGCAGGCTGGATGGGTTGGATTGAACTAACTAAACCGCAAGGTAATTTTTACGGCGGTTATCTCGTTGCTCAAACCGAGAAAAAAATTCAAGAAGAGAAAGCTAAAGAAGCAGCTGGGCAGGAAGGAATGGCTGGCAGCGGCTTTTTGTCAGTCAAGGTTTGTATCAGAGGAAAAGTTGTAGATAATTATACCCAGGAAGTTAATAGTGTCTGTAATGATATTGGAAGTTGTAAGAGCGCCAAAGAATCAGTTGAAGGCGATATGGATTATTCTTTTATTTGTGAAGAAGAAAAAGTCCAAACACCGGCTTCAGTTTTATCTGACGTAACCAGCCGAGCCATGGACCGGGAAATGGATATCCTAGGTCAAGAAGTAGCGACCATGACCGCTAACCTTGGTACTTTCGCCCCCTATGTTGTGGCTATCGGCAATGCCTTAATTAACCGACTAATTCAGGAAGGATTAGAAAAAATTCAAATAACCGGACCAACCGTAGAGAATCCGGACGAACCTTTGCCAGCCGGCAGTCCCATTGCTGACATAGAAAGCCCGGCTGAGGCTATGATTGCGGCAGATATGGCCGCTTTCTTAGTTGATCAACAAGAATTTCTCAAAGAAAATTTAGAAACCCAACTACTGCCTCAACAACAATCTAATTTGAGCGTTATGACAAGCATAGAAACTATACAAAGCAATATTCTAACTACTTTAGAAACTATTTTCGCAGTTGACTGTTCTTTACCTCTCTGGGCTAATTCTCAAATGACCAGCACATATACAGAACCGGCCCAGGCCATTGATGAAAGTGAGCGAACCATAGAAATATTTCAAATTACTGCTTCCAATATAGGCAGTATTTCAATTAAAAAATCGAGTTGGCAAAAATGGAGTAGTTGCGCTTATGAACACGAAGGTTATTGTACTCCTGGATATGTTACTTACCATCTTCATGAAATTCTGGAAATCAGTCCCCAGATAACCAGCCAGATAACCGGCTTGGGAGAAAACATTAGTTCAACCAACCAACGGATTACTGATACCGCCACGGCCATCGCCTCAACCAACGACTTTATTGAGAAAGTAGATGAATATGTTACCCTCTTTGACGAAACCTTGCAGCCGCCAACCGACGAAGAGCAAGCTGCCTTAGATACCGAAAGAGACGCTGTCCAAATAGCTTTAGAATTGCTTATTAGTGATGGGCAAGCAGCCGCCCAATCTTCATCTGAAGATATGTCTGGGCTTAGCAATGATACTCAAGAGGCTAATATGACTGTTAACCAAACAGTGGACAATCTTCTGCAAGCCCGCGGCTTCAGTGAAGAATACCCCGAAGCAGGCACTCTCTATGTTCAAAAACAATCTTTGCAAGTCAGTCTTTCTGAAGCACAAAATATTTATTCAATCTGTACAACGCCAGGAAATGAAGAAAAAGAAGGCACACAATAAACGAGGAATAAGAATCTAATTAGAGTTTAGTTAAAATGCCAAGCTGGCTAAAAACAAAAAAACAGCTAATTATTTTTAGTTTAATCTTCCTGATTACTTCTTTAGGAATTTTTGTTTTGGGAGCTAAAGATGCCAAGGCAGTAGATTTAGGTATCGTTGATGGTCTAAAAAGTATCATCGGCGATATTCTTTTGTCTATTCAGGGAATGATTGGCACTATAGTCACATGGTTAACTGCCTTAGGCCTGGGCATTCTTAACTTTACTGATCCGCAAAAAGCCAAATTAGTTCAAGAGGGCTGGAAAGTGGCTCGTGATTTAGCTAATATGTTCTTTGTTTTAATTCTTTTGGCCATTGCCTTTGCCACGATTTTACGAATAGAAACCTATGGCATGAAATCTCTTTTGCCAAAACTGATTATCGCCGCTCTTTTGATTAACTTTAGTTTGGTCTTTGCCGGAGTGGTCATTGATTTTTCCGGTGTCTTGACCAACTTTTTTGTTGGCGATGGCCAAGTATTTTTTAAAGATATTGCTAGTGCTATGAAATTACCTAAAATTATGACTACCACGGCTGAAAAAAAAGGTGAAAGCTTCCGGTGTATAATGGCAGAAACATCAGTCGAAGGATTGACAGCGTTTCAATGCAATTCCTGCCAAGGAACCTGTGAACCAATGCCAACCGAGGCTAAGATACAAACAGAAAATGACTGGAAAGGACTTAGTGATAGTTACTGGGCCGTAATTATTTCTTTATTTTTTTCCATTATCTTTACTGTGGTGGCCGCTTTTGTTTTTGGCGCCTTAGCCTTTCTTTTATTAGCCAGGATCATGATTATTTGGTTCCTGCTTATTTTAGCTCCCATTGCCTGGCTTTTTTGGGTTTTACCAGCCACCCGGCACCTTTTTAGCCAATGGTGGAACACTTTCATTAAATGGGTCTTTTTTGCTCCGGCGGCTTTCTTTTTTATTTGGCTAAGCGTTAAATCCTGGTCGCAGTTTATTTCCCCTTCAGGAAGTAGCGCAGTTGAAGGTGTCAAGCAAATAGTTAGTGATGAGATGCTCGGCTCGCGGCTGGTCCCCCAAATAATGGAACCGACAAATTTTGTTCAGTTTCTCTTAGTCTGCGGTATGCTCCTCGGCTCTCTGGTCGTTGCTCAAAAAATGGGCATTGCCGGAGCCAACGGCGCCATGGGCGTGGCTAAATGGTTTGGCAAAGGAGCAGCTAGCGGAGTGAACCGCTGGTTAGCCAGCGGAGGTAAATTCCCAAGCTTGGCCTCCGGTTTGAGAAGACTTAAATTAGAAAAAGCAGCCAAAGGAGTAGAAAGAATAAGCAAAGTTACCGGTATACAAGCTTTAGGTCGAGCTAAGAGGAAAATTGTCCCTTACGTTTCCCCTGGCGTCTGGAAAAGGGGCTGGGCGGCTCGCCGAGAAGAAGCCGAACGCGGGGCCTATCGATTATCAGCCCCGGCCCTGCAAGATAAGCTCACCGGCGCTTTCTCCTTAGGTAAAGAAAAAAGCGATTATTTGGAACGGGCTAAAAGAGCCGAACGGATAGAAGAGGAAAATAAAATAGTGACGACTAACTCCGAAGAATTAACTGGTGGCTTTAAAAAAGCCCAGGAAGCTGGTCTTGGATCAAAAGCAGCTGCCTATGCCATGAAAGCAGCTGCCCAAGGCGACCTCAATGACTTGATAGGAAAAGTTGGTCCTGGTTATAATTTCGATGCCGAGGGCATATCTAAATTTACCGAAGAACAATTAAAGCCACTTTTAGGAGAACAGGACGCTTATCGCTTGGGCCATGACCTTAATAAGTCATCGGAAAAGGTCGGTCAATGGCAGGGTCGGGTCTTTAAATCAGAATATGACGAAAAGACAGGCAAGACCACTTATAAGAATCTTGTTAAAGAATTAGGAGTAGAAAATGGAAGTAAAGAGGCCTTAATGGAAGCCAATAAGGCCTGGTCAAGAATGGAACCTCAAGAACGAGCCAGATTTACTCACCGCTTAAGTATTATTTCTGAATCTAAGGATGTGCCACCTAAAGACATGGGTATCAAAGGTCATGAAATGTGGATTAGCGGTCTCCCGGCAGAACACGCTAACAGAATACCCGACGAGGTTATCGGTACGCTTATGCTTAAACACGCTAAAGAAACAGAAAAGATAAATCCGGAACTTTATAAGGCATTAAGTAAAAGGCTAACAGAAAGAACAGATGAACAAATAGAGGAGATGAAAAGAATGGTCGGAGCTGAAGAAGCAAAAATGGCCTCGGAACTTAGCTCTTGGAAACGTGGAGAAAGCCAATCCAGCACTGTTCCACCAACTGAAAAAGCATTTAGAGAGGCCCGGGCTAAATCCCCGCCAGGCGCTTTTGGTTAAATAATAAATATCAAATAAAAAAAATGGCTATTCAACTTACTGCTGAACAATTAAAAATTATCCTGGAGAAAGCCCAGCCAATTTTTGAACATTTACAAAGAAAAAAGGCCCTGGAATGGTCCCGCCAATTAGAACGACCGGTGGCTGATTTGGAAATGACTGACCGAGCTCTCTTTGCCCAGTATCAAAAACTAATTGCTCAATTAAAGTGGGTAGCTTGTCCTTTGATTAGAAACGACCAAGAATTTTCAGAATTGGTTGAGAAACATTTTTTAGAAGGTTTGGCCTTGGATGTTAGTTTAATTGATTTGGTCACGGCTAAATTAGAACTTCAGTTTGGGGTTAATCTTAGAGAAACCATCAATGAAATCCTCTCGGCTTTAAGGAAAAATAAACAAAACTTAGGCAGTCAGCCAATTGACGTAAAAGGGGAATCAGCCCCGGTTAAATCTTGGGTTAAAAATTGGCTGCTTGACTTTATTGGAAGCGTCAAAGCAAAAAATCCCAGCCAAATAGAAGAAGCTGATTATTTATTTAATAACCAGAATGCTAAAAAATTATCAGAAAGCGACAGGGAAACATTGGGTAAAATTCTGACTTTCTATAATACCTTCAAACTTTACGCTGACGGGCTTGCTTTAAGAGAAAAGGCGGCTCCTTCCGGGCCAAGCCCTCCGGTAACTCCCATAACTCCCAGCCCATTTCCTGGTCAACCGGTTCCTTTGCCTGCCCAGCCAAGCCCTGCCCGACCGCTCTCGCCTTCTTCTCCTCAACCGACTGAACCAGAGCCGAGCCGCCGCGATATTTATCAAGAACCCGTTGAAGAACCTCCTAAACCCGGACGAGCTGAACCAAGGATAGAAGGAAATGTGGTTGATTTAAAAAATAAATAAATATGAAATTCGATGTTCCTCAATTTATTGAAGTAGAGGACAAGATAATCGGGCCATTGACCCTAAAACAGTTTCTCTATATCGGCGCCGGGGCAGGTTCGCTTTTTCTGCTTTGGTTTTTTCTTAAATTAGGTCTTTTTATTGCGGTAGCTATTCCGGTTGGTCTTCTTTGCGGCGCTTTAGCTTTTTACAAAGTCAATGGCCGACCCTTTATTTCTTTCCTAGGTTCCTTAATTAAGTATCTAAGAAAACCGAGATTATATCTTTGGAGAAAAAAATAATGCCTCAACAAAAAAAATCAGCTTCCATTCAACAGCATTTATCAATTAAAGAGATTAGAGACGATGTCATTATTCTTAAAAGCGGCGGCTGGCGGGCTATTTTAATGACCAGCAGCTTAAACTTTGCCCTTAAATCAACTGAAGAACAAGATGCCACCATCTATCGTTATCAAAATCTCCTCAATTCCCTTGACTTTCCCATCCAAATTGTGGCCGCCTCTCGAAAATTTGACATCACCCCCTACATTGAAATGCTAGAACAAAAACAAAATCAACAAGAAAACGAACTCTTAAAAATCCAGACCTCGGAATATATTGATTTTATCAAAGAATTAACTGAAATGACTAATGTTATGACTGAATCCTTTTATCTGGTAATTCCTTACAGTCCCTCTATTGTCAAAAAGGCAGGATTCTTCAGTAAGTTTTTTGGAGGCGGAAAAAAACAACCAGCGGTCCAGGAAGAAAAATTTCAAGAAATTAAAAATAATCTTTGGCAAAGAATGGAGTTTGTCATTTCTGGCCTGCAAGGAATCGGCCTTAAGGCCATCCCCTTAAAAACCGAAGAAATAGTTGAGCTTTTCTATAAATTATATAACCCCAGCGCCAAAGAAGAACCAGAGCTCCAAAAAGCCAAAGAAATGAGAATCCAATAAAAATATGCCCCTATTTAAAAAAAATGAATCTGCCATAGGCGGAGAAGAATTTCCCGAAATAAGCCAACCAACCAGCTTGGTTGATATGATTGCCCCGGCTGGCTTGAAAATTGATTCTAATTATTTTCAAATTGGCGAAAAATACGGCCGAACTATTTTTGTCTTTACTTATCCAGCTGTTTTGAATACTGGCTGGCTTTCGCCTTTAATCACTCTGGACCAGGAAATGAATATTGCTCTGTTTATTCATCCTTTTGAAACAGGTGTTATTTTGAAAAACTTAACCAAAAAAACAGCCCAAATCCAGTCCCAAATGTCTCTCCAGCAAGAAAAAGGCAAAGTCCGCAGCCCGGTTTTGGAAACAGCTCTCAAAAATATTGAAGAGCTGCGCGATAAACTCCAGCAAGGGGCAGAACGGCTTTTCAAATTCGGCCTTTATCTCACTTTTTTTGCTGATTCCGCTAAACAATTAGATGAAATTGAAAATAAAATCAGGGCCCTCTTGGAAAACCAGAGTATTTATGCTAAACCAGCTGTCTTTCAGCAGGAACAGGGCTTTATCTCCACTCTCCCCTTAGAAGAAGATAAGCTCCTTATTCACAACAGTTTAAATACTGCCTCTCTTTCCTCTAATTTTCCCTTTATCTCTTCTGATTTGACTGATAATAAGGGGATTCTATATGGTATTAACCGACACAACAACTCTTTAATTCTATTTGACCGCTTTGGTTTGGAAAACGCCAATATGTGCGTATTTGCCAAGTCAGGTTCAGGAAAATCATACGCAATTAAATTAGAAATTCTCCGTTCCTTAATGCAGGATACTGAAGTGATTGTCATTGACCCGGAAAAAGAATACAAGTATTTAGCGGAGACAGTTGGCGGTTCGTTTATTGATATTTCCTTAACTTCGCCCAATAACCTTAACCCATTTGACCTGCCTATCCCCGGACCAGACGATAAGCCAGCCAACCTATTGAGAAGTAATATCATTAATTTAGTCGGTCTTTTAAGAATGATGCTGGGCGGCCTGACTCCTGAAGAGGATGCCGTTATGGATAAGGCCTTAACTCAAACTTACGCCGCTCGCGATATTACGCCGGAATCTGATTTTAGTAAAATCAGCCCGCCTTTAATGTCAGACCTTTATGCTATTTTAAAAGGGATGACTGGCGGAGAAAGCTTGGCGACCCGCTTAGAAAAATATGTTAGCGGCAGTTACGCGGGCTTTTTTAACCAACCAACCAACGTTCAATTAAAGAATAAATTAATTGTCTTTAGTATTCGGGATATGGAAGATGAATTAAGGCCACTGGCTATGTATGTTGTCTTACGCTATATCTGGAACGTTATTCGCGCTGAGAAAAAAAAGAGAATGATGGTGGTTGACGAGGCCTGGTGGATGATGCAGCACGATGACGCTGGTTCCTTCCTTTATGGTATTGCCAAGAGATGCCGCAAATATTACCTTGGCTTAACTACTATTACCCAGGATGTGGCTGATTTTATGAAATCCAAATACGGCAAGCCGATTGTGACTAACTCTTCTTTACAGCTTCTCTTAAAGCAGTCGCCGGCCACGATTGAAGTAATCAAAGAAACTTTTAATTTGACTGACCAGGAGAAATATATGCTTTTGGAATGTCCGGTCGGCGAGGGTCTCTTTTTCGCCGGCCTAAAACATGTGGCTATCAAGATAATCGCCTCCTATACCGAAGACCAAATTATTACTTCTGACCCAGCTCAGTTAATGGAAATACAAAAAGCTAAAGAAGAATTGGCTGAAGAAGAAACAACATCCGAAAGCGAATCCATTCCTCACCCCACGGCCGCGCCGGCTATTCCCAAACCTACGCCCGAAGCCGTTCCCGAACTGACAACTGAACCCGCTTCTGAATCCGTTTTAAAATCTGCCCCTGAACCCGTTGCTAAACCTGATGTTGAACCTGCCCCTCAACCCGCTTCTGAACCCGCACCCGAAGCCATTCCCAAGCCAGCTGCCGAAGAAAAAGGAGAAAAAGATACTGCTTACTAACTATCGGGGTCCCGACTTTAGTCAAGGACTAATCCCTGTCTAAAGGCAGGGCTCCAAAAAACAATGCCTGATTATAGCGCCCAATTTAATCAAGATAAAGCCAAAGGCATAAAAGCAAAATTGGCTGCGAGAATATCAAATAAAGTAGTCCAGAGAATGACAAAAGCAGTAGAAGATAAACAAATTTGGGTCTGGCCCTTTGCTTTTATGTTAGCTGCTTATAATGATTTAGCTGACATTGGCATCATTGGCTCAATTCCAATTATTGGAGATGTTATTGATCTTATTGTCTGGGCGATTCTTTTCGGTTTTACGATGAGCCTCGGTGGACATATAAGATTGAAAATATGGATAATTATTTCTTTAGCCGGGCTTTTTGAACTAATCCCTTTTGTAGATCCTATTCCGACTTGGATAATTTCTATTGCCTGGGGATGGTATATAACGCAGAAAAAGGGACAAATAGCTGAAGAGGGATTAAGAAAGCTACAAGGAGGCGTTATCGATAGAAGAGCTGTAGCAGAATTTAGATAAAATTATGAGCAAAAAACAAAGTTTAATTAGTTGCCTGTTGTTCTTGGTTTTTGTTTTCTGTTTTCTATGGTTTTTGCCAGTCCAAAGCCAGACGCCGCAAATCAACATCACCTTGACCTGGTCAACTAATACTTATATCCCTCTTGATTATCCAGGCAAAGCCCTGCCAGTTAAAGGAAGTGTTATTGAGGTAGCAGCTAATATTGATTCCCAAGAAGTCAATCCTCAAGAATTAAATTATCGTTGGTTTCTTAATAAACATCTCCAGACAGAACAATCCGGCCAAGCAAAATCAGTCCTTGGGTTTCCAGTTAAATGGACATCCGAAAATGAACAATCTATTAGAGTAGAAATCAGGGATAAAGAAGAAAATCTTTTGGGTTCAGCTTATTTGGACATAGGAATTGTTCAGCCGCAAGTCGTTATCCAGCCGATAACTAACAAAGGAACTCTTCCCCTGGAATCCTCTGTTTCTTCAATTATTAAGGAATACCAAATCAGCGCTGAACAAGAAACAAGCTTTATTGCTCAACCATATTTCTTTAATATTAGTAGTATAAATGAGTTAAATTTTAATTGGAATTTAGGCGGCCGAGAAGCTTCTCAAATTAGTAGTGATAATCCTCATGTTTTTATTTTGAAAATCGGCCAATTAATCCAATCTATCAAACAAAATTTGAAAATTGGGGTGGAAAATAAAAATAATCCCCTCCAAAGAGCTCGAACGACGGCTGAAATAACTTTTATTCCATAATATAAAGAAGGCCTAAAGGAAGCAAGGCTCCCAAAATTTATGAAATTTAAAATACTTGCCATTACTATTCTACTGCTTATTGCTAATTGTTTATTATTTATTGTTTTTGATGCTCAAGCAGAATATACACTTGAAGTAGATTATCCAACTATTGGCGGAGTAACACCAACCAATGAATTAACTGGTTATATCCGCTATATCTATCTTTTTGGCTTATCCCTGGTCGGCATCGCTGCTTTAGGCGCCCTGGTTTACGGCGGTTTTATGTATATGCTTTCGGGAACAATCACTTCAAAGGATGAAGCTAAAAAGTACATTTGGGGAGCTATTTCCGGTTTGGTTTTAGCTTTAGCCGCTTATTTGATTTTAAATACCATCAACCCAGATTTAGTCACCTGGTCATTGACATTACCAGAGTAAATTTAATCAATAAATAAAAAACTCTATGTCTCTTAAAAAAATTCTCGTCATTTCAATCATCCTACTCATCCTTGTAGTGGGTTTTTTGGTCGTCTATAATTTTTTCCTTAAAGAAGAAATAACTCCATCGGTTACTCCATCAGCCACAACCACTCCGACAACATCGCTAACCGGCCCCATTAAAGCTATTTCTCAAGAGCCGGTCTTAGACCCGATTATTGATGGCCAGAAAGTTAAATACTATTTAAAAAATAATGGCTATGTTTTTGAGTCAACTTTTGATGGTTTAGAGCGAACTCGCCTATCTCCTAATATTCTATCTAATCTCTTGAGAGTTTTCTGGTCGTCAAATAAAGATAAGGTTATTGCTATTTTTGATGATAAGGGAGAAGTAAAAAAATATCTCTACGATTACCAAACTGGCAAATCAACTTTACTAAATCAGCATATCCAGTATATTGCCTGGTCACCAAACGAAGACAAAATCGCTTATCAATACCATAACTCGCAAACCGAAGACAATAACATCAGTCTGGCCAATCCCGATGGTTCTCAATGGACAAATATTTTTACCACCCGAATGAAAAACTTAATTGTGGAATGGCCTAGTTCAAGTCAAATATCTATTAGAACTAAACCAAGCGGTTTAGCCCAAAGTGTCGTTTATACAATTGATTTAGCGACCGGTGATTTCCAAAAAATCATTAGTGAAACATACGGCTTAACTGTTCTTTGGTCGCCGCTGGGAAACAAGTTGCTCTTTTCCGAAACAGATAACCAAGGCAAGAATCTTAAATTAAAAATAGCTGACCTGGCTAAGTCAACTGTTCAAGAATTAGATTTTGTCACTCTGCCGGAAAAATGTGTTTGGTCTCAAGACAACCGAACTATTTTCTGCGCTGTTCCTAAAACTATTTCTAATTTAGCCACTTTGCCAGACGATTATTATAAGCGTCTCGTCTCCTTGGCTGATGACTTTTGGGCAATTAACCTGGATATTGGGGAAAAAAATCAAATTTATATTCCCATTGACGAAGAAGAAATGTCCTACGACGTTCAACAATTGCTCTTATCTCCCTCAGAGGATTATCTTCTTTTTGTTAATAAGAGAGACGGTCATTTGTATAGTTTAGAGCTATGAGCAGCCAGAAGATAATTGATAAATCGTTTTTCCAGTAGGTGGTATCAACTAAGCCGTGGATGAGGATATAGAGCATAGTGGCCATTAGAATATTCGATAACAATTTAGAAGCGAGGCTTCTTTTAGAATCCTCGCTTCTAAAAAAAATAGACAACAACCAGATAAAACCCATTAAGCCGAGCAGGCCGGTTTGCAGCCAGAAAGCCAAAAAAAGGTTATGAGGTTGAGGGACAGCCCATTCTAAATAAGTCGGAGATTTAGCCTGGTAAGCCAAATAATATTTTTGAAACATACCCGGACCAATCCCAATTAAGGAGTGGTCTTTTATTATTTCCCCGGCGCTTTGCCAGATAATTAGCCGGGATTGCCAGGAAGGATAAGAAAAATCAAGGAAGCCCTGAAATTTTTGACTGGGGATTTGCCAGACGAAGGAGAGAACAACCAACAAAAGAAAAAAACTCATCAGGTAAAAAAAATGCCTTTTGTTTTCAGGAGTCCGACTCCTAAAAAAAATGATTAAAATAAAAATTAAAGCGCCTCCTATTCCTAACCAGGCGCCGTAAGAGTAAGTTAAGTAAATGACAGTAAATAATAGACAATCGGCTGTAAACAGTAAAATTCTGGAAATATTTTTTTTAAAAGAAGGATATAAATAAAAAGACAAAATTAGAACAGGCGATAAATACATGGCCAAGTGATTAGGCGAAAGATAAAAAGCCCGTAAGCGACCATCGTAAGTTAAATTATCATTCAACCAATAAAAAAAGGCGACTAAAGCCACGCCGGTTCCTGATAAAAATAAAGCGAAAAGAATGTCTCTGACCTGCTCTTTGCTCTTTAGATGACTGATAATGACAATAAAGAAAATCAGAGGAATAATAAACCAGCCCTTCCAAATACCAGCACTAGTTATCACATCAACTGAAAAGAGGGTAGAAATAGTAATGCCGAGAAAAATCAAAAACACGGGAGCGAGGACTGTCCTCAAACAGCAGTCCTTAGGACTGCTGTTTGAGGACAGTCCTCGCGTTATTTGCAACAGCCAAACAATAAACAATACGCCAACCATCAATTCCAAAAGATTAGTCGGCATCCAGCCAATCTTCAAACGAATCAAATAAAGAGGCAAAGATAAAACTATTAAACAAATAGTGAAATGAATAATTTTTTGAAGCATAGACATCAAGGACAGTCCTTGAAATTAACCACAATAGACGACAAACCAAGAATAATCATCAAGAGAGCTAAAATGGATGGATGATAAATAGAAGTTTCAAAAAAACTATGGACTGAAAAATAAACCAAAGAGCCAATCAAGCCAATTCTTATTATGGTCTGCCCCTTATTAAGGTCAACCTCCGGGGTAATTCTAATCTGCCAAAACAGTTGTCCCATCGTCCCTAAAATTAAAACTAACCAAACTATTAAAGCAAAAATACCTATCTCTGAAAAAATATCTAAATAAAGATTATGAGCCGTAATCGGGTTACGATAGCCAAAATTTGCATCAACTAATAAAGAATAGTTGCCTAAACCAACTCCCTGCCAAGGGCGCTCCAAACCGGCCAGACCAGCTTGCTGCCACATCTCCAAGCGGCCAACATTGGAACCGTCGCTCATATCAAAAGAAGAATAAAACCTATCGGCAATAGGGGTAATTGGGATAATAAAAACCAAAAGAGATAAACCAAGAAGCAGGGCTATTTTTTTTGCTTTTAAATATCGCCAAAAAAGTCCGGCTAAAACCAAAAAAGTAACAATAATGGCAAAATAAGCGCCGCGAGTAAAGGTTAATAATAATACGGTAAACAATAGACAATAAATAATAAAAAGGAAACCAGTTTTAGAGTCTGGCACTTGCCGAGACCGAACCGCATCAGAAACATATATTAAAACAACTATTAAAGGCAAAATCAGACCTAAATAGAAAGAAAACATGTGAGGGTCGGAAAAAAGAGAAAAAGCTCTTAAAATAGTATAACCATCAACATTAACCAGCCAGCTGGAATAAGCTAGAATCAAAGCGCCAAAATTAAAACCAGAAAAAACAGGCACAATCTGCCAGGCCCAAAACTGACAGATTTTATCCAGACCAAAAATAAATGGGGCAATAAATTGCCCCAAGCCAATCAAAGCAATTAAACCAGCCCCGCCCGTCAAGGCAAAAATAATCTTTTTAATCTTTAGCCAGTTATCAATCAAGGCCGTAACTAAAAAATAAAGAGGGAAAACTGACAGGAAAAAAATGAGCTTTCTTAATCCCCAAATAATGTTTTCAGCGCCAATTAAAGAAAAACCAGCCAAAATAAAAAAAAGAAATAAACCAATACTCTGAAGATTTTTAAAACAAGTCCAGCCAATCAATTTTTTCGTTGTAAGGGCCTTCCCCAACCAGATAACAAACAATAAAACAATAAAAACCCGCAGCGAAGCTAAATCAAAAGCTGGCCGTGGATTTAAAGCGATCTGAAAGGGAAGATAAGCGATTAAAAGGAGAAGCCACTTAAACATTTTATCAGTGAATAAATATAAGTGTACCTATATCAGCCCAATTGTAAACCAATTCAGCTGAGTCAATAGGCAGACGAATACAACCTCCAGAATATTTTGAAGTTAATCTTTGACCATTAGGCCAATAGGGGATTTCATGAATATAATAATCGCCATAAAAATGGATACTCCAAGGCATCCAAACATAGGTCTTCCGAGAAAAATGATTCTTTTCTTTATGAAGAACCTTAAAATTACCCATTGGAGTAGCCCAGCCCCAAGGACTACCAGCTGCGGCTACTTCATAAGTGGCTATTGATTGACTATTGTCAAAGGTAGTCAAAATCATTTTAGATAAATCGATATCAATATATTTTCCTTGTAAAATTTGCGGCTGATTGATTTCCACTAATTCTCCGTTAGATTTTTTAAAAAGAGCTTTCTGGCTTAAAGGCAGTCTTTGGGGCTTAAGATTAGCCACCGCTAAAACGGACTTGTCTGGCGGATTATAAAAAGAAAATGGCTTTTCCCTCAAGCGAGTAAAGGCAAAACTGCGAACCCCTGTTAAACTAAGTTGATAAGTAGTATCATTCAGCAATTCTTCTTCAGGAATAAAATGAACTTCTTGATTAGAGTCCAACCAAACAAACTTACCTTTGATCCGGGGCTCAAAACGAAACCGCTTCTCAAAAGAACTCTGAATTATTGGCTGATTAAAAAAGACAACAATTTCCCGCCCCACTTCAGGGCTTGTTCTAAATTCCAACCGCGCCTCCACCTTAAAGACCAAAGGATAAATCAAAAGCCCACCCACAATAATCCCTAGTTCTATAAATATTAAAAACAAAAATAGCTTATTTTTCATTATAAGAATTTATCAAGACGATATCAAAAACATTATCATTATTTGTATCCTTAATAACTAAATTATAATACTTTCCTTTATTGCTTCGGTAGTCATTAAAAAATCCCCAACTATTCCAGGACCAAATAGTTAGATAATCTGCCCAGTTATTTTCAGGGTTCTCATAATTACCTTCTAAAACTATTAAATCTAATTCACTGTCATTGTTAGTATCTCCAACGGCCATCTCTTTGATTGGCGCGTCTAAAGTTGAGGAACACCAAATTGGTCTTATCTTCTCATCCCTCCAGCCGTAAATAAATAAATGGTTTCCCCATTCTTTGGTATTTTCTTTAAGCCAGAAAGGTAAGTCCTTTCCGTAGGTTCCCTTTTTCCAAAGCGACATATTAATTTCAATTTGGCTATCTTGATTTAAATCAGCCAAGAGTATATTTTTCACTTGCCAAGCCGAATCACTTTGCCAGATTATTTCATTATTCTTTATCACCTGAACTTTTCCTTGATCTAAAATTACTTTTTCAAGCTGACCATCATTATTTAAATCTACTTCTTGCTGAATAAATCCAGCTTTCTTAGTAAATGAGTAAATGCCTTTTTGGGTTTTTTCTTGATAATCTTGACCATCCCAATGAAAAACAGATTTAACTTGACAAGGAATAGCTAATTTTTGAAAAATATTCTCGGCTTCTTGACTGTCTAAAATTTTAGGTTGAGCGTAATTTTCTATTAAAACAGGTGTAAAGCTAATTTCTTTTATTTTTTCTTTATCTAAAACTATTTTGGCTATTAATCCCTCTCTGGTTTCCTCTGACCACATTTGGTCAAAGACAAAATTTCCTAAACTATAGAATATGTATTTGCCTTTATATTCTTCTATCTTTTGAATTACGTGAGGATGATGGCCAATAATCAAATCTGCCCCAGCGTCAATAGCCGAATGAGCAAAACAAACTTGTTTATCATCGGGTTGAGAAGCATATTCAGTCCCTGAATGCATGGAAACTATAACTAAATCGGCTTGAGATTTAGCTAAGGCAATATCTTTTTCCATTTCAGAAACTTCCATAAAAGCCACTCCTGCTTGATTCTCTCCAGCTTGGTAAGAAATTGGCGTAAAGATGCTATCCGTATAAGCTAAAAAAGCTATTTTAATTCCCTTGACTCCTAATATTTTAGGACGGTGAGCTTCTTGCTTGTCTTGGCCAGCTCCTATATAGATAATGCCTGCTTCATTTAAGTATCGAAAAGTATCTTTTAACCCCTGGACACCAAAATTAAAGCTATGATTATTAGCTAAAGATAAAATATCAAAACCAGCATATTTTAGACCCTCAACAGTTTCTGGATTAGCTCGAAAAACCATTTCAAAAATATCAATAATTCTTCCTAGAGTAATCGGGCACTCCAAATTACCAAAAGCTATATCGGCTTTTTGAATTAATCCAGCAGTTTTAAGAAATGGATATTTATAATCCTGATATTCTTTCATTTTTTGATCTACTGTCCGCGAAAGCATAATATCTCCAACAGCAATTAAGGTTATAAACGATTCTTCTTTTTCCTCTTCAATAAAAAAACCAGAGGTCAGGGGAATAGAGTTTTCTACCTCTGGTTTCTTTAATGATGATTCAATAACTAAACTTTTACCAGCTTGGAAGAGGATGCACAAAACAACAATTACTAAGACAGCACCCAGAGAAATAGATAATCTTATAACTAAACTTTTGTTCATTCATCCTTATTGAGCAATAAATATATTAGTCCATTCAGCTAAATCCGGGGCTTCGCCCTTCTTTAACATTTCTCGCCAGGCCTCGTCAGTTAAACGATTGTCTATAGGTTGTTTAAACTCATAATGAGAATAAACACCGCCTTTGGCAATTCTTAATATTCCTTCTACTGGAACAACTGCATAAATTTCAAAAATATTGCCAGTTGCCTCCTCAAGGCAAACGCCATTAGGATCAGTAGCCACATCTGCGACAATCGGGGCTGGTTCTTCATCTAATTGATATATTTTACCAATTCCCCTATCTTTATATGCCTCTAACCAAATATGCTCTAAAGAACCACCATAAGTTCTAATTAAATCAAATTCTTCATCAGTAGGCAGGATATTATTTAATTCTTTTTCAGAAATGGTTTTTAGAGACAGCGCCAAAGTTTCTAATTTGTTGAGGAAGTCTTCATTTGCTTCAGAAAGCAATGTTCTTATTTGTAGTCCTTCTTTGGTTATTTTCAATAAGGAGGCTAAACGGGCGTAGATATAAGGGTTAGGCTCAACATAGCCGCGGTCATCAACCTCTTCTTCTTCTTGATCACTACCGCCGCCGAATTCTGCATAAGGTTGTTTGGTGTATAAGATTGTATCATGCTTTAATTCTGTCCAGCTGCCTAAGTAGGTATTTAATTCTTTTCTAATCCAAGCCAAATTTTTCATAAATGTAGGATACCCGCCTGGTTTTTCTTTACCTAATGGTAAAAGAGAATAAAGCCAGCCCCAATAAAGATTTTGTGTCCAGATAGTCGTATCTAAAGAACTGATATATTCCTTCATTTTGCTCATATTCTCTGGATAGCAAGCGTAATCGGATTCGCCTTGGTTTTCCAAAATATTCAGGGCCTCATCAGAGCCCATAGCCGCTGGGATATCTAATGCCTTAGGTAAGCATCGTGAAATCGAGCATAAAGCCCATTCAGTTGGATCGCTTTGACAAGTATGCTCTTTATCGCCAACTTCTCTATACATTAATCGTTGAAAAACAGAAGCATCAATAGTAAATCTTTGCCCCATAAAACGGAATCCTTTTATCTCTTTTTCTCTATCCGGCTGAAATCCAGGAGCAAAGATTGGCATAGAATTAATTTGAGGCGGAGACAAATCCTTAGTTTTTTCTAAAAATGAATTAAGCTTTTCTTTGTCATCAGCGATTAAAGACAAAGTAGGGTTTTCAGTGCTATAAACTTCTTTGAGAAGATCATAATAATCGTAAAAAGAAATATCATCGCTTTTGCCAACAAAAAAGACAGTTGGTTGATATATTCTCTCCCAAGGATTGTATCTGTCAGCTGATTCTTTAAGGGCTAAAGTAGCTAAAACAGCCGAGCGAGTTTCATCTTTATTTTTAAGCCGAAAAGTCATTCGGCCATACCACATCATTGCTTTAAAATATTTTTTTAATTCTTCGCTTTTAGTATAGTGACCTCGAGGAACATATTGGGAGTAATCTTCTTTAAAAAACTCTAAACCTTTTTCCGTAGCTATAGGTGGTTCTGGCACAGAAGAAATATCCTCGCCCATATTCATTACTGGTGAAAAAGTAATTTTTTCATGCTTTTCAATTAAATCTAACTCTTGTTCTACTTCATCTTTAACATAAGCAGGAATATCTGCTTCCGGATAGAGAATTTTATCAGCCACTATAAAGAAAGCAACATTTCTTTTAGCGGCATTTTCCCAGTCGGTGCCTTTTAATTGTTCGTATTGAGCTTGGGAGGCCTGGAGCATTTCGTAACTTAAATTTATTAGCTCTGGATATAATTTTTCCTTTTCTAAGACCCTTAATAAATAGTCGAAAGCTAAATGGTAATTGTGAAGCATTGAATCAGTAGTAATAAAACTGGGAGTATGATGATAACGGTTTTCTTCATAAATAGTTATATCTTTATATATACTAAAAAATTCTTGAGCTCCTGATGGGACAACCACAAAGGCGTTCTTGACTAAAAGCTCTTTGGCTTTTTCAGAAAATTCAAAATCATCTTTGTTGATAATATTACTTAAATCTGGAGCTACGGTATAAGCTGGCACTTGAGGAGTAATATTAACCGGCACTTCCTCATAAGCGGCAAATCTTTGGGCTAAGACCTCTGGCGGTGTAATAATTGGCGGTATCACAATTGGAGGATTAGAGTTTGGTTTAATGATTTTCCAGTAAGTATAATAACCTCCACTAATAATAATTAGAATACCTAAAACTATTAATAGCCACTTAGGTCCGATTCCCTGGGAGGATTTTTGACTGGTCTGGTCTGGAATTTTTTGTTCAGACAATGATTTATTAACTACTTCTTCGTCCCAACCAGTCTTTAATAATTCTTGTTTAATCTGTTCGTTATTCATTCCTGCTTCTTTTGCCTGTTTAATGTAATTTTGTAGTTCTTGATTCATATATTTTATCTCCTATTCATTCCAATTATACCTTTTTTTAAAAAAATAATCCAAAATTTTTTATCCACAATCTAGACATCTTTTCTAATTAAAGCTAATATATCTCGCGTTGAAAAACCGCCGATTACCCACAAGAAGCCGAAATAAACTAAAATAGCCAAAACAATTAAGATAAACAAATTCCCGCCAGCTAAGAAATAAAGCAGGCCAGCCATAACTAAGCCAGCTAAAATATATTTAAATATATAACTGAAACAAGGAAGGGTCTTCAAGGACTGATAAAGAACAACGAGCATTAAGGCAGTAACAATTAATTCAGTGAAAAGAGTTGTGCCCGCGGCGCCGTAATAGGAATACTTAGGAATAAAGATAAAATTAGCCATTAAATTAATCGCTGCCCCAGCGCCGTAAACATAAACTAATTTCTTTTGTTTCTCTAAAGAAATAATCATATTAGAAAAAAGAACTCCTAAAAAAATAATGCCAGCAGCGATAATTAAAATATTTAAAACGCCCGCCGATAAAATGAAATCTTGACCAGCAATTAAAATAACTATTTGTCGGGAAAGAAAAAATGTGCCGATGATTAGAGGAACAGCAAAAATCAGCAAAACATCCAAAGTTTGCTGGGTAATCTTTTTAAACTTTTCTCTGGCAGAAAAAGCGTATTTAGACATTAA
>Ga0307421_1000335_pt1 | contig 30824 bp, 28 predicted proteins | sample SalMarWE160270MG_FD_202163 | JGI IMG/M metagenome (GOLD analysis project Ga0307421, IMG submission 202163) | Salt marsh sediment microbial communities from the Plum Island Ecosystem LTER, Massachusetts, United States - WE1602-70 | ecosystem: Environmental > Aquatic > Marine > Intertidal zone >... | reverse complement strand
TCTTTGGTATTTCGTGACATTGTCTTTCCCTTGAAATATATTTTTATTTAAAGTTTATCCATTAATAAATTATACCATTAAAGTCGTTTACTTTTTTAATTTTATAAAAAGAAAAAGTAAAGCACAACTGAATAATCAAGCTCATCGATATAATCCTGATTTCAAAAACAATCTACAGTTTCTATCAGTTATTGACTATTCCAATACTTTCCATAATAATTTTCTATATATGAAATCTTTATCTTCAGGAGGCTCGCTCATGAAAAAAGAACCAGCAGGTAATAAAAGTACTGTCTACTATATAGATTCAAAGAAAGATTCAAATAAAAGCCTCATAGACAGATTAGCACATATGATCGATAAATCAGGCCTATTAAAGAATATTACAAACGGTGAAAGAGTTGCAGTTAAAATGCATTTCGGGGAAAGAGGCGGACATGGTTATATAAGAACACCATTTATAGGAAAAATCGTACAGAAAATAATAGAATATAATGGAATACCTTTTCTTACAGATACCAATACACTTTATACACATAAAAGGCATAACGCGATAGATCACTTAAAAACCGCCGCAATCAACGGCTTTACATATGAGACAGTAGGCGCACCCATCATTATAGCTGATGGACTGACTGGGAATGATTATGAAGTCATAAAAGTGAATGGCAAACACTTTAAGGAAATATTTATCGGCAGTGCTGTTTTTTATGCTGACTTTATAATCGCAGTTGCCCATTTTACTGGTCATCCCTTAGGAGGTTTTGGGGGATCTATAAAAAATCTGGCTATGGGATGTGCTTCAATTAAGGGAAAATTTTTGCAGCATTCAGAGTTCGTACCTGTAGTGGATAAAAGCCTATGCAGATTATGCGGGGCATGCATTGAGAGTTGTGGATTTAATGCCATTAAAAAAGGCAAAAACAGTATATATTTTATAGAAAAAAAATGCACAGGTTGTGGTGAATGCATAGGTGCCTGTAAATATAAAGCGATAAGACCCAAGTTCCCTAGAGAAAGCAAGAAATTACAGGAGAAAATGGTTGAATATGTAATGGGGATATCAAATCAAAAAAAGAAAAAGATCGTCTATATTAATTTTTTAATTGATATCACTCCCGGATGCGACTGCTGTAGTTTATCCAACAGCCCCATTGTGCCTGACCTGGGCATCATGCTTTCAAGCGATCCGGTTGCCATAGATAAAGCTTCTGTGGATCTTGTTAATTCTACACCCTTTAATCCATTATGGTCTGCTTCAAATAAGACAAAAGGTGAAGATAAATTTAAAATGGTTTTTAAAAGTATAGATTGGAATAGTCAGCTGGACTACGGCCAAAAAATGGGAATTGGAAACAAGGATTATAAGATAATCAAAATTTGATTTTTCGGAGCTTTTAGTTTGTGAAAAAGTTTATACTTACTTATAAACCTCTTCTGTCTCCTTATTAAATAAATATAATTTTTCAATATCTACATGCAGTGTCGCTGTTTCACCGCTCTTATATTCAGATTTAGGATCTACTCTTGCTGTCATAAGCACTCCTTCTATATCAAGATATAAATAGATCTCTGAACCCATTGGCTCCCTGACCTCGGCTTTTGCTTTTATGGTATTGCCTTTGTGGATATTCTGTACAAAACTGCTGTCTTCCAGATTTTCGGGTCTTATTCCCAGTACTATTTCTTTTCCAACAAGATTATTTTTATTTATTATTTTTTTGATCTTTTCAGCCGAATCAAGTTCAAATACATCACTTTTAAAAGTCATTTTTTTAGTTACGGTGACATCTATAAAATTCATTGCAGGACTCCCAATAAAACCTGCTACAAACATATTATTAGGATTATCATAGATCTCCTGAGGCTTGCCAGTCTGCTGTACTATTCCATCCTTTAGAAGTATTATTTTATCTGCCATAGTCATAGCTTCAGTCTGATCATGAGTCACATATATTATAGTGGCATTAAGTCTCTCATGAAGTTTTGCTATCTCAGTTCTCATCTGAACCCTGAGTTTCGCATCCAGGTTGGATAGTGGCTCATCCATTAAAAATACTTTTGGATTCCTTACAATAGCTCTTCCTAAAGCAACCCTCTGTTTCTGTCCTCCGGAAAGCTGCTTGGGTCTTCTTTTAAGTAAGTCCTCTATCTCTAATATTTTAGCTGTCTCTGTGACTCTTTCTTTGATTTCATTTTTGGGCGTCTTTCGCAGTCTCAGACCAAAGGCCATATTATCATACACGTTGAAATGGGGATAAAGAGCATAATTTTGAAAAACCATAGCTATATCCCTGTCCTTGGGGGCGACTCCGTTAACTAATTTGTCACCAATATATATTTCACCTTTAGTTACTTCTTCAAGACCTGCTATCATACGAAGAGTTGTTGTTTTTCCACAGCCGGAAGGCCCTACCAATACCACAAATTCCTTATCTTCTATTGTATTGTTTAGATTGTTTACAGCCACCACATCTTCAAACTTTTTAGTCAAATTTTTAAGAACGACTTTTGCCATTTTTTCTTCTCCCGTATATTAAATATTAATATACTATTAAATAATAAATTATAAAATAAAAAGAAATTATTCTCCATACCCAGATGCATCTAAGATTTTAATAAAAGCATTTAAAAATTTTATATTAATCTCAGGCTGACCTACAGTAACTCTTATATGACCAGGTAAACCCAAATTCTTCCCCGGTCTTACTATAAATCCTCTTTTTAGCAGCTCCTCCACTACCATATCGCAATTTTTACCAGTATCAATCAATATAAAGTTTGCATATGATTTAATAAAACCAATTTTATTTCTTAAAAGAATTTTATAAAACCTGTTTTTCTCTTTATATATCTTTTCAACGACTTTTTTTATATATGATTCATTTTCTAGTGCTGTAACAGCAGCTTTCTGAGCCAGTGAATTTATATTAAAAGGAAGTCTTATTTTATTCAGTACGGAAATAATCGAGCTATCAGATATACCATATCCTATTCTCAACCCGGCAAGCCCGTATATTTTTGAAAATGTCCTTAAAACAACGAGGTTTTTATATCTATTTAAATATCTTAGTGTATCAACTTTCTCATTTTCAAGTACATATTCACTGTAAGCTTCATCTACTACCACGAGTACACCTCCACTGGTATTTTTAATAACATATTCAAACTCTTCCCGGCTGATATTGGAACCTGTCGGATTATGAGGATTGGTTAAAAATAATATTCTTGTCCCTTCGTTTACCGATTTTACCATCCTTTTCACGTCCTGCCTGAATTCTTTTAAAGGTACTTTTATGGCTGATCCGCCGCTCTTTAAAGCAGATTTTTCATAGATCAGAAAAGTAGGATCTGCAATTACAGCATTTTCTTCAGGTCCTATAAAACCGTCGCATATCATCTCTATGATCTGATCCGTGCCATTACCCATGACTATGGAATCAGTGCTTATCCCATACTTCTCGCCAAGTTTCTGCTTTACCTGCCTGCATGCGCTGTCTGGATAAAACTTAATATCTCCCAGGCTGCTGCAGATCTCCTTTAAAACTCTAGGATCGGGACCATACAGATTTTCATTAGAAGCTAACTTATAAACGTTCTTTAAATTATATTCCTTTTTTATTTCCTCTATGGTCCTGCCCGGAATGTATTCAGGTATCTGTGAAAGCCATTCTTTAATCCTTATACCCATCTTTTCACCTTATCTTTTTTTAAATCTGACCTTTATAGAATCTCCGTGAGCAAATAATTTTTCAAATCCGGATATAGTTTCAATAAATTCTTTTTCTTTCTTTAACGCATCTTTATCATAAAATGCAGTACTGCTCCTTTTTAAAAAATCATATACTCCTAATGGGGACGCAAATCTTGCATTTCCCCCCGTGGGAATGACATGATTGGTACCTCCTATATAGTCACCAACTGCCACCGGGCAGTACTGGCCTATAAATATTGCTCCCGCATTCTTTATCTTCTTTAAAACTTTTTTAGCAGACCCTGTCATTATTTCCAGGTGTTCCGGAGCTATCATATTACACACTCCGATGAGCCAATCTTGGTTCTGATTGAAAATGATCCTGCAGTTGTTTTTAACCGAACTTAAAATCACTTTCAGGTTCAGCTTACTTCCATATTCACTTTTAAGTATTTCAAGTCGCCTGTAGATCTCTTCGACAGCTCTTTTTGCCAAATTTAAACTGGTTGATAATAATATGCTCCTAGAATCCGGGTCATGCTCGGCCTGAGCGATAAGATCAGCAGCAATAAATTCGGGACTGGCAGAATCGTCCGCCAGAATGGTGATATCGCTTGGGCCTGCAAGATTATCGATTCCAACATCTCCAAACACCTTCTTTTTAGCCACAGTCACATAAATATTTCCCGGACCTATGATCTTATCCACTTTTCTAATACTTTCTGTGCCGTAAGCCAGAACTGCTATTGCCTGGGCCCCTCCTATTTTATAAACCTCTCTGACTTTTAATTTTCCGCACAAATACAGTAAAACCTGATTCAGATTTCCGTCAGACTGAGGCGGCGTACATAGGACGATTTCCCCTACACCTGCTATCAAAGCTGGTATCACAGTCATAAGTACGGAAGAAGGATATATGTATCTACCTCCGGGTATATATATACCCACTCTTTCCAGAGGACGCAAAACCTGTCCCATTTCCTTGCCCTTTTCAGATCTTATATTCCAGGAACCTGCTTCTCTTTTAAACTGGGCAGTATGATACTTAGTTATATTTTTACAACTTACTTTCAGTGCCTCGACCAGACCGGGAGAACTGCTTTTAACATTTCTAAAGGCAGACTTTATCTCACCATCTTTTACTTTAACATCTTCAATGCTTTCAGCTTTAAAGCGGTCAAATTGCCTGCATAGGTCTATTACGGCCCTGTCTCCCCCTGATCTTACTTTATTTATTATTTTACTGACCGTTTTATCTACAGAATCGGGTATCTTTAACATAGGACTTATCAGAGTATCTATTTCTTCATATTTTTCAGGCTTTTCTATCTTTAAAAAATTATAATTCATATAAAAAGACCTTTGATACTTTTAAATGTTTTTATTAATATACCTAAAGAAAATAAAATTAGCAAAATAAAACTAACATTATAGAAAAAATGCAAAAATATTCAAATTCAAAACCTGCGATCCTTCTTCATGTCTGCTGCGGTACCTGTGCACTTTACCCTTATTTTAAGCTAAAAAAAGACTTTGATATTACTTTTTTCTATTATAATCCTAATATATACCCAAAAAAAGAATATATCCGCAGACTTGATGATGTAAGGATGATCTCTAAAAAATATTTCATCCCTCTTATAACCGGAAGATATGAGATAAGAAAATGGTTCAGATTGACTAAAGGATTTAAAGATGAACCGGAAGGTGGTAAAAGATGTGATCTATGTTTCAGAATACGTTTAAATAAAACAGCTGAACTGGCAAAAAAACTAGGAACTGGTTTATTTGGAACAACTCTTACCGTAAGCCCTCATAAAAATCACCATATTATTAACTCTATAGGATCAGAAGTCGCAGCTTCCCTGGGAATCGATTTCTACCAATCCAATTTTAAAAAAAATGATGGTTTTAAGAAGACTATTGAGATGAGTAAAAAATTGCAGCTTTACAGGCAGAATTACTGCGGTTGCATATACAGCATGAGATAAGAAAAAAGTCTTTTTCATTTATCAGAGTTTTCTTCCAGCTGGTTATTTTCTCTGAACTTTTTTATTACATAATTTGCTATTATAATCGCAGCTATTATAGTGACCAGATTTATTATATACACCACCTTGACCGGCCCCCAATAAGTGCTGTCAATGCGGTAATATTCTATAAATGTCCTGTAAATCGAATATATTCCCAGGTACATCGCCAGTATTAATCCATAAGGCATTCTACCCGGTCTATTTTTATAGTACCTGTGCATTAATACAAGAAGACCAAACAATAAAAAATTGCCTATTGATTCATATAAAAATGTGGGATGAAAATATTCATAACTGGCATAATCATAAGGCCTGCTAGCAGGTTCTATATAAATCGCCCAGGGAAGACTGGTGGGTCTTCCAAAAGCTTCCTGATTTATAAAGTTACCCCATCTTCCTATTGCCTGCCCCAGTACCAAACCGGGTACATAAATATCAGCCCATAACCAGAAATTAAGTCTTCTTACCCTGCAGAATATAATAAGAGCTATGATCCCTCCTAGTATAGCTCCCTGAATAGCAAGTCCGCCTCTTCTGAATGCCAAAATATAAATCGGATTTTCAAAATAAAAAGACAAATTTGCTGCAATATGAACCAGCCTGGCACCAAGAAGCGAAAATACTACTGCTATAAGCGCAAAGTTTAATACCTCTTCCTGCCTCTGGTTTCTATACCTGGCTATAAAATAAGCTACAGTAAAACCTAGTACAAGACCTAAAGCTGTTATTATACCGTACCATCTGATCTCCAAACCAAATATACTAAAAGCAACCGGATCTATAGACAAGACATCCTCCTTTAAATCAAATTAGTACTGTCTTTATAGATAAAATTATAAATATCTTAGATTTTAACATAAATTAAAACAAATATTTATTTAAAAATTAAGTTTATTTAAAAAGGGCAGATATCTGGATAAAAAACCTATGACCGTACTCATAGAATCCGTAACAAAGATTACTCCTAGAGCCACAAGAAATATGCCTGAGATTATAGATATTATATTAAGATGCCGGTTTATTTTTTTCAAAAATTTGGAAAAGAAACTTATAAATATGCTGGCAAATATGAATGGTAGTCCAAGCCCGAGTGAAAAGACTGCAAGAAGTATGATCCCCTGAAGCAGGGTATCAAGCTGACTGGCCATAAGTAAAATTCCCGACAGGATCATACCCACACATGGGACCCATCCAAATGAAAAAATCACTCCTATAATAAAAGAGCCCAGATAGCCGGTCTTTAAGGAAGAAGGGGCACTGAATCTTTTTTCAATATTTAAAAAACGGATCTTAAAAAGGCCCGTATACTGAAGTCCGAATATTATCAGAATGACCCCGCCGATTCTTATAATAATACTGGAATAATTCTGCAGCGCCTGTCCTATTATAGTAGCAGTGGAACCCAATATTATAAAGACTATGGAAAATCCCAGCACGAAGAATATGCTGTTTAAAAACAAGTAAAGTCTTTCAGAAATTTTTATATCATCACTTCTGTAGATCGCCCTATTTGACATAAGGCTTATATAAACCGGAACAAGAGGTAAAATGCAGGGAGAGATAAATGCAAGCAGCCCTGCTATAAAAGCAGATAGTAAGCCAATCTCTAACATTTACAATACATCTTCTATAATATTTACTAATTGCTCTCTTGACATCATACCGACATTTTTATAAATAATCTGACCTTCCCTATCGATCATATAAGTAGTGGGAATAGCAGTAATATCATATTTACCCATAACACCTGCATCATCAACTAAAATAGTATAGTTTATATCGTATTGCAGAACAAAATTTCTTAAAGTATGTGTATCTTCATTTGATATTCCCAGGAATTGGATATCTTCATTCTTATATTTATCAAATACATCAATAAAATCAGGAATCTCTTGCCTGCAGGGAGGACACCACGTAGCCCAGAAATTAAGTATCACAATCTTGCCTTTATAGTCCGACAGCGATACCTCACTGCCGCTCAGATCCTTAAGTGTAAAGTCAATACTGCTGCTGCCGTTTTTTGGGATTCCACCTGATAATAACCCGCATCCCATAAATATAGTGAGACTAATAATCATTAAAATAATTATGGTAATTAATAAACATTTTTTCATTGAAGCTGCTTCCCCTTCCGGTTCATATAACTTTTATCCTTTCCAAACCTGTACAATGTTTCCACCGCTCCATCATCTTTCAATATGTCACCCTGCTTGTCCACATTATTAAATACAAAATCACATAAATAATCAACATACAGCACATCAAAAAAAGAACGTATTACTTTTCTGGGACAGTCAAATATATCCTTAAAAGCCGAGCCGGCAGTGCTTATAAAAATGCCTTTTCTCTTTTTGGTGATTATTTTTTCCTTGTGCTCGTATTTTAAAGACCAGAATCTCTGGCACCTGTCAATTAAAGCTTTTAGGTAACCTGACACCGTGGTAAAAAAAACAGGAGACGCTACAGCTAAAAAATCTGCTTCCGCTAGTTCCTTATAAACCTGCTGCATATCATCATCTACAATACACCCCCCGGTCCTGGAACAATTATGGCAGCCCCTGCACGGGGATATATTTAAATCACTGACTGCTATTTTTTTAATTATTACATCTGTTCCAGTTTTACTGCATGGTTCCGTCGCACCTTCTATAAACCTATCCAGCAGTATACTTGTATTGCCTTTTTTTCTGGGACTGCCGTATATGGCTAATATTTTGAATTCTTTGAGCTTGTTTCCGGGATTGTCATTCATTAATAAGTTCTTATTTTATTAAAAGATAATGATTTTTTAATAATAATTATTCAGAAGCTTGTTAATATCTACATCTGTTATTATATGATCTACCAGCGGTTTCCTCTCTATTTGTTTCAGACCGTCTTCATACGTCGGCTCCTTAACCTGATAAATAATCCCTACAGGTATCTTATCTTCCTCTTTCAGTTCCATATTTATTGCTTCACTCAGATTGCTTCTGTCATAATCCTTCAGTTCATCTACATTATATATTCTCTCCCGGTAGAAATCATAAGTATTTTGCTTGTTAAATGTGACACACGGCTGCAGTATATCTATAAAAGAAAATCCTTCATGTTTTATAGCTTTTCTAATTATCTCTATTAGATGTCCGGTATTGCCCGAAAAACCTCTCGCTACATAAGTTGCTCCTGAAACCAGAGCCAGCAAGACCGGGTCAACTGGTTTTTCCAGCACCCCGCCCGGTGTTGATTTGGTTTTAAAACCCCTATCGCTTGTAGGAGAAGTCTGGCCAGTAGTAAGACCGTAAACTTTATTATTATGCATCAGATAAGTCATATTGATATTTCGCCTGCAGGTATGTATAAAGTGATTTCCTCCAATACCGACTCCGTCTCCATCTCCTCCCATTATTATTACATTCAGCTTATGATTTGCCAGTTTTGCTCCTGTAGCTACCGGAAGTACTCTTCCATGCAAGGCATGAAATGCATATGTTTTTATAAAATTGGCACCATTACCCGAACATCCGATACCGTAGACTATCAAGATCTCATGGGGCATCAGACCAAGCATCACAAACGTCTTCTTTAGTGAATTCCAGATTCCGTAATTCCCGCACCCAAGACACCATGTAGGTCTTCTTTCAGTATTGAAATCGCCAGGCTTCAAATTATAATCTTCTCTTGAAGGTCTATTTTTATTTTTCTTTGCAGCCATATTTTAATTTATATTTTAAGTTTATATTGAAAATCATATATCTACTCTATTTTCTCAATGCCGCTTATTATTTCTCCAGGCAGAAACTGCCTTCCGCTGTACTTTAATATTTTATTTTTTATTTTATGACCAGTATTCATCATTATTATTTTTGACAGCTGTGATGTTTTATTATTTTCCACTACCACATTTTTATTACTCTCTTCAATGACTCCTGCAATCGACTCATAATCAAAAGGGTACAAAAAAGTAAAATGGACTAGATTCACTTTCTTCTCCTTCTGATTCAATATACTCATTGCCTCAAGGATGGGCCCTTTACAGGAACCCCAGCTCCAGATAGTGATTTCTGCATCTGCAGGACCATAGATTTTCGGAGGAGGTATTTCTTCAATCAGCTTCTTTATTTTTCTAAACCTTTTATCTACCATAATCTTTCTATTATAGGCGTCTTCTTCTGAAAACCCTTTTTCATTATGCTCATCGCTGTTGGCTATATGAATCCCGTTTTCTATCCCTATTATCACTCTCTGAGAAATGCCATCTTCGGTATCGGAATACCTCTTATACTCTCCGGATTTATTTTTGATTGCGGTCAAAAGTTCCCCTCTATCCACAGTTATTTTCTTAAAATCAAACTTTTCATATGAAAAATGGCTCTCAGATAAATACTTGTCCAGCATTATAATAACCGGAATCTGGTATTTATCTGCAAGATTAAATGCTTTTCCTGTAAGATAAAAGCACTCCTCAGGGTCGCCGGGAGCTATCACAACTCTTAAAAATTCACCATGAGATGCATGGACTGCAAACAACATATCCCCTTGCTCGGTCCATGTAGGCAGACCAGTAGCAGGAGCAGGTCTCTGACATAATACAATGACTATAGGGGTCTCGGTCATTGCGGCACTGCTTAACCCTTCATTCATAAGAGAAAAACCGCCTCCCGATGTTGCAACCATCGATCTTGCACCTGCAAAAGAAGCTCCAATTGCCATGTTTATTACCGCTATTTCATCTTCAGCATGCTTGGTGACAATATTATAATCTCCCTCTGCTGATGCAAATGAATGAAGTATGGAAGAAGAAGGAGTCATAGGATAGGCAGCATAAAATTTACACCCTGCTCTTACCGCTCCTAAAAAGACGGCGTCATTGCCGGTAAGAAGCATTTTACCCACCGGATTTACTATTTCCAGCTCATAAGATGCTGTTTTTATTTTTTCTTTAACATATTTATATCCCAGTTCCGATGATCTTATATTTAAATCAACGATCTTAGTGCCTTTCCTGCTAAAGCTATCCTTAATCACATTTTTCAGTATTTCCATATCATAATTTAACAGGGCAACCGAAGCACCGAGTGAAATATTATTTATCATCACTTTTGGAGCTCCCAGTTCCGAAACTATCTTAGAGAAGGGCACCATTATATAATTGATGTCTTTCCTGGCCCTCTTTATATCTTTAATATCGCAGACATCTTCATCATAAATAATATACCCGCCGTAGGTAACCTCTTCCTGATGAAGAGTCAAAGTCTCTTGATTTAACGCGACTAAAATATTTATATCCTTATCAATTGAAAAAATCTGATTTGAACTTACTCGAACGGTATAAGTATTATGCCCGCCTCTAATAAGGGAAGGATATTCATTATTGTCAATGACAAAATATCCTTTCTTGGTAAAAATCCTTGAAAAAATAACCCCGGTGGACATTATCCCATAACCCGCTTCCCCGCCGATCTTCCAGGTTAGATTTGAGACCTTCAATTAAGTTCCTTAAATTCCTAAATTGCTGTTAAATATAATGATATTACCCAGCTAACTTATTTGCAACTATTTAAACAATCCTTCTAAAGTCACCGTTCAGCAGAAAAAAATCATCAAACTAAAAGTTTTTTGTCTTTGATTTATAAAATTATCAATTTTTATAGTAAAATTATCACTATTTTAAGATAATAAGCTTAAGTACTTTGTTAAACTATAAAAAACATGCAAAGAAAGACTTTTAAAGAAAATATTAAAGTACTTTTTAAAGCTCCCGTTATATCATGGGCTCTCTATGATCTTGCCAACACTTCATTTGCAGTCATCATAATCACTATAATTTTCCCGGTATACTTTACCAATATAATAGTGACCCCCGGGGTATATCCCCAGAATTTTGGAGATCTTATGTGGGGGATCGCCGGCGGTGTTTCCATGATAATCACATCCTTTATGGCCCCGGTATTTGGAGCAATAGCAGACACTTCAAGATCTAAAAATAAATTTCTGACTGCTCTTACTCTGGCCTGTATCTTTTTTAGTTTACTGCTTTTTTTTCTAAAAAGCGGTATGGTCGTGCAGGCCATGATCCTGTTTATAATAGCCAATGTACTTTATCAGACTTCAATGATGTTCTATAATTCATTTCTGCCCCAGCTATCTTCTAAAGAGAACACGGGTATGATTTCCGGCTTCGGCTTTTCAGTAGGATATCTGGGAGGACTTTTGATTTTAATCCTTATCTATCCCTTAGTAAGAGGAGGATTAGAACCATCAAACCTTCTAAATATTAAAATCACCATTATTGTAACCTGCCTGTTCTTCCTGGTTTTTTCGATTCCATCCTTTATATTACTTAAGGACTCTCCTGCAGTAAAAATCGTAAGCATAAAAACATCCCATATCTCATATGGATTTAAAAAATTAGCACGCACTCTTAAAAATATAAAAAAGCACAAAAACCTTACAAAATTCTTAATTGCATATTTTCTTTTCAGCAATGCTTTCTCTATACTGGCTTTTTATGTAGCCATATATGCTAAGAGCACTTTAAATCTTGGGTTGCTTGAAATAACTACCCTTTTCATACTGGGAAATATACCTGCAATTATAAGTTCTATCTTCTTCGGCTGGCTGACAGATAAAATAGGACCAAAAATGACCATTACCATAACTTTGATCTTATGGATCTTAATAATACTGATGGTGACATTTTTCGACATAAAAGCAGTATTTTACACAGGTTATATATTAGCTGCTATCTGCACGGGTTCGACTCTAATAGCAAGCAGGAGCCTTATGACTTTTCTTATACCTATGGACAGTGAGGCTGAATTTTTTGGTTTTTATGCCATGAGCGGCAAGATGTCCGCAATAATAGGGCCTATTGCTTTTGGGGTAATTTCCTATTTCACAAAAAGCCAGAAGTTAGCACTGCTCAGTACACTTTTTTTCCTCATAGGCGGGTTTATAATCATGCAGTTTGTAAAAGCAGATGCTTGTAGACCTAAGAATCTCTAATGCTAAATTTTCTTTTCCCTGCTGAGGTAAGATCCGTTTAAAAGCTTTACATTCTTAAATCCATTATTTCTGAGTATCCTTAATCCCAGATAAGACCTGTAGCCTGTTTTATAATATAATATTATCCGATCATCTGCTTAATGACAATATTCTGAGCCTCAGTGAATTACTTACAACGGAAATACTGCTGAAAGCCATCGCTGCCGCTGCATATATGGGATTGATCAAAATCCCGAATGCAGGATACAGGGCTCCTGCTGCAATTGGAATCAGTATGGTATTGTAAAAAAACGCCCAGAAAAGATTCTGTTTTATAATCCTCATTGTATTTCTGGAAAGCAGTATGGAATCCAGTACTCCTCTGATATCACCGCTTATTAAAGTAATGGAACTTGATTCAATAGCTACATCTGTCCCGGTACCGATGGCCATGCCTATATCAGCCTGAGCCAGGGCAGGAGCATCATTTATACCGTCTCCGACCATTGCAACAACTTTACCCTCTGACTGGATCCTTTTTATCTCCCGGGCTTTTTTTTCAGGAAGTACTTCGGATAATACTCTTTGGATACCTAATTTATTTGCAACTGCAGCTGCCGTATTTTTATTGTCCCCGGTAATCATTATTACTTCCAGTCCCAGACCTTTAAGCTTACCAATATATTTCTTTGAATCCTTTTTCAGGCCGTCGGCAACCGCTATTATTCCTGCAGCCCTGTTATCCACAGCAATAAATACGGGAGTCTTTCCCTCACTGGAAATATCCCTGGCTTTTGCCTCCAGACCGCCCAGGGACACATTATTTTCCATCATCAATGACTGATTTCCTTTATATATCCTTCTTTTTTCGATCTCAGCATAAATGCCCTTTCCGGCAATAGACTTAAAGTTTTTCGGTTCTATTAATTTAAGCCTATTTTCTTTGGCTTTCCTGACCATTGCCTTTCCTATTGGGTGTTCGGAATGAAGTTCGGAACTTGCAGCAATCTTAAGCAGTTCCTGCTCTGAACTTATCCCACTGTTCTCTTTTAATATAATATCCGTTACTGAGGGCTCTCCCCTGGTAAGTGTGCCGGTCTTATCGAATACCACTGTATTTAATTTAAGGGCAAGCTCCAGGATGGCAGCTTCTTTTATCAATATTCCTTTTTCGGCTCCCTTCCCGGTCCCCACAGCTATAGCGGTAGGTGTTGCGAGCCCCAGGGCACAGGGGCATGCTATTATTAAAACCGATATAAAATTGACCAGGGCAAAAGTAAAAGAAGGCTCAGGTCCCCATATCAGCCAGACAATAAAAGTGATCACTGCCGCTGCTATTACCGACGGGACGAAGTAACTGGCCACAATATCTGCAAGTCTCTGGATCGGGGCCTTGGAACCCTGAGCTTCTTCAACAAGTTTTATTATCTGACTCAGCACAGTATCTTTTCCTACTCTGGTGGCTTCAAATTTAAACGCTCCTGAGGTATTAAGAGTAGCTCCTATGACCTCATCGCCTTTTTCCTTATCGACCGGTATTGATTCTCCGGTTACCATTGATTCATCTACAGCAGATCCGCCCTGAGTTATAATGCCGTCGACAGGGATTTTCTCCCCGGGCCTTACCAGTATGATATCTCCTGTTTTGACTTCATCTATACTGATTTCCTTTTCTCTGCCGTTTACTATTACCGCTGCAGTCTTTGCCTGCAGTTTTATAAGCTTTTTTATGGCATCCGAAGCCTTGCTTTTTGCCTTTGCTTCAAAAAATCTTCCCAGAAGTATCAGTACAATGATCATTGCTGCTGTATCAAAGTATATATGAGGTTCAATTCCGGAGTTTTTTAAAAAATCTATAAAGAAAGTAACAAAGGTGCTGTAAATAAAAGCAGCCAGTGTCCCCACTGCTACAAGCGTATTCATATCCGCAGTCCTGTATTTAAAAACCACGACCAGTCCTCTGTAGAATTGAGAACCTACCCATATCTGTACCGGACAGGCCAGAATAAAGATTATTATATACCTGATTCTATCCGAAAGTTCGGAAAGCCCCGGGATCAAATTCATTGAAGACAGCATTATTACTACTGTGAGAACAGCTCCTACCAGTAGTTTCTGAAAAAGCTTTCTCTGCCTCTTCTTCTCTACAAGTTCCTTTTTCTCCTCCAGGGTGAGTTCGATTTCTCTATCCATTACTCCCTTTTATAGGCAGAGATAAGCCATATGTTCATTTTAGACAATTAGCTCATATCCTATTTTTTTGATTATCTTTTGCAATTCATCCAGTTCTATTTTGTCCCGGTCATATTCAATAGTCACCTTTTCTGTAGCAAAATTTACAACAGCGCCGGTAATTCCAGTGGTTTTACTTAACACTGTTTCTATTTTTCTGACACATGAAGCACATGTCATTCCCAGGACTGGATAAGTTTCCTTTACTACTGCCATTTTATTACCCTTCAGATTGATGATTATGATAATTTACACCTGATATACAGACATAAACCATATTATGTACTAAGCCATTAAAATATAAATCAAATAGATAATCTTCGGGAAAGATAAACTGCATCATACTCTGATATGATCCCCAATTGATCCGTAGTTATAAAAAAACATAAATACGGAACCTGTTATAAATTTTATTTTAAGTTCACTAAAAACTTATTTACTTATATCTTTTTGCTCGGCCACTACTTTCTTTATGAATTCTATTTCCTTATCAGTAAGGTCTTTGACCTTTTTGTAGCTTTCGATGACATTATTTAAGACTTCATTATACTTTTCTTTGGTGATATTCCTGATCCTTTTTGCTTTCTCTTCTACTTTATTTGCTACATCTTTAGTTATTCTTCTTATATCTGTCCTCAACTCTTCTCCGGTCTTAGGGGTCAGAAATAAGGCCGTAAGCGCACCAGCTACAAACCCGAGAGTCAACCCTATAAACAGGCCTTTTGCGGCTCCAGAATCATTGCTACCCATAAAATCCTCCCTCCTCTAATCTAAATTATGACTATACTATGCATGTATTATTATACATATTATAAAAACTATTTTTAATATATTTTCAATAAAAAAAATTTTTGTTAATATTTAAAGGTTGACTAATAGCAGTCTATTTTGGTCCATAAAAAACAAACATTTTAAATTATTAGATAATTTATGTACTTATACCACTATAATTACAAAAAACCGGAATATGTCTTAAAAGAATTAAAGCAGGTCACGAGCCCTGTTAAAAACTACAGACTTACTTACTATTCACCATACTGCACAGGTATAGAGGTAAACGATAAAGTATGCGTCAGGTTGTTTTTAAACGAAAAGGTGGAACTTAAAAAAACAACAGGCCATAATATACTTATTCTGATCCACGGATTTTCAAGTAAAAAGAAGAGCACAGACAATTACTATAACTTTGCCGGTAAAATTATAAGCACAGACCTGTCATGCGCTTTTATAAATATGCCTTTTCACCTGAGCAGGACTCCTGATGGCGAAAAAAGCGGACAGAGGATGATATATTATGATGATGTTGATACTCTGAAATTTTTTCACCAGTGTGTGGTGGATATTAAAAGGCTGATAGATGTTCTTCAAGAGATACTGCCTCCAAAAAACATCTATATATGCGGAAGCAGCCTTGGAAGTATGGTGGCACTGGTCACAATGGCCAATGAACCCCGTATAAACAAGGGTGTCTTTTTACTCAGCGGTGGCAACTGGGAAGAAATCCACTGGAATGGGATTTTAAAATTAATTCTGAAAGGCGACTGCACTCATAAAGGTAAAAATGTAAGGGAAGAATGCAGGAGATCCTATAGTAATTTCCCCAAATTCTTAAGCGAGCTAAAAAAATTAAAAAATAAAAAAATAAACATGGACTTAAAGAGTCTTCCCGGCCTAAAAAAAACGGCATCCAAAATGTGTTTTCTTTGCGACCCTCTTGCTTTTGCCCATAAAATAAGCCCTGAAAAGGTATTGATGATAAATTCTAAATTTGATTTTTACTTCCCTAAAAAATCAACACAGCAGTTATGGAAAGAACTAGGCAGGCCGAAAATACACTGGCTAAACGCCCTGCATTCCAGCAAAATATTGAATAATGAAAATATTATAGCCAAAATAAAACAATTCCTTGGTTAATTTTTTTTAATCGACCTGCCTGCAAGTTCCAGCCTTTTAAATATAAGATCCCCCAAAAGAGAATATTTTATATTAATAGCTCCTTCGGGACACATCTCACTGCAGCAGAAACACCTTATACATTTTCTGTAATTAAATCTCATTTTGCCGGCTCTATAAGAAATAACATTTTGAGGACAGATGTCTCTGCAGACCATACATAAATCACACTTATCGGAGTCAATATATGGATAAGGATTCAGAAGGCTTCTTATGAAGGGCATGATATAAGTGCTTATGAAAGCATTCTCAAGTAATTTTTTCTGGCCGATACTTTTAGGAAGCTTGAAATCATCTATGATAATATCTGATAATTCTTCTCCCAGTATTTTGATATTTTCTTCCCTGTACGATTCTATTTCCCATTTATCCAGAACTTCTAAAAACGTGACCAGCCTCCGGTCAATATTCATTATCCTGCTCATAACTATATCCATTGACACAGGGTCATCACTTGCCAGTACCAGTCCAACATTTCTGGGAGTCCCGCTCCTGCCAGGACCTTCTCCCTCTATTCCCACAACACCGTCCATAATACTTAAGGCAGGTTTAACAAAAGCTGCAATATCCAGAAGCATACCGCAGAAGTCTTTAATATTAGAAAATCTCAGATGGTATCCGATTTTTGTAAAACCCGGAACAGAACCATACATATTCTTTACCGCCCCGGTAATGACAGTAAGGTTATGTGTCTTAAACTTGGGGAGATTTATTATAACATCGGCTTCGATAACCGGCTTTATTATCTCTATTTTTTTTATAACCCGCCCCTTCTTGTAGGACATGCTGTCATACTCAGTCGAATAATTCAGCCTGCAGCCGGTTCTTTTTGCTACATCTAAAACACCTGTAGCTTTATAGACTCTTTTCATACCAGCCCTGTTATAAGGAGTTGCTGGTCCAAAACTATCAGCTATTAAAATATTTTTACTGTTTCCAGTAATATCTGTGATACATTCAACCACAGCTTCTATAAATAAAGGATGGGTGGTAATAGCTTTTTCAGGCTCGGCAGCCATGAGAAAGTTAGGCTTTATTAGAATTCTGCTGGTGGGATTTAAGAACCTACCAAAACCACCCAAAAGATTTACGCAATCGCTGATTGCTCTCTTTAAATCTTTTTTGTTGTAGTCTTCACACCTTGCAATACTTACCCTGTATTTTTTTCCATTTATCTTTATCTAAATTCCATCCTTACTTGTGCTGGAGCTTTTCCTTAATAGCTCCTCCCCGCAGAAAACATCATCTTTACCGCCTTTACTATTGTATCTATCACCAAGCCTATAATAATCAATACTAAAACCAGGATCATAATCGGGTTAAAGATACCAGCCAGATTTCCGGGGATAGCATTAAAATCAAATGGGAATATGGTAAGCAGCGAAATAACAGCAGAGAGTCCAAACAGATTAAGAATAATACGCACAATCCGGTGGAAGTAGTACCCATCATATACTATAAGTAAAATGTTTCCTATCACAGATGCTACCAATACCGTAGAGACAATTGGCAGCCACCTGCTGAAGTCTTCGGTCAGTAGAGGATACCTGTACCAGACACCGGCTTCATGATAATAATAAGCAATATATTGATTGTAAAAATTAAATAATACAAAAATTATAACATTCCACATTATGGCAAAACTATATCCTACTATTCTCCCGCTTCTGGTGCCCTTGAAATAACCGTCGATCCTGCCTCCGACCTCATCCATCTTTTTTTCAAATCTCTTCCCTGCTTCTTCAGCTTTCTCTCCGAACTTTTCCACTTTTTGGTTTATTTTTTTTTCCAAATCGCTATCTTCTTCGTATCCTTCTTTATCTTCATCACTCTTAAAGTAATCGGACATACTTTTTCCGAAACCACGTGCAGCTTTTTTAAAATCGCTAAATTTTTCTTTTACCCCTTCATCTTTGAATCTCTTTCCAAAAGCTTTGGCAGAATCCTCAGCGCTTTTAGCAAACTCCTTTGATTTTTTCTTAAGCTCGGGGTCATTAAAAATCTTACTTATGGTCTCACCGAATTCCTTTACCATATCGCTGAAGCTCTCTACCGGACTTTTATCCTTTCTTTCCTTGGGCAATTGAAACCTCCTTTTAAATATTCCCAAATTAATGATGACTTTATAAATCAATAAAAAAGAAATTATAAAGACAGACTAAATATATGATATATTACACTATACTCCAGTCAAGTTTTTATTCAAATAATTATGAGCAAGCCTGGTAGGTTCGGGAATCCTGAACCTGCTTAACTTAAGTGCGAACTTTACTGCAGTCTCAAGACTTATTTTATGACCTGGCGATATAAATACCGGTTTCGTATTCTTCCTGGTCCTGACCGCAGCTCCAATGACTTCATGATTATGGTATATAAAACTGAAACTGCCTTCTTCTTTAGGCGGTTCCTTATAATCACCACAGAGGTTGCTCTTAGCGCATCCTATTGACGGCAGGTCCAGAAGTAGCCCCATATGGGAAGCCAGTCCGATTCTTCGTGGGTGGCTGTAGCCTTGTCCGTCAAAAAAAACCAGATCCGGAATATTTTTAATATTCTTAAAACACTTTTCTATGACCGGGCCTTCCCTAAAAACCAGCAGGCCTGGAATATAAGGATATTTTAGATTTAATCTGCCGGTATTTGCTTCTATTAAATCAAGTCCCGGATATGAAAAAATCAATACTGCGGCAGTCACAACCAGTTTATATGACTGCTTTGTATATTTTACATCCACACCGGCGATCTTTTTGACCCTGCCGAAACAATCATGCAGCATCAACTTTTTTACCAGGTCTTTCTGCAGATCTACTGCCTGACTATATGTGAGGTCCCACAAGTGGTGTTTTTTTATGATCATCAGAAATATGTAGTTTATCTAACCCAAAGTATCTTTTATTCTATCTAATATGTATGATATCTTTATCGGGATTTTCCATTATATAAAAAAGCGCCAGATAATTCCTGAGATGTCTTGTAATCAAATAGTTATGTGACACAAAAGCTTTTGCACTATTTCCTATCTTTCTTGAAACAGAAGGCCTGTTTAGAATATATCTTATCCTATATGCTGCCCCTTCGATTGAATTTATCAGAAAACCGGTCCTGTGGTTATACAGCTGTATGGTGATCCCGCCGACTTCTCCTCCTATTACAGGTTTTGCTTTCCACATGGCCTCAGTAACCGTCAGGCCGAATCCTTCTTTCAATGATTTCTGAATCACAACATCTGCAACTCTCTGCAGAGCATTTATTTCAATATCACTTTTTGGCTTTAGAAGAAGTATATTAATATCCGGATCATCTCCTGCTTCTTTTCTTACCTCTTCCAGCACTGTTTCTCCCTCAGGGTCATCACTTGCCAGTCCACCTGCAAGGATCAGCCTGCAGTTTATTTCTTTTTTGACCAACCTATATGCTTTTATTACTCCTATAGGATCCTTGAAGCTGTCAAATCTTGAAACCTGGATTATTATTGGTTTATCTCTTTTTATATTAAATTTCTTTAAAACATCATTTACTATACTTTTTTTAAGTTCCCTGTTTTTATCACTTAAAGGATCTATTGATGGAGCGATCAGATACTGCGGATGGGGAAGTTTTTGAGAAAATTTTGCCATCGAAAATATACTGGCATCGTATTTCACTAAATATTTTGTCAGGAATTTCCACAAATTAAGTTCTGGTTTTGATATATCAACATGGCATCTCCATACCCATTTGGCTTTACTTTTTTTATAAAACTCTACCAGCGGAAGAGGCTGGGGGTCATGGATGATTACAATATCTGCATCCAGTTTTAAGCTTTCGGCATTCTCTTTATTTACTTCAATATACTTCTTTAAATCTTCCTCTAAAAATTTAATTCTTTTACCCTGCAGTGCATTATGGATATTTTTTGTTATGTTAAAAAACCCGTTGTTGCCGATTATTACTTTCCATTCACAGCAGATCCCGAGCTCATTTATCAGCGGAACCAGTCTATGCAGTATCTCTGATACTCCCCCGCCATCCTTAGTAGAGCTTACCATTATAACCTTTTTACCTTTACTCAGGCTGGCAAGTGACTCGATCTGTTTTATATCCTTTTTACCGATGATCTTTTCGTAATCTTTAAGAGTAGTCATTTTAAACCTTTTTTAACTCGCTATTTAAAATACTTATTAATTTTTTTCTTGTTTCTCCTACGCTAAAGAAATAAAAATCAATCCCTCTTATCTTCTTTACCAGTTCATTTTTTTTGAAATTATTTTCTATCCATTGAGAGAAATCATCATATTTCTTTTCTTTCTTTATCTTTCTTGATTCATAAAAGTGGAAATAAAGAGAACTATCCGGAATATTATCAAGCGCATCTCTGAATTGTTTCAGATCTGATGCTTCTATACCCAGTGGAAGAACTATAGTTGTTGCACTTGAAAAATAAAATTCAGAACCAGGTCTTGCCCAGGGAATTGTAGGCAGATCCCATACATACTCCTCTATTATTTCTATCAATACTTTTCTTGCCTCGTTAACAGTCTTATAATCATAAGGATTAAAATTGGCAAGTTTTTCAGCCAGAGCTATATCTTCAAGTTCATAAGCTACCCAATTTGCATAATCACTGGGAAATTCCCCTATCTTCTGATCATATCTAATATGGGATTGATAAAGATGATGAAATATAACCCTGTCTTCCGCCTGTTCTAATATATTTAGGAATTCCCTTAAATTACTGGCTTTCTGTCCTGTGGGACTTATAAGCAGGGTATAACTATAAAATTTAAATTTTTTCCTGGCTTTTTTCATTTCATGAATATTAACATTTGATTCAAAACTATACAGTATCATAAATCATTTATTTTAAAAGTAAAATTTTCAAATTTTAATAATTCCGGGATTGCGTTATTTGTAATATAAATATTAGCATTTATAATATTATTAATAGCTATTAAAAGAACTAAAGATTACTATGTCAAAAGTCACAGAAAAACTCATAATAACCTCCAACAGAATACCATGCGATATATCCGTAACTGATGGAAATATTAAATATAGGAAAAGTATTGGCGGTCTGGTCACTGCTTTAGACCCGATCTTGTTAAAAAACGGCGGTCTATGGATAGGATGGAACGGCCAGACTGCTGAAAATATCCCTGATAAACAAAAGATCTGTATTTCTGATGAATGCAGCAGTAAAAGCTATTCTGTAAAATGTGTACATCTGACCAAAAAAGAGATCAGAGACTATTATCACGGATTTTCAAACAGATCGATATGGCCCCTGTTCCATGGATTTATTTTCCAGAGCTATTTTAGTCAGGATTACTGGAAAGCTTATACTTCCGTAAATAGGAAATTCTGCAATAATATACTGGAAGAAATTACCAGAAACGAGTTGATCTGGGTTCATGATTATCACCTTGCTTTGCTGCCCGATATGTTAAAACAGGCTAACCCGGAGCTAAAAGTCATGTTTTTTCTCCATATCCCATTTCCTAATTTTGAAATATTCAGAGTACTCCCCTGGAGCAGCCAAATATTAAATGGACTTCTGGGATGCAATCTTCTGGGTTTCCAGACCAGAGGAGATAGAATAAATTTTCTGACCTGCTGTAAAGAACTGCTCCATTACAAAGTAGATTTTAAAAAAAGCGTAGTCCTTCATGATAAAAGAACTACAAGCGTAAAGAATATTCCTATAAGTATAGACTTTGAGAGATTTAATAAACTGGCAGAGAAAAAAAGTACGGACAGGTTTTTAAATAATAGAAAAGTTGACAGCAGTACTAAATTAATAATAAGCGTAGAAAGGCTTGATTATACCAAAGGTATAAAAGAAAGAATTCTTTCTATCGAGAGATTTTTTGAAAAATATCCAAGATATAGGAGAAAGTTAGTCTTTCTTCAAATATCAGTCCCAAGCAGAACCAAGATTAGAGAGTATATTTCTCTAAAAAGAGGTATAGACGAGCTTGTAGGCAGAATAAACGGCCGATTCTCAGATGAAATATGGTCGCCTATACATTATATATATAAGGCCATTCCGCAGCTAAAACTTATTAAACTATACAAAGCTGCAGATATATGCCTGGTGACTCCGCTAAGGGACGGCATGAACTTGATCTCCAAGGAATACGTCAGCTGCAAAACCGAAGGCAATGGAGTAATTATCTTAAGCAAATTTGCAGGAGCTGCTGATGAGCTGGGCAAATATGCGGTCATGGTAAATCCATATGATATAGAAGAGATAGCAGACAGTATAAATATCGCACTTAACCTTCACTGGAATACAAAAAAAATGATGATGTTTAAATTAAGAGAAATTGTAAAATCAAACGACGTATTTAACTGGGCAAAAAAAGTTTTAGACTACTGCAGAGAAGCCTGTTAGAACAATCAGGCATATGAAATATATAAAGCACAACCTCAAAGAAATTTTGCACAAAATAAGAGCAAGCAAATATATATTTCTTTTCCTGGATTATGACGGGACTCTGGTAGGATTCAAAGATGACCCTGATCAGGCTGTACCTCCGGACAGAATAAAAGACCTCATTTTAAAACTATCTTTAAATGACAACCTGATCGTCACTATTATCTCAGGCCGGACTGTTCATAACCTGCTTGAATTCTTTAAAGACATAGACATCAGTAAACTAAACTGGATCGGAATACATGGAGCTCAGGTCAAATATAGGGGCTGTAATATCAAATTATCAGATGAAGCTAAAAAAGCAGCCCCTTTGATCAAAGATTTAAAATCGAAATTAACAAATCTTGCCGGAAGCATACCCTGCATCTTCCTTGAAGATAAAAAAGTATCTATGGCACTGCACTACAGAAAATGCGGCAAAAAAGAACTATCTAAAATATCTGAATTTATGGATATAATAGACGATTTTGTAAAAGGTAAACCGCTGGATTATCTTAATATGAAAAAGGTGATTGAAGTAAAGCCAAAAAACATAAACAAAGGAAGCTCCATTAAAATAATAAAAAGGAAATACAAAAATCTGGCGCCTTCCATAAATATATGCATCGGTGATGACATGACCGACAAATACCTTTTTGATTCAAATACTCAGGGGATAAATATAAGAGTAGGAGCAGGCGGGATCAAGGGACTTAAGACAGAATATTATTTAAAAAATGTAGATGCTGTATATTTTTTTCTGAACAGCATAGTCACTCTATAATAGTTTAAAGCTAGACTTATTCTTATTTAGGAATAAGGGGTATATATCTTAAATAAACAACACTCATAATGAGAGTCAGGACTACAAGAATTACTACTTTCCACATAACAGAATCCAGGTACATCATTGCTAATACCATGGCAATAATAAATGGAATAACAAGAAGCACTGAAGAGTATGGTACCCCTACTTCTCTTCCACATTGTTTGCAGGTAGTAGGAACAAGTGGCCCCAAACATAATTTACGCCATACTGGAATTCCAGGCTTACCGCAATGTGGACATTTATACATATCAATCATATCCTTTTAACAGCAGCAATTTGAATATTCTATATTATCAATAAGTATATCACCTATTTAACCAGTTCATAAGACAAAAAGTTTAATGGAACCAGCCTGTAAACCGGGAACTATCCTGCCTGTACCGTCTGCAGGTTAAAGGGAGTCTATACTATTGTCAATCCATTCAGCTCTGGTAAGAAGCCAGTTCTCAAGTTTTTTTATTTCTTCTTCATATGTTTCAGAATACGGTTCCGGGTTAGGCCAGATATATTTGCCCAGTATATCCCATCTATTAAAATTCCTGACTTGAGCCTCTGACAATGATTCTTTATTGCTTTCTATTATACTTAAAATATTCTCATCACTAAGTACATTCTTTCTAAGCTGTTTCCATCTATCTTTATATTTTGTTACAAAATACTCATCCTTAAAAAATCTTGTCTTCCAGTTACCGGAGGCATGAATAAAACCTACCGGTTCATTATCAATAGAGACAAGCTCTACTGTGTTCCCTGAAGATAGATTAAAATCCCAGACCGGCCCGGCTTTTAATTTCCCATCTCTTTCTTTGTATAAAAAAGTACTATGCCGGAAAGCCTCCGCATTTTTAAACATCTCATTTATAATGATATAGTCGATGAAAGAATCAACATCAATATACTTCCTATATCCAGATTCTTCATCATCAAAATAATCACTGAATAATGCCTGTTCGAATTTATTCATATAATCTGTTATCCACATTTTTTGCTTAAGGGTTATTGAATCTCCCCTCGGATATATATTGATAAGTTTTAATCCCCTCTCTGTTTCTATCACCGAATCTCCCGGTTCTATCTTGGATTCCGGAGTCATTTCCAATATATAACCCCCGGTCAATAAAGTATCATCATCTGAATCCATCCTTTCCACATCTACCCTGTCATTATCTCTTTTTATTTTTTCAGCCAAATAATATACACCCATATAATCTACCCCTATTTCGCTTTCATCTGACTTGTGAAGAAAGACTTCCACAAATTCCGTCCTGGGAGCATACATACCTATCTCATTGCTGATCTGAAAAGCCAGCACATTCCTCATCAATGTCTTATCGCTATAGGGCGCTCCAAGTATCCAGTCAGATTCTGGCGGCATTCTTAAAAGAGATACGTTTTTATCCTGATCATTTTTATCCCTTATTTCAATGCAGTATTGCTTCTTTGGAAAGTCCAGGGAAGTCTTGCCCCTCAGTTCTATCCCTATCTTCCCATAGAAATCAAACACTATGCCATTTATAAAATTTTTTTCTCCGGAATCATGGCTTATTATCTGCATAAAGGCATTTATTTTTTCATTATTTGGAATAGACTCTTCTCCTGTATAAATATTGACAATAGGGATATCGGATGTTGTCACATACAGTTCATACTCTTTTTCTTCATCACCTTCCTTTACGGTCAATCTGCCGTGGAAGATATACTCATAAAAGTCATACTCTTTGTCATTGGTAAGCTTTTGTTTAAATTCCTTTTCCTTGCTTTCTAATTCGCTAAATAAATCTTCATCATTATTGATCTCAATATCGATTTTTCTTAAAGCATAATTTCCGTAATTATCAAATGCATACAGGTACAATTCATGCAGGCCGTTTTCCAAAAACAAGGTATTTACATATATTTCAAATCCACTGTCTCTAAATGAAGGATTATCAAAATAAGTCGCTACATCCACTCTTGCCAGCCCCATTGTCGCTTCACCCAAAAAATTGTCGCTAATCATATCCGGACCGTCAAATAAAAGTATATGCTCTACTCCTATGGCCAGATCGCCTTGCTCATTTAAAGCCCATCCGATTATTTCTAAACTGTTATCTACAAACTCATTTTCCGAAGCTCTATCTATGTAAATAGTAATATCATCAGTCTCGCTGCTTTTATCTATCAATTCACTGCAGTCATCATAATCATCATACTTGCTTTTTTGAGTCAAATATCTTCCCAAAGATGAAGAACTTACCGGCAGACGATCTAGATAAATCTCACTATTGGGAGAAAAATACCAGCTTATTTTCTGGGCGGTGTCAGAACCTTCAGGCAAAGAACAAAATATGGTCTCCGTTTTCTCATCTATTTTGGCATAGTTGCCACCTATTTTAATCAAGGGAGGATAATTTATATAGCCATCCAGCCACTTTAGCCTGTCTTCAATAAAGCTTTTTATATAATCTACCTCTTGATCAAAACTATAACCGTCTTCATAGACATCCGGAGTCACAGGCCATATAGAAAGATCTCTACCCAGAGCATCATCATGACTGTATATATTGTTATCTATCAAACTGAATATATTCTCCAAAGTCAGTATTTCCTTCCTTAAATCATTCCATCTTGCCTTTAACCTTTCCCGGTAATCCTCATCCTGATAAAGGCGGTTAAAAAGCCTCGTACCGTAGTTGACAGTCTCTGGATCTAATTTTACCAAAGAGCAATCCCTGCCGAAGCTTGATAAATAGTGGCTGCCCGGACTAAAACCGAATTTATCAGTTTTATCATTTCCCCTGTATATATAATTATTTGAAGCAAGTTCATCAGTGCAGCCTGAAAGAAGGAATAAGATGTGATTGTCCAATACGCTATCCATATTTACCATATGCTCTATATTCTCCAAAAACTCTCCTTCTTCAGCGTTGACTATGAGATCTTCAAGTTCCAGGAGGGGTCCAAAGTAAGCCCCGTCGTTATCCATATCCGGTTCAATCTGAGAAAAGCCTTCAGCACCTCTGGTAAAGTCTGCCCTCCAGTTTACTGTTTCATATATTACACTGTGGGTATCTTCTTCCTTGCTATAATTTGAAACTGAGAACATATTTCTATCTGCTCTCTCATAAAGAATATAGAGCCCTTTATATGAATCGTTCTCATATAATTCAACAAATCTGCCGTCCGGGCCAATATTATTATCAGACAGTGATTTAAAGATCTCATAAGACAGCTTCTCGCGTAAAAATGACCTATCCGTATATGAAGCAGAGAGCTTAAATCTTTTAGTGTTTTCAAGGTCCAATATATCAGGCACATCACCGGTTATATTATCCTCTCTTATATTCAGACTGTATGAATCCTTGAGAATAGATTCTGATATATCTATGAGCTCTATCTCGGCAGCAATATTTTTTTTCATATAGCTTCTATCGGCAGATAGTATAGAAAGCCTGCAGTCGACTTTGGGTTCATCAGCAATATCTTCTTCAGTTTCTATACTGATAATAGGTACTTCACCTGTAGTCACCCAAAGGTCATATTCAATATCTGAGCTCCCTGATTTTATTATTAATTTTGAATGTGAAATGTAGTCACCGAAATCAAAATCGGAATTATTGACAAGTTTTTCCCCTACAGGGTTTTCAATCAACTCAGAACCTGAAGATATCTTTTTTATATATATGGAATTGTTTTTATAAGGGAAGTTAAAAGATATTTTCTGGATGTTTTCAGATCCCTCAGGCAGTGATATGAATATAGTCCCGCTTTCCTTATCAAAGCTGGCCCGCGACTCTCCAACCGTAAAGTATTCCCTATTGTATATCCAGAAGATAATAGCTACTGATGTAACTATAAAAAGGACTACTATTATTATGATATCCCTTTTTTTATACATCTATCCTTCTTCTAAGTCACCCTCATAAGATACCATTTTGGAGTAAGTCACTTCTTTTATGTCCTTGATCTTTGATAAGAGACCGGCTATCTTGTCCTTTCTAACCTTTATTTCTACGATCACCTGAGTCTCATTATCTTCAATTATCTTTGACCTTAATTTATAGAGAAGGGTATTTTCTTTCAGGATTTTTTCAATTTTTTCAGTATCGGTTTCCCTGGTTTTAAAAATAAGCAGGTAAGGCTCGTGTATTCTTATCCTCTTGGACAGCAAAAATACGATAAGCCCTATTAAGAGTACCGATATTACCGCCAGGCTGTAGGCAGATATTCCGCAGATGATCCCATTTGTTATGGCCCAGAAAAGGAATCCCACATCTTTGGGGTCCTTTACTGCCATCCTGAACCTTACAATGGAAAGCGCTCCCACCATTCCCAGAGCAAGTACTATATTGGAGCTGATGACTATCACCGCAGCGGTCGTGACCATCGATACCAGGACCAGGGTTATATTGAAATTTTTAGAGTAGAGCACCCCCGAAAATGTTATCTTGTAAATGAAGTATATAAACATCACCAGGGCAAAAGCCACTGCAAGATTTATAAGTATCATCCAGATATTTAAATCCTTGTTTATCTGAAGTATATTCTCAAAATCCATTGAGTCTATTATTTTTTGAAAGGTTATTCTTTCCATATTTTTGTCCTTCCCTTTATGTTATTACTATTATTATTTACCCTTCTATATACCTGGATAAGGTATATTTACTGATGGCGTACCTCTCATTTTTTTATTTTTTCTTCTTGAAGATTTAGAAAATTATATCATAAAGGATATTTCAAATATATTAACAGCTTACAGATGTCAAAAGTTATTGATATGTTGTAGGTAAGAGTTAATGGCACATTAGTAAACATGAGAAGATCATTACCTTGATGGAAGTAGATATACTGCCATTAAATACTTTTTGTACCCACCCCTATCCTGTGTCTACATTAAAAGACCATTAGCATAAATCTGCAGGAGCTCTTTATATCCAGAGCGGCTTTCGGTAATCGTCATTTTACCTGAAGCAACCCTTATAAATTCATTAAAAATCGATTTCCCTACTTCTTTTACAGATGCTTCACCACTGATTATATCACCGGCATATATATCAAAATACTCTCTCTCTTCTACATCTTCAGGATTACCCAGCACCTTTATCACTGGAAAAACAGGTATACCGCAGGGATATGACGGCAGACCCCTGAAGCGGGCAGGTAATCCTCCACCAAAGCTGAAGACCTGTATTTGAGCCCCGGCGGTAAACATGCCCAGAAAAAGCTGTGAGGCCTGGGTGGTCCCGTCCATAAAATAAAGACCCGGAGATGAAGGCTTTTCACCATATTCCAATACACCGACCAGTGGTGAATTGCCTCCTTTAATGATCGCCCCCAGGGATTTCTCCTCGATAGTGGTCAATCCTCCGGCTATATTGCCCTTTGTCGGTTCAGAACCGAGTATATCTACTCCATAATCAGCTATTTCACTCTTCATACGGTCAACACAGTCTAACAATTTCTCCCTGACTGTTTTATCAACGGCCCTACTGGCCAGTACATGTTCTGCTCCGATCAGCTCGGCCGTTTCCGAAAAGATCACCCTTCCGCCTTTTTCGACCAATAGATCTGCCGCCTGCCCGGTAGCCGGATTGCTGGCAATAGCGGAAACAGAACCTGACCCGCCGCACTTTATGCCGACTGTCAAATCAGCTATATCACATTTTTCCCTTTCAATCTCCGAAGATCTCCTCACCAGCTCGCGCAAGACAGCCACTCCTTTTTCCAAAGCAGAATTATAATTTCCTTCTTTTTTAATTGTGACTGCTTCAACCCGTTTATAAGGTAATATCTCTTCTGCCAGTTCTTCTGCTGTAATACTTTCACAGCCAAGACCCACAAGTAATACGGAATGGATATTGGGATTGGTTCCGATACCGATCAATGTCCTTTTTGCTCTTAAAAGGTCAGGTCCCAGCCGGATACAGGCATGATTATGCAAAAGTGGGACAGCGCCCTTGACCCTGGAGGAAATCTCTAACGCCAGCTCGTTAATACAGCCAATAGTCGGCAGGACTATGACATGGTTCCTTATGCCGGCCGGACTGTTTTTTCTTTTATATCCGTTAAAATGCATTTTTCCTCCTTTAATCGCCATATTTCACTTTGCTGCGGACATTATGGATGTGAACATGCGTGCCCTGGTCGATCCAGTCAGTTGCAGTACCGATACTCTCACCATACTTGGTTACTATTTCTCCCTTGTTGATAGAATTTACCGCTATTTTATGGCCGGTGGCAATTTCTTCTCCGGCTTCTATATTTTTAATCACCTCATTTTCGGTAGAGATAACAGCTATCTTTTCCCCTTTTTTTACACCTTTCAGAACAGTTGCAACATTGTCATCCTTATTTATCATAATCGCTCTTTTCATCAGTGCCCTTTCATTTTTTAAATATTAGAAATTATATTGATAACTTCATATTACTTACTCACAAATAAGTTCCTGGAAGAAAATTTACCATCCGTAGTCAGGTTTACCCCTAAATGTTTTAATCCAACCTCATCCCCGGGAGTCGGTATGTGAGTCATATGCATTTCGCATCCTCCCAGCTGGTTAAGTTTTCCCATTGCTAACTCTGTAGTGTTGTTTGTTGTAGAGCTTATAGAAAGTGCGATCAAAGTTTCCTCCAGGTCAAGACTTTCTGATTCTGCTTTAAAAATACCTTTTTTTAATTTTGATATCTGATTAATAATATGTGGTGAAAGTAAAAATATTTCATCCGGTATATTTGATAAAATTT
>Ga0307421_1000333_pt1 | contig 30926 bp, 23 predicted proteins | sample SalMarWE160270MG_FD_202163 | JGI IMG/M metagenome (GOLD analysis project Ga0307421, IMG submission 202163) | Salt marsh sediment microbial communities from the Plum Island Ecosystem LTER, Massachusetts, United States - WE1602-70 | ecosystem: Environmental > Aquatic > Marine > Intertidal zone >... | reverse complement strand
GATCATGCGCTCTTCTACAGCAGCACGGCCGCCGATACCGGCGGAGCCGGCAACATCGTGGCCACCAACTCGATCACGGGGCAGAACCCGCTGCTTAACCCCAGCTACCACATATCGGAGTACTCGCCCGCCTTCAACGCTGCCATCGACATCCCTTGGGTAACAGACGACATCGACGGCAATCCCCGCCCGCTGCGCGGTGGCTTCGACATCGGAGCCGACGAGCGAGGCTACGCGGTCTACCTGCCGCTGGTGCTGAGGAGTTACTGAGTTGAAGCGGCGCCCATCAAGCCGGACAATGGCACCGCGCTGGCTGCCGGTTCTAGCCTACACACATAGATCGGAGGTTGAGAGGTGAACAGAAGACTGCGCTTGATTGCCGCTATGACGATCGTACTCGGTCTGATGCAGGCCGGTGCCCGGGCCACGCCTGCGGATGGCCACCCGGATATCACCTTTGGCACGGGGAACGACGTGGGCGCGAGCTCCGACAGTGTCAATGCAGTAGCACTCGGCGACCTGGACAACGACGGCGACCTGGACATCATCTCCGGCAGCGGCCCGGCTGAGGACAACACGGTCATTGTCTGGCAGAACAACGGGACGCCGTTCAGTGGCTATTGGTCGTCGAACGACATAGGCGATACAGGAACCTGGGGAATCAGCTCGCTTGCGGTTGGTGACCTGGACAACGACGGCGACCTGGACATCGTATCCGGGGACTCCTCCGGCGACGTCGACGTATGGGAGAACAGCGGCACACCTTTCAGTGGCACCTGGTCTACGATCGAAGCCGGATCGTACCTCTGGGAAGCCAGTATCGCTCTGGGCGACCTGGACAACGACGGCGACCTGGACATCGCCCTCGGCACCAGCACTACGGAAGACTACGATGTGGTCGTGCTTGAGAACGATGGAACTCCGTTCAACGGCAGCTGGCCGGATAACGATGTAGGGGACACGTTGGCTACTGTCTGGGGTATCGACCTGGGAGACCTGGACAACGACGGGGACCTCGACATCGTTACCGCCTGCGATGAGCAGGAGTACTATCAGGTCATCGTCTGGCAGAACGACGGGACTCCGTTCAGCAGCTACTGGTCGCCGAACGATGTTGGCAACATCGAGGAAGGCATGAACGCTGTCGCCCTGGCCGACCTGGACAACGACGGCGATCTGGACATCGTGACGGGCGGTGAATGGAACTCGAACAGCGTACTCGGCGCCTGGGAGAACAACGGCAGCCCATTCGACGGCACCTGGACGTTGAACAGCGTGAGAGAGAGCGGCGACGGCGCGCGTACGGTGGCAGTGGGCGACCTGGATAACGATGGGGACATCGACATAGTAGCCGGGTTCAGCAACACCTCGGGCAACGAAGTGGAGGCGTATCAGAGTGACGGTACACCGTTCAGCGATGAATGGCCGTTGATCGACGCGGGGCACAGCGACTCCGACGTGAACTCAGTCGCTTTCGGCGACCTGGACAACGACGGCGACCTCGACATCGTCTCTGGCGTCCACTCAGACGAGGACTACGAGATTATCGCCTTCCCGAACACTCTACCACCCGATTCTATACCCGTCGGTTTCCCCCAGAACGACCTTGGAGCCAGCGCCGACCACGTATACGGCGTCGCCGCAGGTGATCTGGACAACGACGGCGACCTGGACGTACTATCCGGCAGTACCTTGGGCGAGGACTATGAGCTAATCGCCTGGGAGAACGATCGCTCTCCCTTCGACGCTACCTGGACGCCGAACGACGTCGGCACCGCCGAGAACAGCATTTACGATGTGGTCTTAGGCGACCTGGACAACGACGGAGACCTGGATGCCGCCTCGGTGGGCAACTACTACGCAACCTACGAGATCATCGTCTGGGAGAACGACGGTTCCCCGTTCACGGACACCTGGACGCTAAACAACGCAGGGACCAGCTACCGCAGTGTGTGGCAGGCGGCTCTCGGGGATCTGGACAACGACGGCGATCTGGACCTGGCTGCAGTACGCGACGATGGCTCGAACGCCGAGGTGATCGTTCTCCAGAACGACGGGGCGCCTTTCAGCGGCACTTGGGCAGAGAACGACGTTGGAGAATGCGGTGCCGACGTGACCTCGGTGGCTTTGGGCGACCTGGACAACGACGGATACCTGGACATGGTCACTGCCAGCGAGTCGCTGTCAGGCTCGGAGATCAAAGCCTGGATGAACGATACCACCCCCTTCACCGGTACCTGGTCGTCGAACAACTTCGGCGACACTGGGACCGCCAGTGTGAACAGCGTTGCCCTCGGCGATCTGGACAACGACGGTTACCTGGACGTCGTGTCCGGAGGTGCGATCCATGACGACTACGAAGTGATAGCCTGGCAGAACGACAACACCCCCTTCAGTGGATCCTGGACACAGAACGACGCAGGTGCCAGAGACAACAGCCTATCCACTGTGGCCCTCGGCGACTTCGACGCAGATGGCGATCTTGACCTAGTATCAGCCGAGTATGGCGGCAGCGACTCCGAACTCATCATCTGGGAGAACGACGGGACGCCCTTCAGCGGCCTATGGGTAGAACATGGAATAGGAGTTCACGAGGCGCACCTCTACTGCCTGGCACTCGGTGACTTCGATCTCGACGGGGACCTCGACGTAGTCTCTGGAAGCGCCAACGAAGCGGCTTTCGAAATCGTAGCCTGGCAGAACAGGGACGACCTGCAGGTATACCTGCCGCTGGTGCTGAGGAGTTACTAGAGGCAGCGGCGCCTGCCAGCGGCGTGGTTAGGAGTATTATAGCACAGAAAGGATACCTGTGTAATGACCAAGAGACAGCGCATCCTGTTGAGCTTCGCGGCGGCCGGGGCGCTCCTGGGGTTCGTCCTGTGGTTTCAGGGCCCATGGGCAAGCACGGCTCACGCCGCAACGACAGCTACCGACGACTACTTCGCCAGCAGCTCCGGCTCCGGCAGCACGTGCTCGCAGGCCGCGCCATGCCTGATCACCACCGCGCTGGGTGCCGCAGCCAACGGGGATACAATCTACGTCGAAGAGGGCACATATACAGGCCACGGACCTTCCGTGATCACGATCACCAAGAGCATCACCCTATACGGTGGTTGGGACGGTGTGGGTACCGGCGGCGTGGTGCGTGACGCCGATTCCTACCCGACCACGCTAGACGGTGAGTACGACCGGCGCGTCATATTCGTCAACTCGGATATCACGCCCACAATCGATGGCTTCATCATCACCCGCGGCAGCGCATCCCAGGTGGCCCACGATACGGGCTACGGCGGCGGCATCTACAGCGACGGCGCCACACCGATCATCGCCAACAACACCATCTCCGGCAACGTCGCCCGCGCCAGCTCGAGCGAGACCGGTGCCGGAGGTGGCATCTACGTGCACAAAGAGGCGCGAGGACAGATCGTCATCAGCGGCAACTCGATCTACTCGAACACGGCCAACACGGCGGGCTATGGATACGGAGGAGGAGTCTACCTCGGCGCCGATCTTCCAGAGCCATCCCGGATCGTGTACAACACGTTCCTGAGTAATACCGCCAGTATCACGGGTGGCATCGGTTATGGAGGAGGGCTGTTCTTCGATTCCGATCGCATGCAGGTTATGAGCAATACCTTCGAGTACAACGTCGCCCAGCTGGGCTTATACACGCCTGGCGGTTCAGCGCCGGGAGGCGGCATCTACGTCAGCAACTCCAACGACGCCATCGTGGCCAACAACGTAGTCCGCTACAACTCGGCTGCGGTCGATGATTGGGGCGCGGGAGGTGGCATCGGAGTCTACAGCTCCGATGGTGTGAGTATCGTCAGCAATACCCTGCGCTACAACCACGGCGTGCGGCCGGGAGGAACGGGCTACGGAAGCCAAGGTGGCGGCCTGTACGTCACGGAGTCAGCTGATATGACCATCGACAGAAACGTAATCGTCAGCAACACCGCCCGCTACGGTGGTGGAATGCATCTCCGGTGGCGCACCAGCTTCACGATGACGAACAACATAGTGGCCGAGAACCAGGCTGACTTCGAGGGCGGGGGGTTGGCATTCACCGCAAGTGCCACGAATGGAGTGACCGGAACCATCGCCCACAACACCTTCGCCGCCAACAACTTGGGCTCCGGCGCAGGACGGAACGGGATCCAGGTGTCCGACCCCGGAATCGTACTCGCCCTGACCAACAACATTGTTTGTACACACCAGTACGGGATAGCTATCGGTGACACCGGCTCGAGTGCAAGTCTGGAGCATACTCTCTTCTTCAACAACACCACAGCAGATACGTACAGCGAGGGCACACTCGTCAACGCCAACCCACTCACAGGCCAGAACCCGATACTCGACTTCACCTACCACCTGATGGACGGATCGCCGGCGATCCTCGCGGGACTGACGCTTGGCTGGCCGGCGCAGGATATCGACGGAGAAACGCGGCGTCTGGCAGCACCCGACATTGGCGCCGACGACCACCAGTATCCTCTCGACTACCAGGTCTACCTGCCGCTGGTTCTAAGAAGCTACTAGTCGCATTCCGAATGGTCGGTTTCCACCGATTTAGCGGAAGAAACCTGTGGAGGTTGTGATGGTCCATCACAGTCAACGTGTTCTACTTAGCCTCCTGGCAGCCGGCGCCCTCCTTGTCCTCCTGCTTTTCGTTCAAAGCACTCTGACCGATCCGGTACGTGCAGAGACAGCGACGATGGACTACTTCGCCAGCTCTACCGGCTCGGGCACCCTCTGCGCAATGAACCAGCCCTGCCTTATTACAGTCGCCCTGAGTCTGGCCGGCGACGGCGACACTATCTACGTCGCCCAGGGCACGTATACCACGACGGCAACATCGGTGGTGCTCGTTAGCAACAGCATCACTCTCTACGGCGGCTGGGACGGTTTGATCTCTTTTCCTGTAACGCGCAATCCCAAACTCTATCCAACCATACTCGACGGCGAGTATGCAAGGCGCGTCGTCCTTATCAACTCGTCTATCACGCCCACCATCGACGGCTTCTTCATCACCCGCGGCAGCGCGTCTAACTCAGCCGTCGGTCAAGGCAAGGGAGGCGGTATCTACAGCAGATACGCCTCGCCCCTCATCGCCAACAACGTGATCTCCAGCAACATAGCGGATACAAGTATCATCCTCAATGGCTATGGCGGCGGAGTCTGCGTCGAGGATCCGGGGGTGCAGGCAGTCATAACCGGCAACGTCGTCTATTCCAACGTCGCCAGCCTCTACCACCGAGGATACGGCGGTGGCATCCACGTTGAAGGTGGTACACTGCCACAGCAGATCGAGAACAACGTTCTGCTTTCGAACACGGCCAGTATCACCGGTGGAGAAGGAACAGGTGGAGGTATAAGCCTGATCTCGACAGATAGCGCGCTACTAAGGGGCAACACCATCGAGCACAATGTCGGCACCGCCTCGTCTGTCATCACCGACGTGGGCGATGGTGGCGGTATCTACTGCTTTATGTCCGATGACGTCGATATAGTCAGCAACACGGTCCAATACAACTCCGCCAGCCTCATCTCACACGGTGGAGGTGGAGGAATCCGCACTCTCTATTGCGACGGCATGTCTATCATCAGTAATACGATCCGCTACAACACCTCCACTGACCCAGACGGCAGCGGCGAGGGCGCCGGCGGTGGAGTCTTGGTCTACCACTCACTCGACGTAACGCTGGGCAGCAATCTAGTCATCAGCAACACTGCGCACCGAGGAGGTGGCATCTTCGTCGGGTCAGCCACCAGCTTTACCATGACGAATAACATCGTCGCCGAGAACTACGCCGGCCTCCGAGGAGGCGGTATATCGATCGAGGCCGGCACAGGCGAACCTATCACCGGAACGCTGGTGCACAATACCCTCGCCGCCAATAACAGCGGCATCGGAGCCGGGCGTAACGGCATCAACGTCCCTTGGTCTGACGTCACGCTGGTGCTGACGAACAACATGATCATCACACATCAATATGGCATAGCTATCGGGGCCAGCTCCTCCGCCAACCTCGACCATACCCTCTTCTACGGCAACACAACAGATACCTACTCCTTGGGTACCCTCATTAACAGCAACGCGATCACTGGTCAGAACCCGCTGCTCGACTCTACCTACCACCTGATGAGTGGCTCACCAGCTATTGCCGCCGGCGCTACCCTCGGCTGGCCTTCTTTCGACATCGACGGAGATCCACGCCGCTCGAGATCACCAGCCATTGGCGCTGATGCCTTCGACCTCCCATTTGAGGTTTGCTTGCCACTCATTCTCGAGAGTAACTAGGCACAGCGCTTTGAATAAGACCGGAGCGACTAGCGAAGGGGGATTATGATGCCGTCAATAGCTATCGTAACCGATACAGATGCCAGCCTGCCGGCCTACCTGGCAGCGAAGCACGGCATTCGCCAGGTGCCCATTTCGGTCCTGTTCGGAGAAGAGAGTTTCCAGACAGGGATCGACATCGACGACGCGAAGCTGTTCGAGCGCGTCGATCGCGAAGGCAAGCTACCGACGACCGCAGCTCCCGCTCCCGGTGACTTCGTCAAGGCCTTCGAGAGGGCCTTCGACGACGGGGCGGGCTCGATCGTCTGCTTCTGTGTCAGCGGGGAGATCAGCGCCACCTACGACTCGGCCCTCGTCGCCTGGGGCCTGATGCCGGAGCGGAGCATCACCGTCGTCGACTCGCGCACCCTGAGCATGGGCCAGGGCTTCATGGCCCTCGTAGCCGCCGAGGCCGCGCGGGAAGGGGCATCAGCCGACGAGATAGTCGCTCGTGCCACTTCGGTGCGCGACCGGACCTACCTCTACGCAGCCCTCTCCACCCTCCGCTACCTGGCCATGAGCGGCCGGGTGGGCCATCTGGCGGCGGGCATGGCCGGTATGCTCAACGTCAAGCCGATCCTGACGATCCAAGAAGGGAAGCTCGACCTGCTGGAGAAGGTGCGCACTCAGAAGAAGGCCTGGGCGCGGGCGATCGAGTTGACCGGAGAGGCCCTGGCAGGCCGGGCGGTCGAGCGAATGGCGATCCTCCACGCGGCCGCGCCTGACTCCGCCAGGCAGTTCGAGGCGCTAGTGAGGGAGGAGATCGACTGCCCGCCGGGCACGATCCTGGCCGAGCTGACGCCGGGGCTGTCCGTCCACGCGGGGGCGGGACTGGTGGGCGCTGTGGTCGTCGCCGCCGAATAGGCTCGCCTACTGAACGAGTAGTCTCAACGCCCCGCCGAGCACCTTTATCGCGCGCCGGTACTCGCGCACGTCGATGTGCTCGTCCGGGGTATGGTCTAGCGACGAATCCCCGGGACCGTAGGCCACCATCGGGCAGCCCCAGGCGGGACCGACGACGTTCATGTCGGATGTGCCCGTCTTGAGCTTGAAACGAGGGCGCCCACCCTGATCCCGGATGGCCCGCAGCAGCGCCCGGACGAGAGGCGTGTTCTTGTCCGCCTGGAACGGCTGATCGATGGGAGAGAAGCTCAGCTCGGCCTCTTTGCTCCACGACTCCATGTTCGCCTTCAGCTCGTCGGTATCCACCCCAGGCGGGACGCGCATGACGATCCGCATCTCCACCCCGTCGTCGAGCCCATCGCTGAAGGTACGGAACTCGTTCAACGCGGGATCGAGGGTGGTGAACCTGCCGGACTCCCCGCCATTCTGCTGTTCGGCGTGGGTCATCAAGCGGTTCCAGAAGGCGATCGCCTTCTCCGCCGGCCCCTGCTCCTCGCCAGCGCTGTGGCTGCCCGGCTGGGAACGGCGGTAGTCCACGCACATCCGCCCCTTGTACCCCAGCGTGATCCCTTCCCAGTGGCTGGGCTCGCCGATGACGACGCATTCCGGGGGCGCCATCGTACCGGCCAGATGCTTTGCCCCACGGCCGTACGACTCCTCCTCCACAGCGCCGATCACCCTGATCCGTGCGTCGCCCAACTCGTCTGCGACCCGGGACGCAGCCAGGATGAAGGTGGCCAGCGGCCCCTTGGCGTCGACCGATCCTCGACCATAGAGCAGACTGCCCTCCTGGCGGATGGGCACCTTTCCCGGCACCGTGTCCATGTGGCCGAGCAGCACGATCACCCGCTCCGCTTCCGGAGCGCCAATCTCTCCAACGGCGTTGCCGGCCTCGTCCCTGTGGGCCCGGAACCCAAGCTCTCCCATGCTCTCGACGAGGAACTCCCCTACTGCGTCCTCGTCGCCGGACGGGCTGGCTACCTCTACCAACTCTCGCAAGAAACTGACTTCGTCCATCAGGCCTCCACACCGAATTCCGTGATCTCCGCCAGGGACCGGACAGGCAGCTTGCCCGACCGGAGCGCGCGGATCGCCGCAACCGTCGCTCGCAGCGCCACCAGCGTGGTGACGTACGGCACGTGGTAATCGAGCGCTGCTGTGCGAATGCGGTATCCCACAGTCCGCTTGCTGGCCAGCGGCAGAGCCAGGCCCATCTCCTCCGATCCTTCCGGCACACTGGCGTTCGCCGCCACCCGATCTCCCTGCACCTCAGAGGGAGTATTCACCACCAGGCTCACCCTGCCCTGGGCAATCAGGTCCACGACGTCCGGCCGCCCCTCGCCTACCTTGAGGACCACTTCGGCCGGCACGTTCATGGCCAGAAGAGACCGGGCCGTCCCGCGGGTAGCCACCACGCTGAACCCCAGGTCACTCAGCTGCGCCACCAGGGCCATCCCTTCTCGCTTGTCCGTGTCCGCCAGACTGACCAGAACCGTGCCGCCTGTCGGCAGCGGGTTGCCAGCAGCCAGCTGAGCCTTGGCAAACGCCTCCGGGTAGCTGGTCCCGAAGCTCATCACCTCGCCCGTCGAGCGCATCTCCGGGCCCAGGAGCACGTCCGATCCCGGAAAGCGGCCGAAGGGCAGCACGACCTCCTTGACGGTGGAATGGACCGGCCACGGCGTGGGCGCCTGGTGAGTATCCGCCAGGATCTCGCCCAGATCACCGTTGCCCTGCGCCGAGCCCGGGCGAACCGGGAACGGCCAGTAGGGCGCCAGCAGTTCGCCGAGTGACTTGCCGACCATGACCTTCGCCGCCAGCTTGGCCACCGGGATGCCCACCGCCTTGCTGACATAGGGCACTGTGCGCGAAGCGCGCGGATTGGCCTCGATCACGTACAGCTCGTTCCCCTTCACCGCCAGCTGGATGTTGACCAGTCCCACCACGCCCAGCGCGCGTACAAGGCGAGCGGCAGCCAATTCGATCCGCTCCACCATCTCGTCCGAAAGGCTGACCGGCGGCAAGACGCAGGCGGAGTCGCCCGAGTGGACCCCCGCCTCTTCTATCTGCTCCATCAGCCCGGCGACCCAGACGTCGCTGCCGTCGGTGAGCACGTCGACGTCCATCTCCAGGGCATGCTCCAGAAAACGGTCCACGAGCACCGGGTAGCCCGGCGAGATGCGGGCGGCTTCCGCGACGTAGTGCTCGAGCTCCTCCGGCGTATCAACTATCTCTACAGCCCGTCCACCCAGGATGTAGCTGGGGCGGACTAGAACCGGGTATCCGAGAGACTCAGCCACCCTTGCCGCTTCCTCAGTCGTCGTGGCCGTCCCGTAGGGCGGGCTCTTCAGGCCAAGTTCGTCCAGAAGCGCGCCGAATCGCTCCCTGTTCTCCGCCAGCTCGATCGCCTCGAAGCCGGTGCCGAGCAGCGGCACGCCCTCGCCGACGAGCGTTCGGGCCAGCTTCAGGGGGGTCTGGCCGCCAAAGCCGACGACGACGCCGACCGGCTTCTCGTTGGCGATGATAGCCATCACATCCTCGTGCGTCAGCGGCTCGAAGTAGAGTCGATCGGAGGTATCGTAGTCGGTGGAGACGGTCTCCGGGTTCGAGTTGACCATCACCACCTCGTACCCCTCCTCCTGCAGTGCCCAGGCGGCGTGGACGTTGGCGTAGTCGAACTCAATGCCCTGGCCGATACGGTTGGGGCCGGAACCGAGGATAACCACCTTGGGACGCTCCGATGGAAGTGCCTCGTTCTCCACGCCGCCGTAGGTCGAGTAGTAGTACGGGGTTGCGGCCTCGAACTCCGCCGCGCAGGTATCGACCATCTTGTAGACCGGGGTGATACCCAGACTCTGCCTCAGCTGCTGAGCATCGGCCGCCGACCGGCCCAGGCTCTCTTCGCCGAGCTCGCGGTCCGACATGCCGAGAACCTTGCCCTCCAGCAGCAGCTCCGCGCCCAGGCTCTCCCACCCTGAGCCCTGCACGCGCCGCTCGTACTCGATGAACCTGTCCATCTCGGTCAGGAACCAGCGGTCGATGTAGGTGATCTCGTGAATCTCGTCGACGGTGTAGCCGCGCCGCAGAGCAGCGAAGATGTACGAGAGCCGCACCGGGGTTGGATTGGCCAGGTACTCCCGGATGTGCTCGAAATCGAGCTTCGGCGTCGCGTCCAGCTCCAGCGAGCGGATCGCCTTGCCCAGCGCCTCCAGGAAGGTGCGGCCGATAGCCATCACCTCGCCCACCGACTTCATCTGCGTGGCCAGCCGGGGGTCGGCGCCGGGGAACTTCTCCAGTTGGAAACGCGGCACTTTCACCACGACGTAGTCGAGAGTAGGCTCGAAGGCGGCCGTCGTGCGACGGGTGATGTCGTTGGGGATCTCGTCCAGTCTGTAGCCGACGGCGAGAAGCGCAGCTACCTTGGCAATGGGATAGCCCGTCGCCTTCGAGGCCAGCGCGGACGAGCGGGAGACGCGGGGGTTCATCTCGATGACGACCATGCGCCCGGTCTCCGGGTCGACTGCGAACTGGATGTTCGACCCTCCCGTGTCAACGCCGATCGCCCGCAGCACCTCGATCGCTGCGCTGCGCATGCGCTGGTACTCCCGGTCTGTGAGCGTCTGTGCCGGGGCGACGGTGATCGAGTCCCCGGTGTGGACGCCCATCGGGTCGAGGTTCTCGATCGAGCAGACGACTACGCCGTTGTCGGCGCAGTCGCGCATCACCTCGAGCTCGAACTCCTTCCAGCCGATGACCGACTCCTCCAGAAGCACGGTGTGGGACGGGCTCTCGATGAGCCCCTTGCTCGCCACGCGACTCAGCTCCTCCGCGTTGTAGGCCACCCCACCCCCAGTGCCGCCGAGCGTGAAGCTGGGCCGGGCGATGAGCGGGTAGCCCAAATCGTCCGCGACGGCCAGCGCTTCGGGCAGGCTGCCGATCTGTTTGCTCCGCGGAACCTCCAGGCCTATCCCCAGCATCGTCTGCTTGAACAGGTCCCGATCCTCAGCCCGCCTGATCGCCTCGAACGAGGCGCCAATGAGCTCGACGCCGTGCATCTCCAGCACCCCGCTCTGGTGCAGCTCGACGGCCAGATTGAGGGCGGTCTGGCCGCCCAGCGTCGGCAGGAGCGCATCGGGACGCTCGCGGGCGATGATGTCGGCGACGAAGTCGTGGGTCAGCGGCTCGATATAGACGGCGTCGGACAGCTCGGGATCGGTCATTATGGTGGCCGAGTTGGAGTTCACCACCACCAGCTGGTAGCCAGCACGCCTGAGCGCCTTGAGCGCCTGGGTGCCCGAGTAGTCGAACTCCGCCGCCTGGCCGATGACGATCGGGCCGGAGCCGATGATCAGAATCTTGTCGATGTCAGTCCGCCTCGGCACCGGGATCCTCCAAGGGCACTGACCGCAGAGCTCGCTCAGAGCACAGAGAGCCTGGGAACTCATTCACAGCGCGAAGTGCCCCCTTGCTGATCCCATTCAGCCTCTGCATCTCTTCCATCTCTGCGTTCTCCGCGGTTATCCTCTCGACCCTGCAACAAGCCCCACGAACTCGTCAAAGAAGGCCTTCGCGTCCCGCGGGCCGGGCGAGGCCTCCGGGTGGAACTGGACCGAGAAGGCTGGGAAGTCCCGCAGGCGCAGGCCCTCCAGTGTCCCATCGTTCAGCGATAGGTGAGTGACCTCTACCGCGCCGAAGCCCAAGGGGCTGGAGCCGACCAGTGGCGAGGTCGGCAGCAGCTCGGCCATCGTCACCGCCGGATCCGCCAGGCGCTCGTTCTCCGTCACTATCTCCCCGTTCGCCGGCTTGAAGGCGGCGTCTATCGGCCGCCAGTCGATACCCAGGCTGGTTGGATCGACGGCAAAGCCGTGATTCTGCGTGGTGATCACCACGCGGCCACTGGCCAGCTCCTTGACCGGGTGATTGACCCCCCGATGGCCGAAGCGCATCTTGTAGGTCTCGCCCCCGAGGGCCAGCCCGAGCAGTTGGTGGCCCAGGCAGATGCCGCCCAGGGGGATGTGATTGCGCAGCACGCCGCGCAGCAATTCGATCGTCCGCCGCAGCGGCTCAGGGTCGCCCGGCCCGTTCGAGACGAGCACGCCGTCCGGCTTGAGCGCGAGCAGCTCATCGACGCCTATGTCGTAGGGGACGAAGGTTACCTCGGCTGAGCGCGCCTCCAGATCGCGGATGATGCCTTCCTTGCGTCCGGCGTCCACTACCACAACATGGAACTGGCCGCTCGTTCGGTAGGAGCGGCCAGTTGGCTCTTCCGGGCTGACCTGTTCAGCCAGGTTGAGACCCAGCATCTGCGGGCTCTGCCGCACCCGCTCCAGAAGGCTCTCCGGCTCCAGATCGACGCTGGATATGGCACCTCTCATAGCGCCCTGCGTCCGCAGGTGGCGCGTCAGCTTGCGGGTGTCGATGCCCTCGATGGCCACAACACCGGCTCCCGAGAGGTAGTCTGTGAAGCTCAGCGTAGCCCGCTGGTTGAACGGCTGGCGGATGGCCCGATGGACTGCGTAGCCCGCCACCTGGATCTGGTCCGACTCGACGTCGTCCGGGTTCACGCCGTAGATGCCGATCTCCGGATAGGTCATGACCACGATCTGGCCGCGGTAGGAGGGATCGGTGAGCACCTCCTGGTAGCCGGTCATTCCAGTGTTGAACACCAGCTCCCCGAACGCCTCGCCCGGCGCTCCCACGCTCGTCCCCCAGAAGAGGGTACCATCCTCTAGCGCCAGCAGCGCCTTCCTCTCAGTCATTGCACGTCCACCTGCGCGCACTCTCGCGATCCCGGCCTGCGGGCTCCCACGACCGCCTCGCCGTACTCCTGCCAGTACAGCGCAATCTGCTCAAAGCCGCAGTCCCGCAGGACCTCCAGGTGGAAGCGCTCGCTGTGGCCGTCCTCCGTCCCTTCCCACGATTCAAGGTCCAGCCTCCGCGCCAGCAGACCGTCTTCTCCCAGCTCCGCACCGAGAGCCTCCCAATAGCCATCCCAGGTGTCGCATTCGCACTCCCGGAAAGTGATCTCCCGTCTGCTCGAGAGCTTCCTCCGGAACAGCATCTGAGTGTCAGGATCGTCGCTGGCAACGTGGTCCGAGTTGAGGAACCAGCCGCCCGGCCTGAGCACGCCGTACACACGCCGGTAGACGGCGGCGAGATTCTCGGCAGCAAGCCAGTGCAGGGCAGTGGCGGAGACAACGAGGTCAAAAGCCCCTTCATACGTCCGCCACCAGTCCGGATCGCGCAGATCGACCTGGATGAACTCAACCGGCCAGCCATGCTGCGCGCTCACGGCGCGGCCCATCGCCAGCAACACGGGGTCGCAATCGGCGGCGACGAACCGGGCATCCGGATAGCGCTCCAGCCCCCGAAAGGAGACCGACCCCGGCCCGCAACCCAGGTCGAGGATACGCACTTCACCGCCGCCGTTCAGACCGGCCAGGGAGAACATCAGGTCGAAGCGTCTCTCTCGCTCCGGGATGTAGCAGTTCTGGCTCTCCTCCCAGCGCTCGTACCAGCGCCGCCAGTCAGGGCTGCAGCCGGCTCCACCTTCCGTCTTCACGTTTCACTCTTCAAGCTTCACTCTGCGCTGTTCAGCCTTCACCGGCCAGCGCTTCACCCACCTTCTCGACCACCGCATCCACCTGCTCCGGGGTGATCACCAGTGGCGGCAGGAAGCGCATCACAGTCGCGCCGGCTGCGAGCGCCAGCACGCCCCTCTCTGCCAGAGCGGCCAGGAAAGGCGCGGACTTGCTCTTCAACTCGGCAGCGACCATGAGGCCCAGGCCACGCACCTCGCGCACCTGCGGCGAGTCGAGCGCTTGCAGGCCATCCATCAGCCGCGCTCCCATCTGCTCCGCACGCTGGGGCAGGTTCTCGGACTCGATGTAGCGAATGGCCGCCACCGCAGCCGCGCAGGGCACCGGGCTACCCCCGAACGTGCTTGAGTGCATCGTTGGGGCCAGCCCTTGGACACGCTCGCCGATCAACGTGGCCCCCATCGGCAGGCCCCCGGCGATCCCCTTGGCCACGCACATCATGTCTGGGCGCAGGTCGTGACGCTCCAGGGCAAACATGCGGCCGGTTCGACCGAAGCCGGTCTGCACCTCGTCGATGATGAACAGCGCGCCGCGCTCCTGGCACAGCTGCTGCACGCCGCGCAGGTACTCGCCATCGCCCACGTTCACTCCGCCCTCGCCTTGGACCACCTCCAGGATCACGGCGGCGGTCTCCTCGTCCACTGCCTCCCCGGCAGCCTCGAGGTTGTTGTAGGGCACGAACTCGAAGCCCGGAACGAGGGGCTCGAACGCATCCCTATACTTCTTGCGCCAGGTGGCGGAGAGCGCGCCGAACGTACGGCCGTGGAAGCCGCGCATGGCGGAGATGATCTTCGTGCGCCCGGTGGCGGCGCGGGAGAACTTCAGCGCCGCCTCGACCGACTCTGCGCCCGAATTGCACAGGAAGGCCCGGTCCAGCCCCGGCGGCGCGATGCGGGTAAGCTCCGCCAACAGCGCAGCCCGGGCGTCGTTGTAGACGCCGTCCGCGCAGACTATGAGGCGCTCCATCTGGGCGACGACCGCTTGCAGGACCGCGGCGTTGCCGTGCCCGACGTTGCCCACTCCGTGGCCTGCCACGCAGTCGATGAACTCCCGGCCGTCGACGTCCCAGACCAGCGCCCCTTCGCCTCTGACGATCACGTACGGCTGGCGCTTGCTGACTCCGCTGTCGTGACGATCCTCCAGCGCGATTACTTCCTCGCGTGCAAGAGATACCATTCTGCTCCTCTGTCCTATGGCCGCTCGGCCACCAGTATCCAGCTTATGTGATGGTGCAGCTTGCCATTGGCGTGCGGCTCGATGTACTTGTGTTCGTAGAGCTCCTTCACGTCGAGGCAGCCGAACACCTGCTTCAGCTCGTCCTCGCTGGAAGGCATCACCACATGCTCACCACTGCGTCCATCGCACTGCTCCGCGCCGGCCCCACCGAAGTGGTGGGGATCCCTCGCCGAGACCGCGTTGAGGAACAGCAGACCACCGGGCTTGAGCAGCCCGGGGACCGCTTCGGCGAGCCGGCGCCGGTCCTCGTCGCCAAGCAGGTGATACAGGTTCGAGGCCAGCACGGCATCGTGACGTGCCTCGTCCACTTCAGCGAAGTCACAGCACCTATACTCCACAGCGCCGCCATCGCGGGCGCCGTCTCGCGCCATGTATATCGCTTCCGCCGAGGAATCGATCCCCAGCACGCGGCAGCCCAGCCGGCCGGCCAGGTATTCGGCGTCGCGCCCATAGCCGCACCCCAGGTCAACGATACTCTCCGGGCGGCCTGGCAGGCTCTCCGCCGCGATCACAGCCAGCTCGCTGGGGCCATCGCCCCAGATGCGGCTGCGCTGACGGTACCTCTCATCCCAGTCCAATGCTCTTCGGCGAGGCCCCGCTACTTCCAGGGCTCGTGCTCCCAGTCTTTGACCTGGCCAGTGAGCTCCCCGTAGATGAGCATCAGCTCCTTATCGAACAGGGGTCGCTTAAGCTCGACGGCGGCAGACCGCACGCGCTCCAGAAGCTGACTCGCCGTCTCCCCGTCCAGCTCAACCCCGAACTCGTTCTTGAACTTGTGGATCAGGGCCTTCGAGCCGGAGTGCTTGCCGATCACCATCTGCCGCTCCAGCCCCACGGACTCGGGGCGGAAGGCCTCGTAGTTCTCGGGATTCTTCAGGATGCCGTCCGCGTGTATGCCGGACTCGTGGGCGAAGACATTCGTGCCGATTATCGCCTTCCAGATCGGGATAGCCCGCTGGCTGGCGCCGGCCACGTACTCCGCCACCTCCCTGAAGCGGGTGGTGTCGATAGGCAGGTCCATACCCTCCAGGTGCTTGAGGGCCATGACGACCTCCTCAAGCGGCGAATTCCCCGCCCGCTCCCCCAGCCCGCCGATAGAAGCGGCAACGGAGCTCGCTCCGGCGCGTATACCCGCCAGCACGTTTCCCGTGGCCATGCCGAAGTCGTTGAGCGCGTGCATCTCCACCGGCACAGACAGCTGGCCGACCAGCTCGTGCACGCGGGCGTACGTGGTGAAAGGGCTGTCCGTCCCCAGCGAGTCCGAGTAGCGCACCATGCGTGCTCCGAGGCTCTCACCAAGGCCGAAGAACTCACCCAGGAAGCCGAGGTCGGCCCTCGCTGCGTCCTCCGCAGCCAGGGTGAAGGCCAGCCCGCGGCTCACGGCCTCGTCCGCCGCCTCCTGGACCTGCTCCAGCACCCATTGGCGCGTACGCTGGAACCGGCGCTCAATCAGAATGTCCGAGGACGCGATAGAGAGCACGATCCCATGAACGCCGCACTCGGCGGCGTCCATCACGTCCTCGCGCCTGGCACGGGCGAAGGCATACACCTCGAGAGGTTCCCCCGCCTGGCCGTTCTGGCGCACCTTCAGGTCTGCATCAACCACTGCCCGGACGCAGGCTTTCTCCTCCGCGCCCAGTGCCGGGAACCCAGCCTCCACCGTCGTCACGCCGATGGCAGCAAGGAGGCTGGCTATCTGCCGCTTCTCGCGCCGGGTAAAGATCACGCCGACGGCCTGTTCGCCATCCCGAAGCGTCACGTCAGTGAAGCGGATATCGCGGTTCTCGCCCATGTGGTCCTACCTCCTCTCCTGCAGTGCGGTGTACTCCTCCACGACTTCATTGTCGAACAAGGAACGCTTCAGCGCGATTGACCGAGTGCGCAGAACCGGAGCCAGCCTCCGCACCTCCTCCTCAGAGGGGTGGTACCCGTACTCCCGCAGCTTCTGCCTGATCACACTCGGGCCTGAGTACTTGCCCACGTTGAAGCGGCGCATGAGACCGACCTCGCCGGGCAGAAACACCTCGTGCGTAGCCGGATCGCGCACGGCACCGCTGGCCCGATCCTCCGACTCGTAGACGAACAGCCCGCTGCCGACGATCGTCTTCCAGGCGGGGAGAGGGCGGCCCGAGGCCAGGGCAACGTACTCGGAGAGCTGGCGGAACAGGGAAGTACGGATCCCCAGATTGACGCCCTCAGAGTACTGCAGGGCCATGACCAACTCCTCCATCGACGCGTTGCCCGCCCTCTCTCCCAGGCCGTTGACGGTGGTGTTGACGTACGTCGCTCCCGCCTTGAGGCCGGCGATGGCGTTCGCCGTCGCCATTCCGAAGTCGTTGTGGGTATGCATCTCGATCGGTATGTCGACCTCGCCCATGACCATCTTCACACGCTCGTAGGTCTGGAACGGGTCCAGAATGCCCACCGTATCGCAGTAGCGCAGCCGGTCCGCCCCCGATTCCTTCGCCACCCGGGCGAACTCGACGAGGAACTCCGGATCCGCCCTGGACGAGTCCTCGGCGTTGACAGACACGTACAGGTCTTTGCTCTTCGCGAATTCGGTCGCGGTCTTCACCGAATCAAGCACCCACTGCCTGTCCTTCTGCAGTTTGTGCTCGATATGGATGTCGGAAGAGGAGATCGAGAGAGCCACCGCATCGACGCCGCAGTCGAGCGAGTGCTTTACGTCGTCGACCACGGCCCGGTTCCAGCCCAGAATGCTCGTATCCAAGCCCAGGCTGACGATCTCCTTGATCGCCTCTTTCTCATCGCCGCCCATCGCCGGCACGCCGGCCTCGATCTGGTGCACGCCGATCTTGGCCAGCATCCTGGCGATATTCACCTTCTCCTCATTGGCAAAGACAACGCCGGCGGTCTGCTCGCCGTCTCGCAGCGTCGTATCGTCCAGATAGACTGGCCCCTCGACCTTCCCCACCAACATCTCCTGCAGGTATCCGTTCCCGTCGCCGGACTCCTTCTGCTTCTTCTTCGCCATCTTGTCCACTCCCTCAGTGTGGTCGGGGTCGCCAGATCCCGACTGCCTGCTACTACCGCCGCTGCCACCCTCTCGGCTGCGGCAATCTCGCCGGATTCCACCCTCCCAGCTGATCGCTGCCAGCGGGCCAGCTGGTCACCCTACCCAATGATTGTACCCTCGCCGGCCAGAGCACGCCGCACGGGCTGCTCCGCCCGTCCGTCAGCGATTATCACCTGGCCCACGCCCTCGGTCAGCGCCTCAATTGCCCCCAGGACCTTCCTCTTCATCCTCCCCTCCGCATACTGCTCAAGCACCTCCTCCGCTTTCCCCTGGGCCACCTGGCCAATGACAGAGGTCTCGTCGTCCACATCCCGCAGGACACCGGGGACGTTCGTCAGGATGATCACCTTGTCCGCATCCAGAGCCGCGCCGATGGCCGCTGCCGCGCGGTCGCCATCCACGTTGAGCCCCTCGCCCTCGTAGCTGATCGCCACCGGGGCAATGACAGGCGTGTAGCCCGCGTCCAGCAGCGTGCGCAGCAGGCTGCCGTTGATTCGCTCGATCTTGCCGCTGTACTCGCCGTGCAGCACCTTGCGCTTGCCATCTTCCACTATGCGCAGCGACGACTTACGCTGGCCCTCCATCAGCCGGCCGTCGAGGCCGGACAGCCCCACCGCATTGACGCCCAGCTGCTGCAGCTGCTCGACCACCAGCTTGTTGATGCGCCCCGCGGTGACCATCAGGAAGATCTCCAGCGTGTCCCGGTCCGTGTAGCGGCTGGAGTGGCCGGATACGGAAGTGACGAAGCGGGGCGGATGGCCCAGCTTCTCGGAGATTATGGTCGTCTCGTGGGAGCCGCCGTGCACTAGCACGACCTGCTCGCCTTCCTTGACCAGCGCAGCCACGTCCGCCACCACTGCGCTCATGTCTAGCCCTTCACCACCGCCGGCTTTGACGACGATCATGTCTCTACCCGCCTCAGATCGGGTGCAGTCCCGGGAACTCCAGCCCGGTTCTCTCCGGCCAGCCATACATCACGTTCATCGACTGCACGGCGCTGCCCGCCGCACCCTTCATCAGGTTGTCGATGGCGGAGATGACGATCAGCCGCTTGTTGCCCGGGTCCGCCTCGAAGCCGATGTCGACGTGGTTCGAGCCGCTCAGCAGCTTCGCCTCCGGGTAGCGGAATACGCCCCGCTTGGCCCGCACGAACCTGACGAAAGGCTCGTCGTCGTAGTCCTCGCGGTACAGCCTCCAGGCCTCCTTCTCGTCCAGGTCGTCCTTGAGCAGGCAGTGGCAGGTGGCTGTGGCTCCGCGCACGGTGCCTACGGACGTTATCGAGAAGTGAAATCTCGGCTCCTGGGGATCGAGAGCCAGCTCCTGGATGATCTCAGCGATGTGGCGGTGGCCCTGCGGCATGTAGGTCCGCACCACCCCGGCGCGCTCCGGGTGGTGGGAGTACGGGCTCTCCTTGTTGCCTCCTTCAGACGAGCCCACCTTGACCTCCACCACCGTCTCCCGCACCAGCCCGCTGCGGATGAGCGGCCACAGGCCAAGTATCGTGACCGACGCGTTGCAGCCGACGCCGCTCACGTAATTAGCCTTGGCGATCTCGTCCCGATGCAGCTCCGGCAACCCGTACACGAACTTGCTCAGCCACTCCGGCGCGGAGTGCTTGTGCCCGTACCAACGGTCGTAGTCGGCTGGATTGCGCAGGCGGAAGTCGGCCGAGAGATCGATCACCCGCTCCGCCTTCTGCGCCCACTCCTCGATGCGCCCCATCACCTGGCCGTGAGGAAGAGCAGGAAAGAGAAGGTCGCAGGGCTCGAGCTCCTTCAGGCTGGTGAAGCGCAGGTCCGTATGCCCCCGCAGGTTGGGGTGAATGAAGTGGGCATACTGCCCGGCGTTCCTCTCCGAGGTGATCTGGGTGACCTCGACCTCCGGGTGACCCAGCAGGAGCCTCAGCAGCTCCCCGCCGGCGTAGCCGGATGCGCCCGCTATTGCAGCGCGTATCATCTACCCTCCTCCGCCACCCGCAGCACGTAGTCGATGATCTTGCCCGGGATATCGATACCGACGACCTGCACCGAGGCGTGGAACTCGGGCGTGTGGTTGACCTCGTTGACCAGCAGCCGGCCGTCCTTCGTCTCGAACAGGTCGATGGCCACGACGCCTCCACCGACCGCCTTCGCAGCGGACAGGCAGGTGTCCACCAGCTCGGGGGTTGGCGGGCAGATCTCTGCTCTCCCTCCGCGGGCGGTGTTCGTGATCCAGTGCTCGGCGATCCTGTAGATGGCGTAGACCAGCTCGTCGCCTGCCACCATGGCCCGGATATCGCGGCCGGGCTTGTCGACGTACTCCTGGATGTAGAAGATGCCGTGGATGAAGCCGCCCAGTGTGGTCTTGTGCTCGAGCAGCGCCTCCGCCGCATCGCGGTCGTTGACCCTGGCCAGCAGCCGGCCCCAGGAGCCGAACGGTGGCTTCAGGACCACAGGATAGCCCATCTCCTCGATCGCCTCCAGCGCCGCCTCCGGCGTGAAGGCGATTACGTTGCGGGGTATGGGCACGCCCGCCTCCTGCAGGGCGATACTGGTCAGGATCTTGTCTCCGCAGGTGGCAATCACCTGGAACGGACTGACGGCCGGCACGCCCACCTTGTCCAGCCAGCGGGCCAGGTAGTAGGCCCGCGAGTGGCTCAAGCAGCGCACCAGCACCGCGTCGTACTGGCTGAACTGAGCGCCCGCCAGGTCGAAGTTGACCTCGCGTGTATCGACGCGTTCGAAGTCTACACCGCGCTCCTCCAGCTCCTTGAGGAGCTGCTTCTCCTCAACGCGTACGCGTGAGCAGAACAGGCCGATCTTCACCGGCTACTCCCCCCAGTCCTCCTCGACCTCGGGGGCCAGCTCCAGAGCAATGGGATCGCTTCCCACTACCTCGAGCTCTGCCCCGCAGTCGGCGCAGACCACGATCTCACCTACTTCGACGTCGTCAGCCAGATCGAGCTCGCCTTCACACTCCGGACACTTCGCCATTTCGTACAGCCTCCTAAGTTGATATGCGTACTGCCGAACGGAATTCTACCGCAGAGAACGGAGAGACCATGCCAAGAAGCGCCCGCCGAAGCGCCGCCCGTCGTCCAAGAGGACTCTGCGCCCTGCGCCGGGCAATTCCCCCGTGTTAGCCGTGGGCTGAACCCCACGGCTCACAGCAGAACCCTGCCGCGCAGGCTGCGGACCAGGCCAGAGATGAAACGCTGGCTGCCGGCGCTCTGCGTTCTCCGCAGTCTCAGCGGTCATTCCCCCAGCAACCCCTTTGCCTTCTCGATCTGGGCCCGCACTGATCCGGGTGCAGTGCCTCCCATAGCATTCCTCGCCGCAACGGAGCGGGCGAAGTCGAGCACCTCGTACACGTCCTTGCCGAAGCTCTCGTGGGCGGCCTGGTACTGATCGAGCTCCAGCTCCTTCAGCGAGACGCCTGTCTCCTCCGCCTTCAGCACCAGCTGGCCCACAATCCGGTGCGCCTCCCGAAAGGGGACGCCCTTGGCCACCAGGTAGTCGGCCAAGTCAGTGGCCAGCATCCCCTCGTCGAACGCGGCAGCCATCCGCTCCCCGTTGACGACGAGCGTACGGATCACCGCGGCGACGACGGGCAGCTCCAGCTTCAGCGTGTCGATGACGCCGAAGAGCGGCTCCTTGTCCTCCTGCAGATCCTTGTTGTAGGCCGAAGGGAGCCCCTTGAGCGTGGTCAGCATCCCGGTCAGGTGGCCCACCAGCCGGCCGGTCTTTCCGCGCACCAGCTCGAGCGAGTCCGGGTTCCTCTTCTGCGGCATCAGGCTGGAGCCGGTCGAATAGGCCTCGTCCAGCTGGACGAAACCGAACTCCCGACTGGCCCAGACGATCAGCTCCTCGGCCAATCCGCTGAGATGGACCTGCAGCAGCGAGGACCAGGCGAGGAACTCGACGACGAAATCGCGGTCGCTCACCGCGTCGACGCTGTTCTCGGATGCGCACTCGAACCCCAGGTCCGCCGCCAGCTGCGCCCGATCGATGCCCAGCGGGTTTCCCGCCACCGCGCCCGCGCCGAGGGGACAAACGCTGGTCGACCTGACCACGCCTGCCAGCCGCCGCCGGTCCCGCTGCAGCTTCCAGAAAAGCGACATCAGCCAGTGCGAGAACAGAACCGGCTGCGCCTGCTGCAGGTGGGTATAGCCGGGCATGACGACCTCGATCTCCGCCTCCGCCTTCTCCACCACTGCTCTCTGCAGGTCGATCAGCACGGCCTGCAGAGCCTCGATCTCCTCCAGCAGATAGAGGCGCAGGTCGGTGGCCACCTGGTCGTTGCGCGAGCGGCCGGTGTGCAGCTTGCCGGCGAGGGGGCCCACGATCTCCCCCAGCCGCCTCTCCACGGCGGTGTGGATGTCCTCGTCACCCGGCTCCATTTCGAACTTGCCGAGCAGGAACTCCTCGCGCACCTTGGCCAGGCCATCCACCAGCTTATCCCGTTCCTTCTCCGTGATGATCGCGGCCCGCTCCAGCGCCCTGGCGTAGGCCAGGCTGCCGCGCACGTCCACGTCGTAAAGGCGGACATCGAAGCTTATCGAATCGCCCCACCGCTTCATCATCTCGTCCGGCTCCGCGTGGAAGCGGCCACCCCACATGCCCATCGCCTGATCCCTGCTGACCTAGTCCCTCTTGAACTCGTCGTAGTCCGGCCCCGCGGCGGGCTTGGGCTTGCCGTGCTCCCTGTCGACCAGCGCCCGCACCTTGAGCGGCAGGCCGAACAGGTTAATGAACCCCTCCGCGTCGCTCTGGTCGTAGACGTCGTCCTGGCCGAACGTGGCCAGATCCTCCCGGTAGAGGCTGTAGGGCGACCTGCGGCCGACGACGGTGCAGCTGCCCTTGAACAGCTTGACCCGGGCGGTGCCGGTGACCCTCTTCTGCGTCTGGGCCACGAAGGCTGAGATCGCCTCCCGCAGGGGAGTGAACCACTTGCCGAAGTAGACCAGCTCCGCGTAGCGGTGGGCGACGACCTCCTTGTAGTGGAGCGTGTCCCGATCCAGGCAGATCTGCTCCAGCCCTTGATGGGCGGTGTAGAGAATCGTGCCGCCGGGCGTCTCGTAGACGCCGCGCGACTTCATGCCCACCAGGCGGTTCTCCACCAGATCGGTGCGGCCCACGCCGTGAGAGCCACCGATCTCGTTCAGGAGCGTCAGCAGCTTGACCGGCCCCAGCTTCTTGCCGTCGACCGCCACGGGGACGCCCTGGTCGAAATCGACCGTCACGTACCGCGGCTCGTCCGGCGCGGCGGAAGGGGCGACGGTCAGGAGAAACATGTCCTCTTCCGGCTCGCTCCAGGGGTCCTCGAGGATCCCTCCCTCGTGGCTCATGTGCCAGATGTTCCGGTCCCGGCTGTAGATCGATTTCTTCGTCGCCGGGACGGGGATGCCGTGCGCCGCGGCGTAGTCGATGGCGTCCTCACGGGAGCGGATGTCCCACTCCCGCCAGGGGGCGATCACCTTAAGCGAGGGATCGAGCGCCTTGACCGTCAGCTCGAAGCGCACCTGGTCGTTACCCTTGCCGGTGCAGCCGTGGGCCACACCGTCCGCCTTCTCCTTCTGGGCCACGGCCACCATGTGCTTGGCGGTGACCGGGCGGGCGAAGGAGGTGCCCAGCAGGTAGAGCCGCTCGTAGATCGCCCCGGCCTGCATGGTGGGGAAGGCGTAGTCGGTGAGGAACTCCTCTTTCAGGTCGACTACGTAGGACTTGCTGGCCCCGCTCGCCTTCGCCTTCTCCTCGAGCCCGTCCAGCTCGTCCTCGCCCTGGCCCAGGTCGGCGGTGAAGGTGATCACCTCGCAGCCGTAGTTCTCCTTGAGCCAGGACAGGATCACTGACGTATCCAGGCCTCCCGAGTAGGCCAGGACAACCTTCTTGAACTTGCCCTTCTTCCCCATTGTCAGTCTCCCGCTCAGCCTGGTGTGTCTCCGCCAACCGGTAGAGTAAAGCGCGACGGGCTGCGCCACATCGCGCTTACAGAAAAGCCAGCCCCGGTCTGGGGCTGGCTGATGAACGAATGCGCCACCAAACGCCTCTACCCAGACAGGTAGGCTAGCTCCTCGTTCGGTCGTCGGGCCTGCAGATGCGCCGTTGCCATCATGCTATCCTTGCTGTTGGCAGCAGTGTACCACACCAAGGGGAGATTGTCAAGCAGACACTAACGCAGCCAGACCCTAAAGGTCTCCCAGACCTTTAGGGTCTCCACCGGCTGATGCCTGGACCCTCCTCCACAGGCTGCCCCTTCCTTCCGCAGCCCGCAGAGCGGAAGGCGCGCTGACAGCCCGCCCTACGTACGCGTGGGGGGACGAGGCGGTGCCTCGCCGCTACGCTCAACCCTGGGCCCCACGTACCTCCGCCTCCTAGGACAGCGCGAAGTCGTTCAGCATGACAATGTCGATCACCGGCACCAGCCTGCTCAGCCTCTCGTCGTTGGTGACGAACGCCGTGGCGCCGTGCACAAGTGCGGTAGCCGCCTGGAGCGCGTCTGCCGGGCGGACGTCGTACCGCGCTCGCAGCTGCGCTGCACGACGGGCGACGTCACGCGTCACGTCCACCAGCAGAAGATGAGGGAAGTGCACAAGCAGCGCCTCATATTCTCGCGCTGCGCCGGGCCGGCGCTCCCGCCAGGGACGGACGGTGAGCTCCATGAGCGTCACCACTGACGTGACTGCCAACGGCCTGCCGCCCTCGACCGCCCGCAGGACCTCCCGCGTCAGCGGCACGTACTTCTCGTGGGCCTCGACGTGGTAGATGAAGACGCTGGTATCGAGGCCCACGCGCTCGTGGGAACGGAGCTGTTCGCTCAGCCCGTCCACGCATCCCGCTCCCCGTCCAGGTAGGCATCCGTGTCCAGGCCTGCCCACAGATCCCGATGCAGGCCGGCCAGGCGTTCGGCGTACTCCTCCGGCTCGGGAACCAGAACGAGCAGTCCATCCTGCACGTCGACGAGGAGCCGATCCCCGCTCTTGATATCCAGCCTATCGCGGGCGATCCGAGGCACGGCGATCTGATTGCGGCTGCTGACTTTGACCGTCACCGGGTCGGACATCGCTCTCCTCCCTGCTAAGCATGTGTGGTTCTATGCTTAGTGTAGCATGGAAGCACCAGGGACGCAAGGGACGGCGAAAAGGCGGCTAGGATTCCGTGTAGGGGCGCGGTGACCGCGCCCCTACCGCGGGGATTGCCCTGGATCGGACGCTTTTGGAGGTGGCCCTGCCCGCCCCGGGCCCTCGCCAGCCCACGGAGGGGGCGCTATGACCCGGACGGCGGGCTGACAGCCCGCCCTACCCCCCCCGCCGACATCGGCGGCAAACTCAGCCGCCCAGCCGTGGGCTGAAGCCCACGGCTGACAGCTGACCCCTACTTCGCAGGCTGCCTCTTCTGGAGCCCAAGGAGGGGCGGGCCTTGTGCCCGCCCTGGGACCTTCCGCACCCCGCGCAGCGGAAGGGGGGCTAACAGCCCGCCCTACACGCGCGGTAGGGGCGAGGCGCTGCCTCGCCCCTAAGTTCGGCCCAGGGTTGGGCCGCTCCACTAGTCCGGTTCCGCGATCCCTGCGTCCCGCAGCCTCTGCAGGCCCACTAGAAGCGCCCGATAGTTGGGATGCCGCTTGGGCGCGACGAGGAGCACGTCTTCTCGGTCGTCGTCCCCGATGAGGTCCCCGATGGAGACGTGCCACCAGGTATCCGAAAGGTCGACGTCCCGCCACTCCCCCGAGATCACCTTGTCCCGCTTGACCACCACCTGGGACGCTGGGTCTCGGCGTATGAGGTGCGTCGGTACACCGCGGATCTGGCACTCCCGGAACCGCGCCTCGCTTATGTCCAGGGCCCAGTCCGTCGCAGCGTAGAACTGCGCATTCGCCTCGTCGAAGGCCTGCTGTTCAGCGGGCGTCGCAATCCCTGGGAGAACGGTCGGACTGATCATGATCCGCCCGATGTCGCCTCGCAGCACAACGTGCCTGAACACAGCCGCCCAAGTCTGCAGCAGCTGACCGCGCGTGTCCAGACCATTGATCAGTGCATCCTCGATGATGCCCGTGTACATGGTGCAGCCCTGGGCAACACAGCCCTCAAAGCGAGCGCCTCGCAGCGTCGAGCGGCGCCGGGGCTTCCTCGTTCCCGAAAACGAACAGCCGACGAACCTGCAGTTCACGAACTCGAGGTCATAGTACGTCTTGCCTCCCCTGTCGATGAAGGAGGCGAACTCCTGATCCCGATGGGACTTGCTGGACATCAGCCGTCTCCCTCAACAACCTCGTATCTCGGGCAGCCACCAGTGCAGTACCCACTGCCGTGCACAGCCAGACGCAGCTCACTCGAAGATCGCCATGAACCCTTGCGGCCTGTTGTACAGCCCATACAGCAAGCCGTTGCCGTAGGATCGAGCTGCGTGGCTAGCGATTGAACCAACCGTATTGGTCGTTATGTCGAAATCCAGTCCGCTGAAAACGCCTCGGCCCACAAAGTCGGGGTTACCTGCGCCGCCGACAGGCCGGAACAGACTTCTGAGCACACGCGACTCCTGTATGATGTTCCGCGCTTGGCGCTCGACGGCGTTGCCACATTGCATTGGCGCCACCCTGACGTGTCCTTGAGCGGCAGCCCTTTCCGCATCAGACAGCAGTTCTCTACCCAAGGACGAATTCCGCGCGAGGTCTCCAACGGCCCGATCCGTGGTTCGCTGCATCAGCCGCTGAGCGACCCCGCTCACCGCTTGCTTGGCCCCGTATACGAGCGACCCCGACACCGCCCCGAGCGCCGCATCAGCGAGTATGTCCCCAGGATTGTATACGTCCTCGAATAACCCTCGCTCCGGGTCGAGCGCGTTCTCGGTCAGCCTCCTGGCCCGGCCAGCAGCGACGCCACTCACCGCTCCAGCCGCGGCGTGCGCGGCGAGCCCAGTGCCGAGGCCTACAGTAGGCGCCACGGCCAGTGCAGCGCCAAAGGTAAGACCGCCAACAACTCCGGCAACCGCGCCGACGGCCGCCGCCTTACCGACCTCGACCGGATCGATATTCGCCGTGAGCGGCTCGCCGTCGCGTATGTTGTTGATCATCTGCGGGACCGCCACGGTCGCCGCGCCTATGACTGCCCCGATGGCTCCACCTATGAGCCCAGCCACCAGGTTGATCAAGTGTCCACTTGGATCGTTGTAGACCAGCGGGTTGTTCCGCACATACGAGTAGCGGTTCAGGTCCTGCGGCCGCCCCTGCTCCGGCACCACCGTATCCGCGCTGATGAACCTCCTGATCAGCGGCGAGTAGAACCGCGCCCCGTAGTGGTAGAGCCCGATCTCCCCCACTTCCCGCTGCCCGGTGAACAGCCGGTCGGTGCCCGCGTACCCGCTCGCGTCCCGCATCGCCCCGTAGGCGAAGTAGCGCATCTCGCCTTGGACGTTGCCGCTGGCGTCGAGCGTCACGCTGGCCGAGCCCAGGTGGTCAGCCAGCACGTAGGAGATCTCCCCCTCCACGCGCATGATCCGCGCGCCGGCACTCTTCGGTTGTCAATGTGCTGCCGTCCAGTATACCACGCTCTCGCCTGCAGGGCGATTGCGAATCCGCCGCCCTGCCCGCAAGGAGAGGACGGTACGTCAAGGAGGGGCGGGCCTTGTGCCCGCCCGAGGTCCTTCCGCAGCCCGCGGAGCGGGGTTGGGCTATCAGCCCAGGGGTATGGGTCCGGGCGATCCGGCGGCGGGCTGGCAGCCCGCCCCACTGGCGCGCGTAGGGGCGAGGCAGCGCCAAACGTCGTCGCCGCATCAGCCTTGCTCCCCCCGTTCGTGTCCAGGTATTGCAGCACTGCCCCCTTCGCGCCGCCTCGGGGTTCAGCCTCCTCAGCTGCCCGCAGTCGATGCGGTTCCCAGGACCGATACGCACTCCAGTCGCGAGTCTGTGCCAGGCCAGCCGATCCTACCACACGCTCAACGCATTCAGAGTAGCCGAGACCCATTAGGTATGTAACACGTGCTGGACACCCGGCAGCCCTGACTTGCAGATTCCCTCGGCTGAAGTATGATTGCCGGGTGTCCTTCGGCCGGACGCCCCGTGAAGACCACCCGGGCGGACCGGTTGGGATCTTCCCGCTGGCAGACAGGAGGAGCAGGGCATGAGCACAGACAGCCGCCGGCGCCGGATGGCCCTGGCGACGCTTGTGTGTATCATGGGTGCCCTCTACCTGGGTCTGGCCCTCACAGCTGATCAAGACCGGCCCGTTGCCCCTCTCGACGACGCCTACATAACGTTCCAGTATGCCCGACAGATAGCGCTCGGCCACCCCTACCAGTACAACGACGGCGATCCGCCCTCGAGCGGCATGACCAGCCCACTGTATGGGATGGTCTTGGCCGCCTGCTACGCAGTGGGCATAACGGGAGAATCGCTATCCGCTGTTGCGGTCGGCATGGGTGTAGCCTGGCTGGGGCTCTCTGCCTGGCTGAGCTATCGGCTGGCCCGCCGCCTCATCGGCCGCGGGTCGACGGCGTGGGCCCGGGCTGCGGCAGGCCTCGTGGTCCTGACCGGCTCCCTGCAGTGGGGGTGCTTCAACGGCATGGAGACTGGTCTGTTCACGGTGCTCACCCTGGGTGCAGTCGAGGCCTTCGTCGCCGGTCGCTGTGGGAGATGCGCCCTGCTGTCGGCGCTGGCAGGTCTCACTCGACCGGAGGGACTGGTGTTGGCCGTCCTGCTCTGTATTGGCCTCCTGCTCGATGGGCTGATCTTGCGGAGGCCCCTGCAAGGCAGAAAGCTGCTCATGCTGTCGGGGGCCGTCCTGGCTGGGCTGGTCCCGACGACGGTCAACTGGGCGCTTACCGGTACGCCTGCCTCCTCGGGTCTTCTGGCCAAGTCCTGGTCGCTCAACGTTCCCTTCTATGCTGGTGAGTTCATCCGCTCTACTCTCTTGTCATACCGGGACGTTGTTGGCACGTTTCTCGGCTGGCAGCCGTCCGGGCTATGGCTCGTTGCTCCGGGGATCCTGCTGCTCGCTCTGGTGGGGTGGACCGGCCTGGCAAGGGGGCGACGCTGGGCGGATCTCTGGGCAACATCCTCCTGGGTCTGGATCGGTGCGCTCTCCACCGCCACACTGATGACTGCGACGTGGCACTTAGGCCGCTACCAGGTCCCGTTTGTTCCGGTCGTTGTAGTCCTGGGAATTGCAGGCCTGGCGCATCTGGGCACCGAGGCGAAGAGGACCTGGCAGCGGCGCTTGCCCCGGCTCATACTGATCTTGCTGCTTTCCTTCTCGTTCTACTCCACTGTGCGCGCCGCAAGCCTTTACCGCCGCGCGCTGGTGACGGTTGCTGGTCAACAGCTGGTGTTGGCCGATTGGCTCCGGGAGAGCCTTCCGCCGCAGGCCCGGGTCGGGGTTCACGACACTGGTTCCCTCCGCTATGTCGGTCAACGGCCGACCTACGACTTGATCGGCCTGACGACCGCTGAGGCCGCTACCGCCTGGCGGCATGGCCCCGGCAGCACGTACGAGCTCATGGAGCACTCCCCAATGCGGCCCGAGTACTTCGCCATCTACCCGGACGTGTTCTTCATACCGTATCTGGCGGAGACGAGTCTGTTCGACCAGGAGCTGTTCCGAGTCGAGATGGCCGAATACGGCGTCGCCAGCGCGGGGCCGGTTCAGGGGGTATGGAGGGCCGACTGGGGTTTGGCCGACAGCGGAGCAGACTACTATCAGCCCGACGTTATGTCGCGCACGGCCGGGCTGGAGCTGGTCGACCGACTGGACGTGGCGGACCTGACCGACGAAGCGGCACACGACCTGGAATGGTGGCACGAGGTGAGACGCTCCGCCTATCCCACCGAGCTGCGGCAGCTGTCCTATCGGGTTCTGCCCGAGCGGGAAGTGCTTGACGGCGGGAGGCTCCTCACAGGGGGCATGTCCTTCAGTGTGGCGACCAGGCCGGGTGAGCGACTCTGGCTGGTGGCTAGACTGCATGCGCAGGAAGCCGGCGCAGTGGAGGTTGAGATCGACGGCAGAGACGTCGGCCGCTGGGCCTATCCCGCCGTGCCGGGTCAGTGGCTCGAAACCTTGTTCGCCGTGCCCGGCGGCGCAATCGCTGCTTTCGAGACCCGCATCACGCTCCGGGCCGACAACTCAGTCCCAGGCTTCGAGCACTATGCGCCCTACTACTTCTGGTTCCTGGCTGGCGACCCCTCCGGTGAGCCGGCGGACGTGGGCCGGAAGGTCGACATCCATTTCGCCGACGCCATTTCCCTGGTCGGCTTCGATGTTCCCGTCACCGAGTGGCACGGAGGTGATGTGGTGCCGGTTACCCTCTACTGGCAAGCTGCGCTGCCGACATTGACCTCTGCTAAAGTCTTCCTCCATTTGTACAGCTCGGACGGCCGGCTGGGTCCGCAGTCCGATGGCTGGGCCTACTACGCAACCCGTCCTCCATATACTTGGTTGCCCGGCGAAGTCGTTGTCGACCCGCGACCGCTAAGCCTGCCCGCGGACCTGCCCACCGGAACCTATTCGCTTGAGGTTGGGCTCTACGAACCCGACACCGGTGTGCGGCTGAGCGCCTATCTCGACGGCAGTCGACAGAACGAGGACCGGGTTCGGCTGGGGCATATCACGTTGTCGGAGCGCACTGTGCACTAGACGCAGTTGAAGCAAGTGCCTACCCAGCGTGTGGCATCCTGATCTGCCAGTAGGTGGCGCTCAAGCCGCCGCTCTCTGAATGGCGCGAGCGCCCAGGGGGTTGCCGGTGGGCGACAGGAGGTGGTGGGCCGATCTCAGGCAGGGAGCTGCGGCTGCTAGCGCGCCGCAGTTGGTGATCTTGCGGACTGCGGGGCTCAAGCACGGCTGACAGGT
>Ga0307421_1000331_pt1 | contig 30973 bp, 28 predicted proteins | sample SalMarWE160270MG_FD_202163 | JGI IMG/M metagenome (GOLD analysis project Ga0307421, IMG submission 202163) | Salt marsh sediment microbial communities from the Plum Island Ecosystem LTER, Massachusetts, United States - WE1602-70 | ecosystem: Environmental > Aquatic > Marine > Intertidal zone >... | reverse complement strand
CTGAACAAAATGACTCAAATTCAGCACAAGCACGGTCAATCCGGGAAGCTTGGCTCCCAATTCAGTGAACACCCCGGCAAAGACAGGTATGACCTGCCACATCATGAAAATCACCACAAGTATGGCAAAGGAAATAATAGTAGAAGGGTAAATCATGGCCTGTCTTACCTGAGACCTGATCTTCACTATTCTTTCCAAAAAATCAGAAAGCCTTCTCAGCATGATATCAAGGGATCCGCTCTGTTCACCCGAAGAAATCATGTTGCAGAAAAGGTCGTCAAAAACCTTTGGGAACCTCCTCATGGCCTGGTTCAGAGTGGAACCGGCTTCGACATCTTCCCTTACTTTATTTATGACTTTTTTGAAATATTTGTTTTTAGCCTGTTCTGATAAAATATTCAAACTTTGTATCAATGGAAGTTCCGCATCGATAAGCACAGAAAGCTGCCGGCTGAACACAGCCAGTTCTTTGGTCCTTACTTTGCGGATTTCAAGTAAAGGTATCTTTATCTCGCGCCTTGCTCTTTTGATCTCGAGAATGCTGATCTGTTCTCTGTTTAAATCATTCCGCAAAACTTGCTCAGAAGGAGAAGTACGCTCTCCTTCTACGATATCACCGTACCGGTTTTTCCCCTTCCATTTGAATAAAGGCATGTTTTCCCCTTTGTTTTATCTCATTTGCTTGGGCTTAAAACTCTTCTTAGCCACTTTTAATCCCTCTTTCCTCTGAATGATCTCTGTTAACTCCTGAGGCTTGGAGCTGATCTCTATAGCTGTCTCAAGAGTGATGGCTTTATTTAAATACAAATCAGCCAGGGACTGATTAAAAGTCTGCATACCAAATGTTTCCTGCCCCATTTGCATCGTGGCATAGATCTGGTGTATTTTATTTTCTCTTATAAGATTTCTTATGGCGGAATTGGGGATAAGAAGTTCAAGGGCCAGTACCCTGCCTCTGCCGGTAGCCCGGGGCAGGAGGGCCTGTGTAATCACAGCCTCTAATGTCATGGACAGCATGATCCTTATCTGAGCCTGGTACTGGGATGGGAAAATATCAATGATCCTGGAAATGGTCTCTACTGCGGAATTCGTATGCAGAGTGGAAAAAGTGAGGTGGCCTGTTTCTGCAACTCTGAGTGTGTGTTCCACGGTTTCCAGGTCTCTCATCTCTCCTACGAGAACTACGTCCGGGTCTTCTCGGAGAACAGATCTCAGTGCATTGGGATAAGAAAGGGTATCCACGAGAAGTTCTCTCTGGTTGACGATGGATTTTTTTGGAGTAAAGAAATATTCTATCGGGTCTTCAATGGTGATGATATGAACCTTTCTTTCTACATTTATATAGTTGATCATACAGGCAAGGCTGGTGGATTTGCCGCAGCCCGTAGGGCCGGTCACCAGCACCAATCCCCTCGGCAGCCGGCAGAGCTGCGCCAATCTCTGAGGAAGCCCCAGTTCAGAAAAACTCCACATGGAAGGGAGAAACCTTCTGAATGCTCCGGCCACAGCTCCTTTCTGCATGAAAATATTCCCCCGGAATCTTCCCAGCTCTTTGATCCCAAAAGAAAAATCAAGTTCCAATTTCTCTTCGAACATCTTCTTCTGCCTGTCATTAAGCAGGCTGTACAGGATCCTTTTGGTCTCTCCTGCAGCCAAAGGAGGATAATCCAGAGAAATAAGCGTCCCGTCAATCCTTAACCGAGGAGGAATATGAGTGGTTATATGCAGATCCGTGGCTTCCTTTTCAACCGCAAGTTTCAGCAGTTCCTGAATTGTTACAGCCATTATTTCACCTCCCTGTCATTTACTGTGACCCTCAGGACTTCTTCCACTGAGGTAATGCCTTTTTTTATCTTATAAAGCCCGCTCTGCCTCAATGTCAGCATCCCCTGTTTAATGGCTGTTTTCTTTACATCCTTTGAATGAGCTTTTGATAAAATCAGTTCTTTGATCTCTTCAGTCACTTCCAACACTTCAAAAAGGGCGGTTCTTCCTTTATATCCCGTGCCATGACATGAGTTGCATCCCTTGGGTTTGTAAACCTTGACTTTCTTAGCCTGTTCCGGGCTGAATCCTATATCCTCTAAGGCATCGGGAGTCAGTTTGTGTTCCTCGCGGCAGTTTTTACACAGCTTTCTCACCAGTCTCTGCGCCGCAATAAGCCGGACCGAATCAGCGATCAAAAAGGGTTCCACGTTCATATTGATAAGCCTGGTTACGGTACTGGCCGCATCATTGGTGTGAATTGTAGAAAAAACAAGGTGTCCGGTCAGTGCGGCCTTAATGGCAATATCCACTGTATCAAAGTCACGCATTTCCCCGACAAGCATGATATCAGGGTCCTGTCTTAAAAAGTTCCTTAAAATGGTTGAAAATCGAAGCCCGATTTTCTCTTTAATATTAACCTGATTGATACCTTCCAGATAAAATTCCACAGGGTCCTCAGCCGTCATGATATTTGTATCTACGGAATTCAGGTTTGAAATGGCTGAATACAAAGTGTTTGTCTTCCCGCTTCCCGTGGGTCCGGTCACCAGTATGATTCCCCAGGGTGAGCCTATGGCTTTCTGAAACACTTCCAGAGACTGCTTTTCAAATCCGAGGTCTGTAAGATCCAGCCTCAGCATTCCTTTATCAAGAATACGCACCACGACCTTTTCTCCGAAAATAGCGGGGACACTGGAGACCCTCATATCAACATCCTTCTTGTTTCCGTTTTCCAGCTTCACACGGACTTTGATTCTTCCATCCTGGGGCAGGCGCTTCTCAGCGATGTCCATATTTGAAAGAATTTTAACCCTTGATATCACCGGATTCTTGAATTTCATCGCCAGATTCATCATTTCATACAGAGTCCCATCAAGCCGGTATCTCACACGGAATGCTTTCTCGTAGGGCTCAAAATGGATATCACTGGCCCCTTTCTTTATGGAATCAATAAACACAGTGTTCACAAGTGTGATGATGGGTGCTTCTTCAGTGGATTTCGTCAGCTCTTCAATATCATAGTCTTCCTCTTCTTCCTCGATTATGTTCACACTCGTATCTTCAGCCTGTTCTATCTCATCCACGATCTGTTTGACTCTCAAGGAATCAGACGATCCGTAATATTTCTCGATGGAGTTCACAATCCCTGATTCAGAAGCAATCACAGGCTGTATACTCAATCCGGTCCTGAATCTTATATCTTCGATGACATCAAGGTCAGTGGGATCCACCATGGCAAGCGTCAAAAAAGAACGGATGCGGTGTATAGGCATGATCAGATATTTCTGCGCGATCTCTATGGGTATGAGATTTATGACATCCGGATAGACTTCAAACTGATCAAGATTTATATAAGGGTATCCGAGCTGACGGCTCAATGCCTGAGCCATTTCCTCTTCAGAAACAAGGCCCAGACTGATTATAGCGCTTCCCATTGCGACATCGTTTTGTTTCTTATATTCCTCCGCAGACTTCAACTGTTCTGAATTAAGAAGTTTTTCCTTTAAAAGCAGTTCGCCTAAGTTAGATCCCATCTTGATTGTCTTCCTAAATTAAATAATTTAACATTTTTTGTCAACAACTTTTCCATAATACTGAGACGGATTCCTCCTCCGTGATTTCTCTTTTGCACTCATTTTAAACCATTTTTCCAAAAAAGTCTTGTATATACTCGCAGATAACGGCCCTTCCGTCAATCACCATGCAGGGGGATTCCAAAGGTGATTTTTGTGTTGTCTTTATCACCCAAAGGGGTGAAATCAGTCTTTCTCCAGCTAATCCGAATTGTTCGTAAACCAATGATAACAACACCGAAATCATCTTTTTTTGGGTCGTCCAGGTTAATTTTCAGGCGGAAAGCCCGAAGTCGCCCTCAGAAAAGCTTTTTCGATAATATCGTATACCAGTTTATCATAGGAAGGAGCAAACTTTCTTATGCGGTCCGGAGTCAGCCTTTCTCCCAGCAGCTTATCTTCGGTTTTCAATGTATAAAAGTAATTGACAACAGCCCTGGCAAAAATATCCTCCAACGGCTCCAAATTTTTATAGAGTTTTGCGGCCTCCTCTTTTAACCCGGACACATTTTGTTCTGACAAACGAACGCATTTTTTCACATCAAGAGAGGGATATATGAGATTTCTGGCGATAAAGGCCTGACGGAGTGTCTCTTTGGCTTCATCGATCTCAAACTCAGAATAAAGGGAAGTCCTCTTTGTTGGAACGGGCAGATACCTTTCAATTTCCCTGAACACTTCTTTTTTTCTTTTCCCTCCGTATATCCAGCCAACATAAGGGATCAGTATTCCGCTTTTTAAGAACTTCGACTTTTTTTCCCTTATTTTTGTCCCAAAATAAAGGTCCTGATAAGAGTCTCTTTCTTTTTGCTCGTAACTCCTGATAAAAAGCTCCAGCCCGTACATGTACTTGTTCATAATGGCAGGGATCATATTAAGGTCTAAAAAAGTAATAGGCTCTACTTTTAGCCCGCCTTCCATTTTGCCCTCACACATTCTGAAAACGGGATCCTTTTTTTTTAACATTTTTCGTGAATATTCCAGGATTCTCTGTTTCTGTTTGTTTTCAAGGTCATCCACGATAAACAGGACGTCGACATCGTCTCCCTCGATCGGGATTCCCCTGAGCCAGCTTCCTCTCAAATTAATGGAGATAAAATGGCTTCCATACTCCCGATGCATTCTTTCCCCGATTTCCCTGAGCGCATCCTCAAGCTTATCGAAAAGGCCAATTTTCCGGTAGCAGTTTCTGGGATCAAAAAAGGGAAACCTGTAGTACTTGCAGGACTTTAGATAGAACCTGATCTGATCGTCATTTATTGTTTTTTTCAGTTCAAATCCACTCATGGAGTTTCCCTGTTTTCAAAATATTATCATCATTTTTCCCTTTTAAATCAAATTGATATAACTAAATCCCTTCCAAAATGCCTCTCTTTAATTCTTCCAAAAGGCCTAGCAATCTATTAAAATCTGCCTCTATAAATATATTACTAGTATACATATCTACGACAAGATTGGATTTCTCTTGCTTCTGTGTTTCTCTATCTAAAATTTCTAATAATCTATCTTTGATGTCTGGAGTTAAAATTGTTGCAATATCACGACCTAATAATCTCACTCCTGCATCAAAATAGTCGAAATTCTCTAAATCCAGCAAATCAGAGTGTTCATTAATAATTCTATCTGTATTTCCAGCATCTGTATAATGACGCATAATGAGAGTTAAGTCGCTTGCATCCTTTTTTCGATTCGGATATACATCATTCCAAGATATTATTTTCATAACAGCTAAACCTGCTAAAGTTACAGCTTTTATTTCAAGTATAGGGTCATCTCTGAGTCTAAGAAGTTGTGAATTTACAAATGCTTCTTCAAATCCAATAATATGCATTACAATTTCATCATCATGCGGCCACCTTATATTTCCCGATTTATCAGCAATAGGGCCAAATGGGATTAAATCGACTTTTAAACTGTTTTGAAATATAAGCCTCTGGAACTCTTTGGCCTCTTTAAACTCACCAGTCCGAACTAATCCCTCTTTAAGCTTACTGTACTGAATCCAACCTGGAATCCTCACTCCAACATCAATATCAAGAGTGGCCCTGTAAGGTCTAATATTATGGCCTTTTGCTAGTATTAAATCTCTAGCCATAGCTCCTACAAGAAAGAAAGGAATATCTTCTGAATCTGCAATATAAGCAATTCCTTCAAGAGCAGCTAATATATTACTTTCAATCTTCCCTGAAATATTTAGAAAGTTCTTTCTCATAAATAATCCTTGCCGTTTCAATATTTCTAGTATCCCCAGTGGCCATTAGGTCTGTATAAATGAGTAAAGGAGGAACCAAATTGTTATATAAAGGATCCTGTCCAAATTCCCAGAATCTTTCCAAAATCTCTATATCTCCATTTTCATCCTTTATTAATTTGTTTTTTAACAAAAATCTGGCAATTGGTCTTTTTGCATAAACCGTAATAATCTGAGGTTTTAAATATTCAGTCAGTATATTTGCGGCTACTTCACCACCCCATAAAGCATCCGCTTCTTTCAAATTTGCATTCTCCCACCAATACTGATTGTCAGCCTTGAAACGACCAATCATTTTTTTTCGCTGTAGTTGCTCAGGATATGCAGTCACCCACTTGTTCAATAAATCTTTCTTTCGAACCAATTGCCTCCTTCGCACACCTGTATCAATAAGATAACCCGTTTTTTTTAAGTCATCCATAATCTCAACAACCGTCCCCAAGGCTACATCTGCCTTATTTGCGATATCCCTGTAAGGTTTATTTTCTAATCCAGGATTGCACAAAAGTGCGAAAATTACCTGCAGCCCTGTTGGTCTAAAAGTACGTGCTGGTTGGTCTATTTTCTCAGGTCTATTGCCCTTTAAATAGATATACAATGGAGGTTCATTAATATATGCATTCCCAACTGTGTCAATGAAGGAAACATCCATTTTTTTAAGTTCATCTGCAATTTGAGGATTTATGTACTTAGCAACAAGCATTCCTTTCTCATTTTGTTGCAGCCGATGGATTTGATGTATCACAACACCCAATATCGCTCGTGTTACTATATTTTTGATTTCAACTGCAAAATAATAGTCTAAGTCATTCCACTCAATTTTAACTACTGCATCTTTATAGTATTGTACATTCAATGCGTTATCTAATGCTTTGACTTCAAAATCAACTACTTCAGCAACAAGTCCAGTGTTTTTGCGTAACTCACCAAGTGCATCATTCAAGATTCTTTTTTCTTTGCTTTCAATAATCATTGATTGTAATACTCCTTATTACGTTCATTTTATTGCTATGTTCATTATTTATGAACATATCAAATAAATGAACAATAGTCAATAAATATTAAAATAATTTGATATATTTTCATAATTGTTCATTTTTTTTATTTGTTCATTATTTGTGAACATTACATTTTTCTGAACATGTGGTTGAGATTTACCCTTCTTTTACTATTTCCGGCTTAAAAGAAATCAAAACAACTAAGGCTATATTCTACTATGAGAGAAACTGTTTAAAATAAAGGATTTAATGGCGCGCCTGGGAGGACTCGAACCCCCGACCCGCTGCTTAGAAGGCAGCTGCTCTATCCTTCTGAGCTACAGGCGCGCATGAGCTCTCTCTAAACACACGCGACAGGCTCTATGCTATCTTGAGACCTCTCATCATGCATGTACAATCGGGGAGATCGGATTTGAACCGACGACCTCCTGCTCCCAAGGCAGGCGCGCTAAACCAAGCTGCGCTACTCCCCGAGATCCTTCACAAAAGATTTACAAGTTAAAATATTATCGTATAAAGACCAATGAGATTCAACTCTTTTTTCTCCCCAATCCCCTCTCTATCTCTGATTTGCTTATCCTTAGTGTGATGGGCCTTCCGTGGGGGCACACACCCGGATTAGATGTTTTGAAAAGGCTTTCCACAAGATAGCTCATCATATCCATGGAAAGAGGCTTCCCGGCCTTTATCGCGCTTTTACAGGCCAGTGTCGCAAGTATCTTATCCTTTCGGCTCTTGATGTCTCCTTTGGCTTCTCCCGGCTCACCTGTATCTTCCAAAAGAGACAAGAACACTTCCTCTGCTTCTTCCTGATTGAATATATCCGGATATTCTTTGAGCGCATAGGAGCGGCCGCCCATGGGATCCACGCCAAATCCAGCCTCCTCCAAAACACCTCTGTTCTCTTTAAAATTGAGCTCCTGGGACGGGGAAAATTCGATTATTCTAGGAGTGACAGACATTTTTCGCGGCATCTTTCGCTGTCTGTCGAGATCCTTATATTTATCAAACAAAACTCTTTCATGCGCATTATGCTGATCTATCACAAGAAGACCTTTTTCATCAACCGCAATGATGTAAAAATATAGATACTGGCCTAAAACCTGAGGCCCTGTTTTCTCTTCCTTACCCCATGGAACAAAAAGCTCTCTGGCATAGGGGTGCCTCTCCCTTCCGGTATCAGGAGAGAAAGATGTATCTCCATGAGAAGGCCTGCTGAAAGATGCTTCCTTCCTGTTTTTCGGAGCCCGGACCTCTTTGACCCCCATCTCTTTGAGAAGAGCTTCCTGCACTGTTCTGTATATGAATTGAAAAATCCGTTTTGGATCTATAAATCTGACCTCTGTCTTTGTGGGGTGTATGTTGACATCGACCTCGGAAGGAGGAACGTCTAAGAAAATATAGGCCTCCGGAAACTGTCCCTTTTCCAGAAAAGTACTGTAGGCCTGGTTGACGGCTGCCTGTAACGGCCTGTCCTTTATAGGACGGCTGTTAAGCCAGAACATTTGATACCTGCGGTCTTTCCTTCCGGAGGGAGGAATGGAGGCATATCCGGATAAACGAAAAGGCCCCTGCTCTGCCTCTAAGGGCAGCAAATTGTCCAACCTGTCTTTTCCGAAAACCTGATATATCCTTTCCCTCAGGCTGCTGACCGGAGAATAAGAAAACAATGACCTTTCTCCATGTTTTAACGAGAACCTCACTTCCGGATAGGCCAAGACAATGGTCGTGACATATGTGACAATTCGTGACAGCTCGGCTCTTTCGGAGGCAAGAAACTTTTTTCGAACAGGAAGATTAAAAAACAGGTCTTTGACTTCAAGGGACGTGCCTTTTGGAAAAGCTGTTTCTCTGATACTCAACAGCTTTTCTCCCTGTTTTTCTATGGAGACACCTCTCTGGCTCTTTCCTTCATAAGTCTTTAAAACGACCTTGGATACAGCTGAAATGCTGGACAGGGCTTCCCCGCGGAATCCTAAAGTTTTTATCCTGTTTAAATCTTCAGCCTCTCTTATCTTGCTGGTGGTGTGGCTGTCAAAGCATATCTCAGCATCAGCAGGGCTCATTCCCATCCCGTTATCCGTGACCCGGATAAGGGCTTTTCCTCCTCCGGCAAATTCTATTTTTATGCTGGTGGCACCTGCATCCAGAGAGTTCTCCACAAGTTCCTTAACCACAGAAGAAGGCCTTTCAATGACCTCGCCGGCGGCGATTTTTTGAAAAACCCTCTCTGGAAGTCTTCTGATAATCCCGCTCATCGTTAGGCAATCATCCCTTCATTTAGCTGGTTTTTCACACTGGTAATCCTTACTCGAACAAGACTTGATCTCCTACAGCCGCTACCAGGAACAACAACCTTTAAATAATTGGGGGTCAACACATGAAGGTTCTCATGCTTCTCTTTGATAACAACGCCGTCAAGGACTGCGTTCTCAAACCTTTTACGGAATTCCAGATTCTTTCTCCGGGAAAGTTCCCTTAAAAGCGCACTCCTCTTCTTTTCTGTCTTCGAATCGACTCCCTTTAGCCCGGCGGCGGCGGTTCCGGGCCGGGGAGAGTAGGAAAAAACATGAAAATAGGTGAGAGGTGATTTTTCCAGAAAAGCATAAAGATGATCAAAGTCCTTTCCGGATTCACCGGGAAATCCGACAATAATATCTGCTCCCATAGAAGCATCAGGAGATTTCTCTCTTGTGTATTCCAGAACCTCCCTGTATTTTTCTGAGGTGATTTTTCTTCCCATTTTTTCGATTATCCGCCCGGATGTGTGCTGGAGAGAGAAATGGAAATGAGGGCATATTTTCTCATTGGAAGCGATAAAATCAATAAACTCTTTATCCAGGAACCGCGGATCAAGGGAACTCAGGCGGATGTATTTTAAATCTTTGATGGTAACCAGTTCAGACAGTAGCTCCGGAAGAGAGCTTGCTGGTTCCAGATCCCTGCCGTAGAGACAAAGGTGAATGCCCGTGAGGACTATTTCCTTGTATCCTTTTCGGACCAGGGCTCTCACCCGGCCAGTGATTTTCTCATGTCTCTCGCTTCGGCTTTGCCCTCTTACCTGCGGAATAATACAGAAAGTGCATTTGAAATCACAACCATCCTGTATCTTAACCGGAGCTCTGGAACGGAAAGGCCTGTACTTTACTGGCTCATTCTTTCCATAACTCTCAATGACTTCTTTCTGTAGATCGTCCTTTTCATTATTTAAAAAGACTTTCCAGACTTTAGGGTCCTTCATGAACAAAAGCGGGTCTCTCTCGGCAAAACATCCCGTGACTATGATCCGTGCTTTGGGATTCCGGCGCGAGATTTTTCTGACGAAATTCCTCACATCAGCATCAGCTCTCTGGGTGATGGTGCAGGAATTGATTATGACAATATCGCTTTGATAACTATCTTCTTTCAGAAGGATCCCGTGACTCTGAAACCGCCCGGCCCATTGAAAGGCCTCTGCCTGGTTTGTGCGGCAGCCAAAGCTCTTTATGGAAAATGACCTCATATCCTCTCTTTAATTTTCTTGGATGCTTGCTCAACGCTTTTGGCCATCCGCTCCCTGTAGGTGACCAATTTCTCAGCAATTGATTTGTCTTTAAGGCTCAGTATCTCGACGGCAAGTAAAGCGGCATTGACAGCACCTGATTTGCCGATCCCCATACAGGCGACAGGAACTCCTCTCGGCATCTGAACCGTGGATAAAAGAGCATCCAATCCGCCTAAAGCCGCACTTCCCACAGGAACTCCTATGACAGGCTTATTGGTATGAGAGGCCACAACACCAGCAAGATGAGCTGCTTTTCCCGCCAGGGCAATAAATATCTCTGTTCCCTGTTTCTCTAACTCCGAAACGAGTCTTTTTGTTCTCTCCGGAGACCTGTGAGCTGAAGTCACCTCCAGGTGAAAGCTGATCCCAAATTCCTTGAATACACTAACAGCTTCATTTGCAATGTCAAAATCAGAGTCACTACCTATAAATACGGCGATTTTCATTACTATTCCTCCTTTACGGTTCCGATATCACGCCTGTAGTGGATCGCTTCAAAATATATTTTAGCTGAGGTCATATAGATCTTTTCCATAGCTTCTTTTAAAGTTTTCCCGGTCCCGCACACATTCAACACTCTTCCTCCGTCTGTGACATATTTCCCTTTTTCAAGTTTTGTTCCGGCGTGAAAAATAGTGCAGTCTTTTGAGTCTTCGACTTCTTTCAATCCTTCAATCAACTTCCCCTTCTCATATTTGGTAGGATACCCCCCCGAAGCCAAGACCACACATCCGGCCGCTTCATTGCTCCACTTGATCTCTTTTTCCAAAACATTTCCTTCAACGACGGAGAGGAACATATCTATAATATCACTTTGCATGCGCAGCATTTGAGGTTGTGTTTCAGGGTCTCCGAACCGGCAGTTGAATTCCAGCACTTTGGGCCCCTGCTCCGTCAGCATCAAGCCTGCATACAGCACGCCTTTGTATTTGCGGCCTTCTTCGAGCAGCCGGGTAATTGTAGGAAACATGATGTTCTTAACAACCTCATTAAACAAATCCCTGTCTATGAACGGAGAAGGCGATATGGCTCCCATCCCGCCTGTGTTCGGGCCTCTGTCCCCATCAAACACAGCTTTGTGGTCCATGGTGGTGACAAAGGGTGCTATCTTAACACCGTCAGAGATGACAATGAACGAAGCTTCCTTCCCTCTTAAAAACTCTTCGATCAAAACATTTTTTCCGGACCTTCCGAATTTTTTATCCACCATGATTGTTTTAATGGCTTCTTCTGCTTTGACTTTATTCCTGCAGATCATGACTCCCTTTCCGGCAGCCAGCCCGTCTGCTTTGATAACAACCGGATAGGGGAATACTCCCCTCTCAATGATTTTTCTGGCTTCTTCAGCTGAATGCGCAATCTTATATCTGGCTGTTGGAATTTTATGTCTTTCCATGAATTGTTTGGCAAAAATCTTGCTCTCTTCTATTTCAGCGGCAATCTTGTAAGGTCCGAAGATCTTTAGCCCCATCTGCTCGAATTCATCAACTATACCAAGAGTCAAAGGAATCTCTGGCCCCACAACTGTCAAATCTATCTTTTCCTTGGAGGCAAATTTTTTGAGTCCGTTGATATCATCTGGAGAAATAGAGATGTTCTCTGCTATTTTTGCGGTCCCGGCATTCCCCGGTGCACAAAATATCTTTTTCACTTTCTGGCTTTGTGATATTTTCCAGCACAGAGCGTGTTCTCTGCCCCCAGAACCCACAACTAAAACTTTCATTTCATCTATCCTCCCTCTTCTTATTTATGCTTAAAACACGAACGCTTTCACAATTTACGGTTCACAATCCGGCCTTAACTCTTCATTTTTTAAGATTTTCCACAAAATCCGTATAGGGAAATACACTTCTCAAGACTCTTGCGGCCAGCGGCACTGCTTTTTCAGGGGAAAGGCAGTATCCCATATTTAAGAAGTTTTCTCTGAATTTTTTTACTTCTTCTTTCACTTCTTTATTCCTGACCACTACTTCTGAGATATATCCTGATAAAACATCAAAATCTTTTTCTTTCATCCCGAAACGGGTCATCTCCTGGACTCCCATTCTTATTCCGCTTGGCTCCAGAAATGTTTTATCATCAGGAAGAGCCTGATAATTGACTATGATATTGTTTTCTTCGAGCCTGCGGGCTATATCCATCCCGTTACCGTACTTGTCTGTCCTCATGAGAACCTGATGTGTTTCCGTAAATCCGTCCGACTCATCACCTTCGACTTTTATCCCTTTATCCTTTAAAGAAGAGGCAAAACTTTTGGCATTAGCCCGGACAGCCCTTTGGTACTCCTCTTTGTATTCGTTCATCTCATAAGCAGACATCAACAATCCCACCAAAGTGCCGAGATGGTGATTGCTGGTAGAGCCTGGAAAAGCCCTTCCTCTGATATCGATCCACAGCTTGCGAAGGGGAGATTCTTTTGGAAAATTTCCTGCGATCAATCCTCTTTGAGGGCCAAAAAAGGTTTTATGAGTGCTGCCCGTAACAATATGGGCTCCTTCTTCGAGGGGCGTCTGAAACGCTCCGTATAAGCCCAGCACATGGGCCATATCAAACATTATGACAGGTGGATTGTCCCAATCTTTTACCAGGCCCGATACAAACTCAATGGGCTCCGGGTAAATAAACATGCTTTTTCCAAAAACCATTAGCTCTGGCCGGTTTTCTTCCAGTATCTCTCCCAACTTAACAATATCCGGCTTATAGGGATTTTCTTTCATGACCGGAAAACTGATCACATTTTCCTTCCCTGTCTCCGGATTTTCCTGGACATAATTGAAGAGAGCGCCGAACGGCTGGGAACTGAGGTGGCCCCCTAAATTCAACTCATTATTCATAACCAGTCTCATTCTTCTTCTGGGTTCTCCTTCCGGCCTTCCTCTGTTCAGAAAACGCACCATTGCTTTAAACACCACTTCATTCGCCATTTGCCCGCTTATGGTTCTCAACTCAACATTTTCACAGTTAAAATACTTTCCCAGCTCTTCTTTGGCCCTTTCCTCGATCTCTTCAATCAAATCGACCCCTTGATAAAAATAGACTTCCCTTCCCTTCATTGTTTTATGCTCGGCATAGCGCCCTGAGGGATCTGAAATCTCACACATCTTTACCAAGAGAGACGCGGTTGATTCAGACGGAATCAAATTGAAGCATTCCCTCTGCCTCCATAGGTTATTCCTTTCTACTTTTTTTAATAATTGCTCGGTTTTTTCCAATAATGATGACATGTTATGTCTCCTTAATAATTACTTAACCGGTATAAAATTCATTTCTTCAATTTTTGAGATCTTATCAAGCCTTTTTTGATGCCGTCCCCCTTCATACTCTGTATTCAACCATGTCTCGACAATGTAAACAGCCTCGTCTGCAGGAAGTATTCTTCCTCCCAAAGTAAGGCAGTTGGAATTATTATGCTTGCGGCTCATCTCGGCCATATACTCATCACAGCACAGCGTGGCTCTTATCCCCCTGAATTTATTGGCAACCATAGACATGCCTATCCCGGTGCCGCATACAAGAACAGCTCTATCAAATTTTCCTGAAACAACCTGCCTCACTGCTTTTTCAGCAAAATCAGCATAGTCCACACTCTCTTTTGAATAACACCCGAAATCTTTATTTTCAATACCCTCATTTTGTAGATAACTTATGATTTCCTTTTTTAAATCATATCCTGCATGATCAGATGCGAGAGCGATCTTCATTCAGCCCTCCCTTATCAAATTTAGAATTGAGATATCTTTGTACATCTCATTGATAATAATGCTTCTTCGCAATTATATCAATATTTCTAATAGATGGGGACATCCCATTAGGGGACACCCTAGTATAGACCCCCGCATTTATGTACGTGGCTTGCTACCAGAATGCAATCGTCCCTTGTCCTGCCTCTCAGAGAACCCACTCTATATAGGGACTTGCGTCTGCAGGATTGCGGTGGTGTATTAAATGGGAATATTTCAGAGGGAGACAATCTAGAATATTTTTTTAATTCCCAACGGATTCAGTAATATAGGGTGGTACCTTATGGAGCGTCCCCTATCATTTGTTTGGCCTTACCCATCAACTCCACTGCTTTTTGAACAACCTCATCCTCTAACCGGAAGGCCTTCATTCCATCATCGATACTCCATATTGAAGATACCAGTTCTCTCTTGATCTCTCTTTTTATCTCAGATTCGGCTTCTTTGAAATCTTCACTCTCATAAGAAAAACCAAGGTTATCCAAATAAGCTTTAAAGTCCATAATGAACTCCGGCCCTATGACCATATTTTTTTGGATTTTTATGTGACCCTGCTGCGGCACATCCTCCGGCTCTTTTTCTGAAGGAAGAATATATTTTTCAGAAAGCTCTGTTCCCTTTTCAATGAATTTCCGGGCATAAGAAAAGAAAGTGCCTCTTGATAAAAGGATATACGTCATTCTCTTGTATGTTAGAGCTGCTTCATAATCCGGGGATACTCCGCCCTGACCCAGCACTTTTCTCCCCTTGTTCGTGTAGGTAACCTCTCTTTCCTCAGGAGTGGCTTCCCTTCCTAAAACCCAATCTTCCAGATTCGTGTAATCTCTCTGAATAGATCTACCAGAGGGTGTATAATACCTTGCTGTTGTCAGAGCTAAAGCAGCGTCTTGCGAAACAGGAAAAATGGTCTGAACAAGGCCTTTCCCAAAAGAGGTCTCGCCTATGATAATAGCGCGGTCATTATCCTGTAAGGCACCGCTGACAATTTCAGGTGCGCTGGCGCTGCCCCTATTTATTAAAACCACAACGGGCATATCTTCATATTGATTCCCCTTGGTCGCAATAAACAGTTTGTTGTACTGCTTTTTCCTTCCTTTTATGGAAACAATAATCGCCCCTGCCGGTAAAAACTCATCGGAAATTTCCAGGGATTGCACAAAAGTCCCTCCTGTATTATCCCTAAAATCAAGCACGAGATTCTTCATTCCCTTGCCCACAAGGGCTTTCATCTTTTCTTCAAATTCCTGTGTTGTGGTTGTGGAAAAATTTCTAATGTATATATATCCTATATCCTCAGTCAGCATGAACGCATAAGGGACACTGTGCAGCGGTATTTCCTCTCTGACGATAGAAAACTCCAGAGGTTCTTCGAGCCCCTCCCTTATGATTGTGATGTTTACTTTAGTTCCTTTTTCTCCCCTCAGTTCCAGCATGGCTTCATAGCTTGTAATGGGCTTTGTGCTTTTTCCCTCAATATGGGAAATGATATCACCGGGCTGGATCCCTAGCCTGTAAGCAGGAGTGCCTTCAAGGGGTGATATCACCATCAAGCGGTCCCCGTGCTTTTGAATCATAATCCCCAGGCCGTAATACTTACCCTTATAATCTTCCTTTAAATTGTCAAGCCTTTCCGGGCTGAGAAAATAGGAATGTGGATCGAGTGTGGGAAGCATTCCTTTAATGGATTCAAAAATGAGGTCCTGAGTGTCGACCTTTTTGTAATAATGCGTTTTGACAGCCTCTGTTATCTCAGCTGCCTTTTCAATTCCCTCAGACCAGGTACTGCTGTTCCAGAGGGATGCATTGACAAGCAAAAAAAGGAAAGCAGCGGCCGCACCAATCTTTTTTTTCATATCTCTTTTCCTGATTGAATATTACCAAAGGCTTCATAAGTTGTAAAGTCAGATTGATGCGGAAAGCGAAACTTCCATTTGACTTATAAGGAACGACAAGTTATATTTCCTTAGCAAGAATCAGATAGAAAAAGGTTAAAATGTTTGGAAGCATAGGCGTGCCGGAACTCCTCATAATCTTTGCCATTGCTCTGCTTATTTTCGGCCCTAAGAAACTCCCCGAAGTCGGCAAATCCATAGGCAAGGCTCTCAGAGAATTCAGAAAGACTTCGGATGAAATTAAAGGAAAAATAGAGGATGAAATCCAGGCCGATGAATTCAGAGACCTCCAAAAAGACATAGACAATATAGGCAAAGAAGATTCAAGCCATTCCTCAAGTGCCGGTTCTGGTAGTAAAAAGGAAAAAGATCCTTATTCTGAAAATTATAAACCCAGGAAAAAAAAGAACATCAAAGAAAATCAAAAACAGGAAACCAAAAATCATGAGGAAGGCAAAAAAAAGCCCTGACAGTATGACCTTCCTTGAACACCTTGATGATTTAAGAAAAAGATTGTTCTACTCTTTTCTGGCGATTGTTATTGCTGTCATTCCCGCCTGGTTTTTCCATAAGCAACTCTACGACATCCTTGCCATTCCCGTAACCCGGTACTTACCAGAAGGAAAAACGCTGGCCTTCACCTCCCTCACAGCTCCTTTTATGCTGTACATCAAAGTTTCTTTTCTCGCCGCCATTTTTTTCTCTTCCCCTTTTATTTTTGTCCAGCTCTGGTATTTCATATCTCCGGGCTTGTACAAAAAGGAAAGAAAATCAGTTCTCCCCTTCGTGTTTTTTTCTTCAGTATTTTTCATTACAGGAGCTGTTTTTGCCTACTTTATTGTTTTCCCATTTGCTGTCCGCTTCTTCTTATCCATAGGTGAAGGTTTCGACCCTGTCATCACAGTGGATCAATATTTCACTCTCGCCCTGAGAGTCATCTTAGGCATTGCCCTTGTCTTTGAACTTCCCACTCTTGTCTATTTTCTCTCCAGATTCGGCATTATCACATCAAAATTAATGACCAAATATTTCAAATACGCTGTGCTTATTATCTTTATCATCGCGGCTGTTATTACTCCGACCCCTGATCCTATCACTCAAAGTATCGTGGCTCTCCCCATGCTGGCGCTCTATGGGATCAGTATCCTGATTGCCTTGGTTGTGGGCAAAAGAAAAGAAAAAAAGAGAAAAGAAGAGGAGGAAGAGGAAGAAGAAAAGGAACCAGCCGGATAAATGACTGACTATAAAACAATAGGATTGACCGGAACTAATGCTTCAGGAAAGGGAGAGGCCGCTCATTTTTTTGTCACACACGGATATGACTTCATATCTCTCTCGGATTTTGTCCGTGAAGAGCTCAAAAAAAACAGCATGGAAATAACCAGAAAAAACTTAATATCCATGGGAAACAAAATGAGAGAAAAGTCAGGTCCTGATGTTTTAGCCAGAAAAGCTGTAAAAAAAATGACTGGCAAGACAGTCATTGACAGCATTCGGAACATTAAGGAAATCGAATATTTGAGGGAAAATACTGAATTCCTGCTGCTGTCTATCGACGCATCCCCGGAGATACGGTTCCAGCGAGCCCGGAAAAGGGGGAGGCGTGAACCTATGCGCACATTAAATGAGTTTATAGAGATAGAAAAAAGGGAAATGACCGGAAATAAAAAAGGGCAGCACTTAAAAAAATGCATGGAAAGCGCTGACTTTAAAATCACGAACCAGGGGACCCTCAAAGAATTTCATAGAAAGTTGAAAATTTTCATATGAAGCCAAAAAGAATAACCAAACACAGATACTACCTGAACATAGCCAAGGAGGTATCACGCAGGAGCACCTGCTTCCGCAGGTCCATCGGCGCCATTATCATCAAAGACGATCAAATCATCTCAACCGGGTACGTGGGAGCCCCCAGAAAAACAAAAGATAGTTTTGAGCATGGAATCTGCCTCCGGGACAAACTGAATATTCCTCACGGCGAGCGTTATGAACTGTGCCGGAGTGTCCATGCGGAGCAGAATGCGATCATCAATGCGGCCAGAGCCGGAGTGAGCCTTCTTGGAGGCGACATGTATATTTATGGCAGTGATTATCAAAGCCAGAGCCCTATCAATGCTTTTCCCTGTTTCATATGCAAAAAAATGCTCATCAATGCCGGGCTAAAAAAAGTCATCTGTTCCACGAAAGACGGAGGAATGAAAACATTCAAGGTCAGCGACTGGGAGAAGGAATGGAGAGAAAAAGATATCATAGACACAGAACACCAATACGGGAAAAGTGAAGGGTGGAGGGAGAAAAAGAATGAATCATAAACATTCTCATATTTTTGCTTTCGTGGTTTTTTTTGCCGCGCTCGTTCTCCTCGTTCCGGCATATTCCCAACAAACAGAAAAAAAGGAACCTGAAAAGGAAAAAATCACTTCCCTTCTCAGCCTTCTCGAAATCGTTCCCTCCGAGGAATCCATAGATTATGTTCAAAACAAAACCCAATTTCAACTCCACACCCTTCTCACGGAACAGAGGCATCCTGAAACCTGGAATTTGAGCGAAGTTGTCAGGGAGGACTGTACCGCTGGACTGGAAATGCTCTTTAAAGTTGACCAGGATATAGTCAACAAGCTCGACCAGCTTTCCCAAAATAAGGATGCGCTTGAGGCCGCTGTAGAAGCTGTTAAGGCCGCTCTTCTCTCGGGAAATAAAATATACATTTACGGATGCGGCGCTACAGGAAGACTGGCCAAGCAGATGGAAAGCACATTCTGGAGGCCATTCTGGCAAAAAACAAAAAAACAAAACCGGATATGGGAAAAACTCAAAAACCATCTTAAGGATGACATCGAGGAAAGGCTCATAGGTGAGATGACCGGAGGAGACAGGGCCCTTATAAGCTCACTTGAGGGCTTTGAAGACCTTCAACTGATAGGAGAACTCCAGTTAAAAGAACACAAGGTCAAAAAAGGAGATGTCGTCATCTGCGTGACAGAAGGAGGCGAGACCTCATCGGTCATCGGAACAATATTGTCCGCTCTGGACGAATGGAAACAATCTTCCGGTTACATGCCGGAGAAAAGCAGAAACAAGCTGTTTTTTGTTTACAACAATCCTGATGACAGGCTGATGCCCTTTACCCGAAGCAGAAAAGTCCTTACAGAAAAAGGCATTACAAAAATAAATCTGACAACAGGCCCTCAAGCTATCAGCGGCTCTACAAGGATGCAGGCAACCACTATCGAGACTTTTGTGATAGGTCATATCATTCAAACCGCACTGGACCGGTCTTTAAGAGAATTTCTATCAAAAAAAGAAATGGAAAAACTTGGATTCGAAGAAAAAACAGAACTGGAAATCCGGCTTAGAGAATTCGAGAATATACTCAAACAGGTCAGAAAAGTAATCCCTGAAATAGCCAAACTCACTCTGCTGGAATCAAAAACCTACGAATCAGGGCATTTCTCGACTTATTTCGCCGGCGACGGACTGATCACTGTCTTTATAGACAGCACAGAGCGAAGCCCGACATTCCGCCTTTATCCACTGGATACGGTCAACCAAAAGGAGCGACGGTCATGGATCCAAGTCTGGACCGCAGCCCCTGGACTTGAAAAAGCATGGAATGTTTTCCTTAAAAGGCCTTTTCACGGCCTCTCCTATGATTTTTATCATGACCCTTTCCAAAACGAAATAGAGGACCCTTTCCTGAAAAAAGCAGCCCTGGAAAGCCTTGATAACGCAGGAAACGACCAGAAACGGCTTTATGATTTTTCTTTTTCACCTTCAAACACAAAACAAAGAGGACCGGAAGAAGAAGACTTAGGTGTTCTGGTGGCTGTGTCACCTGAAGAGAAGCAACTCGAAGATAAAGATTCTCCTTTCTGCCAGTTCATAAGCCTTTTTAAAAAGAACAAATCAAATACAGCCGTTCTGTCCGTTTCAAACAAGGCTGAAAAAAAAATAGACAGGATTATCCCCGAAATTCCTGATTTCGAACCAGGTCATAAGGACGTTTCCGTTGCCATCTCAGTCAATAATAAAAACGACCCTCTCAACATCAACCAGCATACAGCTTTGAAAATCACGCTCAATGCCCATTCAACGGCCGTAATGGCCAGACTGGGGAAAGTGGTGGGAAACACCATGACAAATGTCAGCCCCAGCAACCTGAAGCTTATCGGGAGAGCCACTTATCTTATTCAGTCCCATGTAAATGACGCCCTCAGCAGTCCGGGATGGGTTGAAAAATACGGTATATTCACACCTCTTTCTTACGGGGAGGCTAATGCGGTTCTTTTCGAATCCATAAAATTCTTAAAGAGCGGGGGAGTCAGATCCGGCCAGACTGCTGAAGTGGCTCTGTCCATAATCCGCATTCTGGAATCCATCCGCCAGAATAAAGGAATATCTCAAAAACAAGCTTTTAAACTGGTGCAGGAAAAAGGTCTGCTTCAATACCTTTCCAATGCTAAATCTCCAAATAAGTAAAAGCCGGCATAAAAAGAAAATCTCTATTGCGCTTTTCTGCGTTGTGCTTTTACTCTGCCTACTTCTTGTCATAATGGATCAAACAAAAAGAGAAAAAAGAGTGAGGCTTGGAAACGAAATCTTCGTTTCTCAATATTTTTCAGAAGTGAGGGATAAAAGAGTCGGCCTGGTCGTCAACCACACCTCCCTGCTCCCGGAAGGAATGCATCTTGTGGACTCTCTCACTGAAAAAGGCATCACTGTGGCATCCCTGTTCACTACGGAACACGGGTTTCTCGGTGATAAAGAAGCGGGCCAGAATATCAGAGACAGTCAGTATAAAGGGATAAGGATCTACAGTCTTCACGGAGATATCAAACGACCCACTTCGCAGCAAATCAAAGGCCTGGATGTGCTCATCTATGACATCCAAGACGTGGGAGCCCGGTTTTATACGTATATCGCCACTATGAAATACATACTTGAATCAGCATCTCTTGAAAACATCCCCGTATATATACTTGACCGGCCCAATCCCACGGGAGGCCTTATCATAGAAGGACCTCTTCTTGACAGGGAACTGGAATCTTTCACCGGCCCCTGCCCTGTCCCCATACGCTATGGTATGACCTGCGGAGAACTGGCCCTCATGATGAGAGGGGAGAACTGGATCCCAAAACATACGGACATCCGGGTTGTAAAAATGAAAGGGTGGAGGAGAAAATATTTTTGGAAAGACACAGGCCTCAATTGGATCCCGCCTTCTCCCAATATCCCCCTGCCAAAAACCACTCTGGCTTTTCCCGGGACAAGCCTTTTGGGCGGGATAGGGCTCAATCACGGAATAGGGACTCAAAACCCTTTTCTTCAATTTGGCGCACCCTGGCTTGACCCTCAAACCATTATTCAGAATATGGGAGAAAAATCGGTCCAGGGAGTAATCCTTTCACAGATCACATATACACCGCGTTCTCTTCCGGGAAAAACCGCATATCCTCCTTATAAAGACAGGCTCTGCAGGGGGATACTCATCTCCGTCCAGGAAGAATCAGCATTCCGCTCCCTTGAGTTCACCCTGGATCTCATCAGGACTTTAAAGAATCACTTTCCGGATAATGTAAAAATAATAACGGACAAATTTGACAGCCTCTTTGGAAACGACTGGCTGAGGCATTATATCGAAGACAAAATTTCCTATGAAGAGCTCAAAGAACTTTTAAAAAAAGACGAAGACGCATTCCGCCAGCAAAGAAAGCCCTACCTCCTCTACTAGAAAGGAGCAACTTCATAAAATTCAGGTGTGGCTGAAGCGACATTGAAGATTTAGCCTTCTGAGTGCTGTGTTTGAGGGAACTCGGCACAGCCGAGCTGTGAGCATGTTTGACCTGAATTTTATCCTTAATCTTCCCCGATGATCTCTTTGACCCTCATAAGCTGGACCTGATAAGACCTTTCCATCTCTTCCAGGCGCTCTGAAATATAATTAATGGTTTCCTTGAGATTGGGGATCAAAATATGTTCCAATGCATTAACCCGGCGTCTGGTGACATTTATCTCCCTCGCAAGAAGCTCAACCGCTTTCCACAAACGGGCGATCTCCATGAGGTCCTCAAGCAGTTCCTGCATCTTTTTTAAGCCGATATCCAGCTCGCTTTCCGTATTGAAAAAATCATAGTCAGATGTTTCCAGACTTTTGATCCTGAATTTAGGGATGGATAGATTGAAGACCTTTTCAGACCTAACATCCAGGCTCAACCTGCCCTCAGGAATAAGCTTTTCAATCTGTTTTTTGGAATGCCTGGTCCGGGCAACAGCAAACGAGATGAAAACCTTGTTCAGCTTTTCCCCGACTCCCTCCTGCAGTTCATTCAGCTTTTTCATAAGCTCAAGGAACCGCCTCATAATCTCTTCTAATTTATCTTTGAGCAGCTTGTGCCCCCGTTCCGCAAGCTTAATCCGTTTGCGCAGGCGCAGAAGCTCCATCCGGTTAGGATTGACGTGCATTCTCATTTTTTTTCTGAATAATACTTATCTAAAAATTCCGTGCCTATCCTTTTTAATTCGCTCTTCGGGACCATGCGCAAAAGCTTCCATCCGAGGTCCAGGGTCTCTTCAATGGAACGGGATTCTGTCTCGCCCTGGCGCACAAATTCATTCTCATATCTATCTGCAAAATCCAGATAGATCCTATCCATATCAGAAAGCGCGGCTTCTCCCAGAATGAGCGCCAGCTCTCTGGCTTCCTTTCCCCTGGCATAACAGGCAAAAAGCTGATTCAAGACATCAGCATGGTCTTCTCTTGTCTTTCCTTTTCCGATTCCTTTGTCCTTGAGCCTGGAAAGGCTGGGAAGCACATCAATGGGAGGGTAGATTCCCTTCCTGTGTATCTCTCTGCTCAACATGATCTGACCCTCTGTGATGTATCCTGTCAAATCCGCTATGGGATGGGTTTTATCGTCCTCTGGCATGGTGAGAATAGGAATGGATGTTATGGAACCTTTTTTCCCCTTGATTCTGCCTGCCCTCTCATACATAGAGGCAAGGTCTGTGTACAAATAGCCCGGGTAGCCTCTTCGGCCCGGAATTTCCTTGCGGGCAGCGGAAATCTCTCTCAATGCTTCAGCATAAAAAGTGTAATCAACCAGTATGACCAGGACATGCATGTCCAAATCAAACGCAAGGTATTCAGCACAAGTAAGGGCAAGCCTGGGAGTGGCGATCCGTTCTATAGGAGGCTCATTGGCCAGATTAAGAAACACCACAGACCTTTCCAGAGCACCGGTGTCCCTGAAATCTTCAATGAAAAAATTAGCCTCTTCAAACGTGATCCCCATCCCGCCAAAGACCACGGCAAACTTTTCTTTTTTACCAAGGACTTCAGCCTGTCTTGCTATCTGAGCGGCTATCCTGGGATGGGGGAGACCGCTTCCTGAAAAAATGGGGAGTTTCTGTCCCCTGACAAGAGGGTTCATTCCGTCTATGGATGAAATTCCGGTTTGAATAAACTCAGAAGGATAATCTCTTGCTTGAGGATTGATAGGGCTTCCGTTTATATCCAGTCTTTTCTTTGCTATGATCTCAGGGCCCCCGTCTTTCGGACTTCCGGAACCGTTGAATATACGGCCCACGATTTCCTCTGATACCCCCAGTTTCTGGGAGCGCCCCAAAAACCTTACCTTCGACTTGTTGATGCCCAACCCGGTGGTCCCCTCAAAAACCTGAACCACGGCTCTTTCCGTGGAAATATCCAGCACTTCGCCTCTGCGCAGACCTCCCCCCGGTGCTTCTATCTCGACCAATTCTCCGTATTTGACATCCTCAATCTTTTCAACAATGACTAAAGGGCCTACAATATTGGTAACCGTCAAATATTCTTTACGCATTCTTAAATCACCCTTTTTTCTTTATCAATTCTTTAAACTCTTTGTCGACCTCGATAAAAATATCATGGACATCAAGATCCTCTGCTTTTTCCGGGATAAACTTCATCTTAGAGATCTGTTCTCTGACTCCCAAATTGAGGATATCCTCCAGGTTGATCCCGTCTTTGAGCGCTTTTATGCCGAGATTGTGAAAATGGACTATGGTCCTCAGCATCAAATACTGCTTTCGTAAAGACGTATATGTATCCTGAGGGTGGAAAGCATTCTGATGAAGAAAATCTTCCCTTATGGACTTTGCTGACTCCAGCACCAAACGTTCACTATCCGAGAGGGATTCCACACCGACCAGCCTTGCGATCTCCAGTAGTTCAGATTCTTCTTCCAGAAGTCTCATGGCTTCCTGTCTTATCTCCGGAAAATCCTCAGCAATCTCTTTCTTCCAGTAATCCTTGATATCCTCCACATATAATGAATAGCTGTTCTGCCAATTTATAGCGGGAAAATGCCGTTCATTGGCTAACTTATCGTCAAGTGCCCAGAAGACTTTAACCACTTTGAGTGTGGACTGAACGACCGGATCCGACAGATCTCCCCCTGGCGGAGAAACCGCTCCGATCACGCTTAAGGCTCCTTCTCTCTTGTCAGAACCAAGACAGACCACTCTTCCCGCCCTTTCATAAAACTCGGCAAGTCTGGATGCCAAGTAGGCGGGATAACCTTCTTCACCGGGCATTTCCTCCATACGCCCTGATATCTCCCTGAGGGCTTCCGCCCAGCGGCTGGAAGAGTCAGCCATCAGGGCTACGGAATAGCCCATATCCCTAAAATACTCGGCTATGGTCATTCCTGTGTAAATGGAAGCTTCACGGGCAGCCACGGGCATGTTTGAGGTATTGGCTATGATTATGGTCCTCTCCATTAAGGGTCGGCCTGTGGAGGGGTCTTTGAGTTCAGGAAAGCTCAACAAAAGGTCAGCCACCTCATTCCCGCGCTCACCGCAGGCAACAAATACAATGATTTGTGCATCAGACCATTTAGCCAGCTGGTGCTGGACAACAGTCTTACCGCTCCCAAAAGGTCCGGGCACACAGGCTGTCCCTCCTTTTGCTAAAGGAAAAAGCGTATCGAGCACTCTCTGCCCTGTAGAAAGAGGATTCACAGGCATCTTTCTCTCTTTGACCCTCCTGTTCTGGCGGATAGACCAAACCTGAAACAGCCGTATCCTGTATTCAGCATCAATGCCTTTGATCACAGCCGCTGTCTCTTCTATGGTCATCCTGCCTTTTTTTATTTCCTCTACTCTTCCCTCTTTCCCGGGAGGGACCATAATCTTGTGTTTTATTAGGGGGGTCTCTTCAATCTCACCCAGAAAGTCTCCCTCCTTGACCATCTGTCCCTTCTTGACAGCGGGCTTGAAATCCCATTCCCTTATTCTATCCAGAGGAGGGACTTCGATCCCTCTTTTTACAAAGTCTCCCTCTTTGGACCTGATCACATCAAGGGGACGCTGGATTCCGTCAAAAACCGAACGGATCAGTCCCGGTCCCAGCTCAACACTCAATGGTTCGCCTGTCAACACAACAGGTTCTCCGGGACCTATACCTGTGGTGTTTTCATAAACCTGGATAAAAGCTCTGTCTTCTCTGAGCTCGATGATCTCTCCTATAAGTCCCAATTCTCCTATTCTGACCATATCGTACATTTTTGCTCCCAGACATTCCGAAGCAACAACGAGAGGTCCTGCTGTCCTAATAATCTTTCCTTCTTTCATTTTAATCTTTCCCTTTAACTAAAGAATCCGAGCCCGTGGCCTTTATGGAAAGGCCTTTCATCCTTTTCTTAATAAGATCAGAAACTTCCCTATAATCAGAAAATCCTGCTATGACGGGACAAAATTTGCTCTCCAGTCTATTGATTTCCTTTTGCAAAGGCTCTAAAAATTGATCATGGACAAGGCAAAGAGCGATCTCTTCGCCTTCAAGCCCTTTCAGAATATCCCTGGCTTCATATATGTTTTCAGGTGTGTATACTTTGATCCCCAGGGCTTTGAGCGGGATAATCAGGTCCGCATCTCCCATGACAGCTATTTTGCTAAACATAAGTCTCGCTTATCCTGTTTTTTAAAATTTCCACCGGTATGCGATTCATCTTTCCTCCACCCACTATACGGAACAAATCAAGTTCTTTCTTTTTTGCCAGCACATAGGCAAACACAGGCTCGGGACCGAAAACGATGTACCCGGCTTTTCTTAAATATCTCATAAGAAAATCTTCAAAGATTTTTTCCATCTCCACAAAAGATTCTTTCTCCTGAAAAGCATCCATTCCGCTGCTCCATACTTCAAAATAGGGACTATGCTTCAATCTCTCATTGATATCAGAAAAAGAAAGGTCAAAAAAATCCCTTATCCTGTCGGTCTGAATATACCCTCCGTTCATTAAAATGGACTCAAGCTTCCCCTTGGAAAGCTCCAGATATTTAATCCGAGCCAGTATTTTTAGATTCCCCAGATCTATTCTATGGCGCACATAATCTATGATGAACGGATACCCTGTTTCCCTGGCTTTTTGAAGGGCCTTTTCAGGAGTCTTCTCTTCTTCGATCACCATTTTGACCTTTCTTTCCAAAAAAAGACCGGACACGGAACTGAGCAGACTCTCCTTTTCTTTCTCGAGAAAAACATCCAGTTGTCTTGTGTCCTTTATCTCTTCCATTTCCTCTAAAAAGGTCCCTGCATCAAATATTGTTTTTAAAGCGGAAGAAAAATCTTTCTCTTCCGCACTCTCCAGAAAAACATCCTTGGGAATCAGCTTATTTTCCAAGGCACGCACTCTTCCTACGGCAAAAGCATAGTCGAGCCGGGATACTTTCATAACTTAAGATCCCCAGCAATCAGCCCTTCAATCTCAGGACGAAGCTCTTCTTTCATCTCCTCTCTATCAAGCTCACTCTGTTTCTCGCCGTCTTTCATTATCACCTGCTTCTTTAATACCTGTTCTCCTTTCAAAGCCTGCTCAAACGCTTCCTCCATGACCTTGTTAATAATCTCCTTTTTAAAGACAAGGATCTTCATCCTTTTATCCAATCGTGCTTGAGTCAATATCCTGGTTGCTTCCATTTCAGCCCGTCGTTGTTCCTCTGAAAGGTATGCCTCGGCTTCCTTAAAACCTTCCTGTTCCGCATCTGTCTTTATCTGCTCTGCCTTATTCCTGCTTTCATCAATGATCTGATGGGCTTCAGCCTCGCCTTGAGAACTGATTTTTTTTAAAATATCATCCAGTCCCATTTTTCGTCTCTAGACCTCGACTATAATTTGATCCCATTCAACAAGATGATGGTGATCAGCAATCCAAGAACCGCATAGGTTTCGACCAATGCCGCAAAAATCACGGGCTTCATCATATCCTTCGGCTGTTTAGCCACCATATAAACACCTGATGTGCAGACCTTTCCCTGGTGGATTCCTGACAGCAGCCCGGTAAAAGCAATGGGGAGACAAGCAATGAGTATCTGCCACCCTTGATAAGTCGTGGGTGTCACCAGTGTTCCGCCTGTTAATCCCAGCTTTAATATCACTAAGAAAGCACTGAGAAAACCGTAAATCCCTTGAGTGCCGGGAAGCGCAACCAGTAAAAGAAGACTTCCGAATTTTTCAGGGTCCTCACTCAGAACGCCACTGGATGCCTGCCCTGCCAATCCGATACCCACAGCAGACCCTATTCCTGCAAAAATGATAGCGAATGCTCCGCCCAATATAGCTAACGTCAGACCTAATTCCATTTCAACCTCCTTTCCCTAAACAAATATTTTCTTAAATACGCTTATACTCATATAAATTCTGTATATTCATTTTCTAATTCAAAAGGTTTGAAAGGCTGTCCTCCTGAATCGAAAAATTTACTGAAAAATTCCACAAACTGAAGCCGCATGGAATGAACAAATCCGCCCAGAAAACTGATACCCAGATTAAACAGGTGCCCGATGATAAAAATCAATGCCGCAAACAACCAGCCTATCCAGGGAATGCCAAGGGCGCTTTCACATAAAGTGTTGACCACCATGGCGATAACAGTCGTGGAGAGTCCCAATGCCAGAAGACGAGAATACGACAGCACATCCGACAAATACCGGGATATGTCATAGAGACTGTATAAACCTCCAAAAAATCTTGATATGGGATTAGGACTCGGGGAAGCAAAAAAGACAATCCCCAAGGCGCCTCCTATGGAGGCATAACCCCAGCCCGGACTTTTAGTTAAAAGATACAGCACCAGACTCGGCAGTAAAACCAGCCATCCCCCTTGAACAAAAAAGGCATTCACGTATTTTTTTTGTTTTATATTCGATATCATCCTTAACAGGGTACCAAACCAGACCTGTATGAATCCGAGAACCAAAGACAATATGAGAAAAGACAACGGGTTTTTCAATGGATCAATGACCAATAATTCAGGTATAGGAAATCCGAACCAGCCCCCGACCATACTTCCCAGAAGCACATTCGCAATGCCCACAATGAAAAGAAGTTTTAAAAACAGTTTGAGCCCACCCTTTGGTTTGGCCAACTTTATATACATCAGGCTGAGAAGAGCGACCACAAATCCGTAACCCGCCTCACTCACGGTTAAACCTAAAAAAACAAAAAAGAATGGGGCCAAATACATGGTCGGGTCAAGGGAACCTCTGCTTGGAAGGCCGTACAGCTTTGTAATGATTTCAAAAGGCCTGCCAACCGGCGGATTATCCAGAACGACCGGTGGATCCTCATCTGGAAGAGGAGAGCGGAAAAAGAACTCCACTGATTCTGAAAAGGGTTCCAGCCTGTGTTTCAATTTCCCGATATCTTTCTTCTGTATCCATCCTTCCAGGAAAAACGCCGACTTTGTTTCTCCCATAAAACAGGAAAACCTGTGCTTGTTCCGCTCGTTTAATAAGGCATCATAAACAAGCATCAGTTTTTCTCTATATTCCAAACTGAGCTCCCTTGCCTGATTATCGATTCCAGCAGCCCGGTTCTCTCCCTGTTTAATTTCCCGTTCCAGTTTTTTTATGATATCCGTAACCGAATCAGATTTTTCCGCTCTTTCTAAAACAGTCTCTGAAAAATAAAAAGGATTGAAAGACATTTCCCTCAATGATTCCTCCAATTCCTCTTTTTTTTCTTTGAGATACATGAGGAAAAGCGTGACCTCTCTTTTAGTTTGAGAGAGCACACTGAACCAAATTTCTTTCTCTTTCCGGATTTCTATTAGGTCTTCCAGCGCAGATAAAGGAATGGTGCCCAACCGCATTTCCGTTAGTTTTGTGGGCTGAAAATCCAGGACGGGAATGTCCAGATCCTCAAAGGCTCTCAATGCGGATTTTTCTCTGTCCAGATATTTGTCTGCGGATAGAATATCTTTCTTGCTTTTTTCCAAGGTTTCAGCTTCTTCACATACAGAAACATAATCAAATTCCAGTATTTCTCTTCTTTTCTTTACGGCCAGTTTGGGTTTTTCCAGCAAAATCTTATCAGCCAGTTTTTTTTCTTCCCATTTCGAAAGAAAACCTATCGCATGAGAAAGCTGAAACAAATGGTGATCGAGCTTGGATTCGTCCTGAAACGGAGCGTTTAGCCCCAGTTCATCAAAATCAGTCTTTTCTATCTGAACAAGGCCCTCTTCCTGAAGAGATGAAAGAAAACCCTTTTTGATATGGGAATGACCGATGATCTGGACCTTTTTTATTTCAGCTACAGCCATTTATCAAACTTCCCCGCTCTTTAGGTATTTTTTAATTCGTTCAGCAGCTTTCTCAACAGCTTTCTTTTTGAATTTCTCGGTTTTTTTCTGCAGGGCTGATATTTCCTCTTCTCCCTCTTTTTTTGTCTTCTCTGCCTCTTTGGAAGCCCTTTCAATGATTGACTCTTTTTTCTTCTGAGCCTTTTTTCTCGCTTCTTCAAGGACCCTTTTTTTTATCTTATCTGCTTCCTGCTGCGCATCCTGTATGATCTTTTGGGATGTGTCCTCCCTGGCTGTCTGGACCTTATTATCGACCTTTTCCTCGGCTTTTTTTATCCTTTCCAAAGCTTCTAAGGGAGAGCCGTTATTTTTTTCCTTTTCCATTTCCCGTCCTTTTAATCACCTTTATCCCTACTGTCTTCTTGTTTAACCTGGATTATATATAAAGATTGATAATTTGAAAAGATTTTCCGCTCTTTTAAGAAGGGCGACCGGTGGTCTACATAAAAAAATCATGCTGGAGATAATAAGCCCTAAAATCAAAATCTTTTTGTTCGGCTCTTTCTTTTAGCTTCCTAAAAGGAGATCTATAGTCGAACAGCCCATAAAGAAAAAGAACATAGGCTCCCGCATCGATCAAATCTTCAACCATTTCATATTCCACTTCACCCTCAAGATGAACAATCAATCCCCCTCCGCCTGAACGGCAGCTATGGCAGAGGTCTTTCAGCAAAAGCCTCTGTTCCTCTTCAACGGATTTTTCAGAGATATGTATCCAGGCTCCGTTATTTCCTGCTTCAATAAAAACCGGATCTAACGGACCATGATGGTAATAAACAAGCCGTGTGTTTCCGTCCTTACAGCTTACGGAAAGCTCCTGTATATGAACCGCCTCTCTTTTGACCTCCCTATTGCTTAAATAAATATAAGCTCCGCACCGAGCTACCCTATGAAGCCCTGAAAAGACAGAGGGTTCTGATTCTTCTTCCTTTTCAAATTCTCCTGTGTGAAGATACGCTAAAAAGGTATTTTTTTTCAGGCATTCAAGTGTCAGCTCTTCAATCTCATTAAATTCTTTCCTTGCCCGGTCATCCGTATAGAGCTCCAATCCGGAACCGATCAGCCACATCAACTCCGTCTTTTCAAATCTCCCTGTATCGATAAGACGAAAACGGTATCCCTTTTTCCGGCACATCTCTGCCGCATCAGAAATCCAGTCTTTATCATACTGGTCATCACGAACCGTGATATGTTGACCCAATCCCGCAGCATCCAGCAGTTCAAAGCCCTGATCAAGAGAAACGGAACTCTTCTCTTTCTGTTCTGTTTTCCTCTTCTCTTCTTCCATGGAAAAAAATCCCTACTATTTTTTTTAAACCACATTATGGCAAATTGCCGTTTGCAAGTAAAGCATCTTGAAAAAAGG
>Ga0307421_1000329_pt1 | contig 31120 bp, 27 predicted proteins | sample SalMarWE160270MG_FD_202163 | JGI IMG/M metagenome (GOLD analysis project Ga0307421, IMG submission 202163) | Salt marsh sediment microbial communities from the Plum Island Ecosystem LTER, Massachusetts, United States - WE1602-70 | ecosystem: Environmental > Aquatic > Marine > Intertidal zone >... | reverse complement strand
GACGGGATGGCGGGTGCAATCCTCAGGGCGGAAGAGCTGGCAGAGGAGTTCAAGCGCTCCTTCATCCCCCAGCAGTTCAAGAACCAGGCCAACCCTGAGATCCATCGTCGTACGACTGCAGAGGAGATCTGGCGCGATACCGACGGAGGGGTGGACGTCTTCGTGGCCGGTGTGGGCACCGGCGGCACTATAACCGGCACGGCGGATACCCTGAAGCAGCACAAGCCGGCACTCAGGGTCGTCGCCGTGGAGCCCGCAGGCTCCCCTGTCCTCTCCGGCGGTAAGCCGGGCGCCCACAAGATCCAGGGCATCGGAGCCGGTTTCATCCCCGACGTTCTGCGGAAAGACCTGATAGACGAGGTCGTGCAAGTGACGGACGAGGACGCCGCGCGTATGGCGCGCCGCCTGGCCAGGGAGGAGGGGATCCTGGCCGGCATCTCCTCCGGCGCCGCGGCACATGCGGCCCTGCAGGTAGGTGCCCGCGCGGAGAGCGAGGGCAAGCTTATCGTGGTCATCCTCCCGGACACGGGAGAGCGCTATCTCAGCACCGGCCTCTTCGATGAGGATTAGACCCGATGGACCCGCACACTTAGCAGACCGCGTAGTGATGGACAAAGACATCCGGGCCGATCTGGACGAGGCGCTTGCTGCTGCCTAGCCGGCAGCCGAAGGGCGGTGTGCCATGCTGAAGCGAATCAGAGAAGATACCAGCACGGTCTTTGCCAAGGATCCAGCCGCCAAGACCATGTGGGAGGTCCTATTCCTTTACCCCGGCCTGCATGCTCTCTGGCTGCACCGCTTGGCCCATTTCCTTTGGAGACACAGGCTGCGCTTCCTGGGCCGGCTCGTCTCCCACCTGAGCAGATGGATCACCGGAGTGGAGATCCACCCCGGCGCCAGCATCGGCCGGCGTTTCTTCATCGACCATGGAATGGGAGTGGTGATCGGAGAGACGTCCGAGATCGGCGACGACGTGCTCATCTACCAGGGCGTGGTGCTCGGGGGCACCAGCGCAGAGAAGAAGAAGCGCCACCCCACGATCGGCGACGGCGTCGTCATCGGCGCCGGCGCAACGCTGCTGGGCCCCATCACGGTGGGAGACGGCGCCAGGATCGGAGCAGGATCCGTAGTAATCAAGTCCGTGCCCTCTGGAGCTACTGCGGTCGGAGTGCCCGCCCGTATCGCCGGAGATGGCCGCCGCGAGGAGGCCGCCGCCGTGCTCCAGCACGACCAGCTGCCCGACCCGGTGCAGAGGGCGCTGGCCCAGGCCCTGGCCAGGCAGGCTCGACTGGAGAAGCGCATCGAGGCTCTGGAGAAGGCGGCAGGAAAGCCCCAAGGCAAAGCTTAGCAGGCCAATCGCTTGCCAGCGCAGCCAGCGGCAGGCTCAGGCGCGGACCTGGCCCTCTCCCAGCACTACCCACTTGTACGTCGTGAGCTCGCGCAGCGCCATCGGCCCGCGCGCATGCAGCCGCTGGGTGCTGATGGCCACCTCGGCGCCCAGGCCGAGCTGCCCGCCGTCGTTGAAGCGTGTGCTGGCGTTGACCAGGACGGCGGCCGAATCGACCTCGTCTACAAAGCGTCTGGCAGCTCCCTCGTCTTCCGTGACAATGGCATCTGTGTGCTGAGTGGAGTGGGCCTCGATGTGATCGAGCGCCTCGTCAAGGCCATCGACAACCCGGGCGGCGAGGATGAGCGAGAGGAACTCCGTGTCGAAATCCTTCGGGCCGGCAGGGGAGACGAGCTTCCGGCCACCCAGTATCTCCAGCGCCCTGGGCCCGCAGCGCAGCTCGACCCCGGCAGGCGCCAGATCATCTGCGATCCGGGGCAGCAGCTCCGCCGCTACAGCGCTGTGGACAAGCAGGACGTCGAGTGCGTTGCACACGGTGGGTCGCTGCGTCTTCGAATTGTGAACGATGGGCACGGCCTTATCCAAATCGGCGCTCTGATCGACGTAGACGTGGCAGACCCCCATGCCGCCCGTGATGACCGGCATGGTCGCATTCTCCAGAGCGAAGCGATGGAGCGCTGGACCGCCGCGCGGGATGATCATGTCAATGTACTCCCTCGCCTGCAGCATGTCCTTGACCAGAGCACGGTCTTTGGAGCGGACCAATTGCACGCCCTCGCCAGGAACGCCGGCCTCCTCGCATCCAGCCGACATGGCGTCGGCCAGAGCGCGGTTCGATCTGGCAGCCTCCTTGCCGCCGCGCATGATCGCCGCGTTGCCGGACTTCAGGCAGAGGCTGCCGATATCGACCGTCACGTTCGGCCGCGACTCGTAGATCACACCGATGACGCCGATGGGCACGCGGCGCCTGCTCACCCGCAGCCCGTTGGGGAGCGTGCGGACGTCGAACGATTCACCCACGGGGTCGGGCAGAGCGGCAACCGCGCGAACATCGGAGGCGATTCCTTCCAGCCGCTCCGGCGTCAGCAGTAGTCGCTCGATCAGGTGTTCGTCCAGGCCGGAGGCGCTAGCATCCCCAATATCCAGGGCGTTTGCCTCCAGTATCTCCGGCTGGTGGTCCGCAATCGCCGCCGCGATCCCTTCCAGTGCCCCGTTCTTGGAGGCCGTGTCCAGCGTCCGCAGCCGCCGCGCCGCCGCGCGGGCCCGCTTGCCCAGTTCACTCAACTCGTCCGCCATGAACACTCCTTTGCCTCTTGCTCTGTCGACCCGCGGCCTTCTCCGCGCTAGCCGACCAGTACCATGTCGTCCCTATGCACGACGGTAGGCCCGAACTCGCCGTCCAAAGCGCTGTCGATCTCGCTCGAGCGGCGGCCCTGGATCGCCGCCAGCTGCGCCGCCCCATAGTGGGTGATGCCGCGGGCGATCTCGCGGCCGTCGGCACCCAGCAAGCTTACGGTCTGGCCCCGCTCAAAATCGCCTCTCACTTCGGTGACGCCTACGGCTAGCAGGCTCTTGCCCCGCTTGACCAGGGCCTCGGTTGCCCCCTTGTCCACCACTATCTCCCCGCGTACAGGCTCGGCCAGTAGCCAGCGCTTCCGGCTCTCGATGCGGCTGATGGCCGGGGCGAAGCGAGTGCCTACCTGCTCCCCGTCGACGACGCGCAACAGGACGTCCGGCTCATCGCCAGCCGCGATCACGACCGCAGCCCCCGAGCGAGTGGCCATCTCCGCAGCCTCGATCTTGGTGGCCATGCCTCCCGTGCCCACGGAGGATCGGCTGTCCCCGGCCAGACGGCGTATCCGATCATCGATTTGCCCGACCTGGGGGATCAGCTCGGCGCCGGAATCGAGTCTCGGGTCTGCGGTGAACAGCCCCGGCTGATCCGTTAGTATCACCAGCAGGTGGGCCCCCACCAGGTTGGCCACCAGCGCAGAGAGATTGTCGTTGTCACCTATTCGGATCTCCTCCACGGCCACCACGTCGTTCTCGTTGATCACAGGAACGACTCCAAGCTGCAGGAGAGAGGCCAGCGTGTTGCGCGCGTTGAGGTAGCGTCCCCGGTGAGCCAGGTCGGCATGCGTGAGCAAGGCCTGGGCGATCTTGACGTCGAAGAGGGCGAAGAGGCGCTGGTAGAGGCCCATCAGCTCGATCTGCCCCACGGCGGCCAGCGTCTGCTTGAACGGGATGTCGCTCCTGACGGTCAGGCCGCGCAGGGCTTCCCGCCCGGCGAAGATCGCGCCGGAGGTGACGAGCAGCACCTGATGGCCCGCGTTCTGCAGGCGTGCGATCTGCCGCACCAGATCAACAATGCGGGGACGGCTGAGGCGATCGCCTCCATCGGTGAGAGTCCTGGTGCCGACCTTGACGACGATCCTCAGGCTTCCTTCGGCTGGCTTGTCGAGGAAGGCACTTGCGGCAGTCTTGGTGGCCCCCGTCTTTCCCCTTCCCATTCCGTCCATCCCTCACTCCAGGACCAGTCCGCGCCCGGATGCAGATTGTCCGTGCATTATACCACCTGAAGCAGTGCCTGCCAGGTGACCGTCCCCATCCGGCGCGCGCCAGGGGAGAGTCCATCGGGAGCCCGCGACCACCGGCCCTTTGTGCGCGGCGCCCCTCCACGCAGGCCACCGTTACCTTTCTGCATGTTCGGTGTTACACTAGCTAGAACTTCGCCCATCAAGTGGAGGTGGATTAGTGACCAGGCGCATCGTGGTAACCGGTCTCGGTGCAGTAACGCCGCTAGGCAACGATGTCCCCAGCACGTGGGACGCGCTCATCGCCGGTCGGAGTGGCGTCGCCCGCATCACAGGCTTCGACCCATCAGACCTGGACGTTCAGATAGCCGCCCAGGTCAAGGATTTCGACCCGGAAGAGGCCTTTGGGCGGCGCGAGGCCCGGCGAAACGACCGCTTCACGCTGTTCGCGATGGAGGCGGCCCGACAGGCGATGGCAGACTGTGGCCTGAAGATCGATGATGAGGTCAGCAAGGTGGCCGGCGCTGTCGTCGGCACAGGCGTGGGCGGAATGGTCACTCTGGTGACGAACTACAGCCTGTACGTCGAGGGCGGTCCGCGCCGCGTCAGCCCGTTCATGGTTCCGATGATGATGCCCAACTCGGCATCGGCCAAGCTAGCTCTCGATAACCAGTTGAGGGGCCCGAACCACTGCGTCTCCTCCGCCTGTGCCACCGGGTCTCACGCTATCGGTGAGGCAGCCGAGACAATCCGGCGAGGCCAGGCGGAAGTGATGCTGGCCGGCGGCAGCGAGGCCGGCATAGCGCCGGTCTCGGTGGCGGGCTTCGCCAACATGGGCGCTCTCTCAGCCCGCAACGACGAGCCGGAGCGCGCATCCCGCCCCTTCGACGCAGAGCGGGACGGATTCGTGATTGCCGAGGGAGCAGGCATAATAGTGCTGGAGAGCCTGGAGTTTGCCCAGGCCAGAGGCGCCCGCATCCTGGCCGAGTTCCTTGGCTATGGCTCGACCGCCGACGCTTCCCACATCACGGCCCCAGATCCCGAAGGAGTTGGCGCAGCACGGGCCATGGAGATTGCCATCCAGGACGCCGGTCTTTCCCCCGAGCAGATCGGCTACATCAACGCCCACGGCACCAGCACAGTGCTAAACGACAAGATGGAGACGAAGGCTATCCGCAGCGTATTCGGTGCACACGCGGAGAGGGTGCCGGTGAGTGCCACGAAGTCGATGATGGGCCACCTGATGGGCGGCGCCGGTGCCGCCGAGGCGATTGTATGCGTCAGGTGCCTTGAGACCGGTTGGGTGCCTCCAACGATCAACTACGAGAACCCCGATCCCGAGTGCGACCTCGACTACGTGCCCAACGAGGCGCGGGAGGTGAGGCCCCAGTACGTCCTCTCGAACTCGTTCGGCTTCGGCGGCCACAACGGGTGCCTGGTGTTCGGCCGCTGGGAGAACTAGGGATGGCAACTCGGGCACATATCGTCGGCTGGGGCAAGTACGTGCCATCGCGTGTCCTGACGAACGATGACCTTTCGCGCATGGTCGATACCTCCGACGAATGGATCCGCACTCGAACCGGGATATCCGAGCGGCGCATCGCTGAAGACGGCGAGACGAGCGCCAGCATGGCCATACTCGCCTCGCGCCAGGCACTACACGTCGCCGGGGTCAAAGCTTCAGATCTGGATCTGATTATCGTCGCCACCTGCACTCCGGACTATCTCTTCCCTTCCACCGCCTGCCTCGTCCAGGACTCCCTCGGCTCACCACATGCCGCGGCCTTCGACCTGGCTGCCGGCTGCTCCGGGTTCGTCTATGGCTTGAGCTCGGCAGCCAGCTACATCAGCTCGGGCGTCTACAAGAGCGCCCTGATCATCGGCTCCGAGACGCTCTCCCGAATCATCGACTGGGCGGACCGGACGACTTGCGTCCTTTTTGGAGACGGAGCGGGAGCGGTGGTGCTGCAGGCAGGCAACTCGAACAGCGGCATCCTATCTACCGCCCTCGGCTCAGACGGCTCCGGCGGCGATCTACTCTTCATGCCCGCCGGCGGCTCGCGCGAGCCAGCGTCCCACCGCACTGTGGCCGAGGGGAAGCACTACCTGCGAATGAGAGGGCGAGAGGTATTCCGTTTCGCCGTGCGCGCGATGCCGGCAGCCACCCGGCTGGTCCTCGATGAGGCCGGGCTGACCACGAAGGACCTGAAGCTGATTGTCCCCCACCAGGCCAACCAGCGCATCATCCAGGCCTCGGCCAAGGCTCTGGGCATCCCGGAGGACAGGATCTACAGCAACCTCGACCGCTACGGCAATACATCCGCCGCCTCAGTCCCCATCGCTCTTTGCGATGCCGTGGCTGAAGGCCTGCTGGAGAGAGACGATGTGATCGTGTTTGTTGGATTCGGCGCCGGCCTGACCTGGGCTGCGGCGGCAATTCGCTGGAGCGCGCCGGAGGCGCCGGCTGCGGCGACGGGTTGGGATCAGGTACGGAGCCGCGTCAACTACGGCCTGGCCGCTCTGCGCTCGCTCCTGCGCCGGATCGCGCGCTGGATAGCGGCCCTCTTCGTAAGAGAGTAATCTGTGATGCCCAAAGGAAAGAAGCAGACAGCGGCCAAGAAGCCAGAGCCGAAGAAGCAGACACCCGTCGAGCTGCTCGAGAGCAGGCGCACCGAGGCTAAGCTCGGGGGAGGCGAGGAGAGGATCGCTCGTCAGCACGAACAGGGCAAGCTTACGGCCCGTGAGCGATTGGAGTACCTCCTCGACCCCGGTACGTTCCACGAGCTGCAGGAGTTCATCACCCACCAGGCGACGGACTTCGGCCTGGCCGATATGCGACCCCTGGGCGATGGTGTCGTCACCGGTTGGGGCGACGTCGACGGTCGGCGGGTGTTCGTGTTCGCTCAGGATTTCACCGTGGCGGGGGGCTCAGTCGGCAAGGCTCACGGTGACAAGATCGCCAGGGTACTCGATCTCGCTCTGGACAACGGTGCTCCCGTCATAGGACTGAACGATTCGGGCGGTGCCCGCATCCAGGAGGGAGTCGACGCCCTGGCCGCCTACGGCGAGATCTTCTACCGCAACGTCATCGCCTCCGGAGTGGTTCCCCAGATCTCGGTGATAATGGGACCCTGTGCCGGAGGGGCGGTCTATTCGCCGGCCCTTACAGACTTCGTCTTCATGACCGAGGGCACAGGCCAGATGTTCATCACCGGCCCGGACGTGATCAAGGCGGTAACCCACGAGGAGGTTACGGTCGAGGAACTGGGCGGGGCCGAGGTGCACAATACCAAGAGCGGCGTAGCCCACTTTGCCGCGTCTAGCGAAGAGGAGACGCTCGACCTGGTGCGGCGGCTGCTCCACTTCCTTCCCTCAAACAACGCCGACGATCCCCCGTACGTCCCGCCCACCGACCCGCCGGGGCGCGCAGACGAAGAGCTGGACAGCCTGATACCGGACGATCCCGCCCAGGGATACGACATGCGCGAGGTCATCCGCCACATCGTCGACCTGGACAGCTACCTGGAGGTCCAGCCCCAGTTCGCCACCAATCTGATCGTCGGATTCGCCCGGATGGGCGGCTACGTTGTGGGCCTGGTTGCCCAACAGCCGCCGGTCCTGGCCGGCGTGCTGGATATCGACGCCTCGGACAAGGGTGCCCGCTTCATCCGTTTCTGCGATTGCTTCAACATCCCGCTGCTGACGCTGACGGACACTCCGGGCTTCCTACCAGGCGTCGCCCAGGAGCACGGTGGTATCATCCGTCACGGGGCGAAGATGATCTACGCCTACGCCGAGGCGAGTGTCCCCAAGGTCTCCGTCGTTACGCGCAAGGCGTACGGCGGAGCCTACGTGGTAATGAGCTCCAAGCATCTGCGCGGCGACGTCTGCCTGGCCTGGCCTGGAGCCGAGATCGCGGTGATGGGGCCGCAGGGAGCAGTGAACATCATCTTCCGGCGAGAGCTGCAGGAGGCGGAAAACGAGGACAAGCTGCGGGACGAGCTGGTGAGCGAGTACCGGGACAAGTTCGCCAATCCGTACGTGGCGGCCGGCAGAGGCTATCTGGACGGAGTGATCCTGCCGCGCGAGACGCGCCTGCGCGTGATCCGCGCGCTGGAGATGCTGGACGGGAAGCGCGTCCATCGCCCTCCGCGCAAGCACGGCAACGTGCCCCTGTAGTAGAGCCCTACCAGAGCGCTGGCCCTTCGGCCCGTAATCGGTGATAATTGTAGGAGTGGGCGGGCGAGCCGCGGTATGCGTGCTATACCGCGGCGATGCGTTCGCCTTCGCCCGCGGCACAAGCATCTGAGTGAGAATAGGATAGACAATGCCTGGCAAGCTGTTGGTAGCCAACCGAGGTGAGATCGCTGTCCGCGTGCTGCGTACGTGCTGCGAGCTGGGGTTGAGCACCGTTGCCGTCTTCTCTGAGGCGGACCGGGAAGCCCCACATACCAGATATGCAGACGAGGCCTACTCGATCGGGCCGCCGCCGGCTCAGGAGAGCTACCTGCGGGCGGACAAGATCATCCAGGTGGCGAAGGACGCAGGAGTTACTGCCATCCATCCTGGCTACGGGTTCCTGGCCGAGTCGCCCGAATTCGCCCTTGCTTGCGCTGAAGCGGGCATCACCTTCGTCGGTCCCCCGCCGAGAGCTATGGAGCTGTGCGGCGATAAGACCGAGGCGCGGCGAGTGGCTCAGGAGCAGGGCATCCACGTGATCGAGGGCTCGCCCCGTGCTCTGAACGATAACGAGCTGCTCGGAATGGCCGACGAGATCGGCTACCCGGTGATGCTCAAGGCCACTGACGGCGGTGGTGGAATGGGCATGCGGCAGGCCACGACCAGAGAGGAGCTGGAGGCGGCGATCCCCCTGGCCAGACGGGAGGCCCGGGCTGCCTTCGGCAGCGACAAGGTCTACCTGGAGCGCCTGGTGGAAGGGGCCCGTCACATCGAGGTGCAGCTTCTTGCAGACTCACAGGGGCACGTGATTCACCTGGGCGAGCGGGAGTGCTCCATCCAGCGGCGCCACCAGAAGCTGATCGAGGAATCGCCGTCGCGAGCCGTCAGCGACGCGCTGCGTGCCAAGATCTGCGACGCCGCCGTGCGCATCGGCAAGGCCGTCGGTTACGTCAGCGCGGGAACGGTCGAGTTCCTGCTAGATCGGGACGGCCACTTCTTCTTCCTCGAGGTCAACCCTCGCCTGCAGGTTGAGCATACTGTCACTGAAGCGGTGACTGGGGTCGACGTGGTCAAGGAACAGATCAGGGTGGCGGATGGCCGCGAGCTAAGCTACTCTCAGGACGAGATCCGCCGGCGGGGATGGGCGCTGGAATGCCGCATCCTGGCCGAAGACCCGGCGCAGGGCTTCACGCCGTCTACCGGCCGCATCTCCATCCTGCGCGAGCCGGGTGGCCCTGGCGTCCGCGTAGACAGCGGGGTCACCGAGGGCAACACGATCAGCCCTTACTACGACTCGCTGCTGGCGAAGTTGATCGCCTGGGGGGAGACACGGGCCGTGGCCATCGTCCGTATGCGCCGCGCCCTCGAGGAGTATCGTATCATTGGGCTGAAGACGAACCTGGACCTGCACCGGGCCCTCTTCGACAGCCACAGCTTCCACGGCGGGCAGTTCCACACCCGCTTCCTGGAGGAGCAGTTCCTCCGCATTACCCCGGACGACCCCGACCAGGATGAAGAGGATCGCGTCGCTGCCGCGCTCACCGCCGCACTCATCGACTACAAGCGCCGCGGTCTGGGCGAGACAAAGGGCGATCGGACCGTCAGCCGGTGGAAGATGATGGGGCGCTGGCAGATCATGAGAGGCTGGGACGGGTGAAGTACGTCATCACCGTCGAGGGCAGGACCTACGAGATCGAGCTAGACCGCGGAGGACGCGTCTGGATAAACAACGAGCCGTACGATGTCGACCTGACCTCAGTCGACGGCCTTCCGGAGTACTCCCTGCTGCTCGACCACCGCTCCTACGAGACCCATGTGGAGCAGTCCGAAGCAGAGGACGATGAGTCCGTCATGTTCGTGGCCGGCCGCTCCTACAGGACCCAGTTGAAGACCGGTCGCCGCAAGGCGAAGAAGGGCAAAGGCGAGTCCGGACAGACGGGGTCGGGAAAGGTGCGGGCCCCACTGCCAGGCCTCATAGTCTCGCTCCCCGTGCAGGAGGGCCAGCTGGTCGCCGAGGGCGACGTCGTTGCAGTGCTGGAGTCGATGAAGATGAACCTGGAGCTGCGGGCCCCCCGCGCAGGACTAGTTGAGGCCGTGCATGGCGTTCACGGCACCGAAGTCAAACAGGGGGACGTGCTGGTCGTGCTGGGCTCCGCCGACGAGGCCGAAGGGCAGCCCCGGAAAGAGGACGGCGATTCGGAGGCCGACTAGCGCTCGAGAGATGGGGCCAGCCGCCGGACAGGCTGGAAGATCTCGCGCGGCGCCGCCCACTCTGGGCGGCGCCTACTGCTTCAGCAGTCGCTCCAGAGCCGCCGCTGAAGCCCTCTCCACTTTGCTGTGCAGGCTCCTGCCGTGGCTATCCATGGTCACCACCGCCGGCACTGCTGCTACCCGCACAACCCACATCGCCTCCGGAACGCCCATCTCCGCCCGCTTGTGCACCGCCAGCACTTCTTGGACCCGCCGGGCGACGAGCGCCGCGGCTCCTCCGACGACGTGGAAGTAGGCCGCTCCCTGCTTCTCCAGCGCGGCCAGCGTCTCGGCGCCCATACCCCCCTTGCCGATCACGCCGCGCAGCCCGAAGTGGGAGATGACCTCCGGCTCGTATTGCTCCAGGCGGCTGGACGTAGTCGGGCCGGTAGCGACGAACTCCCAACTCTTCCCGGCCCGGCGCACGATCGGGCCGCAGTGGTAGATCAAGCCGTCATGCAGGAGTGTCCGCAGGCTCTGATAAAGGGCAAGGTCCGCCTCGGAAAGCGACCCGGACGACCTGCCCTGCATCAGCGTCTCCACCAGGTATCTGTGGGCCGCGTCCCGGGCAGTCACCAGTATGCCGGAGAGGCGCACAGTGTCGCCAACCTGCAAGGCGCGGGCTTCCTTCTCAGAGATCGGTACGGTCAGATCGTAGCTGGCCATGTGAGATAAGACCCTACCCGGTGAATGTCACCTTGCCTCGGCGAACGGACATGCGCGCACGGCGGCAGGCCCAGCACATATAGGCAATCGTCACGAAGTAGGACGCCGGGTGCCGATGCAGAAGGCCGATCCGGACGCCCAGAACGGTGGTCTTCCCGCCGAAGCCCATGGGGCCGATGCCCAGCTGATTGCACTCGGCCAGAAGGCGCCCCTCGAGCTCCGCCAGCTCCTGCACCGAGCTTGCCTCGTCCAGCCCCCGCAGCAGCTGCCGCGCTGCGTGGGCCCGTCCTGTGGCCCGGTCCCCTCCAATGGCGATCCCCAGCACTGCGGGCGCGCAGCCCCGGCCCTGCGCCCGGCGAACGCCGTCGAGCACCACCCGCCGTACTCCATCCAGGTCCCTCCCCGCACTGAGCGCAGCGGAGGGCAACGCGTACTGGGCCCCCACGTTCTCGCTGCCGCCCCCCTTAAGAAGGAGAGACACTTCCAGCTGATCGCCCGCTCGCTCCTCGAAGTACACGACGGGCAGACCCAGACCAAGACCGTTGCCGGTGTTGCGTCCGGTCAGAGTATCGACCGCGTTAGGCCTGAGCAGGGCCTTCTTCGTCGCCTGCGCGACGGCGGCCTCGATCTGGCGCCGAAGCTCGATCGTGTTCTGCCCCGCCGGATAGCTCACGTAGAAGACGGGCGTGCCTGTATCCTGGCAGATCGGCGTCGAGTCGGCTCGCGCCAGGCCCACGTTCTCCAGGATCGTCTCAATCGCCCCTGCCGCGACGGAGCCTGGCTCCTCGCGGCCCAGGGCGGCCTGCAGCGCAGCCTCCACGTCGGCCGGCAGGTCGGTCGATGCCCGGCGGATCAGTTCGACGAGGGAGTCCACAAGGCTCTTCATTGGCCGATCAGTGGTGCGCTACAGCGCGTCGAGCGCGGCGGCGATCGCCCTGGCCTCCACGACGGCCTGGGGTGCGGCCTCGAACACACCGCTGCCCGCCAAGTCCGCCTCGGTCAGCTCCTCGTTAGCGGAGAGGAAGCCGAGCACCGGTACCGGGCTGCTCTTCTCGATGAACTGGCGATCGGAATCGCTGCGCACCTTGTTGCCAACCGCATAGACGCTGGTGATGCCGATATCGGCGGCCAGCTTGCGCACCCGCTCGGCGGTGGAGACGCTGCGCTGCCCCGGTTCCACGACGACGATGAAAGCATCGACCGCCTCAGCCGTCGCCCGGCCCAGATGCTCCACTCCGGCCTCCATATCGAGGATCATCATCTCGTCGCTATAGAGAAGGAGATGAGTAACCAGCGCCTTCAGCAGCGCGCTCTCCGGGCAGATACAGCCGCTGCCCCCCGCTTCGATCGCGCCGATGCGCAGAAAGCGAATCCCGTCGTGCGACACCGAGAATCGGTCCGGGATATCGTCCACGCGGGGGTTGATCCTGAAGAAGCCGCCGGACTCGCCGGGCTTGGCCCCGGTCCGCTCTTCGATCAGATCATCCATCTCGGCGACCGGCGTCACCTGTGAAGCGACTTGCTCAGGCAGGCCCAGCGCCTGGGCCAGCCCGCCTACCGGATCGGCGTCGATGGCGATGACACGCTGCCCCTGCTCGGCATAGATGCCGGCCAGCAGCGCGGCAAGCGTGGTCTTCCCCACCCCACCCTTGCCGCTGATGGCGATCTTGCTGAGCTGTGCCAAATGCTGTCTCCTGGTAAGGACAAGGCGCCGTGCCGGCTACACGCTGGGGCGTGGCAGAAGGCCAGCTCGTTCCACGATAGTGGGCACGGCCTCCTCCCACTCGATGGCCATTATGTGCACGCCGGCAACGCCTGGGATCTCCCGCACGCGTTGGATGATCTCGACACAGATGCTGATTCCCTCGTTACGACGCGCATCCCGGCGGGCCGCCTTATCTTCCTCAGGAATGCCAGCCCCCGAATCGACCATGCGCTGCACGATCTCGTCCGGAACCTCGAGGCCGGGCACCTGGCCGGCCATATACCGCGCCGCACCCACGCTCTTGATGGGAGTCACTCCAGCCAGCACGAAGACGTCGTCTAGCAGCCCCAGGTCGCCGGCCCGCTCCATGTACTCGGCGAACCGGTCCACGTTGTAGACTATCTGCGTCTGGATGAAATCGGCTCCCGCCTTGACCTTCTTCGCCAGCCTGTGGGGGCGGAACTCGTAGGGAGGGGCGAAGGGGTTCGCCGCCGCGCCGATGAAGAAGCGAGGGGGCACATCCATCTCGTCGCCGGACTGGACCACGCCCTTCTCGCGCATGTCCCGGACCATCGACAACATCTGGAGCGAATCCATGTCAAAGACGCCCTTCGCAGTAGGATGATTGCCGAATGTCATGTAGTCGCCGGTCAGGCAGAGCAGGTTCTTCACACCCAGGGCCGCGGCACCCAGGAGGTCAGACTGAATGGCGATGCGGTTTCTATCCCGGGCGGTCATCTGCACAACCGGCTCGAGCCCGAGCTGAAGCAGCACCGTCGCTACCGATATCGACGACATGCGGACGACGGCCGTCTGGTTGTCCGTGACGTTGATCGCGTCGACCGTGCCCCTGAAGTAGCGCGCCTTCTCCTCGACAACGCTCCGGTCCGCGCTGGTGGGAGGGCCCAGCTCGCCGGTGACGGCGAAGTGCCCGGCCCGAAGGACCTTCTCCAGATTGCTGCCCACGGCCAGCCCGCTCGAGTTATCCGTCCTTGCCAAGTGCTTGCTCCTCAGCTCACCCGCTGCTCAGGGCGGTGGTCGTTGCCGATCCCCGCAGCGCTAGCGCTGGATCTCCCCGTGCTCCTCGCGCAGCATGTTCACCCAGGCGGAAGTCTCCTCGTGCCACCAGTCGTGCATGGGCTGGAGATCGAAGATCTCGTCCCCGTAGCGCGGCATCTTACGCGATCGCTCCCACGCCCGGTACCAGACGCACCACTCCTCCGGCTTGACCTCGCAGTGGCCGTCGGCGCGCACACCGCCGCAGGGCCCATTGCGCAGGTTCTTGGGACAGCTCATGGGGCAGGTCATGCCGGTGTAGTGGAGAACGCACTGCCCGCAGACGTGGCAATCGAAGATGACCTTCTTGAACAGATCTTCCGCCGGGCTGACCAAGCGCTCGACGCGATCGTAGCCGATTCGTCTGAAGAGCGGGTCAAGGCGCAGGAAGATAGACTCCGCAAGGTGATACAGCCACTCCAGCGGGCGCGGGTGATTCTGAACCCAGCTTCCACTGCTCATCTAGCGCTCCTTGTCCGTCCAGCAGAGAAGGCCGCTCAGGATTGACCCCAGCCAGCACCAGGCAGGCTGTGTCCCGGCGCCGTCCTGGTCTTCCCCTGTCTGCTCCGGCCGGGGAGGAAGGCCGGCACCAGCCGGTGGCTCCGGGCGGCCTAGAACTGGCCTGTCTCCTCGACCAGGCGCAGCACCATGATCGCCATGTCGAGCGTCTCCCCGCTGCCTGAGACGAAGTAGTCGGGCAGGATGACCTCCTCGCGGAACCCAAGGTCGCGGAAGGCCTTTACCACCCGGTGCTGATTCGTGACCACCTCTGTGTACAGCTGGTGGAGCCCGAGCAGGCGAGCGATCTCGATCAGGCTGCGCAGCATCAGAGTGCCGATGCCCTGCCGCCGATACGTCCGGTCGAGGAAGATGCGCACCCAGGCCAGGTGGCGATGGTACCTCTTGCCGAAGTGCAAGGTCGCATCGCCGACGATCTTGTCGTCGACAACGGCGACAAGCGGATAGACGCGCTTGAGGTTGAGCGTATCAACCCAGCTCTCCACGACGGCCGTGTCCGCCGCGTCGTCGCGGAAGTACTCCAGGTCCTCCTTGACGGCCCGGGCAAAGAGATCCACCAGCCCGGTCTTGTCCTTCTTCGCCAAGGGCCGCAGGAGCACGCGCCCGCCACCCGGGAGGGTCTTCACCTTGCGGTAGTTCCCCAGTTGCTTCCACACGTCTGTCATACTCCATCCTCCTGGACCAGCCGGTTGCCGGTCCCGCTTCTCACTGGATCAGCCCAGCCGCTCGTTTCGCCGAGGTCAGAGTGTTCCGTAGCAGCATGGCGATCGTCATCGGCCCCACCCCACCGGGGACTGGCGTGAGATATCCAGCCACCTCTTGCACGGCCTCGAAATCGACGTCTCCGACGAGGCGATAGCCTCGCTTCCGGGAGGCGTCGTCCACCCTGTTGATACCCACGTCTATCACGGCCGCGCCGGGCTTCACCCAGTCCGCCTTGACCATCTCCGCCCGGCCCACCGCGGCTATGAGAACATCCGCCCGCCGGCAGACAGCCGGCAGGTCCGCTGTCCGCGAGTGGCAGATGGTGATGGTGGCGTTCCGCTTCAGGAGCAGCATAGCCACCGGGAGCCCGACTATGTTGCTCCGCCCGAGCACGACCGCCTCCCGGCCCTCGATCGGGATGCTATACCGGTCGAGTAGCTCGATGCACCCTGAGGGAGTACAGGGAGCGAAGAGCGGCTCGCGCCCCTTCATCGCCAGACGGCCGATGTTCACCGGGTGGAACCCGTCGACATCCTTGTCCAGGCCAACCGCGGCCAAGACCCTCTCCTCGTCCAGGTGGCCGGGGAGGGGCAGCTGGACCAGGATACCATGCACCTCCGGGTTATCGTTCAGCTCACGCACCAGGGCCTCCACTTGCTCCTGACTGGCCTGCTCGGCCAGCTCGTGGCCGAAGGAGCGGATGCCGACCTCTTCGCATCGCTTCTGCTTCGATCGCACGTACGACTGCGACGCGGGATTGTCCCCCACGAGCACCGTCGCCAAGCCGGGGACGAGCGAGTGCTTTGCGTGCAGCTCTTCCACCTCTGCCTTGATCTCCTCGTGAATCGTCGCTGCCGTCGCCGTGCCGTCTATTAACTCTGCCGTCATGGTACCTCCGTGCGAGTGATCAGTGATCAGGGAGTAGGACCGCCTAGAGTCGCAAGTAGGAATCGGTGTAGATCACCTTGTTCAGAACGACCTGCACCGTCTTCCACACGTTCACCTGCTCCGGGTCGGACATGTCGACGTCGTCAGGCCGCAGGTCCTCCATGGCCGCCACGCGGTCATGGAGCGTGACCAGGAGCTTATTGAGCGGAGTGCTCGTATCGCGCTCCTCGACCACACGGATCCACTCCATCAGGCCCTTGTCCAGCGGATCGGCGATCACTATGTCGATCCCGGCGCCCATCAGCATCACCATGTAGACCTGGTTGATCAGAGGCCGCATTTCGTCTGGCACCGCGTTGGAGACGTTCGAAAGCCCGCCGTTCGTCGAAGGCGGCGGATCCCAGGCGAACTTGATGGTACGCACGGCCTCAATGCACTCCGGACAGTACTCCTGGCAGCCGGATACCGTCAGCACCAGGGGGTCGATGATCAGATCGGTAATGGGGAAATCGATCTCCAGCATGCGCGGGATCAGCTTCTCCAGGGCGATACCAACCCGCTCGTCCGCCTTGACTGGGATCATCCCCTTGCCCATCGTCAGGGCGATCAGGCGGGTATTGTACTTCTTCGCCACCAGGGGCACCTTATACAGCCTCTCCTCCTCTGCCGAGGTAGAGTTGATTATGGGCTGGGCCTTGGACGTCACTTCACAGGCGGCCTCTATGGCGCCCAGGTTGGTCGTATCGAACACCAGCGGCACGTCGACCACCTGCTGCACCGCTTCCGCCAGCCAGGGCAGGATCTCATGCCCCTGCTTCTTCTGCGGGCCCACATTGAGGTCGACCGCCCCCGCTCCGGCTTCGACCAGGCGCACCGCCAGATCCTGGAAGAACCTGGCATCCCGCTCGGCGATGGCCGCCTTGACCTTGGGTGAGATGATATGGATGTTCTCCGCGATAATGTACATTCCTCGTTCCTCCCGCTTACTGCTTGCCAGGCAAGCTACACGGGCTGCAGAACCCTGGCAGCTAGCTCCTGCACAGCCCGGTAGACGGGCGTCTCTGCCGGCAGCTCCGCGAGCGGCCGGCCCGTGATCTCGAACTCCGCCAGCTGCGGATCCTCCGGTACAGCGCCGAGCAGTTCCAGGCCGAACTCGTCAATCGTCTCCGCCAGTGGCGCCGGCAGCTCGCCCCGGACCCGGTTCACTACAAGGTAGGTTCGCTCCACGCCGATATCCAGCCCCGGCACCATGTCCGCCATCTGCTTGGCGGCGACCAGGCCTCGCTGTATTGGATCACTGACCAGAATCAGGACGTCTACGTCGCGCGTCGTCCGCCGGCTCAGATGCTCCATACCGGCCTCGTTGTCGACGACGACGTAGTCGTAGCTGCCTGCGATGCGGTCCAGGATCACCCTGAGCATCTGATTGGCCGCGCAGTAGCAGCCCGGCCCCTCCGGGCGCCCCATGGCAATCGTATCGACCCGCTCGTTCTCCACCAGCGCCATCTGGACTTCGTAGTCCAGGTAGTCGCGCTTGCTCATGCCGCCGGGCAGGGAGGAGGCCAGGGCCGCGCTCGATTGCACCTTGTCCAGCATGTTCTCCCGTATGTCGCCCACGGTGGAGCCGAGCTCCGTCCCCAGCACCAGGTGCAGGTTGCTCGCCGGGTCAGCGTCGATGGCCAGGATCGAGCCGCCCGTCCCCTCCATCAGGTGGCGGATCAACAACGCCGCGAGCGTAGTCTTGCCCGTGCCCCCCTTGCCGGCGAAAGCGATTGTGGTGGTCACCTATCGCCCCTCACTAGCCGCCAATCACTTCGGCGCTCACTCCCCGCGTCACCGACGGGAAGAGGCTCTCATCGGTATGTGGCAGGAACAGAGCAGCGCTGAACTCGTCGAAGAACGAGTTATCGGCCGAGAGCTCCAGGTAGGTCATCATCTGGCCGACCTGGACGATCCGGGAGCGCATCTCTCGTGACAGCAAGGCGACGTAGGCGCCGCGCACCGAGGTATTGCCCAGGAAATGGAAGCGGTCGTAGTCCATGTCCGGCAGCATGCCTATCTGGATCGCTCGCTCCACGTTGATGTGTTGGCCGAAGGCTCCACCGACGAACACCTGCCCCACTTCCGCCAGGCTCAAGCCCACGCTGCGGGCCAGCACGGAGAAACCGGCGTATATGGCCGCCTTGGCCCGCATCAGGTTCTCGATGTCCACAGCGGTGATGGCAATGTCCTTCCCAATGCCGCTTTCCTTGCCCGGAACCACAACGTACTCCGCGCCGTGCTTCCCTTTACGCACCCGATCGGTCGGCAGCTTCAGATCGATGTTGCCGCTCTTGTCGACTACGCCGGCGGCGTACAACTCACCCAGGAGCGAGATCAGACCGGAGCCACAGAGCCCACGCGGCTTCTCGTCGCCGATGACCCGATACGTGGCCTCGTAGGTTTCCTGGTTGATCCATACCTCTTCGATCGCTCCCGCCGTGGCTCTCATACCGTGCACCACGCCCGCCCCCTCGAAGGCCGGCCCGGCGGAGCAGGCGCAGGCTACCAGCCAGGTACAGTCCCCCAGAACCATCTCCCCGTTGGTACCGATATCGACGAACAGGGTTAGCTCACCCGTGTCGCACATCGCCGAGCTGACGACACCGGCGGTAATGTCCGCCCCCACGTAGGAGGCGACGCCGGGCAGGCAGTCGACTGTACCTTCGGGATGGATAGCCAGGCCCACTTCCCGTGCCTGGAATGGCGGGACGTTGTTGACCGTCGTGACGAAAGGCAGGCGGCGTATCGCCTCCGGCGGGATACCGGCGAAGAGATGGATCATCGTGCTGTTGCCGCTCACCGCCACCCTGTAGATCTGGTCGGTGCTGATAGAGCGCTCCTCGGCCGCCGCCTCGAGCAGCCCATTCAGTGTGCCAACCACCAGCCCCTGCAGCTCGTCCAGCCCACCAGGCTTTGAGGCGTAGATAATGCGGGAGATGACGTCTTCCCCCCGCGCGATCTGGCCATTGTAGTCGGCCTTCTGAGCCATCACCTCGCCGCTGATCAGATCTACGAGCCACACGACGTTCGTCGTGGTACCAATGTCGATCGCGGCCGCCCAGAGGCTCTCCAGGTGTTCCCCCGGCAGAACCTCGATCAGGCGGGCGGGGCCTTCAGGCCGGTCCCAGGAATCGAGCTCGACGACCAGCGTGACCGTCCATTCGCCCTCCCGGAGCGCCGTGCCCAGCCTGCGCAGCGCCGGCAGTGAGGCCTGCAGATCGTTCAGCTGGTAGCGCCGGGCGGCCTCACGCTGAACCCGGGCCCAGTCGTCCGTCTGGTCCTGCAGAGATGGAGGTGTGACGGTGAGCACGTACTTGCGCAGGGGCTGGTCGCTGAGGTGGTACGGCAATGGGAGAGCGATTCGCTCGGCGCGCTTCGATTCTCCAAGGCGCCGCTCGATCTTCTCCTGCGGCGGGACGACTATGCGGACGTCGCTCTCCACTGCTGCCTGGCAAGCCAAAACATAGCCGGCCTTCAGGTCAGCAGACGTCAGCCGATGCGTCGGGGGCTGGCGCACCTTGCCTTCTTCCACCACGACGGCGCACCGTCCGCAGCGCCCCTGCCCCCCGCACGGCGTATGCAGCTTGATTCCGGCCTGCTGGGCGGCGTCCCCGATCAGCGTCCCGGCCGGAACCTCGACCGCACGGTCTTCGGGCAGAAACCGTACCTTGCAGGTCGCCATTTTGTCCGCCGGCGCTTGCCGGCAACTACACTACGCGCTCCACAGTTTGAGGAAGCCCGGCAAGTCGACAGCCTCGCGGGGTCCTACCAGTATCTCCCAGCCAGGCAGCTCCTCCTCCAACTCGCCCAGAAGCACAGCCACGTGGCCGGGGATGATCAGCTTCCTGTGATCTATCTTCTCCTCGATGCCGGTCGACTTGACCGACTTGGCGATCCGCTCCGCGTCGAAGTGGCCCGCCGCCCAGGCCGTGAGCACGCTCATGCCCTCCGCGTCCGCCACCAGGAGCCAGCCTGGCGTGCCGCTGCCGTCGATCTCGTTGGCCACGGAGAAGTAGGTAATGGAGAAGTTGGTCGTGACCATGAGAGGCGAATCCTTCGCCGGGTCGTTGATCTCGTAGATACCCGGCTGCACCTGGATGGGCTTTTGAGGGTCGGTGTAGATATTGGCCCGCAGCACGAGCAGCGCATAAGCCGAGGCGGGGGTGAAGTGGTCGAGGACGACAAAGCCGCCATACCTGGCGATGTGCTGGCCTGCCAGCGTGACCTCGTCCACATCGCCGGCCGCGCCCTCGCCGGGGAAGGTGATAATCGGATAACCAAGCGGGCGATAGCTCTTCTGCAACGCCAGGCGCCGCAGCTCGGTCAGCCTGGTCAGCGTCTCCAGCACACCGCGCCCTCCTACATCGAGCACCAGGTCCTCCACTCCAGCAGCGGTCGCCTTCTCGGTCAGATCCGCCAGGTCGCCCAGCTCGCCCGCCCGGACCACCAGCGGGGCACCACTCTCCTTGGCCAAGGCAGCCATGGAATCCAGGTTGTCAGCCGTGGCTGCACACAGCAGCGGGCGCGTGCCCTCGGAGGCTTTCAGCCCCGCCTCCATGGTAGCCGGCTCGGATGCGATCAGCACAAGTGGCCGGTCGGTCGCACCGCGTACGGCTTTGACCGCCTCAGCGAACTTGGAGCCATCCCCTGAAGCCGCCTCGACAGCGATGCCGTCGAGGAACAGGTTCATGCCCACATAGTCGACCGAGAAGCCCATCGCCGCCTTGACGGCAGTCTCGATCTCCTCCGCCGATCCGGTGTCCTTCACCCGCACGAAGAGGCCAGGTTGGTGATAGAAGGTCTTCTCGTGACGGAACATCACCGTCTCGTTGCCCACCTCCACCTTGTGGCCGGGCCCCTCGACGGTCACCAGACGTATGGGTGGGGCAGCCGCCGCCGCCAGCTGAGCCTGTGCCTCTTCTGACACGTAGGGGCAGCTCGCCAGCTCCGCCTGCTTCGCAGCCAGCTTCATGGCGAAAGCCAGGCAGGTGGGATAGCCGCACTCCTTGCAGTTCGTCTGCGGCAGGAGCTTGTAGATCTGTAGTCCAGTGAGTGCCATGCTTACTCCCTCAGTTCTCCATCAGGCTCTGGACGTAGGCCTTGACTCTGTTTACCGCCTGCGGATGGCGCATTACCAGGACATCGGCGCCGGCCTGAACAAGAGGGGTCGCGGTCAGCGTCTCCCACAGAACAGCCCTCTCGGCCCAGTCGCCCCAGGCATCAGGCACGCCCTCGCCTACCTTCGCCTCCTTCTGGCGCCAGGCCTCGTTGCCGGGGGTGACGATGATCGGCGACTGGGTCATCTTGTCGCCCTGCAGCGCGGCGATGCGCAGCCGCTCCATCACGGAGTACCCATACTCGATCCCATACCCCAGACCCGCAGTCGTCGGATCCATCAGGATGCGATCGAGCGGCAGACCCATGTCGGAGATGAGGATGATCAGCTGCTTGGCCAGATTGACATCCATCGGCGTGCGGGAGCTGACCAGGTGGTCGTTGGCCAGCGCCGCCGCGACGATGGTGCGGTAGTTCTTCTCCTCGCACAGGCCAAGCACGACTCGCTCTCCAGCAGTCTCCTCAGCGACCGCCACCAGCAGCTCATTGTCCGCATCGACCTGGCCAGGGCCAAACACAATAAGCGGCAGGCCGATGGCCTCAAGCACGGCCCGGGTCGCCGCCCGCGCGTCTTCCGCAGTCGTCGGTTTGTCTCCATCCCGGGTCAGGCTCAGCTGCAGAGCGATCAGGTCCGCCCCTCTCTCCTCCGCAGCCTTGGCCCACTTGGCAGGATCGTCTACCACATCTCCCCAGCTATCCAGGAGAAGCGATGACCAGTCCCCCGGCCGCCGGTCGACGATCTCCACCGCCAGGCGGGGCGGATTCGGCATCTCGCCCTCGAAATGGAGGAATGGCAACGTCGTCTCCCCTCCTACGACCACGGAATGAGCGCGCGTGCCCCCGTCGGACGACGTAGCGCCGAGCGTGACCTCGCGTACTTTGCCAGTCCATTTCTCGACCGGAGTCTCTACTACAGCCATCAACGTCCTCCTGTCAGCAGTCTTCCTGATCGGCGGTGGCCACGACTGCTCCCGGCCGCCGAGATATGATAGCCCCTAAACCTGCGCCGGTCAAGCACACACGGCCCGCCGCCGCCTCCTCCCGAACGGTCGAAGACGAAAGGCCGCCGGCAAATCCGGCTACGAGCCTCGGGAGGTCCCGTTCTTCCTCGTCAAGCCCCTCCGCGGACGGCCGGCCCTGCCGCGCCCTAGAAGAGCGGATCCATCGTCAGCGCCGGGTGGCCCTTCTCCTCCAGAACCTTCAGCAAACCCTCCACATCGGTGGTGACCGTCTCGTCTGCGATCTTATCGACCAGATCCGGCTCTCCCTCACGTTCCGCGGCCGCCTTGAGCTCCTCCTGCATGCTCTGCTTGAGAAAGGAGGACATCCAGACGATTCTCTTCAGACCGCCCTCGGCGGCTATGAACTTGGGGCTTATCAGGTAGTACTTGCCGACCCCCATCACGCCGGGGGTCTGAATGCCGCCGCCGCACATACCGGCCAGCGTCGAGAAGGTCATGCCGGCGGGAGTCATGCTGGGATCCTCCCGGCTGACGATCATGAAGCCATTCGCTTCCGGGATGACCATCATGATGCACTCGAAACAGCCGCAGGCGGTCATTGGATTCTCCATTATGGAGTACATGGAGACCTGCTCGACCGAGCCGTGTGAGGCGCTCCTGGCATACTCGGTCACCCCCTTGAAGTAGCCCTTCACGGGGTCGGTGCAATCCCCTTTGGAGATCGGCTGGTTCGGCCCGGTCGGGTTGATCTCGTAGGACGCCTTGCAGTCCAGCCAGTTGTAGGCTCCACAGAGACCCAGCCGCTGCGGGCTGACGACACAGACGTGGTTGGGAGCGAAGGACTGGCAAAGAACACAGGAATAGAAGGTGTCGACTGCCTCGTCGGTCAGGTCGGCCAGGCGGCGGTTACGGTGGTCGTAGGCCACCCGGGCCTTCTCCAGCCACTCGGCGTTCTTGCCCGGATCGGTGAAGATCTTCACCTGGACCTTGTCCACGATGGCGCCGAAATCGGCGTGGAAGCGGGCATAGAGGATGTCGCCGAAATGGCGCAGCTCGAAGCCCTTTTCGGCAGCGGCCTTGGAGATGCGGATCCAGGCGATATCGCGCTGGCCGATGTGCTGTATTCCGGAGGCGCCGTTGACGAAGTAGTGGACCTGCCTCTCCAGCACCGGCTCGAAGTCCTCCTGCATCTTGCGGCCGGCGACCTCGATGAGGATGCCCAGGTCCATCGACCCGCCCTCTTCTATCTCGTCGAATCCGGGGCCGATGAGCTCGATCTTGCCATCCTCGACCTCGTCCATGGGCACCATGCGCAGGTACTCCCAGGCACGGCTGCCTTTGCCGCCGAACTCGATGCGCATGTCCGCCCGCCGGACGACCTCCCCTTCGAAGGCGGAACCGTACGGGACGGGGACGGGGACTTCTGTGATCTTGATCTTGACGCCGCGGACCTCGATCGCCCGCTGCACCAGCTTGGCCGCCTTCTCCTCCTCGCTCTCGCCCTCGATCTCGTTCCAGGGCATGGAGACGACGTGCTCGTAGCGGGTGACGCCGGTGGGCAGGATCTCCGGGATGACCGTGTCCGCGAGTACCGGAAAGCCGTAGGAAATGGCGCCCGCCGCCGCGGCGTACTTCAGATCGTCCACCTCGCCCAGGGCGAGGACGAAGGCGAAGACGCGGAACTTGTTGTAGATCAAGATGTCGCGCCACTGGCCGCCCTTGAGGCCGCCGAACGTAAGCGCGGAGCGGGTGGCGAAGCCGAGGGCGTAGATGGCAGAGAGGGTGTCCGTGCCAAAGGGGACGATGTAGGTATCGTACCCCATCTCCACACCCTCCTCCTGCAGCTGGTGGATGATCGAGCGGCCGTTCACGTTCCCTGAGAGGAAGACCAGGATGTTGCGCCGCTGCAGCTCCCGCACGATGCTCACCGCAGCCTCGTTGCTGTGGGCCGCGCCGACGATGGCGGCGAAGCCCGGCATGCGGCCGTCGACGAGCTGGATACCCCAGGAACGGAGCTGGATGTCGTCGATAGGCCCGTTGAGATGGCCGCCCGCTCCGTTGCCGCCGGCTTCCAGGCCGGTATAGGACGTGCCGCCGGCGAGCTCGAAGCCGGGGTAGAGCTCAGGCTGCTCGCCGAGCGTGAAGCGAATGCCCTCGATCGCCTCGGCAGCCAGAAGCGTGGCCATCCCTGAGTCCAGCGTCTCACCCAGATAGGGGGTCCAGACGCTGTCGTCCGGCAGCGGGTGGAGAAGCCCTTTGGCGTGGTCGAGCACCGGTTTGAGGTCGGCAAGAGTGGACACCTCATGGGCCAGCATGCCGACCGTCACCGGAAGGAAGTAGGCGGTGTTGGGGAATTCGACCCTGGCGTCCGCCCCCTTCGCTGCCATCGCCTTCTCCAACAGCGCATCCGCTTCGGCTACGAGCGCGTTGGCACCGCGTATGGCACGCGTCGCGACGTACTTGGACATTAGTCTTGCTCCTTCATGACTGAGACACGGAGATTGAAGCGTAAGGCGTGAAACGTGAGACCCGACTCACCATCAGGCTCCAGTATCCAGGCTCCAGCGCAAAGCACCTAGCCGGCGCCGTACACGGCCTCGATCCGCTTCTCCAGCGGTAGATCTAGCAGCTCCGGCATACGGCGATCGCCGCTCTGACCCCACTTGGAGGCGTCGTACTCGTCCAGACCCAGGTCGGCGCGCTTCTTATCGATATGCTCGATGGCCCGGCGGACGATCTCCTCGCCCTCCATCACAAACTCGAGCCGGCCGCCGACCTTCTTCTCCCAGCCCTGGCTCAAGATGCTCTCGACCGTCTCGCTGCCCGCAATCGGGTTGCGGGCGCCCATGATCACGTAGGCCCCCGAGGCCACACAGTAGGTAGCGATGGAGAGAGCCTTCTCGCTCATCCACTCCGGCGCCATTCCCACGGCCGGGATGTCCGAGATATCCTCACCCAGGCCGGACTCAGTGGCCATCTGCGAGAGGACGGTGAGAATGCGGGAGTTGTCCACGCAGCTTCCCATGTGGAGCACCGGCGGGATGCCGACCGCTTCGCAGACCTCGCGCAGCCCGGGCCCGGCGAGCTCGAGCGCCGTCTCCGGCCTCATATAGCCCATCTTGGCGCTGGCGATAGCGCCGCAGCCTGTCTCTACGACAAGCACGTCGTTCTTGATGAACTCCGTGACCACGTAGTTGTGCAGCGAGTCGTGACAGACGCGGGCGTTGTTACAGCCGATGTTGGCCACAACGCCGCGGATGCGGCCGGCGCTGATGGCGTCGTTGAGCGGGCGCAAGCTGCCGCGGTAGAAGCCGCCCAGCGCGTAGTCGATGTACTCGTGCGAGAAGCCAGGCACCATCGAAGCCTTGGCATCAGGGATCCTGGTCTCGCCCCTCTCGGGGAAGCGGTCGATCGCCCGGCGAACGATCTCCTTGGCGATCTCCAGCGCCCGGCCCTCCTCGAACTCGACGTGTGTCGCGCCCTCGATCTTCGCCTTCGGCGAGGTGGTGATCAGCTCCGTGTGGAAGCGCTCCGCCACTGGTACCAGGCCCTGCATTATGCACTGGATGTCGACGACCATCGCCTCGACGGCGCCGGTCAGTATCGCCAGCTCCTGCTGCAGGAAGTTGCCCGCCAGGGGCACTCCCTGCCGCATCAGAGTCTCGTTGGCGGTGCAGCAGACGCCGGCCAGGTTGATCCCCTTGGCGCCCTTGTCCTTGGCGTGCTTGATCAGTTCGGGGTCAAGCGAAGCGGCGACGATCATCTCCGACAGAGTAGGTTCGTGGCCGTGGATGACGATGTTGACCATATCATCCCTCAGCACTCCCAGGTTCGCCTCTGTCACCACAGGCGCTGGCGTGCCGAACAGGATGTCTGAGAGGTCGGTGGCCAGCATCGAGCCGCCCCAGCCATCGCCCAACGCACAGCGCATGGTCTGATCCAGGATGTGCTCTGCGTCCTGGTCGTTGCCGACGTGCGTGCGGTGCAGCATCTCCACGATCTCCCGGTCGATCGCCCGCGGGGCGATACCCAGGTCATTCCAGATCTGCTGGCGCTTGGCCGGAGCGCGCTTGAGGTTCAACACCTTGCCCTCGCTCTTGCCGAACTCGTTCAGCGCCGCCAGGGCCACGTCGCGGGCCACGTCCTCATCCGGCCGGCCGTCCGTCTTCACATCGAGGTAGCGGGCCACCTGCCGCAGCTTGAAGGGGTCGCGCACTCCGTAGTCGGGTGCGTGGCCCTCCACAGCTTCCAGCAGCGTATAGGCCAGGCCACGCCCGTGGTCGGAGTGGGCGGAGGCCCCCACTGCCACGCCGCGGGCGAAGTTGCGGGCAACGACGGTTGCCGCCGTAGCACCGCAGACGCCGCGCTCCACGTTGCCGACGAGCCGGCAGGGGCCCATGGCGCAGTTGCGGCAGCAAAGGCCCTGTGAGCCGATGTTGCAGGGGGTCAGCTCGTCCGCTCTGGAGAAGCAGGTATCCATCTCCATCTGGCAGGCGCACTCTATGAGAGCGACCGACGCCTGATCCTGACTTGATTCCTGTGGTGTACGTTCCTTCTTAGCCATACTCGCGCACTCCTAGTAGCGCCGGAACTCGCCGGACATCTCCAGGTCCTTCCGGTTCGTCTCGACGGTGCGGAAGCCCAGCACGGCCCACTTCGGGTCGCGGCGCTTCGGCGTGGGCTCCACCAGCATCGGCGGCCCCTCGCCGCCCACCGGGTAGCCGGCTTCGGCGAGCGCCTTCTCTATCGCCTCGGGCTTCGTCTTCTTGCCGTCGTAGGTGACCAGCACCTGCTTCCAGGCGGAACTGGCGTATACATCATCCACTCCCTCCAGGCCGGCAAGAGCCTCACGCACGGCAAGGACGTGATGATCGGCCCAGAGGCCGGGTACGTCCAGGACTGCTTTCGCCATTGTTCTACCTCCGATTGCCGGACGGCCGGCATAGTGCATCGAAAACCGAGCATCCAGCTACGAGAGCCCCAACACCTTCCCAGTCTTCGGGTCGATGTCGATATCGGTGAACACCGGCCGTGTGGGCAAGCCGGGCATGGTGCGCATCGTGCCGCAGAGCGGGTAGAGGAAGCCGGCACCCACGCTGGCCCGAACGTCAGTAATGGGCAACCGCCAGCCGCGCGGCGCTCCCTTGAGAGCGGGGTCGTGCGTGAACGAGAGGTGGGTCTTGGCCATGCACAGCGGCAGTTCTGACAGTCCCATCTTGGTGCACAGCTTGATCTTCGCCTCCGCCTCGGGTGTGTAGTCGACCCCCTCCGCCCGGTAGATCTCGCGGGCGACGGTCTCGATCTTGTCCTTGATCGCCATGTCGTCCGGGTAGAGGAGCTTGAACTTGTTCGGCTTCTCACAGGCTTTGGCAACAGCCTCGGCCAGCGCCGCGCCGCCCTCTCCGCCCTTGGCCCACACCTCGCTGACGACCGCATCCTCCGCCCCGGTCTCCTTCGCTCGCATGCGCATCAGCTCCAGCTCGGCGTCGGTGTCTGAGGTGAAGCGGTTAATGGCCACGACCACAGGAACGCCGAACTTGAGCGCGTTCTCGATGTGCTGCAGCAGGTTGGGCAGGCCCTTCTCGAGCAGCTCCAGGTTCTCCTGCGTGTAGGCTTTGTCCAGCGGCTTGCCGGCGACGACCTTGGGGCCGCCACCATGCATCTTCAGGGCTCGCACTGTCGCCACCAGGACGACGCAGTTGGGAACGAGTCCCGAGACGCGGCACTTGATGTCGAAGAACTTCTCCATGCCGCAGTCGGCCCCGAAGCCGGACTCGGTGACCACGTAGCCGTCCGGCCCGACCATCTTCAGGGCTATCCTATCCGCCATGATGGAGCTGTTGCCCTGAGCGATGTTGGCGAAGGGGCCGCAGTGGACGAAGGCAGGGCTGCCGGCGAGCGTCTGCATCATGTTCGGCATCACTGCCTCCTTCAGCAGGACCGTCATCGCGCCGGCCACGTTCAGGTCCTCCGCGGTTATCGGCTCGACCTCGCGCTTCGAGCTGAGACCGCCGGGCTTGCTGGTGCCGATGATGATGCGGCCCATTCGCTCCCGCAGGTCGGCCAGGTCGTTGCACAGTGCCAGCGCTGCCATGATCTCGGAGGCCACCGTGATATCGTATCCCGCCTCCCTGGTAATGCCATCGCTCATCGGACCCAGGCCGACGACGATATTGCGGAGAGCCGCGTCGGACACGTCGACCACGCGCCGCCATTGTATGGCATCCGGGTCGATGTTGAGCCGGAACATGCGCTCACTGTCCTCGTCGCTGAGATCGGATGGCTTGCTGGACTTGATGCCCAGCTTCTTCAGCCGCCTCATCATACTGGGGGTGTACTCGTCCTTGGGACAGAGCGCCTTGGCCAGGTAATCGGTGCTCCACCGCTCCTCTCTCATCAGGCGGTTGTCGATCGCAGCGGCCAGCAGGTTGTGGGCCGCGCCTACGGCGTGGATGTCGCCGGTCAGGTGGAGGTTGAAATCCTCCATGGGCACGACCTGAGCGTAGCCGCCGCCGGCAGCACCGCCCTTGATGCCGAAGGTGGGCCCCTGGGAGGGCTGGCGGATGCAGGTGACCACCTTCTTGCCGATGTAGTGCAGTCCCTGGCTGAGGCCGATGGTGGTGACCGTCTTACCTTCACCCAGCGGCGTGGGCGTGATCGCCGTCACGTCGATGTACTTGCCGTTCGGGCGGTCGGCGAGCTTGTCCAGTACGTCAAGGTGCACCTTCGCCTTGTACCTGCCGTACAGGTCCAGATCCTCCTCGGTCAGGCCGACGCTGTCGGCGACCTCGCGCACGCCCAGCATCTCCGCCGCCTGAGCGATCTCGATGTCGCTGGGTACAGGCTCCACTCTCTTGACTGGCATTTCGTTTACCTCCGTGTGAAGATAGGCGAACTGACTCTTCGCACCAGGGTCCGGCCCTGGCTATTCGCAATCCTCAGGCGTGTCCATCCGGCACCAGATAGGTCGAAGGCGAAGCATATGCACCAATCTTGGCCTCAACTGCCCGGCGCATCAGATCGCCGGCCGCCTGGATCAAAGGCTCGTCCAGTGTAGGATCGACCCGCATAGTGGCCATGCAGGGATAGTGATGATGGAACAATCCGGCCTGTTGGACTGCCTCACGAACGTCGATTCCCACCAGCTGGCCGGCCACCTTCCTGGCACAGCCGCAGGCCGAATCCCGCACCACATCCACCCGGCTGATCCTCTCACCCTCGCAGTCGATCCGGAACTCCGGCCGGCCGAAATGGCGAGCAAACTGAGCGATCCACGGATCCTCGTAGGCGACCTCGTGCTGGCGGAGGTTGTAGCGGCTCTCGGTGAGCGAGCAGAATGGCTTCGGAAAGGCCGCGGCCACGCCGATGTCGAACAGCTCGGCCCGGAGCTGGCGGATGAGGCCATCGGGAAGCCAGGCCGTGTTGTCCGCCGGCGCGATCACCGCCCGGGCGCCGGTCCGGCCCACTATGCTGGGCACGAGTTGAGCGCAGCTGGACATCTCACCCAGGCACAGAACCAGGTCGGCTACCGGCAGGTGCATGGGCAGGAAGGCCAGTGGGTCGTCGACTACGGGCGGGATGTCCGAAGTGGCCCGCCAGCTCTCGACGGTCCAGGAGGAGGGGCCGTTCTCCCGCACGTTGTCCAGGATGCGCAGGCCGTAGTTGCCCTGGTAGACAACGAAGAGCCGCAGCGCCTTGGGGCTGCGGCCCGTCCAATCGAGCGGCTCGCGTATTGCCTCAACAAGATCCTCCACCCTACTGCCCTGCTTCTCCTGCTGGTAGTAGGTGTGGATGCGGTTGTCCTCCAGGGTCAGCCCGATCACCTTGGCGCCGGGCAGGCAGTCGAAGACCTGCGTGGCCAGCCGGCCCTGCTCGTCCCCTGTGGCCTCCACCACGACGACGTCCGCGGCAGCCCCCTCGATCAGAGCACAGGAGCCAGGGCCGACGGTGGCGACCCCGACGACCTCTATGCCCGGTTCCCCCGAGAGGAGGCTCTGCACCGCCTCGGCGAAGAGGGACTGGCTGGCGAGCACGAATACGCGATGGGATTTCATCGCTGGCTCAGGTAGACGAAAACCAGGATGATTATACCCGTCCGAGCGACGGGCGTCTATAGCCCATATGAGCTAGTGGCTCCGAGGTATAGCCCACCCGGGTCCGGCCCGGAACGACCACCGGAGGGGGCGGAGCGCGTAGGGGCGCACGGCCGTGCGCCCCTAGAGGAGGGATACCCGTCTGCAGCGACGAACCCCGGATGCGTTGCGCCCCCTCACTGCCCCGGCCGAGACGAATAGCCCGTCGTAATGGCGAGCCGACGGCTCGCCCCTGTAGATCGCGATCCCGCGGCCGGCGACGCAACAGCCCGACGCCGAACCGTCGGGCTGTTAGCTCAACCCCCTCCGGGGCTCCCCTCGGAGCCGAGCACCACCCCGCCTCCCAGCCTGCGCAGCAGGGGCCTGCGGGGCAGGGGCCCGCTTTCAGCCGTGGGGTTCAGCCCACGGCTGGCGAGAGGGCTGATACCCACCCCGCCAGACCTCTGCGCCACTCCCATCCTTCCCCAGGCTGGTGGAGCCCAGCTGGTCGCCGTGGAGGTAGGTGAGCGTCGTTGTTGTGGGAGTGGTCACCGGCATCGCGATCCGCTGCCCGGCGACAGCGCAAGGTGTTGAGGCGCCGCTGCCGAGTGCCCCCTGCAGCGAGCTCGATGACGTGACCGAGGCCGGTTGGCGACCTGAGAAGACAAAGCCCTCTGATGAGGGCAGGTGTAGCGGGCTTCACCTTGTGCGGAGGCGAATGCGATGGCCCGGTCGGACTAGAGGTTCTCGACGAACTCGTCGCTGCTGACTCCCGCCTGCCGCAGGATGCCCCGCAGGGTCCCGACGGCCAACTCCCGGTGCAGGGGAACGACGCACCCCACGGCCCCGCCTCCTGTCTCCTTGCGCAGAACCACGTGGCTGCCCCGTTGGCGCACCTGTTGGAAACCAAGGCGCTCCAAGGCTCGGATGGCGCGCCGAGCGGATACTCGCCTCAGCCTAGGCACAGACCGCTGCCTCGAAGGTGGTCAGCAGCGGCCTGCCGGATTGCGGCAGCGGGAACTCCTCCAGGTAGAGCTCTGTGGCTTCCTTGAGATTGGCAAGCGCCTCGTCGATCGTTC
>Ga0307421_1000328_pt1 | contig 31122 bp, 37 predicted proteins | sample SalMarWE160270MG_FD_202163 | JGI IMG/M metagenome (GOLD analysis project Ga0307421, IMG submission 202163) | Salt marsh sediment microbial communities from the Plum Island Ecosystem LTER, Massachusetts, United States - WE1602-70 | ecosystem: Environmental > Aquatic > Marine > Intertidal zone >... | reverse complement strand
GGAGCAAGGAACTGGAAAGAGATAAAAAAGAGGATGCCAGTAAAGAAAAATCGCCAAGATGGCGATTTTTTGATAGAATGATTTGATAGAATATAGAAAAATAACGTATGAGAAAATTTAAGATATTACTTTTGGTTTTTATAATTCTTTTGGGAAGTATTTTATTTTTTAGGAATGACATTTTGAATATTTACCAGGTATTAGGAGAAAACCTTTACAACTGGGTTTATCCGAAGTTATCTTTACAATTGCCTCAAATTGAAAAAGAAATTACTGGCGATTTGATAAAAGAAGCTGAAAAAGAAATTTCAACACCATCACCTTTAAGAGCCGAGGAAGAAGCTCCAGAGGCATTTTTAACTCAAACGGGAGTAATTGAGTGGACAAATCTTCAAAGAGAAAAATATGGCCTTCCTTTACTTAAGGAAAGCGCAAAACTGAATTTGGGTGCTGAGTTAAAAGTCCGAGATATGTTTCAAAATCAATATTTTGGTCATGAATCGCCGAGCGGCGAAGGAGTAGCTGATTTAACCGAAAAATTTACCTATAAATTTCTAGCTATTGGCGAAAATTTGGCTCTTGGTAATTTCCAAAATGATAAAGCTTTAGTTGGTGGCTGGATGAATAGCCCCGGTCATAGAGCCAATATTTTAAATTCTAGCTATCAAGAAATTGGAGTGGCAGTTGGAGAAGGTATTTTTGAAGGGAAAACTATCTGGCTGGCTGTTCAGCATTTCGGTTTACCTCTTTCTGTTTGTCCTCAACCGGATTTATCTCTTAAAGAAAAAATTAATGAAAATCAGAAACAAATATTAGAACTTCAGAGGGAATTATTAGTCTTGGAAGTGGAGATTCGAACAACAAGACCAAAAAAGAGAAATAAAGAGTACCTTAAAAAAATTGAAAAATATAATACCCTAGTTTCTCAATATAATAGCCTTGTTGAAGAGACTAAGGTATTAATTAATAAATATAACAGTCAGGTAAACTTATTTAACCAATGCGTCGTCGGCATCGAATAAAAAAGCCTATCGCTGGACAGCTTTTATTTATCGCCAAGAAGGCGATTTTTTATTTAGGGTATTTAAATACTTATTAAAACCAAATTTTTTGGGTTTTTGCTAGATAAATAATAGGTAGCAGAGTAGGGTAAACTAAGGAGTAATCAAAATAGGTATCTCAAAATACTCTTTTGCGGTACTCCAATAGGTTCGAACGTCGTCCATCACCCGGAGCTTGACAGAATAGTACCGTGTGTTATAATTATTATGGTAATTTGAAAATTGAATAAGGAGGGATTTGCAGTGAGGACAGCGACACGAGAACAAGGAAATTATGGTAGAAAAATATGGTCAATTGATGCTAAAAATAGATTAACCATAATTATACTACAGGTTGTTGGTCTGATTTGGGCGTTTATTTTTGGTTATTTTCTGTATATAGTAACCAAAGTAATAAGGCCAGAATGGCATTGGAATATCTATGATGTATTTCTTCTTTTTAATGAGTGGCTGGTTATCGTAATCTTTATTGCTATAGGTTTTCTTTCTGTATGGTTACACGAAATTACACATGGTATATTCTTTTTGTTGTTTACTGGCAAAAAGCCAAAGATAGCTTTTAGTGTTTTTTATGCATCGTGTGCGGCACCAGGATGGTATTTGTCGACAGGTAGTTATTTAATCACTACTCTAGCTCCATTTATTCTTCTAACGATATTCGGGATTATTGCATTGAAGTTTGTTCCTTTGATATTTATTCCCTACCTTTTGTTTGTTCTGCTTTTAAATGGGGGAGGATCAATAGGAGATATTTGGGTAGCAATCAAGACATTCTGGTACAGTCGTAGATATAATCTTATGATTACCGATTGGGGATCAGGATGCGCAATATACACAAAATAGCTATTTCATTAGCCGCTTAGTAGGAATCGAACGGCGGCTTTTTATTTCTTATCTTAAATTTGGAATATATTCATTTTGTCCTTAAAGTATAATTCTAGTGTTGCCCACGATGGCGAGCTATTCTGCGCCAAAGCTGTGGAATAGCCGGTATATGTATTACACATAGTTGGAAAATAACCTTACTTAACGGCTCAAAGACCTTGACAAATATATAAAATTTACTATAATCTAGATTAGATAATTAAAAATATTTCTTGGAAAGGAGAACAGTCATGAAAAGATACGGAAAAACTCTAACCAATTTCTATCCGGTTATCGTGGACGACATAAATGTCGAAGAGGCAATAAGACAAGGCAAGTATGACTGGATAAACCCAGCTATCACTTCTAAGAATTTTCCAATGAAAGAGTGGGGTAAAGCCGAGTTTAAAGTAGAGCTCATTCACTTTGATCATCAAATCTCTGTGGGAAAGGCTCTTAAAGAACTTGATTTAATAGGATACCGACCGGCTGGGTTGAGAAAACTTCTTGCTTTGGGATGTCAGTACCCAGAAGTTCAGAGGGAATTTCCGATTTTTGCTCTCGGTTCTATTTTCTGGGACGGAATGTACAGACACGAGTACGTTCCTTACCTCTATGGAAGTGACCAAGATAGAATCTTAAGCCTATATTGGCTCAAGAATTTCTTTGGCGAGGGTTGCCGGTTTGAAGTTGTACACAAGTAGTATTTTTCAATGATTGTAAAAACCCGAAAAGTTTTCTTTTCGGGTTTTTATTTGTTAAAAAATTCGATAAAATGGAGATTTTTTGGTAGAATGAGTAGATTGGAGATATTGAAGAATTATGAAAATTACAATTTGCGGGAGTCCGAGAAGGGGGAACTCTGAGGCAATTCTTAACAGGTTAAAACAGATATTTGAGAAAAATGGGATAGAAAATGAACTCGAAGATATCGCTCTTAAATTGAAACAGAGCCTATGTGATAAATAAAATGAAGTTAAGAAAGAGACCACCGAGAAAAATCAAAAATATAAAATCAGTGAAAAAGTCAAAATCTATTTGGCGGTTTTGGAATTTGGCAGCTCGGTTGGAACACAAAAGGATTAAGAGCAAGAAAAAGTAAAAGAAGGGTTAAGTAGAGTTAAGAGATATTTAAAAAGCAAAGGAGAAATTTAATATAGAGGTTCTAATATCAAAATAGACAAAAATTTAAGGGCTGAGGTCATATTTATTTCTTCCTATTGGAAGCTTTTGTTTTTTTAACAATAAATATGACATCAGCCCTTTGCTCTTTTTCAAATTCTTTTTTATTTTCTTTTTCGAAGAACATTTGTTACTATAAGACCTCCAAGGAACAAGAAAACAAGCCCAAAAAATATAGAAATAGTTGCTCCAAGAATATTTCCTACAAGGCTATAACCTATACCCTGATATAAAAAGATTCCTCCTGTAGGTAAAAAAATTATAGCCAAGATTATTAAGGTTATATTAGCCATTCTCATCATCCTTCCCTTTCTTATTTTTACCTCCCATTCTTATCACTCTTTCTTTTGGGTTTATGTTTGAGAAAAATAGTCATTTCCCGCGATATCCTCTCTGTGTCTTTATCCGAGTACAAATTTTTAGGTTTAAACTTTTTTTTATCTTCTCCTCTTATCACTCTTTTCAAAAAATACTCACTAAAACTCATTTTTTCTTGCTCCTTTCTTCTATTGTATTTTCTGTTTTTTTTAGAACTGCTTTTTCTTGGCGCTTCCAGCGCCAATAAAGAATTCCCCCTCCTGTGATGATAACCAGCGACGCAATAAATATTCCACCCATTTTTTACTCATCCTTTCTCTTAGATTTTTAAAAAATTATGTAAAACTCTGATTTTTAAATTTTAAAAGTTCTTAGAAAGATAATAACAAAAAAGGAGGGAAAAGTCAAATATTTTAACCAGTATCGGCATCTTTTTAAGTAGAAGCTTGACAAATTTTATAAAATATGATAATCTAAAAACAGAAATGAGGATTACTTATTTCTTTTAAATATAGCAACTTGTAGTAACTTGACAGCAAAATAATCGCAAAGGAGTGGAAATAATGAAGAAAAGTCATAGAAAGAGAGAAGTCGGGGCATATGCAGTTGTTGTGATAGGTATAATTGTTGTAATCTTGGCCATATTGTGTAAGTTTGGTCTAATAAGCGGAGTTGTAGAGATAGAAATACCTCGCAATGATGTTATCTTTATTGCCAAAGAGATGCCTGAAAATCTACCGATGATTCCAGTGAGTCGAGAAGGATTTAAGAAGCTCGATTTGGGTAATGAGAAAAAAATATGCTTCTTAGATGTTGATTCTAACCTGAAGGTTATCAAAATCTGGACCATAGCGGATAAAGCAGTCTTCTTTTATACAGAAAGGATAGAGGGTTACCCTCTTTTAACGAATATTAGCGATATTGATATTCGTTTCCTTTCTCATATAAATAAAATGCAGATAATCTTGCAATAGATATTTTGCCTGTGGGGGTATAAAATTAATAAATTAAGAGAAAATCCCTGGGTCTCAAATGAGATTCAGGGATTTTTATTTCTCTCTTTTTATTTTTTCTTTGTCGGCTATTCCGATAAAATAACGAGCGGAGGGAAGAGTTAAAATTAATCCGAGAACAAAAAGAGCTAATCCTAAAAACCAAATTTTTTCCGGAAAATTACAAACAGCTAGCAAAAAAACCAGCTAATAACAAAATCAAACCGGCTAAAAACCCAAAAATTGAAAAAATAAATTTCCTGAATAAATTATTTATCCTTTTCTTTTTCAACGCCACCAATCCTTTCTTTTTTCAAAGATTAATATTTAATTTTTAAAAAACAACATCAGCTAATTTAAATTATAATATAAAAGGAGATGAAGTCAAATTTATGTTAGAAAAAATCCCTGAATAAAATTCAGGGATTTTTATTTTTGGTTTGGGCCGGGCATTAGTCGAAATCAGAAAAATCATGGTTTTTCTTATGTTTTTTATAATTTCTGATCCATAAACGCACGAATGCACCAAAGGAGACAACCAAAACAAACAACATAATAGATGAAAGGATAAGATTGTAAAGCGAGAAACAATATACATTTACCTCGCTTCGGGCAAATTGTACCTCTTGGACGATGGAATAAGTATAAAGGCCTATCATTGAAGGTAAAACCACAAACCCTAATACTGACCACCAGATAAATTTTAAGGCTGACTTTTTCATTTCTCCCCCTTCTTTTTTATCTTATGCTTACTACGAAACCAGAGAATTAGAATAGATGCTATAGCTATTAGATAAATTATTCCTCCAAACAACCTTGTCCCTAAAAGAGATTCATGGGGCGACATTTCTTTCCTCCTTTTTTCTCTTTTTCTTTTCTTTTGGAGAATAATATCCCCTTTGCCTTTCATACTGTCTTGTTGTTGAAAAGACTAAGACTCCTAAAAACACAACGCCTATTGGAACAACCCATATCATCACTTCTTTCATTTTTTAAACTCCTTTCTCAAAATTAATTAAATTTTAAATAAATAGCTTAAACAATAGCAGTAAAACCGAATTATTCTATTGTCAAAAAACTATCCAATATAATATATTTTACCATAAATTAGTAGATTTCGTCAAAAAATTGTTGACAAATTTTACTCAATTCTTCTTACATATTCGCCAGTCTGGATATTTACCTCAATAATATCTCCCTCTTTGATAAAAAGCGGGACATTTATTTTAGCGCCGGTTTCTAGAGTAACTTGTTTAGTGCCAGCTTCGGCCCGGCCGGCCCTGATTCCCGGTGGAGCTTCAATAACTTTTAAATGAACCTTAATTGGTAAAGAAATATTAATAGTTTTCTCTTTGTAAATCAGAGTTTCAACAATCTGTCCTGGCTTTAAAAATTGTGCTTGAGAGCCAATTTGTTCTTGATTTAAATTAAATCTTTTGGCCGGCTGGTCAATTCCTGAGAAGAAATACTGATTGCGATGAGTATACAAAAACTTTGCCCGAAGTTTTTTTAATTCTGCCTCTTCAAAAACATCTGAGGAGTGAAAAGTGTGGGAAATTACATTTCCTGTAATCAAATTTTTAATTTTTGTTTGCAAAACTGAATGACCCTTTCCTTTGAAGAGAGGCCGAGCCTCCAAAATTTCATGGGGTTCTTTATTTAAAATAATCCTTAATTCTTTTTTGAGTTTGTTGTAAGGAATCATTATGAGTTATTTGAGCGCTAAACCGATGAATTTTAAGTGGCCCCTTAAAAATTCTTCAGAACTCATTGGTTTTTTCCCTTCAAGTTGGAGTTTTTCAATTATAAGAAAGTCTTTTCCGGTCTGAGCAGCAATTTTATCATTGGGAGCTAAGTAAGTTTTTCCAGGGGGACCAAAGGGGCCGTTTTTTGTCTGTTTTAAGACATCGGCATCTAAAATTTTAAGATTTTTAAGCTTAAGGAAAGTAAATGCACCAGGCCAGGGTTGAAAAGCTCTAATTTGCCGCTCAATATATTCTGCTGGTTTTTTCCAGTCAATTTTCCCATCCTCTTTCTTAAGAATTTTCGTATAAGTTGCCTTCGTTTCATCCTGGGGAAAGGGTTTAATTTTTCCCTTTATCCATTTTGGAATCACTTCCAAAAGGAGGTTTGCTCCTTTTCCTGCCAATATGTTGTGTAGTTTAAGATAAGTTATTCTGGGATTTGTGATTTGAAATTTGGAAATTGCGATTATATCACCCTGGTCTACCTTTTCTGTCATTAAAATTATGGTTACGCCAGTCTCTTTATCACCATTTAAGATAGTATATTGGATTGGAGAACTGCCTCGCCATCTGGGGAGCAGGGAAGGATGAACATTTAAGCAGCCATACTCTGGAATTTCTAAGATTTCTTTTGGTAAAATCTGACCATAAGCGGCCACCACAATTAAATCTGGTTTTAGATTTGAGATTTCAGATTGAGAATCACAGATTTTTTCTGGCTGGACTATTGGAATTTTATATTTTTGGGCCGAAGTTTTGACTGGTGGGGGAGTGGTAATTTTTTTACGACCAACCGGCTTGTCAGGCGCAGTTACAACTAAAACTGGCTTAAAATTTGCTTTAATAAGCTCTTCTAAAATAATTACTCCAAATTCTGGAGTACCAATGAATATTATCTTCATAAGAAATTTAATCTATTTAATAGTTCTCCATTCTATTTCTTCTTTTTTTCCTGCAAATTCCAACCAATCGCCATCTGGCGAAATTACATACCATTTTCTCTTAGTTTCTGACCAAATCATAGGATTATTCTGGTAATAGGGTTTTTTAACCACTTCTTTTGGTTTTAATCTATCCAATTCCAGCCATTTTTTAAAAACTGTTTCAATAGCATAATCCAAATCTCTTGATTTTGCCCATTTGGCTACTTTATCAATAGCTTTTTTTGCTTTTTTGACCGACCCAGCCAACTCTAAAAGTTGCTTTGCAGGCCGAGTAAAGCGAGAATAAATTATTTTTCTTTTTTTAGCATTCCTCTTTAGCTCTTCTAAAGATAGTTCTTTAGTTTCAAAATAATGAGTGACGACTTGACGAATGGCCGTTTCTTTTTTAAGGTCGTCGTAATATTTAATTTCTCCTTTTTTTAAATACTCTTCAATTTTTTTTGCCATACTTTTTCCGATCTTTGGCAGTTTTTCAAGACCCTTTATACCTTTTTCTTTATAAATAAGCGAGACGTCATTTTCTAATTTTTTCAGGAATTCTGCGGCTTTACGATAAGCTGATGGTTTAAACTTTATTCCTTTTATTTCCAGAAGTTCGGCTATTTCATAGAATATTTTTGTAATTTTTTTATTCATATTTTTCTACAGTGAACCTATAAATTATAATTTTTTCTTTTTCAGGATTAATTCCTCCTTTCTGACAAGCAAGGGAAATTTGTTCCTCGACAGTGTTTATTCCTTTTAAATCTGGAAGTAAAAGCCCGGTTTTTGGAACAAAATGGCCGTTAAAAACTACATCAATACCAGTGGGTGAATTAATTGGTATTGTCTTTATAATTATACCAAATTTTTGAGGATTAAGTTCGGAAATATCTTTAACTAATTCTGGCTCACTCAGAATATAAACCGTATAAGAAAGATAGGGGAGCTCAGTTTTTTGAATTGGTCCAAATCTATAATCTTCAGTAGCTGCTGTAATAGTATTATGAATTATTTCCTCAGCAATATTCTCTTTTGTTGGCAGGTAAGTCCCAATACACCCCCGCAATTGGCCATTTTTCTCAATAGTAACAAAAGTGCCGGCTTTTCGGTCTTGTATCGCTTTTACTAAATCATTTGGCACCTCAATAATTTCTCCTTTTTCAACATAACTTTCCACTACCTTTTTGGCTAACTCAACATAAGGGTTCATTATTTTATTTATCATTTACTTAATACGTTTTTAATCCTTTCTGCTTCGGTTTCGACTATTTTACCATCATATTCGCCAGCGTGGGCCGGAGCTCCTTTGTAAATCGGCCTTTTCTGGTCTATGTGTAAATTGAAGATCAAATTCTCATTGCTTTCTTTAGTATATAAATGAAACCTAGGGAAACCGCTTTTTTCTAGCGGCCGGACAAAAGAGAGTCCATCTTTTTCTTCCTTCAAAAAATAATAGCCAATTTTCCTTACTAAATTCACAATATTTTCTCCTGCGTTTTTTATGATGAATTTCATAATTTTCCATCAACCTCTTTATTTAAACGATTAAAGAAATCGACCATAAATTTATGTCTTTCTCTAGCTATCCTTTTTCCTTCTTTGGTGAACATTCTATTTTTAATTTTTCTTAATTTAACCAAATATTCCCTGTAGGCAGAATCGTCTTTCGTGTATTCCTTGGTTTTTTTTATATCAACATTTTTATCGTGGAGTATTGCTCCAACCTCTCCGGCAAACAAAAATGCTCTCCCAATACCAGTGGCTCCAATGGCATCTAATTTATCGGCATCAAAAAGAATTTTTGCTTCTTTTGTCTTTGGTTTTTTACTTCCCCTAAATCGATTAGTTTCGATACAATGAATTATCTTCTCAATTTTTTCTTTTTTAACATTGTATTTCTCTAAAATTTTCCTGGCTAATTTTGCCCCTATTTTGCCGTGATCAACTCTTCCATTAGCTTCATCTTGATATTTTCTGCCAATATCATGCAAAATCGCCGCTAACTTCAAAATCTCTAAATCTGCTTTTTCCTCTCTTCCAATTTTCAAAACAAGTCCTAAAACCCTTTCCATATGACTCCAATCGTGACTTCCTTTTGCATCTTTAAAGTACTTTTGAGCCTCTGTTTTAATTTGTCCAAATAAATTCTTCATATTTTTTGCAATCCAAATTCTGTTTTACAAATCCAATCTCATCTTTTTCTGGAATTCAAAGAAACCGTATTTTTTTCAGGCAGCCAATCCAATCTTATTTCTTGAATCTACCGAAAGCCTAACATATTTTATTTTATTAGCTTTAAACCAGTTAATTAACTCTTTAAACACTTCTTTGCCTATACCTTTCCCTTGATATTTTTCCGAAATAAATGCAGTTGCAACTTTCCCAATTTTTTTTGGGACAGCGTACGGTTTAGATCTCTCAATCCTTCCAATAAAAAAACCTATAATCTTTTTTTTGTCTCTCATAATCAAAACTTTAGAATTCTTGCTTTTTAGATTCCTTAATAGATATCTCCTAGATACGTTTTGTTTCTCTTGTCCCGATTGGTAGTACTTATCAATTTTTCGATGAAAATCAGCTAAACCTTTGTTCAATTTTATAATTGAATTTAGATCTTTCTTTTTAGCTTCTTCAATTTTAATTTTTATTTGTTTCATATTTATAAATTAACATTTTCACATTCTCAAGAATGTTGGAATGTTTGGTTATCCTGGTTTAAAATTCGCCACCAGATAACCGACGCCAAAAGGGCCCTCATAAGATAAAATTTCTGGATGCCAATCAAGGCCTGATGCTTCCAATATTCCCAAAAGAAAAGAGAAGGAACGCAAACCGCACTCGCCAGCTTTAGGAAACATTTCGTCTAATTTTAAGAAGTTCTTAATATCTTTTTTTTGTAAATAATCTATTAGAGATTTATCAAATTTTAGACCATCGGGCTGAAAACCATAAGGACCCTCTTCTTTTAGACAATGAGATAAATCACCACTCGCCACAATTGCCACCTTTTTATTAGAGACCGGGTCTCTATCTATCTTCTGATAAACTTTTTTGCCTTTTTCAAAATAAAATTCAGGCGTTTCTAATCCCGTTAAATAAGTTTCAGTTTCTCCTTTAAAATCTTTAGCAAGAAAAAATAAAGGAACATTAAACCCCCAGTCTGGGTGAGGAGAAGAAATAATAATTAAATCCGGATTTGATTCTTTTAATTTCTTCCCCAAACTATTTAAACTTTCAATAGTTTTTTTGACCTCTTTTCTGTCTTTTTCAGAGCCGACCGAAGGTAAAATTATCGGTGGATGAGGAGAAATACACGCAAAAACAATTGGCATATTATTTTAAGATTATATTTAAATCCTGGCCGCATTTCGGGCATTTTCCATTTTTGTCTAAGCGGTGGATAATATAATTCGTTCTGTCAATTGCCAAAGCATTACATTTTGGGCAAAAAGTGTCTTCAGAGGGTAAACCAGGAACATTTCCAGTATAGACATATTTTAATTCAGCTTTTTTTCCAATATTATAAGCTTTTTCTAAAGTTTCAACTGCTGTATCAGGGAGATATTGGAGCTTCCAGGAAATTGCTCCACAAAATTGACTGATATGCCAAGGAGTTTCGGGACCCAGTTCGGTTTTAATAAAATTTGCGATTCTTTTGAATGTGCCGTCATCGTCATTTAGAGTCGGGATCACCAGAGTGGTAACCTCAACCCAGATACCTTTTTGTTTTAATCTTTTTAAACTATCTAAAACCGGCTGCAATTTACCTCCACAATATTTTTGATAAAACTTATCATCAAAACTTTTCAAATCAACATTGGCTGCATCCAAATAGGGGACAATCAAATCCAAGAGTTCTCTTGATAAAAATCCGCTGGTTACCCAGATGTTTTTTAATTCTTCCTTTTTTGCCAGCTTCATTGTATCTAAAGCATACTCTGAAAAAATAATTGGGTCGGTGTAGGTATAAGAAATGCTTGGAAGTTTATATTTTTTTGCCATCTCAACAATCTCCTGAGGTGATATATTTTCTCCTTCAATTCTTCCGGTTAATTTCGGTCTTTGAGAAATTTGCCAGTTTTGACATGAATGACAGGAAAATTGGCAACCAACTGTTGCTACCGACAATGATTGAGTGCCGGGTAAAAAATGAAAAAAAGGTTTTTTTTCAATCGGATCAATATTTAAAGCAACGGCTTTACCGTAAACTAAAGAGTAAAGTTTTCCCCCTTTGTTTTCCCTTACTCCGCAAATCCCTCTTTTTCCCGGTGAAATTACACAATAATGGGGGCAATTTCGACACTGAACTCTTTTTTTAGAAAGTTTTTTATAAAGATAAACCTCTTTCATCGAATTTTTGCTTGCAAAAATGAAGATAGAGAAGAGATGTTTCTCTTCGACTATACTTCAATTTATTTTATCATTTATCATTATTTTTTAAAAGAAAAAAAGCTCAGATTCTTTTGAATCTGAGCTTTTTATTAGGATGGATATAGAAGATAATTAATTCTGATCTTCAAGCTTTTTTACGGTAACTTCCCAGGGGCTGGAAGTAAACTTACCGGTAAAAATATCACTCCCTACATGTTGTTTCTGCTTACAGCCAATTTTAAGCCCAGAGAACTGAAAAGAGATATTCTTTTTCTTCCTTTCGATAATACATTGAAGATGGTCAGGGCTGTCAGAGCGTACATTGACTTCCAGGCTATTATCCCCATCTCCAAGAAGGCGAAAGAGTCTGAGAATTCCATCACTCTTTGTCTTTATGGCCCTTGAAAACAGCGTCTCAATAGTTCTACCACTAAACAGTACAGTTCTAAACTCTTTATCTTTAGCATAAACAGCTACTTTCATTCTTCCTCCTTATGAAATTGTTTAATAACCGATTTCAGTTTATATCGTTAGGAAGTTTTTGTCAAACGAAAAAAGTATGTTAAAATATTTCTAATGAGACACCGTCTTTTTATCGCCATAAATCTGCCGGAAGAAATAAAAAGGAAACTTTCAGAATATGAGGGAAAATGGCCAGAACTACCTATAAGATGGACAAAAGGGGAAAATCTCCATATTACTTTAATTTTTCTTGGTTATCTTTTAGACGAAGAACTTTTGGAAATTTGTAAAATTACCAAAGAGGTGGCCTCAAGAAATCAATCTTTTTCAATAAATTTAAATAAAATTTGTTATGGTCCTCCTAAAAAGATGCCGCCACGGATGGCTTGGGTTAATGGAGAAAAATCTCGAGAATTCACTGCCTTAAAAAATGATTTAGAAAAATCTTTAGGTATTTCAGAAGGGGTAAGTTTTTCTCCGGAAAAGCGAGTTTTCTCGCCTCATATTACTCTGGGAAGAATCAGAGCCTGGGAATTTCGGCAATTAGAAATTGAAGAAAGACCAGAAGTTAATGAAGATATTGACTTGAGTTTTGAAGTAAATTCAATTGAAGTTATGGAAAGCCAACTAAAAAGAGGAGGACCTAATTATGCGGTGCTGGAATCAGCACCGTTAAAATCCTAATTTCTAAACAAAATGAAGATTCATTTTATTGGCATTGGTGGAATAGGTATTTCCGCCCTCGCCAAATACTACCTAGAAAAGGGGCACAAAATTAGTGGTTCTGATTTAGTTTCTTCTGAAATTACTGAAACCCTTAAAAAATTAGGAGTTAAAATTTATATTGGTAAACATAAAGCCAAAAATTTACCAGAAGATACTGCTCTGGTAATTTATAGTCTGGCAGTTTTATCTAATAATTCTGAACTAACTAAAGCAAGAAAAATAGGCATTAAAGTTCAAAATTATCCTGAGTCATTGGGAGAACTGACAAAACAATACTTTACTATCGCTGTTTCTGGAACTCATGGGAAAAGCACAACGACAGCGATGATCGGTTTAATTTTAGTTAAAGCCGGTCTAAATCCTACGGTAATTGTTGGAACAAAACTTAAGGAATTCGGGAATTCCAATTGCAGGGTAGGGAAGGGTAAATATTTACTGATTGAGGCTGATGAGTGGCAATCCTCTTTTCTAAATTACCGGCCGAAGATAATTGTTTTAACAAATATTGAAAAAGAACATCTGGATTTTTATAAAAACCTGAACCATATTTTAAAAATTTATAAAAAATACATCGGGAATTTGTCCGAAAACGGAGCGTTAGTAGCTAATAGAAGTGATAAAAATATAAAAAAGATATTAGGTTCAAAATTATTAGATTCAAAAATTAAAATTAAAAAATTCACTTTAAAACAGAAAGAAGCCCAGAAATTAAAAAGGATATTAAAAGTTTCCGGAGAGCATAATCTTTTAAATGCTTTAGCGGCTTTGACAACAGCCCGGGCCTTGAAAATTCCTGATAAAATATCTTTCAAGGCCCTTTCAGAATATCAAGGTTCCTGGCGCCGCTTTGAGGTCAAAAAACTTAAAACTGACAACTTGCAACTTACAACTGTATCCGATTATGCTCATCATCCGACAGAGATTAAAGTGACTTTAAGAATAGCCCGAGAAAAATTTCCGAGGAAAGAAATTTGGTGTGTTTTTCAACCCCATCAATATCAAAGAACCTTTTATTTATTCAATGATTTTGTTAAAGTTTTTAAAGAATCCCTTAGAAAAGGACAGCGTAAACCTCTTCTTGATAAATTAATAATTACTGACATTTACGATGTTGCTGGCAGAGAGAACAAAAAAATAAAGAAAAAAATAAGTGCAAGAAAATTAATTAAAGCAATTAACGAACCTCAGGCAATTTATATTTCCACAATTAAAAAAGCAGCTGATTATCTAAAGAAAAATCTTCAGGGCAGGGAAGTGGTAATAATTATGGGCGCAGGAGATATTTATAAATTAGCTGAACAATTTTGATTAACTCTAATCTATCCACTTGACAAAGGAAAGGTAAAAAGAGAAAATAAGATAAGAAGTTTTCTTCTTTAAAAGGTCGCATTAAATTGAAAATTTTTAACTATTATGACTATTTTTTGGATAATCGTAGCTATCGTGGTGGTAGGATTAATAATCTGGTTTTTAAAAGGTAAAAAGAAAAAGGGGCCGGGAATTTCACCACCATCAGGAGGCCCGACAGTTTAAATTCTTAATTCAGAAAAAAATTAAAATAAAAAGCAGGGGCTATTTTGAATAGCTTCTGTTTTTTTATATTGACTGAACAGCTTAAATATGTAATAAAATAAAATGAGGTGTAACCTCGTTCTTTAAATTAAATTATATGTATAACGAAAAACTAAAAGTTGGAGTTATAGGATTGGGGCACCAATCTTTAGAAGACCATATCCCGGCCATCAAAGCATCTCAAGATGTTAAATTGGTCGGTGTCGTTGACATCAATAAACAAAAGTTAAAATCTTTCCTTAAGGAAAATAATGGCGTCAAGGGATATAATAAAGTTGATGATTTGCTTAAAAGCCAGAAATTGGACTTTATTATCGTTGCGATACCTCATTGCTTTCATTACGAAATTACGAAAAAAATACTTACCAGTAAAATTCATGTTCTTAAAGAAAAACCGTTCGCCACTTCACTGGTCCAGGCCGAAGAATTAAGAGATATTGCCGAGAAAAATAATGTTCAGGTCGCAGTTACTCTTCAAAGAAGATTTAATCCGATTTATTCAACATTCTTTCAGCTGATTGATAAAATCGGGAAATTATTTTATATAGAGGCGAGATATACTTTTTATACTTATAAACCTTATGAAGGATGGAGAGGCAACAAAAAATCGGCTGGCGGAGGATGTCTTATTGACATGGGTTATCATATAATTGACCTTTTGATATGGTATTTTGGCTTACCGGAAAAAATTTTTGCCGAAATGTCATGTTCGGCAAAAGAAAATATTGTTTATGACGCCGAAGATACGGCTCAAGTCATATTCAGATATGAAAAAAAGAATATCTGGGGCTCTTTAGTTATTTCAAGAGTTATTCCGCCAAAACAAGAATATCTCAACGTCTACGGCACAAGAGGAATCATACACCTTGAGAGAGGAAAAATTGAAAGGTATTCATCGGATGGAAAATTACAGGAAACTCTGCAGAGAAAAAACAGCTGGCCCTCAGCAGCCCGAGATCAAATTGAATATTTTATTAAGGTTATTCGCGGAGAAAGAGAAAATATCAGTAATCCCAATTTTCATCTGAATCATCTCAGTTTTATTGAGGCGAGTTATGAATCAAATATAACGCATCGATACGTAAAGACTCATAAATTCTTGAAAAAAAATTAAATTAATGACACAAAGTTCGAAAAAAAAATTAGCGCTTTTGGGAGGAGAAAAAACTCTGACTGCTTCCGCTCCGCGCTTTATCTGGCCCCCGATAACAAAGAAAGAAGAAAAAGCCCTACTACGACAGCTTCATAAAAGTGTTTCTATATATGATAAAAGTGGAATTTTTTTAGAGTTTGAAAATAAATTCGCAAGCTATCATAAAAGGAAATATGCACTTTTATGCAATTCCGGTACGACTGCCGTTCATTCAATGTTCGTTGCCGCAGGATTAAGAGAAAATGATGAAGTTATCTGTCCGATTTATACATTTTTTGCCACAGTAACACCGCTTTTATTTACCGGCGCAAAGCCGATATTCTGCGATATTGATAAAAATGGTAATATCGACCCGGCAGAGATAGAAAGAAAAATAACGAAAAGGACAAAAGCGGTGGTTATCACGCATATGTGGGGCATACCTTGTCAGATGGATAGAATTATTCGTCTGTGCAAAAAAAATAAACTGCTTTTATTGGAAGATTGCTCTCATGCCCATGGCGCAAGATATAAAAATCGTCTTGTGGGTACTTTTGGAGATATGGCAATCTGGAGTTTGCAAGGTTCTAAAATTATAAGCGGGGGCGAGGGAGGAATTTTATTAACAGACAATAAAGAATTCTATTACAGAGCTCTTTTGCTCGGTCATTACAATAAACGCTGTAAACAAGAAATACCAAAAGGGCATAAATTATATAAGTATCATATTACCGGAATGGGATTAAAATATCGAGCTCATCCTCTGGCAGTCTCTTTAGCTCTTTCCGGATTAAAAAATTTAGAAAAACGGCTCAGAATAAAAAGGGACTTTGCGAAGAAAATTATAAAAGAGTTTAAAAAAATTAAAGGATTACGTCCGCCGGATTTATCAGCTAAAATAAAACCTTCCTGGTATGCGCTGATACTGCAATATAGAAAGGAAAAGTTAGAAAATTTAGATATTGAATATTTTTATAAGGCGCTGATTGCAGAAGGACTGGCTGAAGTCGATCGCCCGGGTTCCACCTGCCCGCTCAATCTTTTGACTTTATTCCAGAATCCAAAACCTCTTTTTCCTGTTTATAAAAAGTATCCCTTTTCCTATAAAAAGGGCGATTTTCCGAAGGCAGAAAAATTTTATCAAAATGCAATCAAAATACCCGTTTGGGCCCTCAAAAAGGACTCAAAGGCGGTTAAAGCATACATTCGCGGAATAAAAAAAGTTATCAATAATTATCGCGATTTGTTATGAACAGCAAAAAAAATATCCAAAAAATAGTGTTAGGGGGCATAGTGATAAAAAACAATAAAGTCCTAATTCTTCAACGGCATAAAGATGAAGCCATTTATCCTAATCTTTGGGAACTGCCCAGCGGTAAAAAAGAGCCGTTAGAAGAATCGAAAAATTCTTTGCTTCGCGAAGTCAAAGAAGAAACAGGGCTTGACATTAAAATTATTATGCCTTTTTCCGTTTTCGATTATCAAATTGAAAAATCGGAAGAAATTTATGATACTACTCAAATAAATTTTTTGGCCGAACCGATAAAAAGAGACGATGAAGTCAGGTTAAGCGATGAACATCAGGATTTCGCCTGGATACCTGAAAATGAAATTGACAAATATAACCTTACTGAAAAAACTAAGGACGTCATTAAAAAAGCATTTAAATTTATCTCAAGCAATTAATATTTTTTTAAAAAACAGGCGCGAAATTTTGACTCTTCGCGCCTGAGGCTGTTGCCTTATTCAATTTTAAGAATTTTAAAGATTTTTATTTTTCCTCCGATTATCCCTTTTTTTCTTTCGCCGACTTTTCCATTAATGAGTATGATGGCAAGGGGACACTTATAAGATATTCTATTTTGGCCCTTTAAAACTATATAGCTTCCGATTTTGAAAGTTTGTATTTTTTTCTTTGTTTCGTCTTCTATTTTAACAACTCTTCCAATATCTACCTTATCGCCCGAAGGATTCGGAGTGATTACCTCGGCATTAGCTTTAATGTACGTCAATTCTTGTAATCGCTTTGACCACATATTATATTCTCGATGAGCATCTTCAAAGCCGAAGTTGTCATGCCAGGTATCAGCGCCGTCTTTACAGCTTTCGCCAATTCTTTTTTTGGTTTCTTTAATTTTCTCCAAAATAACACCAACCTCATTGTTGAGATCTTTAAAATCCTCTTTTAAGAAGTAAAACAACTTTTATCCCTCCCTTTCTCTAAAATGACCTATTCATAGTATGCCAAAATTCATAATTATTATCAAATCCTCTGAGTGGATGCCTCAATTCTGAGAGACGTCTTTTATTTTTAAAGAGAATTTATTATAATAAATCTAATATAACATAGGCGAAGAGATCTTCATTCTCTTCTTCACCATTTGTTCCACTCGAGTATGCAAAGAGTTTTAACTTCAGAAACAGTTAAATATATTAATAAAAAAGCTAAGGTCTGCGGTTGGGTTAAAACTATAAGGTCTCATGGTAAGATTATTTTTATTGATCTTCGAGACAGAAGCGGGATTTTGCAATTAGTTTTTACCCCAAGGACTCCTTCTTTATATGCAAGGGCTCAACAATTGAGACCAGAATGGGTGATTGCCGCTGTTGGTAAAATTAAAGAAAGACCAAAAGAAATGATAAATCCTAAATTGGAAACTGGCAAGATAGAACTTCAGCCAGGAAAATTAGAAATTTTTTCCCGGGCAAAAACTCTGCCTTTTTCTATTGCTACTTCAGGCTATGAAATAGCAGAAGAAAAGAGGCTAAAATACAGGTATCTTGATTTGAGAAGAGAGAGAATGAGAAAAAATTTAGCAATTCGCCAGAAAGTTATCCACTTTATGAGAGATTTTCTTCAGAAAGAAGGATTTATAGAAGTGGAAACGCCAATTTTAACCAAATCAACGCCAGAGGGAGCCAGGGATTTCTTGGTTCCCTCCCGTTTGCAACCTGGTAAATTTTACGCTCTTCCCCAATCACCCCAGCAATATAAACAATTATTACAGGTTGCTGGAATAGAAAAATACTTTCAAACGGCCAGATGTTTAAGAGACGAGGACCCAAGGGCAGATAGACAGGCAGAACATACCCAATTAGATATTGAAGTGGCATTTACTTCCCAGAAAGAAATTTTAGATTTAGTCGAGAGATTATATACAACTTTAGCTAAGAAATTATTTCCTGAAAAGAAAATTACTAAAATTCCTTTCCCCAAAATAACTTATAAAGAGGCAATTGAAAAATACAACTCTGATAAACCCGATCTACGAAAAAATAAAAAAAATCCAGATGAACTTGCCTTTTGCTTTATTGTTGATTTTTCAATGTTTGAATGGCATGAAAAGGAAAAAAGATGGGGAGCAATGCATCATCCTTTTACCAAACCCCAAACCGAGGATATCTCTGAGATTAAGAAGTATCCAGAAAGAGTTTTGGCTTACCAATATGACTTTGTTTTAAACGGCTGTGAAATTGGCGGCGGCAGTCTAAGAACCACTAATTTAGACGTATTAACCGCCGTCTTTGAGGTTTTGGGCCATAAAAAGCAGGAGATTAGAAAACTGTTTAGTAACTATTTTGAAGCATTTAGTTATGGAGTTCCGCCTCATGGCGGGATTGCTCCAGGTATTGATAGATTTTTGGCAGTTCTCTTAGCAGAACCCAATATTCGAGAAGTAATGGCTTTCCCTAAAACCGGAGACAACCGAGACCTAATGATGGACATTCCAGCTGAGGTTTCTAAAGAACAATTAAAGGAACTCCATCTTAAAATAATAAAACCTAAAGGGCGATGAGAACTACGTTCTCATCTTCACCTTCGCTTTCTTCGGAAGCTTGGTAGGCGAAAGAAGATAAATCTTCTTCTTCACCTTCGCTTCCTTCGGAAGCTTGGCATGGGCGATGAGTAAAAATTTTAAATTTTTTTTATTAGTTTTTGTTTTAAGTCTGCCTTTTTGGTGGGGGGTAAATGTTTTGGGAGAAAGATTAGAAAATTTTTTTTATTGGTGGGGAATAACCGAGAATTCTCAAATTTTAGCTGCCCAGCTGAATCAAAAAATTCTGGAAGCAAAATTAGAAAGTTTAAAACCTATCCGCAATCAGCAAGTTGAAGACTTGGAAGTTAAAGCGAGTTCAGCTATTTCGGTTTTGTTTGAGCCACAAGAGAATAAAGAAAAAATCCTTTTTGAAAAAGAAATTAATAAAAAGTTGCCAATTGCCAGTTTAACAAAATTGATGACGGCCTTGGTTGTTTTGGATAACTACGATTTTTCAAAAGAAATTAAAATTTCTGAAAAAGCAGTGGAACAACCAGAAGATCTCGGAAAATTAGTAGCTAAAAGAACTTTCCCTGTGGAATATCTTCTTTATCCATTACTAATGGAATCAAGTAACGATGCGGCTTTTTCCCTGGCTAATGATTATGATGGCATGACAATAGAAAAATTCGTTGTATTGATGGATTCCACGGCTCAAAAGTTAAATCTTAACGATACTTTTTTTGTAAATCCTAGCGGACTCGACCCTGAAGAAAATTCACCTGAAGCTAAGATAAATTATTCAACTGCGAGCGATTTAGTGAAGCTGACCAAAGAATTATTAAAAAAACCTCTAATTTGGGAAATTCTCTCTACTTCAAAATATGACTCTTATGGCCCAGAACTTGTAAATACTAATGAACTTTTAGGAGAAATTCCGGGAATAGTTGGAGGGAAAACCGGCTATACCTATATGGCCAGGGGTTGTATAGTTTTAGTAACAATCGCTCCAAAAGATACGGGTTTCTTAGTGAATGTAATTTTAGGAGCAGACGGACAAAATGGCAGATTTGGCGAAATGGAAAAATTAGTAAATTGGGTCAACATAGCTTATAAATGGTAATTAAAAAGTGGTCTCCAAATTGCTATTGCAATTTGGGGTAAGAAATTATGTCCTTTTACGAAAATCCAGATTTGGCAATAAACGTTATTAAAATTTTTACATTAGGCGCTCTGGGATTCATCGTGGCATTTTTGTTGACCCCTTCCTTAACCCATTTTTTGTACAAACATAAACTCTGGCGAAAAAAAGTAAGAGAAAAATCCTTAGACGGAAGAGAACTTCCTTTTTTTCAAAAATTTCATACCAAAGGCGAAACCCAAACTCCCAGATTCGGGGGAATATTAATTTGGGTAACGACTCTGATACTGGCAATTCTATTTTTTGTTCTTTCTAAAACTGACATCTGGTGGTTTGAAAAATTAAACTTTTTAAGCCGTTCTCAAACCTGGCTACCTCTTTTGACTTTAGTTTTAGCTTCTTTGTTGGGGTTGGCAGATGATATTTTACAAGTTTTTAGCAAAGGTAAACATATTGATGGAGGCTTATCTCTCAGGTACCGCCTAATTTTAGTCGGATTTATTGGCCTTGTGGGCGCCTGGTGGTTTTTCGCAAAATTGGGCTGGCAAACTATTCATATTCCAGGAATAGGAGATTTTCTAATTGGAGCCTGGTATATTCCTTTTTTTGTACTTGTCATGATGGCAACTTACAGTGGGGGAGTAATTGATGGTCTTGATGGCCTATCTGGGGGAACTTTTGCCACAATTTTTGGGGCTTTTGCCGTAATTTCTCTTTGGCGAGGGCAAATTGATTTGGCTGCTTTTTGTGCTGTAATTTCAGGAACAATTTTGGCCTTTTTATGGTTTAACATTCCTCCAGCCAGATTTTATATGGGAGAAACTGGGATATTGGGTCTTTGTACTTCTTTGACTGTTGTCGCCTTTTTAACTGATTCAGTTTTGGTTTTGCCAATAATTGGATTTTTATTAGTGGTTGAATCGGGCTCGGTAATTTTGCAACTTCTTTCCAAAAAATTTCGCCACAAAAAATTGTTTTTAGCTGCTCCCCTTCATCACCATTTTGAAGCAAAAGGCTGGCCTTCTTACAAAGTAACAATGAGATTTTGGGTAATTGGAGTGGTTATGGCATTTATCGGGGTGGCTATTCGCCTGTTAGGCTAAAAAAATATGACAAATCAACACCTACCCGCTAAGACAACCAAAGTTGCTCTACCGGGTATAGGTATTTTTGATTCCGGTTTTGGGGGTTTGGATATTCTTAGAGAAATAGTCAGGGTTCTGTCGGAATATGACTATATTTATCTGGGAGATACAGCCAGAGCGCCTTATGGCAGTCGCTCGCAAGAATTGATTTACAAATTCACTGAGCAAGCGGTTAATTTTTTATTCAAGCAAAGTTGTGGATTGATAGTTTTGGCTTGTAATACTGCTTCAAGCGAGGCGCTGCGGAGAATTCAACAAGAATACCTGCCAAATCATTATCCGAAAAGAAAAGTTTTAGGTGTTATTATCCCGACAGCCGAGACGGCGGTTAAGCTAACAAAAAACAACCGTATTGGCGTCATTGCCACCGAAGGAACAGTTGCCTCAGGTGTATTTGAACGAGAACTTAAGAAACTAAATCCAGCTATAACTGTTTTTCAAAAGAGCTGTCCTTTATTGGTGCCGATTGTTGAGACGGGGCAATATAACTCTGAAATAGCGAAGAACGTCATTAAAAATTATCTCAATCCTTTAATTAAACAAGGCATTGATACTTTAATTTTAGGCTGCACTCACTATGGTTTACTAAAGGATAAAATTAGAGCAGTCGCCGGAAAGAATATAAATCTTATTTCCGAGGGCAGGATAGTTGCCGATAAATTAAAAGATTATTTAGCGAGACATACCGAGATAGAAAATAAACTTCATAAAAGTTCGAGAATTAAATTTTTAACAACGGATTTAACCGATAAATTTCAAATTTTAGGCAGCCGGTTCTTCAGCAAGCCAATTAACCCAGAAAAAGTAATTATCGAAGTCAAACCTCAATAATTCTCAACCTCAATGATCCTCTTAGGAAGAGTTCTTACCAAGGAGAGTTGAGGGAAGAAATCTTTTCAGATGATGTGAAGCATCTTAAAATGTTTTACTTTCTGAAATCGAAAGATTTTCTCCTTCTTCTCCTCTTTTTTTTGGTTTAAATTTGTGATATCCTAAAAGTAGAATGGAATTAGGTGAATTAAAAGACAAAAGTATCCTAATTTTGGGGTTTGGCAGGGAAGGGATAGATACTTTTAAATTTTTAAGAAAATTATTTCCTGAAAAGGTTTTGGGAGTAGGAGATAGAAATGAAAACGTCAAATTTCAAGCGCCAAATGCCAAAAAAATTAAGTGGCACTTGGGCGAAAATTATCTCAAAGCTCTTAAAAATTATGCTCTTATAATTAAATCGCCTGGGATTTCTATTCATTTGCCAGAAATTGAAAAAGCATTTAAAGAAGGAAAGATAACTTCCCAGACCGAAATTTTCTTTGAAAATTATCCCGGAAAAATTATCGGCATCACCGGCACCAAGGGAAAGGGCACCACCAGCTCTTTAATTTATGGAATTCTAAAGGAAGGAGGATTTAAAGTTCATTTGGTTGGCAATATTGAAAAACCTGTTTTATCGGCACTTTTAAAAGCTAAAGTTAATGATATTTTTGTCTATGAGCTGTCCAGCCACCAGTTATACAATCTTAAAAGGAGCCCTCAGATTGCTGTTTTTTTAAACCTTTTTGCAGCCCATTTGGATTATTACAAAAATTTTAATGAATACATAAGGGCAAAAGCCAATATCACTAAACATCAAAGAAGGAAAGACATTTTAATTTATAATTATGAAGATAAACTCATCCGAGAAATTGCCAAAGAGAGTAAAGCCCAGAAAATTCCCTTTAGTTCCAAAATACCATTTGAATTTTTATCCAGCTGGAGAAAAAGTCGAATGAAGGGAAATTTTAACCTTTTGAATGTGATGGCGGCGGTTACAGTCGGAAAAGTTTTGGGAATCTCAAAGAAAGATATTGCCAGAGCCATTGAAAAATTTAAACCATTATCTCACCGATTGGAATTCGTTGGAAAATGCAAGGGAATAGAATTTTATAATGATTCTTTGGCAACCGTTCCTCAGGCAGTTGAGGCGGCATTGGAAGCCTTGGAAAATAATAAAGTAAAAACCCTGATTTTGGGCGGCTATGACCAAGGAAGTATTGATTTTACTTCTTTGGCAAAAAAGATTTTAGAAAGCAGAATAAGAACTCTTATTTTTCTCTCGCCTGGTACAGCTGAAATAATCTGGCAGAAAATTTTATCTTTAAAAACAAAAAAAAGAAGTTTGCCTGAAGCATTTTTTGTCTCCTCAATGAAAAAAGCGGTTAAGATAGCTTATCAAAAAACAAAGAGGGGGGAGATTTGTCTGCTTTCACCGGCCAGCCCGAGTTTTAATCTTTTCCGAGACTACAAAGAAAGAGGCAATTTATTTAAAAAAAATGTAAAAAAGTATGCCCGGTAGAAATCCTCATCGTCCTGATTATATTTTAGCTGGAGCCATAATGATTTTGTTGATTTTGGGAATTTTAATCCTATCCAGTGTTTCAGCTACCCTTTCTCAGGAAAAATTTGGCACTACTTTTTATTTTTTAAATCACCAAATCTTTTTCGGATTAATTCCAGGGATAATCTTAGCTTTTCTATTTTTTAAGATTAAATTGGGTTTTTTAAAAAAATGGTCTCCGTTATTCCTTTTAATAAATTTAGGGCTGGTGGGAATGGTTTTTTTGCCTAAGATTGGAAGTGGAGCTGGAGGGGCAACGAGATGGATTTCAGTAGGTCCAATTTCCTTTCAGCCTTCAGAATTTTTAAAACTTACCTTTATCTTATATTTGGCAAGTTGGTTAACCAGCAAAGCTAAAAAAGCTATACCAAGTAAAAGACAAAAGATATTCAGCGAAGCCTTAATTGCTTTCTTAATAATAATCGGGTTAATAAGTTTGTTTTTAATTTTTCAGCCGGATATTAGCACTTTGGGAATAATTGTTTTGGTTGCAGCATTAATGTATTTCCTGGCTAGGACTCCTTTGTGGCACAGTATCTTAATATTTTTAGTTTCTTCAGGGAGTCTATTGGCTTTAATAAAAGTTGCTCCTTATAGAGCCAACCGTCTTTCAGTTTTTTTAAACCCTTTGCTTGATCCAATGGGAAAAGGTTATCAGATAAAACAGGCTCTGATTACTGTGGGGTCGGGAGGAATATCTGGTTTAGGTCTTGGAATGAGTCTCCAAAAATTTGGGTTTTTACCCCAATCAATGTCAGATACAATTTTTGCCATATTTGCTGAAGAAACAGGATTTATTGGATGTTTAATTTTAATTTTCCTATTTTTAATTTTTTTCTGGCGGGGATTTAAAATTGGAAAATCCACTCAAGATAAATTTTCTCAATTAACCGCCCTGGGAATTACTTCCTGGATTGTCCTTCAAGGATTTATCAATATCGGAGCTATGATTGGAATTTTACCCCTGACTGGCGTTCCCTTGCCTTTTATCAGCTATGGAGGGTCACATTTAATTGTTGAACTTATTGGAATTGGAATCTTACTTAATATTTCAAAATCTAAACCATGAGGATTTTATTTACCGGTGGAGGCACCGGAGGTCATATTTTTCCAATAATTGCCGTCGTGAGAGAGATAAGAAGAGTTTTTCCAAACTCAGAAAAACTGGAGTTTTATTATATTGGCCCGAAAGATGAAATTTCCTCGATTTTACTTTTTCAGGAGGAAATTAAGGTTAAAAGAGTTTTAGCCGGAAAAATTCGGCGCTATTTCGGATTTCTTGCAATCTTGCAAAACTTTATAGATGTTTTATTTAAAATCCCAATAGGTATAATTCAGGCTCTTTTTTATATTTTCTTTTTGGCCCCTGACCTTATTTTTAGCAAAGGAGGATATGGTTCAATTCCAGCCGTCATTTGTGGCCGGCTTTTGGCAGTCCCGATTTTTTTACATGAATCAGATATTGCTCCAGGCCTTGCTAATAGATTTTTAAGTCGATTTTCTTTGGAAGTTTTTGTTTCCTTTCCAGTTCAAAAAACTGAATTTTTTTCACCAAAAAAAATGATTTCAGTTGGCAATCCAATCAGAAAAGAAGTATTGGAGGGTTCAAAAGAAGAAGCTAAAAAAACATTTAAATTGACAGGGGAAAAACCGATAATTTTAGTTTTAGGCGGTTCTCAGGGAGCCCAAAGAATTAATGATATGTTGCTTCAGGTTTTACCTCAAATTTTGCTAAATTTTGAAATAATTCATCAAACAGGTCTAAAAAATTTTAAAGAGGTAAAAGCTGAGGCGGAAATTATAATAACCGGAGAATTAAAAAAGTATTATCATCCTTTTCCATTTTTAGAGGAAACAAAGCTTAGCCAGGCCTACCAAGCTGCAGATTTAGTTGTAGCAAGAGCGGGATCTGGAACTATTTTTGAGATTTCAGCTGTAGGAATACCAAGTATTTTAATTCCCTTACCTGAATCTGCCCAAAACCATCAGGTAAAAAATGCCTATTTATATGCTGAAACAAAATCTGCCTTAGTACTTGAGGAGGAAAATTTAACTCCCCATTTCTTCTTTGAAAGACTAAAACATTTATTTTCTTATCCAGAAGAGCTGGAAAAAATGAGAAGAGAAGCTAAAGAATTTTCCAAACCCCGAGCGGCTCGAGTAATTGCCGAATACATTGTAGAATATTTAACTCAATAAGAGAAAATGAATCCTGAAGAATTAGAATTTAAACTTAGCAAACCGGGAGAAATAAGAACGAGATTTGCTCCTTCACCAACAGGTTTTTTGCATCTTGGAGCTAGCAGAACTGCTCTTTTTAACTATCTTTTTGCTAAAAAAAATCAAGGCATCTTTGTCCTGAGAATTGAAAATACTGACATAAAAAGGTCTACCTCTCTGTTTGAAAAAGACATTATAGAGGGTTTAAAATGGCTCGGCCTCGATTATGATGAAGGTCCGGAGATTGGCGGAGATTACGGCCCCTATAGACAAAGTGAAAGAAGCAATATCTATAAAAAATATTTGGAAAAATTATTAAAAGAAGGTAAGGCCTACCATTGTTTTTGTTCAGAAGAAGAACTGGAAGCTCAAAGGCAATACCAAATAAGCATTGGTCAACCTCCTCGCTATAATGGGAAATGTCGAGACCTTTCCCCAAAGGTGGTAAAAAAGTATTTAAGCGAAGGAAAAAAGTCTGTCATCAGATTTAAAGTTCCCCCCAAAAAAGTAAAGTTTGAAGATATAATCCGGGGCCAGATAGAGTTTGAAGCCGATTTACTAGGAGATATTGCTATTGCCAAAAGCCTAACCACTCCTCTTTATAATTTTGCCGTAGTAATAGATGACTTTGAGATGAAAATCACTCATATAATCAGGGGGGAGGACCATCTTTCCAACACCCCAAAACAGATTCTAATTCAAGAAGCTCTAAATTTCCCCCGGATAAAATATGCTCATTTGCCCCTGATTTTGGGCCCAGACCGAACCAAATTATCAAAAAGGCATGGAGCTATGGCTATTACTAAATATAAGAAAGCAGGGTATTTACCAGAAGCCGTGATTAATTTTATGGCTTTTTTGGGCTGGAATCCGGGGGAAGAGAGAGAAATTTATTCCCTTCCATCTTTAATTAAAGAATTTTCAATTGAGAGATGCCAAAAAGGAGGAGCAATTTTTAACATTAAAAGATTGGACTTTCTAAACGGTTTTTATATCAGACAGCGGTCAATTGAAAAATTAACAAAAATCTGCCTTCCTTATTTATTGGAGGCTGAATTAATAGAAGAATACAAACCATCTACGCCTATCCACCAGAAGAAGACTCCAAAAAGAGGAAATCCTGAAACACTAAAACTTATTCCAGAAACCGAGTCAAAATTTAAAATCAAAGAAACCGGAGAAATTATAAATCTGAATGAATTAGAAAAAATCATTTCGCTTTATCAAGAAAGATTAAAGAAATTATCTGAAATTTCCGAATTAACTGATTTTTTCTTTAAAGAGAAATTGGAATACGATAAGAATTTATTGAGATGGGAAAAAATGTCGGATAAAGAAATAGAATATTCTCTTGATAAATTAGAAAAAATATTATCTAAAATAGAAGAGAAGAATTGGTCAGAAGAAAATTTAGAAAAAGTTTTAATGCCAGAAGCAGAAAAAATAGGGGATAGAGGAAAACTTTTGTGGCCCTTAAGAATTGCTTTAACCGGCAAAGAGGCCTCGGCCGGACCATTTGAAATAGCTGAAATATTGGGAAAAGAAAAAGCCTTAAAAAGAATAATCAGAGCAGGTAATATTTTATGTGCTTTGGAAAAAGATAGGGGATCAAGTCGAAGAAACTAAAGTTTCTTCTCCATCTTCGCTTTTGCTACGCAAAAGCTTGCTGAATCAAGTCGAAGAAACTAAAGTTTCTTCTCCATCTTCGCTTTTGCTACGCAAAAGCTTGCTCTATGAAGAAAGCAATAACAATTTTAATTCTATTTGGGTTTTTATTGCCAAGTTTTTCTTTTGTTCAGGGGGCTAATCAGTCTTCCCAACCACCAGAAACCTTAAAAGAGGCAGAAATTGTTGGAGGAAAGATTTTAAGACTCTTCCCTGAGGTCTTAAAAGGCGTATGGCAAGAGGCCTTGGAAATTTGGCACAAAATGGGGAGAAAAGTTAAAAGTTTCTTGGATTCTTACATTTGGCCCTGGTTTCAAAATATCTGGCAGAAAATCCTTTTTTCCTTTGGAAAAGAAATTAAAGAAAGAAAACCTGTTATTGAAAAAGAATTTGAAAAAGAAAAAGGGGAAATGAAAACTGAGATACCAAAGGTTGGAAAATCGCTCTGGGAAAGATTTAAGGAAATAATAAAATAAAAAAGAGAGGATTAGCATTTTTATTTTATCAGTTAAGTCAATCTTGACTTTTTTAGAAAGAAATATATAATCTTTTTAGAACACAAGCGCTAATTTATTTGGCCACCTGACCTGACCAAAAGTCAAACAGGTAAAATAAAAAAATAAAAAGGAGGAGGAATTATGGAAACGTCAGAACCCAAAATCTTGATGATAAGGGTTTCCACAAAAGAGCTCTATGAAAAAGTTGTAAGAAAGGCAATTGAGGAAGGCTGCAGGTGGCGCGATGGTAACAAAAGAGATATAAACCAAGATTATTGGAGCTATGGGGGCAAAAATACTATAATATACATATATACGAAGCGTAGAAAGAAAGTGCTAACGTATGGCAGCTTTGAGCGTAAAAGACCAGATGATAGCTATATTATTCTGACAGCACAGGAATATCTACAGAGAAAATAATAGTTTTCTGTAAAATCAAAATAATTAGCAGCGCCCATTAATCATGGAGGATTTTTAATGGGCGCTTTATCATTTCTGAAAATAATAAACCTACCATCCAACCATAGGGGAGTACTTGACAAGGGTCTTTGTACTCCTTATTATTAATATAGATTAGTGAGTATAATATCCCTTACACTCATAAATATATGCTAAAGTCTTCTAGGTCAATAATAGACTATATCCCCCGCTTTTTAGATTATTGTGAAATTGAAAAAGGATTAGCAGATAAAACGCAAAAGAATTATGATCACTACCTCACTAAGTTCGTCTCTTGGCTCAAAAAGATCAAAAAAGATGATTTACTGCCCCACGAGCTAACAGCTGACGATGTCTGGGCTTATCGCTTATATTTAAGTCGTTATACAAACGAAAAAGGCCATCCTTTGAAGAAAGTCTCCCAGAACTACTATTTAATAGCTTTAAGAGCCCTTTTAAGCTATTTTACCGCCAAAGATATAGTTTCACTACTTCCAGCTAAAATAGGTCTTCCAAAAGGCTTTAAACGCGAAAAAATAGCTAATTTCCTTAATTTAGAGCAAATTGAGGCACTTTTATCGGCTCCCCGCCTTCAAACCCCAAAGGGACTTCGAGACAGAGCTATTTTAGAAACCTTAATAGCTACAGGTTTTAAAATTAGACAAATAACGAGCCTTAATAAAGATCAGCTTTCTGTTATACCAGGAAAAGTATTGCCTCATGTTAAAGAATATTTACAAACTAGAAAAGATAAAAATAGTGCCCTATTTGTTAATTATAGAGCAAAAAAGGCTTCCATCGGAGGAAGGTTAACTGCTCGTTCTATTGAAAGAATCGTCAATTATTACGGGAGAAAAATTGGTCTCCTATTTTTGGTTACCCCTGAGACATTGCGCTGGGCACGCGCACACGCTCTTTCAAATAAAAAAATTAAAATTCAAAGACCTCAAACGCATAAAATTTCTAAAATTAAAAATTATGCTTTAATAAATAATTCTTCAATAATTCCTTCAAAAGTATCCTCTACTTGGAACGCTGTCGAAAATATTATTAATAAGGAAGTACTTTGGTTAAAAAATAATATTCCGGTTTTGCCAGAGAATTACAAAGAAAATCCTCCGTTTTTAAAATATGATGAGATTATTCTGCGTAAAATAGCGATTCTAATAGCAAGTGGAAGAGTTATTGCTGTTGAGTTGATAGCAGAAAACAATAAAGATTTATGGAACAGTCATACGGAAAAATCTAATTTTAAAAAAGTAAGTAGATATGGTCGAGGATGGCATAAAAAAATGATGGATGTAATTTATGAATATTTTAAATCACGAGGTTGCAAAGTAGCCTTAGAACCTATTTTAAATTATGGAAGAGCAGATTTAGAAATTTACTCAAGTTTAAATAACTCTCTTTTTATTGAAGTAGGTACAGTATCCTTATTTAAACTTTGGTACAATCTCTCAACAATGAAAAATGTTAGTTTTTTGGTTATTCCTTCTGAAAACAATGCAATAGAATTTAAAACCTGACTATTATGAAAAATATTCAACTTCCTAATTTAGACGATTTTCTCCTAAATCTACAAGTGAACAACTTTTCTCAAGAAACAATTTATAATTATGAAAGAGATTTAAAGGTTTTTGAAAATTTTTTAAATGAAATAGATATTGAATTTGATAATATTAATAAAAAAACGATTCTTAATTATAAGGCTTATCTTATTTCCCGAGACAGAAAAACCCCAAAAGCTCAGAAAGGTAAAAAAAGGTTAGCTAGCTTTTCAATGAATCGCATGTTATCTGCGCTTCGTTCTTATTCAAAGTATTTAATTGATACTGATTATAAAACACCGATTTCCCCAAGCGAAATTAAATTGGTAAAAACTGAAAAAAAACATCCGAGAGTTTCAGAATTTGAAGAAATAATAAAATTAATTGAATCACCTGACCGATTTGAGAAAAATAAAATCGTTGCTGCACGCAATCGAGCAATACTTGAAACTCTATTTTCTACCGGAATGAGGATTTCGGAATTAATTAATTTAAAAAAAGAACAAATAGATAAGACTGGTAGGGTTTTTATTCGAGGAAAAGGTAAAAAAGAAAGATTTGTTTATCTTACTCCTCGAGCCCAAAGGCATATTAAAAAATATTTAGAGGTTCGAGGTGAAACTAACTCTTCTTACTTATTTATTCCTTATCGAGGGAAAAATGTTCATCAAAAAAATAAAAAACTTTCTCCTAATTACTTAGAGGAGAAAGTTAAAAAATATAGAGAACTATTAGGTCTTAATATTCCTATTTCTCCACATTCAATCCGCCATGCATTTGCAACCTATTTGGCTGAAAGCGGAGCTAATCCAGCAGCTATCCAAATTTTATTAGGCCACGAATCGTTAGATACCACGACTCGCTATGTTCATGCTTCTGACCGTTATGCAGAGAGAATCCATCGAAAATACCATCCTTTGAAAGAGTAATCCACCGTCAGTTTCACAGCGGCAAAAACCTAAAGGAATAAAAAAACCGTTAGTTCT
>Ga0307421_1000327_pt1 | contig 31129 bp, 15 predicted proteins | sample SalMarWE160270MG_FD_202163 | JGI IMG/M metagenome (GOLD analysis project Ga0307421, IMG submission 202163) | Salt marsh sediment microbial communities from the Plum Island Ecosystem LTER, Massachusetts, United States - WE1602-70 | ecosystem: Environmental > Aquatic > Marine > Intertidal zone >... | reverse complement strand
TAGTGGGGAAATCGAGTTGATCTTCAGATGCACCAAGGCTGTACATAAGATCGAAAACTTCTTCCTGCACATCCTCGGGCCGGCAATTGGGTTTATCTACCTTATTGATCACCACAATGGGTTTCAGATCCAGATTTATGGCTTTCTGCAAAACAAAACGAGTCTGCGGCATTGTACCTTCAAAGGCATCGACCAGCAGCAACACCCCGTCAGCCATATTCAGCACACGCTCCACCTCACCACCGAAGTCAGCATGACCTGGCGTATCAATGATATTAATCTTTATATTTTTATAATTTACCGATACATTTTTTGACAGGATAGTAATACCCCTTTCCCTTTCAAGGTCAATATTATCCATTATCAACTCTCCCGGGGTCTCATGGTCTTTAAACAATTTTCCCTGTACCAGCATCTTGTCCACCAGTGTGGTCTTACCATGATCTACATGAGCTATTATTGCAATGTTCCTTAAATTCTGCATGACATATATTTCGGCGTGCAAATGTAGTGCATTCCGTGAATATATTGTTCCTGCAAAGGAAAAAGTTTAATGATTCAGCACTTGGCAAAATGTTTAATTGGCCAAAGCAAAATAATACAGGCACTAATCAATCTTCCTCCAGTTTATTCCACCATGTATATTTAAGAATTATAACCCCTATCACCAGGATGCTTATTGCAATTGACATAGATGAAAATTTTCTTATAATCAGGAAGATTGGCATCGCAACGATAGCGGTCTGGGTAATAATTCCAATAAAAATATTGAACATGTCCCGTTTAAAGTTTTTGTTAGCCTTAAAATCAGGGTTTTCAGCCACAACCTTATCATGTATGGGTTTCCAGAAACCCCAGGGCCTTACCTTTGAATAAAAGTTCATCAATGTTCGCTCATCCGCGGGAGGCTTCATGTAAGTACCGATAAAACATCCGATCAGAGAGATCACCAGGAACAAAGGGAAGAAATATAACAATATAATATCTTCCGGGATCATTGGAAACAAAGGAGGCAATATCTCAGGGAACAGCAGGGCAGCCAAGATACCAACGGCCATCCCCCAGAAATATCCATGGCCATTAAATCTCCACCAATACCATTTCAATACATTGGCAGCTATATATCCACCCCATAAACCCGATACGATCCATTGTAAAATACTGTTAACATTTTTTGCAAATAACCCGAATAAAATGCTAATCGCCACGATAAGCAATCCTGTTAAATAATTTGTGATCTTTACCTGTTTGTTGCCAGCCCCGGGGTTTATATACTTCAGATAAATGTCATTTACCATATATGCCTGGGCTGCATTCAAGGTTCCGGCAAAAGTTGAATTAAAAGCTGCAAGCAATCCCGCGAGCAATAAACCTAATATTCCCACGGGGGCAAACTGATGTATGGCTGATGGAAGTATTTGTTCAAAATCAATCTGACCGGCAACAATCAGATCAAGCCTTTGATAGAATAACAGTGCAAGTACTCCAAATCCCGCTATCATAAAATAACGCACCGGATTGAGCACTACCGATACAAATCCGCTCATCTTGGCAGCTTCCTTGGGGCTTTTGGTGGCAAGGATCTTTTGCATATCATAGTTGGGGGCAGGACCTGCAGCACTCACCAGTATACCCTTGAACAGCATCATGCCGAAAAAGAGCGAAAACAGGGAATATCCGTCAGATGCTATCTTTTGCTTCACTTCGGGGATAATACCGCTCCAATCAAGGTCAAGCCTGAGACCGAAAAAAGGACTCGTCCATCCCTCAGGTACATTCAACTCATGGACAGCAAGTGCATTCATGGCCATTATGCCAATAACAACAGATGATATGGTCATAATAACATACTGCAAAACATCAGCCCATACAATACTGGTCATACCGCCCAGCACCGCGTAAAACACAGCAAATGCAGTAAAAGCTATACCATATAGATGCGGCACAAACTGGGGTTTTACGTGAAAAGGCACATACTGGGAAACGATCTCCCAGGGAATAAATATCTCTATGAATTTACCCAGCCCGATGAAACCGTATGCCAGAAAACCAAGACAGCTTATCAATGCAAATACAACAACAACATTATGCGATAACTCGGCCCCCCGGCCAAATCCAAAACGAGTGCCAATCCATTCGGCACCGGTTGTAACATTTGATCTTCGCAACCAGGCAGATAAATATACCATTAAAAAGATCTGATTAAAAACAGGCCACAACCAGGGCACCCAGATACTTTTCAAACCGTATACAAACATCAATGTAACCAGCCACATAGTACCCGAGATATCAAACATGCCTGATGCATTTGACAGTCCGAGAAGATACCATGGTAATTTATTACTGCCCAGAAGATAAGATGCTTTATTTTTATGGGCAAGTTTCTTTAATACAAGGCCAATAACAACTGTGGAAGAAAGATAAAGAAGAATAATAACAAAGTCAATTAAGGTTAGTTTCATGGTTATGTTAGGATTTATACTTACTTAGTGATTAAATTAAAGGCCAAAAATAATAAAATATATCATTCGTGAAACTTAACCTAAAAGGACTAATCTCATGTGTTATATAACCTGCATTATTATAAAGGGTATACATGGAAATGGTACAAAAAGAAGAAGTTGATTGAATTTTCCCAGGTTTTTTAACCGGTTTACAGCATCAGATAAGAGTATAACATATAACATAAAAGAAAGAACCCACATAACTGTTATATTGAACCATATTGTGTCTATAAACTGATAATTGAACTGTTTGACAGAGGATCCGAAACATGCACGTCCGGTATTCGATAAAGGTTCTCTGTAAACAGGAGAGGTCAGGTTTACAGGCAAAGAATCTTTAAAATACAGGGAATTATGATCCTCTTTATCCAATAAAATATTTTCAACAGCTATATTATGATAACGGTTTCTTAATGAAGCAATATCATCATAGCCAAGCCTGTCACAACAATCTTTCAGCATTTTTGCTTTTTGTTGAGGCCCGTTCTCATATATATCATAATAAACCAATGCAAGATATGTAAGATATTCAAGAGTTTCGTTTGCTATTTCAGTGGAAAATTCACCTGTATTGAGTTGATCTGTATATTCGAAAGGAAAAACATCCGGATTTGCTGCCATCATTACCAGTCCATGACGTATGGCTGTAAGATCATATTCCAGGCTATCTTTGTGTGATGGATGATAAAGATGATAGTGAATTGCAGATTCCATCCATGGTATCAAATGATTATAATAGAATGAAGCTTCATTGGTTTGTTTTTCAATCCCGAAAATTTCCCGCTCATAAGGATTCATTGTATAATGTGCAATTAACATAGCCTCGTATGCCCATCTTGCAGGAATGATCTCACAAATAGACGGTATATCAAATAATTGTTTTTTTTCAGCGTCATAGTATGGAATGATCCCTCCCCCGAGTAATAAATTAATCAACAAAACCAAAGGAACGACTTTTCCATATATATTTGATAGTTTTGATATAAATGAGGAAAACAACAAACCCAGGATAATGCCCAATGATTCCATAGAAAACAAAACCAGCCAGTAATATAATGTCATCTCTTCAACTTGAAGAATGAGGTTACCCGTAAGCGCATAAAGAAAGCTTTGTAACAATGCAACCAAAAACAGAAATACAATCTTGGCATTTATATAACTGAACCTGCTGTAATTTAAAAATTCCTCTTTATTTAACAGGTCTTTTTCCTTTAATATCTCCCCGGCACTCATCACCAATCCAAGGAAAAGCATAACCAAAGTGCTAAGAAAAAGATATAAAGGCAGATTATTGTTTTGTGCCGGAACATAATCACTTTCTAATGTCAATCTCGCGGATAATGCCATGATAGCCGCAACTAACGGTCCGGCAAAAAGACTAATTACGAGTTGTTTAAAATTGGAAAAACGGGTCTTAAAATTTCTCAGGCTGTAAACTGCAAATTGTTTCCCCAATGGAGGAAGACGATAATTTCCGGGTGGCAATATCCCGGATTTTTCATTACGGATGCCGGGCAAAGTTTTATTTAAAAACTTAGTATACCACTGTTCGGGTGAAACTTCCCGTTCTACATTATTTTCATTAATAAAATATGGCCTCTTTTTTTCAAGAATATCAATTACTCGCGCGGCACTTTGCCTGTTTTCGGTGTATCCCGGCGATTCCTGTCCCGGGTCAGTAACATCCTTAAAATAAGAAACCGCTTCTGCCGGATTACCATAATAAACCGGGTATCCGCCTTCATCAATAACCAGGATCTTATCGAAGAGTTTAAATGCATCTTCACTTGTCTGGCTGATGCTTGTAATGATAAGCTTCCCCCTGAAAGTAAACCCGGAAAGTACCTTAATAATAGCAGATGCATCCGCCATATTTAATCCCTCAACAGCTTCATCTACAAGTAAGATCTCAGGGTCCCTCAGAAGCTCAATCCCTGTGTTTACCAGGCGGCGCTGACCGGGTTGTAAGTTCTTATCAAGTATACTTCCAACTTTTTTATCCCTTAAATCATAAATCTTTAAGTCATGCATTATCTCACATACCAGTGAATCCTGTTCCTGATAGCTACGATCATGATTATACAATCCGGCCGCCAGTAAAAGATTTTCTTTCACGGTCAATGCATCAAACAGATGATCATTCTCCCTCACATAACCCATGATATTTTTCAATAAATAACTGTTATTCCTGAAATTGTAACCATTAATGATAATCTGACCCTCCTGCGGCTGAATACTTCCTGAAAGCAAATTCAGAAAAGTTGTTTTCCCAACGCCTTCATTGCCGACAATACCAATAAGTTTGCCTGACTCTTCACTAAAACTGAATGGTTTCAGTCCCCTGTTTGTTTTCCTGTTGGAATACCCGATATTTTCTGCATATAAACTGATCCGGTTAAGTCCTTTTTCACTCAGATAATAAGCTTTAAGATCCTGATAATGCAGGCTTATGTTATCATTAATTTTACAGGTTTCACCAGGAGCCAGTTTAAAAAACGACCTTTCTTCAAAAACCTTTTGATCTGCCAGCCGCCCATAAAAAATCCCTGTATGATCGTAAAAAAATACAATGATTTTTCCCGGAAATCCGGCAAGTTCTCCGGGTGCTGAACTTTTAAATTTTTCCGGCCTGTGACTTTCAATCCAGCTACCTTCCGGAAATAAATCATCCTTCATATCCCCCCTCAGAATAAAGGTAAACTCATGATCTGTTTCTTTCCCGGAAGTAATAAAATGAAAAAACGATTCAAACCGGCCTGAGCGAATAAAAAGATTGTCACTTAATTTATAAAGAACTTCATATATTTCGTCATTTATCCGATCACGCGTAAAAAGAAAATCAATCAGATATAAAAAGAGTATTAGTCTCTGGTTTGCAGTAAGATTAAAATGGAGGCAAAATCTTTCAATAGAACTAATATCATGCACACCGGTTTGTTGTTCCGGTATATTATTGTATGTTATATTTTTAAAGAAATCAAATTTACTGCCATGATATAAAGAAACACCAAACATTTCCCTGATATAATCTTCAACTGCCTTAACCGTATCCGGGCGGTCATCATCAAAACTTTTACAGAAAAAAAGAATAAGCTCTGCAGTTAGCTGAGGGTTTTGCCACATCATTTTTGGTTTATACTAATTAGTGTCTGTCCATAAAGCCCCATTTGCCGCGTTACGCTTGTCCGAAAATTGCTCATTCACGACTGGTAAACTCCGCGTTTTCGGACCGCGCGAGCCTTGCAAATGGAACCTTCTGAACAGACACATGTTCGGTAAAACATTTTGACTACTTTATAGATAGACGGACTCTAATTAACGTAAAAAATCATGAATTTTGTTTATAAATTGCAGAAAAAAAATTTTTCTGTTTGAAAAATTTTTATTTTATTTACATATAAATTATAATTAACTTTGATATAATAAAACATCTTTATATAAAAATAAGTTTTTTTCGTTTGATAGGGTTTAATTAGTTTTAGGTGTTTAACCCCTGGCTTTAAAACCAGGGGTTTTTTTATATTATAATGATGTATATCACCTGTTACCGGTAATCAATTATATGTAATATATAATAACAAACAAATCACTTAACCGTAAATATTATAGGTTTAATTCAATACTGTAAATAATAAAAAATATAATTTTTTGTTTGATAGGGTTTAATTAGTTTTAGGTGTTTTGCCCCTGACTTTAATTGTCAGGGGTTTTTTTTTATTTTTTTTTAAAACAAATATTTTAATATGTATTGTTCATGCCCGTGTTTGGGCAGATTCAAGACGCGAAAAACAGCAGTATGAAAAATGTATATTAAGATGAGTATCATCATTATATTTTTCCTTATTGATAAAAATATCCACCTTTAGTATTATATCAGGTATTATCTTTATTTTTGTTTTTTCAAAGATTAATTAAAAGAAAATATAATGGGTATAATAAAAAAACAATTTGGAACACTGCCTGACGGACGTACTGCTGACCTTTTGAAGTTTGATAATGGCACGATTGAGATCGGCCTGACTAATTACGGAGGTATAATTACACAACTTATCATACCTGATAAATCCGGTATGAAAGAGGATATTATTCTGGGTTTTGATGAGCTTAAAGGATATATAAATGACACCTCCTTTCATGCCGCGCTAATTGGCAGGTATGGTAACCGGATCAGGAACGCCGCTTTTACACTCGACGGGAAAGAATATAAGCTATCAGCAAATGAAGGAAATAATCACTTGCATGGCGGAAATAATGGATTTAACAGGGTCCTTTGGGATTACAAGGAAATATCGGGAACAGGATGGACCGGGATTGAACTGAGCTACCTGAGCAAAGACGGTGAAGAAGGATATCCGGGTAATGTAACTATTATTGTAGAATACAGATTAACAAATGATAATGAATTAATACTGGATTATACTGCCACAACAGACAGGTCTACAATTATTAACCTCACCCATCACGGGTACTTCAATCTGAATGGTACGGTAAAAAATATCCATAACCATTTATTAAAATTACATTCGAACCGATTTCTTCCGGCTGATGACGAATCTATTCCATCGGGTAGTGTTGAATCTGCTGAAGGTACCGGCATGGATTTTACTGATTTTGCCAGAATCGGTGATAACCTGCAAAAACTGGATGATGAGGGAATTGACAATACATACCTGATCGACCGGAAAACCAATCAACCCGAATTGGCTGCTGAAGTATATGATCCTGATTCAGGAAGGTTTATGGAAGTAATGACAACCGAACCCGGCGTACAGCTATATACAGCCAATCACTTTGACGGATCAGTCAGGGGTAAGAATGGAAACCCCTATCAAAAGCACGATGCATTCTGCCTTGAAACCCAGCATTATCCTAATTCACCAAATCAACCTGATTTTCCTTCTACTATTTTACGGCCCGGTGATGTATATAAGCAAAAAACCATTTTCCGGTTCAGCATAAAAGATTCTCTTTAAAATTTACATATATTATCAGACATTATATAAAATATGGCGGCATTTGCCTGTTATTGATCTTCTTTATATTAGACTCACAGGGAAATAGCTGTTACAGGTCTTTAATCCCGGACACAGGGTTATTTGCTGCTTCAGAGAATGATCATGATATAGATAACTATGATGTTAAGTTTTACTTTCTTGATATTGAAGTCAGCGACACAACTACATGGCTTACCGGGTCAACAACTATCCTGATAGAAATACTGGATAATAATACGGACAGCATTGTATTTGACATGTCAGACAGCCTGTTCACTGATTCGGTACATATTGACGATCACGCCGTATCATTTGGACGGTCTGACAATCAGATCATTGTTTATCCCTGGAGAAAAACAGAACAGGGAAGTAAATTGAAGGTAAAGATTTATTATCATGGTACCGGGCAGGGAAGCGGTTGGCTATCCGGAATATACAGCCGGTATGTTGCAGCTTATGATCTGAATGTAACCTGGACCTTATCCGAACCGTTTTCTGCTAAAAACTGGTTTCCATGCAAACAGGTACTTACAGACAAAGCGGATTCTGCATATATTTTCCTCACTATTGATTCAACCCTGAAAGCCGGATCAAACGGACTTTTAACAGGAATATCCAAATTAAATGACAATAAAGTAAGATACGAATGGAAAACATATTATCCTATTGCCTATTATCTGATCTCATTTACAGTTTCCGATTATCTTGAATATAGCTTTTATATTCCGGAAGAATCCGGTGATTCAATATTTTTTCAAAATTACATTTATAATGATTCCGTTTACCTGGAACAAAACATAGAGAAAATTCACCGTACATCTGATATAATGCAACTTTTCAGCAACCTGTTCGGTCCTTATCCTTTCAGGGAAGAAAAATACGGACATTGTATTGCTCCTATAGGAGGTGGAATGGAACACCAGACCATGACCACCCAGGTAAATTTCAGTTTTATGCTTACAGCACATGAGTTATCCCATCAATGGTTTGGCGACCAGGTAACCTGTGCAACATGGCAGGATATCTGGATAAACGAAGGATTTGCTTCCTATTGCGAATATCTTACTAACCAATATCTTGAATCGCGGAAAGCAGCCCATATATGGATGATACAGGCGATGGATTTTGTAAAGAGCGTGCCGGACGGAAGTATTTATTTGCCCCATGAAGAAAAAGAAAACGTAAATCGTATATTTGATAACCGGTTATCTTACAAAAAGGGCGCAGTATTTATCCATATGATCCGGCAGGAACTGGATAATGATACACTATTTTTTAGCGTTTTAAAAAATTTTCAACTTGATTTTGCTAATGGTAATGCCACCGGACCGGATTTTAAAAATTATCTCGAACAGCAAACAGGCAGAGACTTTACAATATTCTTTGATCAATGGTACTTCGGAGAAGGATATCCAATTCTGAATATTAATTGGGAACAACAAAATGATACACTCACGATATATACACTTCAAACTACATCAGTACCCGATATTACAGACCATTTTAATATTCTGATCGATTATGCTATTACCGGTTTCGATAATGATTCCGTCATACGCTTTAGAATGGAATCCAACTACAGTGAAAATAAGATATATTATCCGCATCCTGTTAGTTCAATAAGGATAGATCCTGATTACTGGCTGCTTGCTGAGGTTGAATCCATAAAGAATATCAATGACACAACATTACCCGATAAATTATTCACCGTATTTCCCAATCCGGCTAAAAACAATATCAATATTAGTTTTAAGGAAGTACGGCAAACATATAATATTGTTTTAACTGATATCAGCGGTAAAATATTCAGAATTATTGAACACAGCGGAGAATTGCTTACAGTTGATATTTCGCCGTATCCCCAGGGTATATATATTATATTGATTAACAATGATCATTCGATGCATCCGGCAAAGTTTATTAAGATATAGATTTTAATGCCGATTACTATCTTACTTCTTAATTAGTGTCTGTCCATAAAGTCCCATTTGCTGCGTTACGCTTGTCCGAAAATTGCTCATTTACGACTAGTAAACTCCGCATTTTCGGACTGCGCGAGTCTTGCAAATGGAACCTTCTGAACAGACACATGTCCGGTAAACATTTTGACTACTTTACAGATGGACTCTAATTAAAATTTAACAACAAACTTATAGTGTTTGTTAAGAATATTCGGGATCAGGGCGCGTGAACCAAACGAAGTGAGCAGCAACGCAGATATCGGACATTATGGACGAACTCTAATTTTTTTCCGGTCAGTGATGGCATCATAAATGACCTGTTGAATCTCAGTCCTGGTATTTAATCGTACCAGCATATTATCAGCAGCATCGGGAAATACCCTGTTTGAAAGAAATATATAGGTGATCTTCTCATCGGGATCTGACCAGACTAAAATACCTGTAAAACCTGAATGTCCAAAACTTTCAGGTGAAATATCCCGTATCACGGGACCCGGTTTGGTTGTATCTGTCTGCGGTTTGTCAAATCCAAGCCCTCTTCTGTTCCCGTTATTGCATTCAGGGCATGAAGTGAATTTATCAATCGTTTTTTGTTTAAAAAACCTGTCACCGGCGTATTCACCTCCATTAAGGTATACCTGCATTAATTTGGCAAGGTCATTTGCATTTGAGAAAAGTCCTGCATGACCGGCAACCCCGCCTAACATTGCAGCTCCCGGATCATGCACATACCCGTGAATAATTTGCTTCCTGAACACCAGGTCATTCTCAGTTGGTGCAATCCTGTCTTTATTAAATCTTTTCAAAGGCAGATATCCCATAGTGCCTGCTCCGATCTTCCCGTACAGGAAATCTTCTGTATAATGGTCAAGCGTCGAACCGGTAAGCGAGTCAAGTGCCAGTTGCAACATATAATAGCCCAGATCGCTGTAACAATAATCATCTGACCCGTTAGGCTCAGAAACAGCTATTTTTGCATATATAGTATCGATCAGGCACCGGTTCATAAATAAATTTTCGGCAACCTGTACCGGAAATTCATCAGATTGTAATGAAGAATAGTACCCGTCTTTATATTTAAGATGCTTATTGGCATAATAATACTTCCCTAAACGAATAGGATATGCATAGGAATAACGGTTACTGGAAATGTTCTGGCCCGGGTAGAGCGGTTCTATGGTTGACTTGTAAAACGGGATCCATGACTTTAAACCTGCCTGATGCAACAAGATGTCCCTGATAATAATATCTCTTTTATTTGTAGTGTCCAGAAAAGGTACATATTGAGCAATCCTGTAACTAATATCAATTTTGCCCTGTTCATACAAATGCATTAAAACAGGCAGGGTAGCAGAAATTTTTGTCACTGATGCCAGATCGTACAGATCTGTCAGTTTAACCCGGTGTCTTTTCCTGTATGTGAAATGCCCGTATGCCTTATGAAAAACTACCGTCCCGTCGCGGGCCACAAGTACCTGGCACCCCGGCATGGCTTTTTGGTATATGGCAGACCATACAAGCGAATCAATTTTTTGAAGAGAATTCTCATCCATATTGGCCTCTGCCGGAATTGAATATTTCAGTCTTAAATTACCCCTTGTATTAATACCGTCTCCTGATTTAAAACTATTGCTTACCGTCACGGGCAATCTTCCCTGTGCTCCGATTCCACCAAAAAGCAATTGTGCAGAAAGGCTTTGTGTAATATCATTATCCTCATATGAAACAATAAGGGATTTTAATGATCTGAGATTTGAAAAAGAAGACAGGGCATAAGGATTTGCAAAAACATCCACTACAAGAGGTGTAAGATCTGCAAGGCTGTCAAGAAAAGTAATGGTCTGACTTGTTATTCCGAAATTTCTGTGTGCACGCATATCAGTATTATGTATACCGGCAATCACAAGATTGTAGTGTTTTAATGTATCAAAAAGGCTATAAAACCTTTCTATGGGTTCATTCTTAGCAATAGTGAAATGATCGGAACCAAGGTAAAGATCGATGGTTTTCTGGAATTCATTGATATTCCTTTCCCCTATTGCAAGTGTCGCAATACGCAACGTATCAAGGCGTTCAAATGGTATTAGCTCTTGTTCATTCCTGAGAATTGTCAGCGAGCTTTCTGTCAGCTTACGATTTAATAACTGATACCTCGGATTATTTAGCTTAAAAGTAAGACTGTCGGTTTTTACTTCAGCAATTGAATCCAGCCCCATCCAATACTTTGCTTTTAGAATCTTTTTACATCTTTTTTCAATTTCCTGCTCACTGATCCTTCCCCTTTTCATTTCCTGCCTGATAAGATGAATAGTGCGGTTAACATCATCAGGCATCAAAATAATATCATTACCTGCCATAAAGGCCATTACACTTGCTACCCCTTTATGGAAATGCCTGGTTACCCCCCCCATATTCATTGCATCGGTAAACACAAGTCCCCTGAAATTAAAGTCTGATCTAAGTAAAGAATCCACGATAAGCGGAGTTAATGATGAAGGTATGTTGGAAGTTGAATCAAGGGCGGGTACATGTAAATGCGCACTCATAATGCCTCCTATACCTCCATTTATCAATTCTTTAAAAGGAAATAGTTCAATACTGTCAAGCCGGCTACGCTCATGTGGAATTACCGGAAGATCCAGGTGTGAATCCGTATCAGTATCTCCATGGCCGGGAAAATGTTTAGCCACAGCCAATACATGATTATCCTGCATGCCCTGCATATACAATAAGCCTTTTGTTGCCACGTTTACACGGTCCTCACCAAATGAGCGGCTGTTAATTACAGGATTATCAGGATTATTATTAACATCCACAACAGGGGCAAAATTGATATGCATTCCCATCAGGGCGAACTGTTCGGCTATATGTTGCCCCATTTCATAGATCAGCCTTTCATCACGGATAGCACCCAGCATCATTTGCCTGGGATAGCATAAGGTACTGTCGAGCCGCATAGCCAGTCCCCATTCTGCATCCATGGCGATCATCAGCGGGGTCTTTGCCTGCTGTTGCAGACGGTTGGTTATTTGAGCCTGTTTAAAAGGATTACCCTGAAAAAAGATTATTCCACCTATATTGAATTTCCTGACATTTTCAAGCACATCTGCTGTATTTTCCCTGCCATTTTGAGAGTAAGCGGCAACCATTATGAACTGGGCAATCCTTTCGGACATGCTCAGACTTTCGTATACCGAATCTGCCCAGCTTGCCCCGCTGTCCAGAAATGGCGGGTCAGCTATGCGCCTGTGTAACGTAGATTCACTTTTCAGAAAATTTCCTTCTGTAGAAAACTGGAAAAAAGTGCTGACAACAAGTAACCCTCCTGCAAATGCAAAAAACCGATAAAGTAACCTTTTCATACAAACAAACCTCTTCTTCATGCAAACTCACTACTCACTTTATACTAAGTTTATATAAAATTGTTATGCTTTCTGTCAAAAATTATCACCACCACGCGCCCCGATTCTGATATAAGGTAATAAAACCCTCAATACTCCTGTCATATGTACCTTCATAATCATCAGGAAAATAACAGGCGGGGAGTTCCCCCATCTTCCTGTGGTAATGAAGGCAATCGCAACAAGTTCCTTTCCTGCTGCAGGGATAAGAACAGTTGCAGTAATTCATATTGCTTTCTTTCTTACATTCCATAATAAACCTTTACTTTATTCACTCTTCAGGTTTGCGGAAGATGCAGGGTACCTATAGCTGAGCCTTCAGCCAGGTGAAGCCAATAATGTATGTTATAATTAAGAAATATATTATTAGAATTTAAAAATTGCACCAACCGTGATTGCACCAGTTGTGAAAATATTATTTGTATTCACACCAAAACCAATATTTGTTGTCTTATCTATAACTTCAGTACCTGCGAATTCATCTTTTTCCCTTTCATGACTGATCCCGATATTGAATCCATTGATCCGTGCTTCAAGTGAAACAAGGTCGCTGATGTTATATGCTACCCCCGGAAAAACGGAAAAACTAATATTTGTTGTTTTTGGTCCGTCAACACTCGTACCGTTACTTTCGGTTTTTGAAGATCCGAAAAGCACCCCAAGCTGACCTTGTCCGTATATGGCAAAATCACCAAACTCAACAGCATAATACCTTGCAAAAGGAGTAATACCAAAACCGGAGTTTTTCTGAACCATATCGCCTTCACCCGTGAATTTCTGACTGGATGTGCTTAATCTCAGTCCTGCCCCGGCCATAAAATTATCTGAAAAAAAATAACCTGCCTTTGGCTGGAAACTGACAGATGTGCTTGTTTGTTTGTCAGTTTCTACGTTACCTGTTTTCGTTGAGCCGCCTTCTGTACTAAAACTAAAACTTCCGCCAATAAATGATTGTGCATCGAGAGAACCAGCTGACAATAGAATAATTACAAAAAAATACAGGATTCTTTTCATGATAATAAAATTTGATTATGCTTACTCTTAGGTTTTTCAGCATCCACCCCCTGGTTTATTTTCAGGGTGATCATACTATATGATTATTAATGTAGGTTATGAAACATAGCTTAATCAAACTATCATTCCGGCACAGATCGTAACATTTGTCGCCTCATCGATCAGGATAACACTCCCCGTTATACGATTTCTCTGATAGGAATCATAGAATAAAGGTTGTGTTGTTTTAATAGTGATCCGTGCTATCTCATTCAAATTAATACTACAGTCGTCTGATATTTTTTCAAGTGTATTGATATTCATCTTATAATCAACAGACTTGATCACGCATTTTACATCCTTTGTAGTATGCTTAAGCAAATATTTGCCATCAAGTGACATGGGTTTTTCGTTCAACCAGCAGATCATCATGGTAATATCCTGTCCGATATTTGGAGGGTTATTATCACCTACCAGCATATCTCCACGACTGATATCGATATCATCCTTCAGTGTTATTGTAACTGACTGGGGAGCAAATGCCCGGTCAATTTCCTTATCCATAAGATGTACCTTATCTATTTCAGTATTAATACCAGAAGGTAAAACGGTAACCTTATCCCCGGGTGAAAAAACACCTCCTGCAATACGTCCTGCATATCCCCTGAAATCATGATATTCATCAAGTTGCGGCCGTACAACATACTGAACCGGGAACCTCTTATCTGTTTTATTACGGTCGCTGGTAATTTCAATATTCTCAAGCACATACATTAAAGTCGGACCCTTATACCAATCCATCATTTTCGATTCATCAACAACATTATCTCCTTTTAATGCACTAATAGGTATAAACCGTATATCCTTAATATTCAGTTTATCTATAATGAAATCGAAATCCTCTAAAATCTTATCGTACACTACCTGACTATAACCTACAAGATCCATTTTATTAATACACACGAGTATATGTGGGATATTTAAGAGGCTTGCAATATATGCATGCCGTATGGTTTGTTCAAGGACCCCGTTTCGGGCATCAACCAGAATAATCGCGGCATTGGCCGTTGATGCACCGGTTACCATGTTACGGGTATATTGAACATGTCCGGGTGTATCGGCAATTATGAATTTCCTTTTGGGTGTGGCAAAATACCGGTAAGCCACATCAATAGTGATACCCTGTTCCCTTTCAGCACGCAACCCGTCTGTCAGTAGTGCAAGATTGATCTTTTCCTCACCCTTATGAATACTTGCCCGTTCAATGGCTTCAAGCTGATCTTCAAAAATAGCCTTACTGTCATACAGCAACCTTCCGATCAGCGTACTCTTTCCATCATCCACACTACCCGCGGTGGTAAACCGGAGTAACTGCATATCCAGGTATCCTGATTGTTTTATGTCAATATCGGGCATTAAATTATTTGTCATCTTTTTATTAATTAATAATCATTTATTTAGTTTTCTGTTCATAATGGACAGACATTTTAAAAATAACCTTCTTTCTTTCTGTCTTCCATAGCAGCATCGCTGCGCTTATCGTCAAAACGGCCACCCCGTTCAGTTACCCGTGTAATAGCCACCTCGGTAATAATGTCTTCCAGGCTGTCGGCCTTGGACAAAGTCAGGCCGGTACATGTAATATCACCTATAGTACGGCAACGTACATCTGTTACCACGGGTTTCTCATCTTCACGGCGTTGCATAAAGGGAGCGGTTGCAAGCCATACGCCATCCCTGTTAAACACTTCACGCTTGTGTGTAAAGTACAGATCCGGTATCTCAATATCTTCCATATAAATGTACTGCCATACATCCATTTCAGTCCAGTTACTTAGCGGGAATACCCTGAAATGCTCACCCATACGTTTTTTCCCATTAAATATATTCCATAATTCCGGACGCTGGTTTTTCGGGTCCCACTGTCCGAATTCATCCCTGTGAGAAAAAAAACGTTCCTTTGCACGTGCTTTCTCTTCATCTCTCCGACCTCCTCCAAGTGCAGCATCAAATTTATGCTCTTCAATTGCATCGAGCAGTGTCACCGTTTGTAATATATTGCGGCTGGCATTATATCCTGTTTCTTCCGTTACCTTCCCCTGATCGATGCTATCCTGCACAAAACGAACAATACAATTCCCGCCTGTTTTTTCCATCAACGTATCACGAAATTCCAGTGTTTCGGGAAAATTATGACCCGTATCTATATGAAGCAGGGGGAAAGGCACTCGTGCAGGCCAAAAAGCTTTACGTGCAAGATGATACATGACAATTGAATCTTTTCCGCCTGAAAAAAGCATAGTTGGATGCTCGAACTGGGCTGCTACTTCACGAATGACATATATCGACTCTGCTTCCAGTTCTTTTAAATGATTGATATAAAAATTATCCATTATATAATATTTGAATTCATTGGGGGTCAGATAAACTATTCCCCTGTTTTTGAAAAACTATAGAAAGTGCAAATATAAAAAATTACTGTAAATTGACTTGATTATATTTGCCAATTGGTGAATAACTATTTCCAACTGATCAATGCAATTGGTTTAAGGTGTGCTTTAAAATGATACCCGAAGTGTTTATTCATAATGTTCGGGATCAAGGCGCGCGAACCGAACGAAGTGAGATCTTGAACTCATTTAAAAGTGAGTTCAAGAACACTTTTAAATGTGTTCAAGAACTCATTTAAAAGTGAGTTCAAGAACACTTTTAAATGTGTTCAAGAACTCATTTTAAAAGTGAACTCTTGAACATCTTTAAAAATAATTAACGTTGTGAAAAAAATTTTAAACCGCAATATACTAAAGTATTCGAGGATTTAAAATTTTGACAGCAACGCGGATATCGGACATTATGGACAAACACAAATTAACTTTTCAATAATAGATCACGGGTTATCATTCAGTCTCTATGTCTTACTGCAGGATTAATTTCTCCGAATATAATTCTTCTCCTGACTTCACCTGCAGCACATAATTTCCAGGCTTAATGCCGGATATATTTACCCGGTGCTCAAATTGCCTGTTATTTTTCATTATGTTTTCCCGGTGAATAATACTTCCATCAATACTGATCAACTGTATATTCAGCTTACCGTAATTATCATCGGTGAATTCTATTCTGAAGTATTCACTGGCCGGATTCGGGAATATGTTCATGCTTTTATTATCCGAACTTTTCTCCCGGGTGCTTACCAAATTCAGGTCAGCAGTCCATATCCCCCTGCCATGGGTTGCAACAATCAGTTGATTATCCATCACTGCCAGTTGCCATACCGATACTGCCGGTAAGCCGTTATTGGCAAAATGCCAGGTCTCCCCGTTATCAGTCGATTCAAAAATACCTATCTCCGTACCGGCCCAGATAGTATTTGTATCATACGGCATTACCAGTAAAGAAAAAACCATTACATCAGGAAACCCGTTTACAGAAGAATCACTGTCAGTGAAACCGGTAATATCTTCCCATGAATTTCCCATGTCGGTCGTTCGTAAAATCTTCGGCCGCTCTTTTAATGAAAACAATAAATATGCTGTATTTCGATTGAAAGGATGGGTGGCTATACCTGTAATGTAACCTACCTCCTCCCCTGAATAGTTTAGAGTCGGGTTAAAACTTTCCCCGGCATCTTCAGACACGAAAATATTAAGTTCCGGATCATCATGCATTCCCGCACCGGCCCATACAACCGAAGAATCGGCCAGTGATACCCTTACATTAAAAAAATCATTCATCCTCAGCCGGTTGGAATACCAACCTTCATCAAGCTCAACCAGTTCCCATTCGTAACGGCCAAAACCAAAATTACTGTGTTTATATACACCACGACTGCCTACAGCAAAAATCAAATTTGGATTTTTGACATGATGTGACAGGCGTGAAAAGAATGGTCCGTCTTCATTTATACCCCTGTCGGCCTGTAACCATGTTTCTCCTCCATCATTGGAAAGACGAAAGCGGTTATTATATATGCTGGCAATGATACGATGAGGGTACCAGGGGTGCCAGAGAGTTTCAAACCCGTCACCTCCAAGCCGGTCAAGATAAGAAGAAGTAACACTTGCAGTTTCCCCGGAAGGCGACTGCCATGTGCCATTATCCTGCATTCCGCCTATGTATTCGTGTGCACCGGGTTTCTTTGCAATACCGTAAAACTGGGTTGTAATGTAACCATTCCTTATTTGTTTCCAGGTATCACCACCATTGTACGATATCGCCAGTCCGCCGTCATTCCCGTTTAGAATTGTAAATTCCTCCTTTGCAATATCGGTTGGTATCATAATGATTTCATGATGGTCAACATGCAACTCGGTATTCTTTTTATCATCTGAAAGCACCGTTGTTGTTGCTTCCTGAAAAGTAAAATTACCATATGTTACATGAATATCCGATTCAGGTAATGAATCTGCATTCCATTCCTTATCCTGCATCAGTGTGGGCCAGAAAAAATATAACAATTTATTTACATACCCCCCGTCTTTTGCCATATTGGTATCGGGTTGCAATGAATCATACCCGTGAGCACTGACAAAAATATATTCCCTGCCGGAGATCTCATCATCATAATCACGCTCAAACAAATTGAATTCCCCGTCACGTTCCTGATCCCTGAAAGAAACCATCAGTTGCCTGTTATTGTCAATGTCCCACACTTCAAAAGGAACATCAATATAATCCATATAAGTATAATCTTCAGGTGGCACACCGGCACCTTCCCCTTCGGGAACAATGAAACGGTGAGCTTTTTGAGTTTTCCCCTCACCAAAACGGATCTCCACCGATACCCAGTCGGATAAGATAAGATCTTCGGCATCCTCAACATCACCTGTAGACATTCCTCCACCAAGGTAACTACCGCCGAAATTCACAAAAGACAAAAACTCACCTGTTCCTGAAGTGTCTACACGAAGAACCTGGGGTTCACTTTTATAAATATTAATGCCTTTGGTAAGGAATTCCACTTTACCAAAATATACCCCCCCGAGAAATGCAACATTTTCATTAAATGGATGTGCCCTTACAACATTGTCATAACCGCCCTGTGTTTGAAGAAAGTGCATAAAACTCCCGTCAGGATCTTTCAGCTTGTTCCATGTTTCCGCCCCATCTGATGATATATACACATCGGTTACATAATTGGGAGCCTCCACCTGGCTGAACAACCTGTCAGGATTTACCGGGGATACTGCCACTGTATAACGGTACCCGGTACCCATTCCTTCATAAGCATTATCCCATGTATCTCCTGCATCAGTGGATTTAATTATCCCGAGGGAATTCACAGCGGCATAAAGAACAGAAAAATCATAGGGATCACTGTCAATATCCTGAACCTGGTAGCCGGTGGAATATGTCGTATCCCATGTTGATCCGCCATCGATCGATTTAAATATACCTTTATTCGTGCAGGCAATAACTATATCTTCATCCTGCGGATCAACGATCATCATATTCACATACCTGAAGTTTTCATTACCGGTTGTTGACGACAACTGTTCCCATGACATTCCACGGTCAACACTCTTGAAAATACCATTACCAACAACCGCGGGATATCCGGTAAAACCTTCACCCGATCCCGCATATATGATATTATGATCAGAAGGAGCCATAACGAGAGCCGAGATAGCAAGGGTTGGAAAATCCTCCGTGAGCACTTCCCATGACCGGCCCCCGTCATCAGTCTTCCATATCCCGCCGCTGGCTGAACCTGCATACCAGGTTTGATAATCCGGATCGTCCGGGTCAACGATCAGGGCCCGTGTACGTCCGCTTACATTTCCCGGTCCACGCTCTACCCAGGGGAACTGTTGAGTTGATTTCAATTGTCTGGCACCCTCCCGGGCTTTTCTTAATTCACGGGAATTATAGCCAACAGAATAGCCGGATACATTACTGCCAACAGGTGTCGATATCCCATGAAAATACTGTGCATATTTTTCAGGGTATCCCTTTTTCTCTTTTTTGTGTTTAACATGCGGGATATGATCCCTGCGAAAATTATAATAAAATGTATTGTTTATTACAGCATATAATGCCGCGAAAACAGTCATTGCAATTATGATATGTCGTATTGATCTCATTTCAGTATACTGACGCGTTAATAATTAACATCTTCAAAACCGGTTTTTCTGTAAGCAACCAGGAAAACCGTATCCACAAGGGCATCATACTTATCGTATAATCCTGCATTGATCAGCATATAATCGCCCTCATCATCATCTTCGATCAACTCTCCTTCCAGCGATACACTATGGACTCCGTAACGGCCCATATTGATAACTTCGAGTTGCTTTCCTTTAGTCACTGAAAATATACTTCCGGAATACCAGGTCTTCACACGTATTCCCGAATTATATATGTTATCTATCACCAGACTGTCATCACTGCCGGGATCAAGCGCCGTGACCAGATCATAAGGCTCGGCAACATTATCAGGGTCAAATGTCCCCCCCTGAAACTCATATGCCTCCCAATTCCCTGCCAGGCGGTTTGGATAGCCGTCCTGATATTCAATATCGTAATCGTTTTCTTCACAACCCGCTAATAAAAGAAAAAAACAAAGGATCAGGTTCAATTTGTTATATGGAAAAAACCGTAATATCATATCAGTCAATTTTACTCCAGGTCACAGGTATTTCAATGCCCTCATTGGGCTCATCAAGCAAAAATATAGTCCATGAAAGGGTGCTTGATGTGTAACTTCCTTCGGAAGCAGCATAAGATCCGAAATATCCCTCACCTGGCAATAATACCAGTTCATTCCCGCCAATATCAACAAAACGCCCTGGCATGGAAGCACCCGGAAATCCGAATACTTCTTCACATTCATATAATCCCCTTGTATCTGTTTTGGTGACTTTGGATTGTACCAAAGGTTCCCACAATGTTCCTGCATATGTTCCCGAAAGGTCATTCTCAGATACATCCTCATATGTTACAGCTACCACCCGTTCAGCCGTGTTTGAAATACCATCGGAATTTTCAGCATAATATATCAACAGGTAGGCCCCGGGTTTTGTAACATCAACATTTCCAAAACGGCGGATATTTACCTGTTCTCCTTCAACTGTAGCAGTAACACCGGGCTCAGTGTAAGATCCGCTGTCAGATCGGATCACAGAGATAAATTCACCTCCTTTAAGTTCAAATTCAGGCAGGTAGGATATTTTGGATACATCATCGGTCTCATACCATTTCTCACACGAAACAAGCAATAATATTAATAATATGAAAGCAATATGACGTATGCTGATTGTCATTTACTGTTCCTCCTCTTTAACATCCCACCAGATTTTCTCCCACACTTCCTTCCTGGGAGGTGTGTTAGGATTCCTGGCATATTCCGACTCGGGGAATAGCAGACGCCTGGGAAACCTCCCGCTGGTAACATTATTTACAGATACAGTGAATTCACCGGCTTCGTAATCCTGATCATCTCCCGGTACCGGACTTTCTTTGGGATAATGTGTTCGGTTATGCTCGAAAAATGTTTCCAGGCTCTGAAAATTGGCCAGACATATCCACTTTTGTACAATTATAGCTTCAATAAATCGTTCAGGCGGACTACCCTCTGCAGGAAAAGCATAGATTTGCCCCGGCCCGTAAAAATTTTCGGCATTTGAAAACCCATATAAATAAAAGGAAGCTTCTATGGCATCATTATATTTCTTCTTTGCCTCTGAATATGAATCAACATCATACCTGATAATGGCTTCAGCCTGCAAAAGCAAAGATTCGGAAAGCATCATAAGAAATACAGGATAATTGGGGTCAAATACCGGTTTGGAATAGCTGTTACTGTTTGTTCCTGCAGGTTCATCCGGATCATTATAGTTACCCTGAACAAGCCCTTTATGCCCACCACCCGCGTCAGGAAAATTAAACATCGCATCAAGCCTGTCAAGATCGCCGTTCTCTGTCATAAAACTAAGCAGTGTATTACTTATTACAAGATTTGGATTATCACCCAAAAAAATGATCTCCGTTGCATATAAAGGATTTCTTTTGCCTGCTTCATCAATAAAATTTGTCATAACCGCGTAGGTTTCCAGAAACTCAATATCCTCATCAGCATAAAGCATCTCCACTCCTTTCCTTGCTACCTCAGGCCTGGCTTCACTCTGTCGTATAAATATCTTAAGCTTCAGGGTATTTGCAAACGCTATCCATTGATCCATGTCCCCGTCAAAAATAATATCCTCTTTTCCCGGTTCCGGCAGATCTTCCTTCTCAAAATCCCTGGTAAGTGCATAGTCAAGCCGGGAAATCAGGCTGTCGTATACAGCCTGGCCGTCTTCATATACAGGTGTGATATTATCATCCTGGCCCTTAAGTGCCTCTGAAAAAGGGATTTCCCCATACAGATCGGCCAGTATCTGAAAAGTATATGCCTGCATTACAGTCGCAATTAAAAAATAATTCCAGCTTTCCTGTTTCAAAGCCTCTTTTCGTACAAATTCGAGGTCATTCAGTGCACCGGAATAAAGCTCTCCAAATTCACGGTCATCAAAATCGGAACTGATAATGTCGTATGAATCAATGGATGAATACTGGCTTGCCCCCAGCGACTGGGTCCAATGCTGCGACCATAATGCACCCAGTACCTGGTAACGCCCGCCAACAACCCAGGCAACAGATGAAATACCTGTTGGCAATACCAGCTCGATACTGACTTCAGACGGGGAATTAGGATCATCATTCACATCAAGCCACGATTCACATGAGATCATCATGATCATCATAATACCAAAGAAAACAGCTGAATATTTTTTGCTTATCATATTTAAAAATTCATCCTCAGATTAAATGTTATACTTCGTACAGCCGGGGTTGCACTAAACTCTCCAAAGTCAGCAGCAAGATCATTCCCAAAGGTGGTCATCTCGGGATCAATATAATACTGGCCTGCAGGTGTCCATAAAAGCAGATTTTTCCCCACGGCACTCAGCTGAATACTCTCTATCGGCATTTTTTTAAGCCATGATACCGGAAGGCGATACATAGCCACAACCTCCCTGAGCTTGATGAACGATTTATCAATAAACGAAATACCGTCTATTTCAGTACCCCCGTTTGCCCAATAATCCAATATATGAGCACGGTCAACCGGGATCGTGTTTTCCGTGTACACAGGATCGCCATTATCATCCTGATCAATCTCATACACCGAATTGGGAACAATAAAAGGTTCACGCATGTTATAGGTTGTCCGGGGCACAGTACCTGACCAGTGTGAAATTTCTTTTGTCCTTGAATACATAATGCCACCCTGCCGCACGTCAACCGTAGCACTCACGGAAAAATTTCCCAACCGGAGACGGGTGCTTCCCCCTGTCATATAATCATACTCAGAAGTACCGTACTCAACAAGATCCTCCGAAGGCTTTGGTATGCCGGTATTATCAACAATTATCCTGCCCTGGTCATCACGCGTAACTGTGCGGCCTTCAAAAATACCAACAGGCCTTCCGGCTTTACCAACAAACTGGATCTGACCTATGCCTGTAATGACGACCTTATCCAGTTCATCATTCAGCCGAACCAGCTTATTATTATTTTTAGTAAAATTCAGTGAAAATTCCCATTCCACATTCTTTGTCCTTAAAGCTACAATGTTCAACAATGCTTCAACTCCCCGGTTGGTGATCTCCCCCAGGTTAATGAGTTGTGAACCATAACCGGAGGTGTAAGCAATAGGCGCTGCCCAGATCAGATCCGTAATTGTCCTGTCATACCATGTAAAATCAATACCCAAACGGTTCGCGAAGAACCGAAGGTCTGTACCCAGTTCAAATTCAGTAGACAATTCCGGCTGAAGGTTTTCATTGCCGATCTGATTTCCCAACTCGTAGGCATTTATCCCCCCGGTAAGCGGATAGCTAAGGTAGCCAAACCCGTCTGAATGATAACCTGTAGTAAATGTCGAATAAATACTATATGGCGGAGCATCATTCCCGACCCGGGCCCATCCTGCCCTTATCTTACCGTAAGGCATGAAGGATTTTAATCCGGGGAACAGGTCAGTAAACACGAAGCCGGCATTCACTCCAGGGTAAAAAAATGAATTATTTTGTTCGGGTAATGTAGAACTCCAGTCATTCCTGGCTGTTGCCGTTAAAAAAAGATAGTTCTTAAACGACATGTTCACACTTGTATAAATTCCTGTAAGTCTTCGGATCTGCGAATATTCTGAACCGGTTTGTGACTGTGTTGTATTGGAAAGGTGCGGGAAATCCTCGATAAGCTGGTCGTTCGATGCCACAGATATGCCCTTATAGCTTCTCTGATTGATATTATGCCCGACAAGTGCATCAACAGAAATATCACCAAAAGATTTAGTATAGTTAAGTATAAAATCACTGTTGATCTCCATCCGGTAACGGGAGGATTCTACATTATTGCCCGGATCGCGAAGGGCTGAAAACTCGTTATTTCCATGCGGATCTATTTTAGCACTCCATTGCTTGGTCTGTTCATTGGAAACATCCGCCCCTACCCTTAATTTCGCGGAAAAAGGTTCTGCTATTGCATAGTCCAGTTCCAGGTTGCCGTACACACGGTCTTCATTGTTCTCATTACCGTTTTTATGTAGAATAAAATAAGGATTGATAGTGTATAAAGAATAATAATTGTCAATTGTATTCCATTTACTGTTAATATTGCTTATTTCACGCAGACTGATATCGCGCGGCGTCTGCATGATCTGGTTATATACTGATTGTTCACCCTGTCCGGTGGGCACATAACTGTTTTGTTTTTTCACGTAATTAATACTGGTGGAACTGTTCAGTCTTTCCGAAAACCTGGTGGAACTGCGCAGGGCAACCGTATGGCGATTGTATTTATCGGCATCGGTAGGAAAGATCCCGTCAGCAAGAACATTTGAATAGGAAAGATAATAAGTAGTTCCGGAATTTCCTCCTGAAATGGAAAGTGCATTATTAAATGATCTGCCGGTATCAAAGAATTCCTCCACATTAGAAGGCAGGGCCCTGTATGGTTTCACTCGCACGGCATTATCCACTATATTTCCCCATGGCCTCATTTTACTGTCAAAACGCGGCCCCCAGCTCATATTCTCATAAGCAACCGCGTTCCCGTTGATTCCCTGTCCGAAATCATTCTGATATTTTACCAGCCGCAGGGGTCTCTCCATGGTATAACCTGATGAAAATGTAATTTGTGAACGTCCTTCTTCCGTACTTTCACCTTTTCTAGTGGTAATAACAATCACTCCGTTTGCAGCACGTGAACCGTAAAGCGCGGTACCGGCAGCACCCTTCAGCACGGTGACCGATTCAATATCATCAGGATTCAGGTCATTTACCTTATTTCCGAAATCCGTTCCGCCATTGATCGACGTACTTCCTGTCTGGCTGTTATTAACAGGCATGCCATCAACAATAAACAATGGCTGGTTACTGCCGCCCAGGGATGAAAAACCACGCATGATTATCCGTGTGGAAGATCCGGGGGCACCTGAGGCACTCGTGATATTCACACCCGCGACCTTACCCTGCAAGGAATTCAACATACTGCGGTCCTCTCCTTTCATCAGGTCATCACCTTCAACACTTGTTGCAGAATAACCCAAGGCTTTGCTTTCACGTTTTATGCCAAGCGCGGTAACTACAACTTCCTGCATTTCATACAATTCCTGTTCCATTACAACATCAATCTCCTGTCTGCCGTCAACAGCAATTTCCACTGGCTCCATACCCACGAAACTAAAGAGCAATGTATCAGAGAATGATGGCACATTAATGGTATATATCCCTTCAAGGTTGGTAATAGTACCTATATCGGTATTTTTAACCAAAACCGTCACGCCGGGAACCGGCTGATCATCATCCGCCGCGATCACTTTACCCTGCACTGTCAGTTCCTGTGCATGCGATATATCAAATGATAAAAAACAAACCAGCAACGAAAGAGAAAAAAACCATAATTTGAGTATTCTATGCGATATCATATGGCTCACCTATAATGTCCAAAACTATGAAAAAACATTATAAAAATAAACAGCGGGCGATAATATTACCTGCATTATTAAAAAAAATAAATTTAAATTCTGTAATATCCCCAAAAACCTGATACATGAATAATACAGGTAAAGACATAATATTATCAAAACTAATTCTGTTATTTTAGAGTTATTATATAGAGATAAAATTCATAAATGATCATGATAAAATCCGGAACTTTTATATTTGTTTTTCTTTTGTCAGTTTTTTCAGCCTATAGCCAGCTTAGCAGGGAAAGTATTCCCCCGGGTTTTTCCAATTCAAAATTAAAAAGCACGCGAAACGATATTCCGTCAAAGGAATTACCTCCGCTCAATATTCACAAGTTACTGAAAGAGGATCAGGAATCCACCGCACCAACAGGGTATGCCATACACAATTATGTTGACATACGCCTTAAGGAAGAGGGTATAGCGGACACATTGCCTGGCGGAGGCATAATATGGAGATACAGGATCAGTTCACCGAACGCCTTTTCACTGAATGTTGTTTTTTCGAATTATCACCTGCCTCCGGAAGCAGAACTATTCTTATATAATGAAGACCATTCCGTTCTTTATGGTGCATTCACTGATATTAATAACAATAAAGCTCAACTGCTTGCCACAGCCGATATGCCGGGAAATGTTCTGATCATTGAATACTATGAACCGGCAAATGCCATATTCTCATGTGACCTGGTTATTGAAAGCATCGGACAGGGATACAGGGACATATTTTCACTGAAAAGCACACAGCAAAACGAATTGATCGATATAAACTGTGTTACAGGAGATACTTATCAGCTTGAAAAATATGCGGTGGCAAAAATGTCATTTCGTATAGATGACAAGGGATACAACTGCACCGGCACGCTGATCAATAATGTTGCAAATCCCGGAGAGGCTTTTTTTTTAACTGCAAACCATTGTATCAGCACACCGGAAAGTGCAAATACCCTGGTCACGTATTTCAACTATGAACGGGAAACATGTAACGGCAGAATTTCCCCGGGCAACAGCCTTTCAGGCTCCACGCTGCTTGCTACTGAATGGCCTTCTGATTTTACCCTGCTTCGTTTAAATAACAATCCTCCTTCAGGATACAGGCCTTATTTTGCAGGATGGTCACTTGAGGATTCGGTCATCCGGAACGGATTTGGGATCCACCACCCGGGAGGCAGCGAAAAAAAAATATCGGTTGATCATGATACGATCCTGTCCTATCCTGACATTTTACTTTGGGAGGATGACAAACAAAGTACGGAAAATACACACTGGATGGCAGCATTTGATGAGGGCTCCACAAGCCAGGGCTCATCCGGCTCACCGTTATTTGACCAGGATCACCGGTTGACCGGCCAATTACACGGGGGCACAGACAGTATTGATTTTTTTGGAAAATTCAGTTATTCCTATGACCCCGGCAGACGCAGGGTACAAAAACTCAAACCATACTTGAACCCGGACGGGATTAAAATTGAATTTTTAGATGGGTATGCACCGGAAGAAAATCCGCCGGCAGCTCATTTTTATACTGAATTTCAGGATGTATGCACGAAAACACCTGTTCAACTGTTCAATAATTCCGCCTTCGGGCCCGGATTCTTTGAATGGAATTTTGATCCTGTTTCTGTTACTTATATTGAAGGAAATGCAAATTCTGAAAGTCCTGTTGTTCAGTTTGAAGAAAATAAATCCTATACAATATCTCTTACAGTGCAAAAAAATTCTGATATTAATACCCGTGTGCGGCCTGATTATATACGTGCAGGACAGGGATTATCCATATCAGTCCGTTCGTCAAAACACAATAATATTTGTTACAGTGAATTTACTGATAATATCCTGTTTATTGCATCGGGTGCAGAGCGCTTTACCTGGCAACTGGAAAACCATCATGATAAACTGATGATCGATACCACTCTTTACGAAAGCGACACATTAATGGTAACAGGTATTGACACGGCAGATATTGATTCAACCATTACATTTCATATTACGGCAACAGGTTATCATGGCGACTGCATTGACTCGGCCACATTTGCCTTTAAGGTCATTCGTCCAATAAATGATGATATTGAAAATGCCATTCCCCTGTCATTAGGTGAAAACGGCCCTTTCAACAATTTTTGTGCAACGACCCGGGAAAACGAGCCGCATCCTCCGGGAGGAGATTGTAACACCCAGGAAACATGGTGTGACTGCAATATCAGCGAGATCATTCTTGACAACAGTGTGTGGTTCACTTTTACCGGACCGCCTACGGGTATTATCTCCGTTGACGCTCCCGGATTTGATAACCAGATAGCAATATATGAAGCTGATTCACATGCCGGTATAATCAGCGGCGATGAATCAGACTATAAAATTGTTGCTGCGAATGATGATTTTTTCGGAGAAGAAAAAGGCTACTCAGCCCTGATAAAAGGGGCATCAGTAATTCCCGGCAAAACATACTGGTTACAGGTTGATGGCAGTGCTTGCGGCGCATACGGGTATTTCAACCTCATCCTTAGTCCGGAAACCTACAATTCACTCCGGAAACCGGGAAATGAAAATACGGCTTTATATACCTTCCCCAATCCGGCAAAAAATGAATTGAATGTCATGGCGGAAGAAACCCACATAAACACTGTTATTGATATTATCTCAATTGACGGAAGAACGGTAATAAACAAATACCTGCCGGTTTTAAATCAACATGAAAAAATTAGCATTAATGTTTCAGGACTTGAAAACGGTATTTATCTGCTCAGTATCCGGACAGAGGATCGTGTATTTACAAAACGAATAATGATAAAAAGATAACATAATCCCTGTAAATTAAATACCGGTTGGAGTGCCACCTTTAAACAATAATTTTAGTCTGTCAATAAAGTTGATAAAATGTTTAATTGACCATGTGTCTGTTCATAAAGTTTTATTTGCAAGGCATGCGCAATCTGAAAATGCTGAGTTTACTTGTTGTAAATGAGCAATTTTCGGACAAGCGTAACGCGGCAAATGGGACTTTATGGACAGACACTAATTACTACTAACAGGAAAACAATATATTAAAAAACCCCCGGAACTTACGTCCCGGAGGTTTTTGTTAAATACGATTTTACAGTATTATATAATAGATTTAATCTACATCCCACCACAATTTGGAATCAATAGCATCACCATTGGATAGGGTGGAAACGGCAGCAGCCCGATTTTCTTCGTTCAGGGTACGTTCATACTGCGGATACCTCATCCTGCTAGGCAAGTCATCCACCGGGATCAATGGTACAAAGAAAAAATTACGCGTATCACCCGTGCTCTCAACCGTAACGCTAAAATGATCATTCGGCATTACAAGCGTCTGGGGATAACCTGTCCTTCTGTATTCAGCCCAGGCAGTATGAGGATCCATGTATAGAGCAATGAACTTCTGTGTCAGCACGGTCTCCTCGCTTGCAGCAGGAAGAGCGGCAATGTAAGCATCGATGTCAGCTGTTGCAACACCCCATTTTTCCATGGAAGCCCTGACAGCCTGCTCATAAAGAGTCTGATCCCATCCCTCCAGCTCACTCTGAATGAACAGCACTTCTGCATATTCCATCAGTTCCTGACTGTAATTCGGTATATTGATCACGGCATCGCCGGGTAGCGATTCAAACTTGATTGTTGCAGCTTCGGAAGAATTTTCCACCACCGGCATACCCATATAATTACCGCTGTCATTCGGTTGGGCAAATACGGGCAGGCGCGGATCAACGATCCCGTTGAAGGGGTTGGTGGTAATATCATTCCCTAATGTATCCTGAATATTCTCACCCTTCAGCAGTTGGGAAAAGCTGAAACCAAGACCGAAGTCCTTCCGGTTATCCACATTATATGCAACATACATTGGTGCGGCATTGGTGGCATTGTCTTCAAAGCCGAAAGATGCATTATCATCATTGCTTTCAAAAACACCGGATGCCAGGGCAGCATCAATATGTTGCTGTGCCAGTGAGCTGTTCACACCCATTATCTTCAGTGCTACACGCAGCCGTAATGAGTTGGCAAATTTTCTCCATTGTGTCATGTCACCGCTATAAAGGTTATCACCCCGTATGAAACCGTCCTGTGATTCATCCATCTGAGCAACAGCTTCAGACAGTTCATTCAGGATATCGGTATAAATCTTTTCCTGGGATGCATAAACAGGGGTCAGGATCTCCTCATCCACATCGGCAATCTTCAGCGCCTGGAAATCAGGATCATCATTGCCATAGGAATAATACGGGACCGGTCCCCAGGTATCAGCCATAATATTGAAGATCCATGCCATTACAATCCGTGTTGTGGCGATCTGGTTCACGTTCGGACCGCTGGCTGCAGCAGCAGCTTTGGTATCCTCATCAGTATTGAAGTAAAGGACTTTTCGCAGGTTTTCCAGATTTGTATAAAAATCCTGCCATGTCTGCCGTGTGGATTCCCGGAAAACATAACGGTCTTCATCACCGTACTCAGTCTGGGTCCAGTACTGCATGGTCACCTGGGTAAAACGGCCACTGAACCACTCGTCATAGAGATCATCAATCATCTCCTTTAAATTATCGTTCAGGAGAGCAGCTGTCGGCGGTTCCTGCGGTGCATTAGGATTGTCGAAATAGTCAACATCGCAGCCTGTGTAAACAGCCAGCAACATGAAGATTATTAATATTTTAATTGTTTTCATCATAGTTCTTTTTTTTAAAATTACAAATTTAGAATCCCAGCTTCAGGTTCAAACCAAAAGTTCTGCTGGTAGGATATAAACCGCCATCAATCCCCTGTATATTTCCTGAACCGTTCACGGTAATTTCAGGATCGAACCCGGGTTTATCAAGACCCATGGTTAGGAGGTTCCTTCCGTACAGGGAGATTCGCATGTTTTTAATGGGGCCAAGAATACCTGCCGGCAGGGTATATCCTATAGTCAATTCCCTGAGCTTGATGAAATCGGCATCAAACAGGTTCTGAGTAGCAGGCATTCCAAATCCATTGTAATGATATGCAGCATATGCCATACCGGAAATGTAATTTTCATTAGGTGCAGTATTTTCCACAGTATAGGTTCCGTCATCCTCAAAGGTAACGTCACCGGTAACAGCATCATATCTGTAACCGCCACCTTCACTTACGGGGTCACGAATTTCATTACCCTGATCGTTTACACCGGCTGATTCTTTCATCATACCGGAGTACATACCCCACATGTGAGATACAGAGTAGAATTTACCGCCCTGCTGAATGTCGAACAGCACGCTGATATCAA
>Ga0307421_1000323_pt1 | contig 31189 bp, 23 predicted proteins | sample SalMarWE160270MG_FD_202163 | JGI IMG/M metagenome (GOLD analysis project Ga0307421, IMG submission 202163) | Salt marsh sediment microbial communities from the Plum Island Ecosystem LTER, Massachusetts, United States - WE1602-70 | ecosystem: Environmental > Aquatic > Marine > Intertidal zone >... | reverse complement strand
GCGGCAGGAGGACGCGCTTCACCGTACGGGCGTACTTGAGATCGCCGTTGATCGAATCGAAGTAGGCGATGTGCGCGTTGCCTTCGCTGTCGAGCGCCAGCGAGCCGTACGTGCCCACCGAGCCAGTGCTGTCCACGGTCTGGATGGCCCAGCCACCGCCCGTCCAGCGCGCATACTTGAGGTTTTCGCACGAGCTGTCATAGTAGCTGATATGCGGGCAGCCGTTCGCATCCAGCGCCAGGGATGTGTACTGGCCCACGACCCCAGGGCCATCGACGGTCTCGCTCAACCAGGCGCTGCCGTCAAACCGGGCGTACCTCACGTCATAGAGTGGCGCGTAGGCATGGTAGCTCATGTGGGGGGTGTAGGGAGACGTGCGCTCCAACGCCAGCGACACGTTTCCTCCGGCGTAGTCCAGCCCTCCCTCGACGGTCTCGCTCAACCATGCGGTGCCGCTGTACCAGGCGTAGCGGACCTCCTCGCCGGTGTAGTCGAAGTAGCCGACGTGCGGATTGCCGTCCCCATCCACCTCCAGCGACGTCCACGTGCCCACGTCGTCGGTCCCACCGGTATCCACCGTCTCGCTCACCCATCCGCCGGGACCCAGTCGTGCGTACCTGAGGTCGCCGTTTGTGGCATCATAGTAGCTGATGTGCGGATAGCTATCCTGATCCAAAGCGATCGACGTGAACCAGCCCACGGAGGCGGTGCTGTCCACGGTTTCGCTCACCCAGCCAGCGGCGGTCCAGTGGGCGTACTTCAGGCAGTTGGATCCTCGGTAGCTGAGATGTGGGGTGTAGGGAGCGGTGGGCTCCAGCGCGAGCGAGATGAACTGGCCCATCACTCCGGAGCTGTCGACGGTCTCGCTGACCCAGCCGCTGCCGGTCCAGCGGGCGTACTTGACGGCCTGGTTCGTCTCGTCGCGATAGCCGATGCGGGGATTGCCATCCCCGTCCAGCGCCAGCGCCGACTCCGTGCCATACTGGCCCACGATCCCCCCGTCATCCACTGTCTCGGGCTGCCAGGCACTTCCCGACCAGCGGGCGTACTTGAGATCGCCGGTAGTTTCGTCGAAGTAGCTGACGTGAGCCGTGTAGGGAGCGGTCGGTTCCAGCACCAGCGACGTGTGGCCGCCGTAGACGCCCAGGTAGTCATCCACGATGCTGCTCATCCACCCGATGCCGGTCCAGTAGACAGACAGCACCTCGTAGCTGCCACCGTAGTAGGTAATGTGCGGGGTGTAGGCGCCAGTCGGCTCCAGCCGCAGCGAGGTGTGACCGCACACCCACCCGGTATCCACAGTCACGGATACCCACTGGCTGCCCGTCCATCGGGCGTACTTGAGATCGTCGTTGCCGCCATCGTCGAGGTAGCTGATGCGCGGGTAGCCATCCCCATCGAGCGCCAGGGAGGCGTACTTCCCTACATCTCCGCCGGCGTCCACGGTTTCGCTCAACCAGGTGCTGCCGTCAAGCCAGGCGTGCTTGAGATCGTCGCCGACGTCGTCGTAGTAGGCAATGTGCAGGGTGTAGGGGGCCGTCGGCTCCAACGCCAGGGACGAGTATTCACCCACGCCCGGCAGAGTATCCACGGTCTCGCTCAACCAGGTGCTGCCGTTGTACCAGGCGTGCTTGAGCTCGCGGTTAGTCTCGTCATAGTAGCTAATGTGCGGATTGTCTCCGTCGTCCAGCGCCACGGAAGTGTACTGGCCCACGTCGCCGCCGCTATCCACGGTCACAATCGCCCAAGCACTGCCCGTCCAGTGGGCCCACTTGAGATCCCCGCTAGTGGCGTCGTAGTAACTGATGTGCGGGTTGCCGTCCCCATCCAGCTGGATCGAGGCGTGGCCGCCCACCCCCCAGGCCGCATCGACGGTCTGCCGCTGCCAGGCAGAGCCGTCGTACCAGGCATAGTACAGGTGATCCTGCCCGTAGGCAATGTGCGGATGCCCCGCGGAATCCAGCACCAGGCTGCGGTCGGTCATGTTCTTGAAGGTCTTGGGGGCGTCCACGCGCTCGGTACGCCAGGCGGGGGTGACCACCTGCGCCGCTGCGACCGCGCCGGCGCTCGACTCCGCCTCCTGCGCCAGGGTCGGGCCATCCTGGGCACCCAGAAGCGCCACCAAGACGATGGTCAGCCCCGGACCGAACCCGAGAGCCGCCAGCAGCTTCCTGGCTTTCACGGTCCACCTCCTGTTGCCCGCGAGGACTGGGGCCTGCAGGGTCCTGTCGCGAGACATATCCTGGCACAGCCTGACGCCGAGGCCATCTGTGCGGCCCACCGGCCATCTCTCCCGGCTCTCTGGAGACACTGGCCTTGGCGCCTTTCAAGGTGTCGTGCAGCCGACCCCCGGCACCGGCGCTCGCCAATGCCTCAGGACTGAGGAGCGGAGCAAGCCGGCGATCCGGCCCGCCTGTGGGATCAGCAGCACTGCGTGCTGTTCTTGCACATGGTAACACCCAGGAGCGGTCGAGGATGCGAAGAAGCGGCTGCCCCGCTGCGGGTGAGCGCAAGGCATCCGTTTGGCGGCCGCACTCTGCGCCACTACACTACCGCCCAATCAACCCCACGCACGCTAGCATCCATACACGGGGTCGCCTGCCACGCGTGACCCGGCGGCCTTTGGTTGCAGAGACGCCAATCAAAGGGGTCTTCTGATGAACCGAAGACCGCAGGGCCTGTGGCTGTCGAAAGCGCTCCTCGGATTCTAGCAGTACAAGGCCACAGACACCTCGACGATGAGCCGCTGCAACCCTGGGGACCGAAGCCTTGCCAGCTATTGCCCATCTGGAGTGCATCGCCCGATATACGATCGCACAGCAGGCGGTAACACAGTCGTAACCGACCTGTAACACCAGCCAGGCCCGCCTGTGATAACATTACTCTGCCGTTGGTACACGGGCCCGTTCGGCTCCGACCCACGCAGAACTGGAGCAGCATGGCTGGGCACGGACTCGGCGCTGTCGGCTGGGCGCAGACACCGAGGTCCTCGGGGTATCACAACTCAGAGCGGCTGTGCAGTCTGGCCGCGGACGACCGGAAACGCTCGTCTGCCGCCGGTTGCCGCCGCTCGCTTTGCATTTAGGGCCGATCCCCCTCCCTTGGCTGCGCGGCCCGGCGGGCGCCGTGTGTGCCAGCCTGTTCCGGATTGCCAACAACGACTGGAGGAAGCGAGTGATTCTGCCGAAAGGCGAAGCGGTTTACGAGCACCTGAGCACATCCTTCGCCAACTTCGGCGAGCTGCTGCTCGACCTGAGATCGAACGCCCACACCGGCTACATCGAGATTGGCTACTGGCAGTACTCGGCCGTCCTTTTCATGGACAGCGGAACGGTCGTCAACGCAGTCGAGGAAACGGCAGACGGCGGAAAGACGACTGGCCGCAGGGCTGTGATGAGCATCCTCGAGAAGGCAAAGGAGAAGGAGGGGACGGTAAGCGTGTACGCGCTCAGGCCGGACATGGTCTCGACGCTGGCGGGCGTGGTAAAGAGCAAGGTAGTGTACGAGAACCTGACGACGGAATTCACAGATCTGGACAGGCTGATCGCGAAGCTCCGAGATGAGGGCCACACCGGATTCATCGAGGTGAAGACGAACGACGGCAAGGCCGACGGAGTCATTCTCCTGCAGGCAGGAGAACCCGTCGAGAGCATCTTCTCCACCGGTGGCAACGCCGTATCGGGGAACGGCGTGCTTCCACGGATCGTGCAGGCTGCAGCCGCAGCCGGCGCCACGTTCAATGTCCACCGGACAGCGAATGAGAGAGCCCTGGGAGAGAGCGAAGAGATAATGGCCGGGTTCGACCTGCCGGACCTGGTCTCTGTGTGGGAGAAGCTGATATCAGGAGCGGAAGAGATCATTTCCGAAGAGCTGGGCGGAAATGTGTTCCTCGATGCCTTCAAGGACACGCTGATCGACAAAGCAGACAAATACCCGTTCCTCGATCCGTTCGCCGGCGAGTTCAAGTACAGCAGGGGTAGGATCAAATACACCGGCTCGACCGCCACCAGGTTCAGCGAGGCTGTAGGCGACTGCCTGACCTCAACGATAGCCAAGCTGGACGGCGAGAGCCCGGGCACGGACCTCACCGCAGCTGTACGCGCCCAGCTGCAGTCGATGAAGAAGAAGTATGCCAAGGCAATCGGCCGCTTCAACATAGATGCGGTACTGCCCGAGTATCTGGGAGATCCACAGTGACTGAGGGGCTGAAGGGCAGCCTGACTCAGCTGCCCCTTATCCAGGTCCTGCACCTGCTGAACTCGAACGGGCGGACAGGGAGGATCGCCCTCAACGACGGCAGCCGCTCCGCTTCGGTGTATCTGCGGCTCGGGTCTGTCGTCCACGCCGAGTGCGGAGACGAGCGGGGTTTGGACGCGGCTTACACACTCCTGAACTGGATCCAGGGCGACTTCACCTTCGTCCCGGACGTCGATGCGCCAGAGGAATCGATCACGGTGAGCACCGACCAACTGCTCGAGGAGGCAGCCGCAGGAGTCGAGGAGTGGGAAGTGATCCGGGACCTGATACCCTCCACCGACATCGTGTTCAGCCTGTCTGCAGCCCGCCCTCCTGGCCCCATTGCCCTGCAGCCGGACGAGTGGCAGGTGTTGGTTCATGTCGATGGCTTCCAGAGCGTAGGGGAGATCATAGCCAGACTTGGCTGGGAGCAGTTCACCGTCGCCGGGGTGCTGTACAGGCTGGCCACAGCAGGGCTGATCGAGGTCGGGGAGAAGACCAGGGCGGCCGAGCAGACGGCCGGCGCAGGCCAGCTGCTGGACCGGCTCGACGAGGAGTTCATCACAGTGCTGGGGCCACTGGGGCCGGAAATCGTCAGCGAGGAGATCGCCGCCCTGGGCGAAAGCCGGGAAGCGTTCCCGCGCAGCAAGATGGCGGAGCTGGTGGAACGAGTCGGCGCTCAGATCAGCGACCAGCGCAGGCGATCGCGCTTCCAGGAGATTATGGTGGACGTATTGAGCAGCTCGTAGGCACGGTGACGCCTTCGGCGAGAAGTCCCCGTGCCTCCCATGGAATCCTGCATCTCACCCGAAGCCCCAGGCGCCAGAAAGGAAGTGCCAAAATGAAACGATCGATCAGGATGAAGCTGCTGATGTTCTCCGGAGTGGCGGTCAGTCTCGTGCTCCTTCTCGCCTTCGTGGCGTTCTTCATCACCTGGAGAACACAACCGATCATCGAGGACCTGCTCGGGAAGCGTGTGGTCGAGCTGGTGAACGCCGGCAGCATATGCACACTCATGCTCCAGGCCGAAGACCTGGTGGCGGACACCGTTGAAGAGGGAGATCCTTCGCTGGCGGCCACGCTTGCGGACATGAAGGCGGAGACAGAGAGCCTGGTCGCTGAGATTCAGGCCACCGAGATCGAAGAACCGGAGGTAGCTGCTCTGTACGACCAGCTGGCGGCAGACACGCCCTTCGTCTTCGAGATGATGGATACGCTCCTGGAAGCAGCTGCAGCCGATCCGCTGTCGAGCGAGACCGAGACGGCCGAAAGGGAGCTGGGGGAGTACCTGGAGGACGACTACAAGCCACTGCTGGATCAGCTTATGGCCCGCCGGCAGGAAGAGATTGGCGACCTCAAGAGCGAGCTGGGGGCGATCAGGGCCAGGCTCACCACCCTGCGGATCATGCTGGTCGGCGTCACAGTGGCTGCACTGATCGCCGGTGCTGTGGCCGACCAGCTCCTGGCACGCCCCATCGTCAGGGCGGCCGCTCATCTGGCCACCGCCGCGCAAAGCATCAGCCGCGGCGATCTGGATGTGGAGATCAACGTCAAGACGGGCGACGAAATGGAATCGTTGGCTGAGTCTCTCGAGCGAATGAGGGCCAGCCTGAGGGCCGCAATCGAGCGGCTGAGAACACGACGAGAGTGAACGCGGCGCGAGTCCGGCCCCGCCCCCTTCCCCCCAAACAGGAGCAGGCCGGCCTCGCCGCGGACACTCCGCCGGGAAGGATTGCCATGGCGACCGACCTCGTGCTTCCATCCGATCTCAAGGCAAAGATAGACATAGTGCTGGATGAGCTCTACCGCAAGGCCCAAGCCAGCTGCGTCCTGCTCCTGGACGTCGGCGGACGGCTGATCTGCAGAACTGGCGCCCTAGACGCCCTGGACGCGACCACCTTCGCGGCTCTCACCGCTGGGGACATGGCCGCAACCACACAGATGGCCCACATGCTCGGCGAGAAGAAGCCGTTCCGCCTTCTCTTCCACGAAGGAGAGAGGCAGAACGTCTACATATCATGCGTAGGCCCCAGTTTTCTATTGGCCATCGTCTTCATGGCTGCGGTCAAGATCGGCTTGGTGCGCCTATACACCGGACAGGCGGTCAGGGAGCTGATCCCTCTGGCCCAGCAGTTCGAGACGCTGCAAGCGGACTACGAAGACGAGCTGAGCACTGAGTTCGCCAGCGCGGTGGGCCCCGAGCTGCAGGGACTCTTCCGCCCGCCCGTAGCGTAGACCGTCAGAGGAAAGGCCTTGTTCATCAACCGCGAGTTGAGAGAGGTCCACCTCAAGATCGTCTACTACGGGCCAGCCCTTAGCGGCAAGACGACTAACCTGAAGGTCATCTATGCCCGGACGGTTCCGGACAGGCGCGGCGAGCTCGTCATGCTCAAGACGCGCAAGGACCGTACAATGTACTTCGACTTCCTGCTGCTCGAGCTCGGCACCGTGGCAGGCCTGAAGCCGCGTCTGCATCTGTATACCGTACCCGGTCAGGTCTACTACAGCGGAAGCCGCAAGCTCGTCTTGCAGGGAACAGACGGAGTCGTGTTCGTCGCCGATTCGCAGGTCTCCAGACAGGAAGCAAACGTCGGGACCATGGAGAACCTGAGAGGCAACCTCAGCGAACTGGGTCAGGATCCGGAGACCGTACCTCTGGTGCTCCAGTGCAACAAGCGCGACCTGCCGGACATCGCAGCCATCGAAGAGATCCGGGCGAGCCTGGCGATCGTTGATGGAAGACCCTGCCTCCCGGCTGTAGCCGCAAACGGAGAAGGTGTTCTGGAAACCCTGTCTGAGATCATCGACCTCGTAGTAGCCGGCGCCCAGGGACGCCTGTAGCACGTGCAGCTCAGCGGCCCGCTCAGCCAGGCCGAATCCGGCATCGCCCCACGTGAGGCCAATCCTGCCTGATTCGCCCAGGCATCCACTTGACATTGGCTGGCCTAACCAGGTATTACAGGATCCCGAATGGACGGCCGGTCGAAACAGCAACTACACCAGGAGGCAGAACGATGACGAATAGAAGCGAGCGACTCGGAGCCCTCTTCACCCTGATCGGAGCGCTGGTAGGCATCGTTGGCACTACCCTGCTGTTCGTGAATTGGTATGAGATCACGTTGCGCGACTGCGCGGAGCCGGCCTGCGATATCCTCCTGGCCTATGTCATGCCCGCCCTCTCAGACCTCGGAATCCTGGCCGGAGTGCTGTACGCTGTCAGCACCTATGGCTTTCTTACCCACAAGAGCTGGGCATTCCCGCTGGCCGTGATCTCGAATGTGCTGGCCCTCCAGGGCAGCTTCTTCCTCAACATCCCCCTTGTGGCGGCTGACATGCCTCCCGTCTACTTCTCTGTCTTCCTACCCAATGTGATTCTCTACGTCCTCATCATGTGGCTCGTAGGCCGATTGCCCTGGGGACGCACGTTGCTGGGTCTCTTCACGGGCATGACTTTCGTGCTCTGCCTAATGAACGGCATTGCCAGCTCGAACAAGATGATCACGAACGGGGCACCGATCTTCTTCGCCATGCAGCGCCTGCACTGGGTCTCGATGATCGGCTGGGGCGTGGCAACTGTGGGAATCCTGGTTCGCCCCACGGACTCGATGCGTATCGTCGGGCTAGCAGCGGCGTTGTTGGAGCTGGTGGTGGGAATCCCACTTGCGGTCTCCACAACGATCGACCTGGGACGGTTCTCGATGTTCTCTGTGGCCCCAATACTCAGCATGCTGCTGTTCTTCGCGTTCTTGTGGGTAGGACTGTGGCGGCGGCTGACTGGGGCCGCCGGCGAGGCTCCCGCCATTCGGGTAGCGTGACCCGTGCCTGGCGCTCAGGCCAGTTCGGGGTTCGCTCCCCCCGGAGGGTGGCAAAGCCACGTCACATCCGAAGAAAGCCGCCCTTCGATGACAGAGCAGGCCCCTGAGAGGACGTAATGAAGACAGCTCGCAAGCGGTTCGAATACCTGACCGGATCCACGCCCGGCCTGTTGCTAATGGTGACGATATGGGACGCTGTGATCGTCGCTCTGCTAGGGCTGCTCTCGGGCCCCGTGAGAGGCATCATTGGCCCTCCCATCGACCTGCGGGAGGCAGAGCGCGTGGGGCGGATCATCATGCTCTACCACTCGCTGGCAATTCCCTTTGTCGCCGCTGTCACGTATCTGATACTCGACATGGTACCGACGACGCAGAACCTGTCTAGGAGTATCCGGCGGGCGATCACTCCCGGCTACATGCTGACCAGCGTCGGCGGCCTGGCCTTTGCCTACCTTGGGCGCAACTGGCTGTTCCACGGCATCTTCTTGTTTGGGCTATCGCTCGTCTTCTACGCCGGCGTCCTCTTGGCAGTGGGACTCTGGCCGTGGCGCTACCGCAGTACCGATCCCTCCTACTCCCGGCTGGGCTCGCTCTCTCTCGAGCGCGTTGCATTCTTCGTCATGGCCGTGGCCACGCTGATCTCCGCACTCATAGGCGCCGCTGCCGGCTCTTTCTTTGGCAATGGCTTCGAAGCGCTCCTGGCTGAGGACGTCGTCCGGCAGGAGCACGGTCTGGCGGAGCTGGCCGTCATCTCTCACCTGCACGTCATGCTGGCCCTGGTCGACGTGGCCATCCTCCTCCTCATCTCACGCCGCTTCGATCTGAAGGGCCGCCTGCACAAGATAGCCATGCCTATGGTAATCGCGGGGACGATGGTAATGGCTGGTGGGTGCTGGATGGTGATGCCATTTGAGGACATCGCGCACGCGATAATCTATGGCGGAAGCAGCCTGGTGCTCCTGGGCGCCCTCTCGATAACGATCGCTGGCATCGGCCGGCTGGTCGAGTGCCGCCTGCAAGAGCAGGGAGTGACAAGCCCGACGGCCGGCCAGAGGCTGAGAGCCTTGCTGGGAGATCCTCTGAAGTTCGGTCTCTTCTTCCAGATGATCTGGCTCAACGCGGTGATGGTGTTTCCTGGCCTATACACGGCTGCGAAGCTCGAGGAGTTCCGCGCCTGGCCTTTCGAGGCCGAGCGGCGGCTTCTCGTCGGCCACTGGCACATCCTGGCCACGATCTCGGCGGTGATGATGGTTCTGTTTGTCGCCGATCGCCTGGACGTGCGCGGCTGGATGCGGCAGGTTCTGGGATGGGGAATGCTCGTCGGGGCCAATCTCGCCTTTACCTTTGGCATGTTCTACGAGTTCCTCCCTCCGGATGCCAACAGAGATTGGACGCTCCCCCCTGTCTACGTCGGCGTTGGGGTGGCACTGATCGCCCTGGCCCTCTTCCTGGGCCAACGCTTGCTGGATCTCTGTTCGCCACAGGGCCGCTGGGCGCAGGAAGAAGAGGCGGGATGAGAGGCGGGCGATCTGGTTCCGACACAGCTCTTGTCGCCAGGCAGAACGAGGCGTGGGTCGCTCTGGCGGCGAAGCTGCGCGGCTATTGGGGCCTGATCAAGAGCCTGCAGACCTTCCTGCTGCTGGTCACCGGGCTGGCGGGATACCTGAGTGCTCGCCCCGAACGGGCTACGCTGACCTCGACAGGGTTGATGCTGGCGGCTCTGTTTGCTGCCATCAGCGGGACCACAGCCCTGAGCATGGTCGCCGACCGGGATATCGACGCCCAGATGGAGCGCACGGCCGGGCGACCACTCCCGGCAGGCACCCTGTCCGCGAAACAAGCCACCGTCTTCGGAGGCGGGCTCCTTGCCCTCGGATTGGGCGTGGCTTTCTGGTTGAGCGTTCCCTTCGGCCTCGTCGTTGCCGCCGGAGCTCTTGTCGACCTGGCCGTCTACACCTTGTGGCTGAAACGGCGTTCAGCCTGGGCCATTGTCTTCGGGGGCGTGGCCGGGGGCATGCCGGTCCTGGCCGGGCGGACTCTGGCCACCGGCGGCGTGGATGGGCCGGGCCTCTTGCTGGCACTATCCATATTGCTGTGGATCCCCATGCACGTCATGACTTTCGCGATCAGGCACGCCGATGACTACCGGCGCGCAGGTATTCCCACGTGGCCCAGCGTCTACGGGCCAGACTCGGCCCGGCGGTTTGTCGCCGCGGCAAATGGCCTGCTGGCGGCGTGTCTCCCCGCTGCCGGATGGATGCTGGGTATCTGCCCGTGCATCCTGGCGCTCTTGGCCGTATCCGGTGTCGCCGTCCTGTGCCTATCACTTGCGGCGATGGTGCGACCGTCTCAGAGAACCAACCTCCTCCTGTTCAAGGTTGCCTCCCTGCACATGCTGGGATCGATGGCCCTCATCACTCTGGGGGCAATGCTGTGAGGCGGTACGGCGGGAGGTGGAGTTCGCGCGCAGCTTGCCAGCTGCGGCCAGACTCCCCGCTATCCATAGTGCCTGTGCCGTAGCTCGCCCGGCCCGGACGCAGCCCTCGGTTCAGTGAACACCAACATCAGCGCTCGGGGTCATCTCCCTGGCAGATTCTGACGGGCCCGGCTCGCGTCCGAGGAGCTCAGGCGCTGCCCCGGCGTCTTCCTCTCTCACCTGGAGCCTCAGGCCTCTCCGGCGAGGGATACAGTCTGGCGACGCCCCTATAATGCCCTCGTCATCAAGCAAGGCCCACACACGTGCGGAGGTCAGCTGCTGCCTGAAGCTCCGCGCCCGGCCCGGCTCATGGAATACGGCTACGGCCACCAGGCCCCGCTGCATCGCCGGGTGCTCCTCCAGTTCCGGCAGGTTGCGGGCATCAGCTCGCAGCGCCTCGTCCGGGTGCCACGCGATCGCTTCGTCACACTCCCGCAGGGCGTGGTGACACTTCCCCTTCGCGGCGAAGGAGGGCCCGCTCCAAGTGCCAGCAGGCCTGGGCCCATGGGTCGGAATGGAACAGGCAGGCCTCGCCTCCGCGTGCATGCTGTTCCCGGCCGAAGGTCGGACGCCGACCCGAAGATCAGGTGCGGTTGAGCGCTGCTGGCCCGCCCCACTCCAGCAGCGACAAGACCGCCGCTCGCAAGCTTCCCGCCCACATGCGGGACGCCGGCTCCGTCCCGCCGCCTACCACTCGAGACCGATCTCCTTGAGAAAAGCGTGGGCTATGATCATGTGTCCCACCAGGCCCGGGTGCACGTGATCCTCGGCAAGCGCGCTCGAATCTACTTCCTTCAACACCCGATCGAACGCCGCCTGCGTATCGACCAAGATGGCATCGTGCTCTACGGCCAGCGCCCGCACCGCCTGCCCGTACCGATCCATCATGGCCCGCATGGGGTCGGAACGATCAGCCTGTATGTGATAGGGCGTCATCAGCACCAGCCCCTGCAGCTGCGGCCCCACGGCCCGAAGCAGCCCACCCAGCGTGGTCGTGTACTCGTCCAGTGGCACGCGTTCCGGAAGCTCCTCCGGCGTGCGGAAGCTGCGCCAGACGTCGTTGATGCCGATCATGACCGAGAGCCAATCCGGTCTCCAGGCCACCACGTCCCGCTCCCAGCGAGCCGCCAAGTCGCGGACGGTGTTGCCGGAAATGCCCACATTGACCAGCCGGAGGCCATGCCCCGGGCAGGCCGCCGTCAACAGCGCGTCGACCAGGCTCACGTATCCGCCGCCGAGCGCCTCGTGCCTGCCCTCGACCGCCGGGTGAGCCCTCCCGCAGTCGGTGATCGAATCGCCCGCGAAGACGAGCCTTGCGCCTGAAGGTATCCGCATCGGTAATGAGCTCCTCTCTTAGACTGCGCCATTAGGCCCCGCCCTCCCTATCTCCTGGCGCGCAGTCGCCCCAGACCGGCGTGTATCGCAGCACCAGAAGTGCACAGTATAGCCCAGACGCAGATCCTGGACGAATCGCCCGCCTCCGGCTACAGCGTGACAGTCTCTGCGCCCTTTCGGCCTGCCACGCCGCGCCAGGATGTGTCGCCGCGCATCTCCGGCTGGCCCTTGCTTCCGCGACTGCCTCTCAGCCCGCCACCTGGGACGCGTCGCCATTGTCCATGTGTTGGGCAGCATACTCCAGACCCAAGCCGCTAGAATGAGAATCGCCCAGTGCGCCACAGACGGAACGGTCGGTCTGCGGCGCGCCGAAGTCCACTCAGGTGCGGACATAGTCGAACCCACCACTTACCCGAGCCGGCGGGAACGGGTTGCCAGGCCCTTGTCGGTTGTCGGCCGGTTGAGAGCGGGACCGACTGCCGGGGCGGCAGCTGAGTGTCGCTACGAGACGAGCGAAAGGAGGATGTACCGTGAAACGCTTCTTGTTGTGCATATGTCCCCTTCTGGCAGCCGCTGCCGTGCTTGGCTTGGTCTGCCAGCTGACGGCCGAGGCGGCTCCGGCCGTTCTGATCAGCGACGATTTCGAGGATGGGGACGCAGACGGTTGGACCGAGCAGGCCGGCGATTGGGCGGTGATCTCTCAGACGAACGTCGCCTACCGCGTCGTCTACACCGGCACCGGCGATAGATCAAGGCGCCTATACTACGACCCCGTCACAGCAACGACCTGGAGCGACTACTACATCGAGGCCAAGATGATGGTGGAGACACCCATCGATGACGGCGACTGGGGTATGCTGATGGCACGGTGGCAGACCGAGCGCTACTACTACTACATGGTCCTCCAGGGCGACGGCAGGATCAGGATCAGGAAGTACGTCAACGCCAGCTCGACCACAATGGCCACGGTAGATCCTGACCTATCGAGAGACACCTGGTACACACTGGGGCTCGACGTCACCGGAACAACCACTGTCACGCTGCGGGCCTTCCTCGACGGCACGCCGATTCTCACGGCCACGGACGATCCCTTTGACCTAGTCCCAGGGGATCTCTACCTGACGGGCACCTGTGCGCTCGGATCCTTTGACGGCTCGGCGAAGTTCGATGACGTCGTCGTCCAGGACTACTCGCGTACCACCACATACGTTGACGAGAACTTCGAGGACTACGTGGCCGACGACTGGACCGTGCAGTCCGGCTACTGGGAGATGGTCGACTACCCCTACAACTACGTCTACTACGCCCAGTCCGGCGGTCCCTCGACCGGGCGCAGCTACGTGGACTCGCCAGTCGATACGGACTGCGCCATCCAGGCCAGAGTATACGTGTCGGACGGTCAGTACGCGATGCTGCTGGCACGGTATCACGACAGCGACAACTACTACTTCATGACCCTGCGGCCCAGTACCGGCAAGGTGGAAGTCAGGAGGTACCTCAACGGCTCCTCCAGCGGTGGTACCCTGGGGTCCGTGGACCTTGGCATAGTCACAGGGCAATGGTATGCCGCTGCGTTTGAGCTCAGCGGCAGCACGCTACGCGCCTACGTGGACGGCACACCTGTGATCACCGCTAGCGACAGCACATTCGTCACGGGCACGGTGGGCCTGCCCCGCTACCAAGCCAACGTCTACTTCGACGACTTCATCCTAACCGATATCCGGGCCCTCACGCTCACCGCAAGCACAGAGGGCTCGGGCAGCGGCCTGGTGACGAGCGACCCCGCCGGCATCGACTGCGGCACGACCTGCACAGCCGGCTTCCAGTCGGGCACGGTCGTCACGCTGACAGCCACGCCCACGGGAACGCACACGTTCGCCGGCTGGATGGGCGCCTGCACCGGCACGGGCGACTGCGTGGTCACCATGGACGAGGCGAAGTCCGTCGTCGCTGTCTTCGGTACGCCGACCGACCCGATGCTCCTTGCCTACAAGACCGGCAACGGCGACGGCAGCGTGGCCAGTGACCCGGCAGGTCTCGACTGCGGCGCGACCTGCGCCGTCAGCTTCACACAGAACACGGTCGTCACGCTCACAGCCACGCCCGGCGGCTTCTCGACGCTTACGGGCTGGAGTGCAGACTGCTCGGGCACGGCTACCACCTGCGTCGTCACCATGACCACGGACGCCAACGTGACGGCCGACTTCATCCGGGACATGGTGCTGACGGTGATCAAAGACGGCAACGGAAACGGAACCGTCGCCAGCGACCCGGCAGGCATCGACTGCGGCGCGACCTGCAGCGAGGGCTTCACAGAGGGCACGGTGGTCACGCTCACGGCAACCCCAGCGGGCGATTCCGTCTTCGACGGCTGGACCGGCGGCGGCTGCAGCGGCACGGGCACGTGCGTCGTGACGATGGACAACGACGTTGACGTCAACGCCACCTTCACGCTCCTAACCTACACCCTGACAGTGAACAGGGCCGGCAACGGTATGGGGTCAACCCTGAGCGACCCGGCCGGGATCAACAACTGCAGCAACATCACCTGTACCGCCATCTTCGACATCAACACCGTCGTTACCATGACTGCATCGCCCAACCCCGCATGCAGCTTCGACGGATGGAGTGGCGAAGGTTGCAGCGGCACCGGCACGTGCATGCTGACGATCGACGGGGACAAGGAGATCAGCGCCACCTACGCCACCTACGCCGTCTTCCTGCCTCTGGTCCAGAGAGGCGGAGGGACAGGAGAGCCTACCCCGCCCGACTTCGGCATGACCGGCTACGCCACCCTCAGCGCACTCGGGCGAAACGGAACAGACGGTGGAGCCGGAGGCGCCGTGCGGACCGTGACCAACCTCGCCGACCTGCGGCTCTACGCCGAGGACGAAGACACTCCCTACATCGTCCAAATCAGCGGCACGATCAGCACCACAGAGACCGGCAACGACGCCCGAGTCCGGGTTGCATCGGACAAGACGATCGTCGGCCTCGGCTCCACCGCAGAGCTGGACGGCGTCTGGCTGAGCATCGACGCTGGCGTCAGCGACGTGATCATCCGCAACCTCAAGATCTCCAGACCGGTGGCGCCCGCTGATGCTATCCACATCCAGGGCCCGGGCACGCACCACATCTGGATCGACCACTGCGACCTATCCGCCGACACCGACCACGACAAGGACTACCGCGACGGCCTGCTGGACATCACACACGAGGTAGACTACGTCACCATCTCCTGGACCAGATTCCACGATCACTTCAAGGGCTCACTCGTCGGCCACAGCGACAGCAATGCCGCCGAAGACACCGGCCACTTCCTGATCACTTGCCACCACAACTACTTCTACAACGTCAACTCCCGTATGCCGAGCAACCGCTTCGGCACCGTCCATTCCTACAACAACTACGTCGACAACTCGAACGAGAGCCCTGCATTCGACGCGAACAGCGGCATCAGCTCACGGATGGGAGCCTGCACTCGGATCGAGAACAACTACTTCGTGGGGCTGGGCAAAGCAGTGATGACCGACCAGAGCTCCTCCATGCTGGGAGAGGTCCAGCTGTTCGGCAACATCTTCGTAGACTGCACCGCCTATGCAACGGCGCCGACCTGCGTACTGGCGCCGCCCTGCTCCTTCACCGTCGACAGCGCAGTTGCCGTCCCGGGCATAGTCTCCAACTACTCGGGAGTCGGCATGGTTACAGACGCGCTGGTCTGGTAGACGGGCGACCGCTCGAGACGCTTCCTCCACTCAAGGGCGGGAGCTGGTGACAGGGGCGAAGGATAGCCTTCGCCCCTGTTGCTTTGGTCGCCCTGCGAGCAGGGCCCGATTCCAGGCCGTTTCCCGGCAGGCCACCATGAGCCGTCCGCCCCACGCCGCGGAAGGCTGCTGAGGCCTTCCACGCAGCGCTCGCAAGCGCCGGGGCAATAAGCACGCTAAGGGTCTGCCCCGGCTGCTGCCACAGCGGCCTGGCGCTGGCCACGTTCAGCGAAGGCAAAGCTGGCTGATCGCCGGCCTATCAAGCTTTGTGGAGAGCTGCGCGGCACAGCCGCCCTGAGGAAGAGAAATGTGGGGCCTGGACGCCGACGGTGGTTCAGGCCGTCGACGCGGGCTGCCCAGGCCCCACAGATCTCTATCCCCCTCCCCGAGAGATAGGGAAGGAAGAAGAGGAGGAGACACTGCCGGACGCCCGCCTGGGACCGCCAGCGCCCCGCCGGAACGCCGTACGGCAGCTCGAACTGCAGCTAGATTCGCAGCGCTCAATCGACAGAAGCCCCCTGTTCACTCGGTTGCTCCTACTCGTTGGTGATGTCGACAGCGTAGTTCTGGTAGAGGCGCTGCTTCCCCGTCTCAACACTCAGGAGCATGTACAGGCCGGTGGCGTCCGCAGGGACGTCAACCTCCGTCGTCCACTCGGTCTCGCCGCCGGCGGGAGTGACCGGTACAGAAACCAGGTCTGGAGTCTGATAGCGCCCGTAGATAATGCCGTCCGCGCCAATTACGGGCGGCTCGCCGATGTGCACGTAGGTGGTGTACTCGCCGGGGTTGAAGGTGTGCCATTCGCACTGCAACACGCCTGCCGTGCGCTCGATCCCGATGAGCTTGATAAGCACGTCATTCATTGCCGTAATCTCGAAGTTGGGTGTGATGATCAGGTCCTCCACCGCCTCGCCGATCGGGTAAGTCAGGCTGCTGGCCACCTCGCCCAGCTCGACGACCATCGTCGCGTCCAGGTCGTTGTCCCCCTCCTCGTAGTAGTTGTATCTGCCGCGGACGTAGGTGTAGTCGATCGAGAGCGTCGACTCGGCCGAGATCTCGGCGTCTCCGCAGAGCACATGAAGCATGTCGATCTCAGTCTCGCTCGCCGTGCCCATGGTGACACCGCGCATACGGAATCCCGGGGCCAGGCGGTGGCCGCCGGAGCTGACTACAACAGTCTCGCAGTCCGTCGTGCCACTATCGCTGCGCATCACAGCATCGGCACCTTCCCGCACCCACATGGCGCTCCAGTCGCCGGTGTCGTTCTGGATGGTGAGATCAATCCGCAGGCCACCCTCCGCAGAATCGTCGATCATAGTCGCGACGCCGCTCCACCCCATGTCCTGGCCGCCCCCGTCGTCACTCACGTCCTCCGGCAAGACGATGTAGCCGCAGGCACAGGCGGCAAGGAGATGCAGTATTAGGACCGGCGTCGTCGCTCTCTTGAGAATCATCGTTCTCTATTCCTTCGCTTGCTTCATCGTCGCTTCCGCCAGGGCGGAGCCACAACCGCTATTCCCCGGAGTCGAAGGCGGCGAGCACACCATTGATCGCCGAGACGACCTGCCAGTAGTCGGCAGGAGCGTCAGTCCCTCCGTCAACAGCCTTGACCGTCTTCTCCTGACCCTGATAGACGACGGTGGTATAGTACGTGAAGCACTGCCCACACGGGGTATGCCACGTATCGTACATCTCGTCTGTGAACCATCGCCTGGCACTGATGGTCGAGAGCAGCTGGTCGACCTCCCCTGCGGTGACGTGAACCTCCAGCTGCTGCGAGCCATCGTCAAGCACCATCCGTCCGTCCGGATAGATCGCATACAGCTCGTGGATGCAGTCTTCCCCACCCTTCCGCTCGTAGGCAATCACGGCGCCACCGGCGACGAGACTCGCAGCCTCGTCCTGCCGGGTGCTCTCGAAATCGCAGGCGGGAATGCCGGCTGTCGGAGTACCGTCTCCCGTCCCATTCCCGCCCAGACTGGCGATCAGCACGGCGGCCAGCGCCACGACGGCCACACCGCCGGCGACGCCGGCTACCGTCAGCCTCCGGCGGCGACGAGCCGCCTCCGACTGCACCCGCTCCTTCGCCCCGTTCCGATCACCACCTCGCCCGCTCCGGGCGGCGAGCTGACTCTGGATGCCGATGACGATCAGCGTCAGCGCCCCGACGACGATCCTCGTCCACCAAGAGCTGATGTCCCCGTGGAACTGGATCAGCGTTTGGATCACGTCGGTGACAAGCACGCCGAACAGGGCTCCGAACACATACCCTTGGCCGCCGGCGAGCGAGGTCCCGGCCATCACAACGACCGCTATCACGTCGAGCTCAAAACCTCGGGCGTACGAGCCGTGCCCGGAGGATACGTAGATGCTCAGTGTGATGCCCGCCAACGCCGAGCAGAACCCGCTAAGTGCGTACACCAGCACCTTCGTCCTGTTCACCGGCAAGCCCATCAGAAGAGCCGACTGCTCGCTCCCGCCGATGGCGTAGACGGTACGCCCGAACCGCGTCCGGTGAGCGACGTACGTCCCCACGACGAGGACCAACATCGCGACCACAGCCAGCGGGGAGATGTAGGCTCCCGTCTGCTCGACAGGATCGGCCAACAGCGGGATAAGGAACTTGGTATCCCCCAGCAGATCGTAGATCCGGTTGTTGATCTGTATGGCATCGTCGCTGATGAAGAAGCAAAGCCCCCGCGCGAACCACATTCCTGCCAGCGTGGCGATGAAGGGCTGCACCTTGAGGTAGGTGATGAACCCCCCCATTACGGCCCCGAGCAGGGTACCCATCACGAGCATGGCCAGTACCACCAACCAGGCATTCCACCCTTCCCGAAGCAGCGCCGCCGCGGCGACAGTAGTCAGCGCCACCACGCCGCTTACGGAAAGGTCGATTCCGCCGGTCAGAATAACGAAGGTCATCCCGACGGCGCTGATCAGCAGGAAGGGCGTCGTTATGAACAGGTTGAGGAAGACCTGAGGATCACGCATGCCCCGGTAGAGCACCGCACCGCTCGAATAGGCGACGATTGCGAGCAGCGCCGTCGCCGCCATAGGTACGAAGCGGCGGTATTCCACCAGGTATCTGCGTATCTTGGCCATCATCGCGAGACCCCCTTCGGTGCCGTGACCCTGCGCACCAAGGCCCTGACCTGTTCTGAGTACAGCAGAATCACCAGGATGACCACCACCCCCTTGATGGCCAGCACTGCGTTTGCCGCCACGCCGATGGCGTACATCGAGGTAGTGATCGCCTGAATGACCAGCCCGCCGATGATGCTGGCCAGCAGCGAGAACCGTCCACCGGTCATCAGCGTCCCGCCGATGACTACCGCCAGGATCGCGTCCAGCTCGTAGTCGAGACCGATGTTGTTCGAGTCCGACGTCTTGATGTTCGAGCTGGCCACCAGACCGGCAACGCCGGCGCAGAAGCCGCAGAACGTGTAGGCCAGAAGCTTGATCTTCCGCTCCTCGATCCCGCTGAAGAAGCTGGAGCGCGCGTTGACACCAACGGATTCGACGAACAGGCCGATAGCTGTCTTCCGGGTCAGCAGCCAGGCAAGCACGAAAACAATCGCCACGATGTAGAGCGAGAAGGGCAAGATCAGCCAGCCGCCGCCGATGAAGGCATACGGCTCGTAGAAGATCTGGATCCTTACTCCGTTCGTGATCAGCTGGGCAATGCCGCGCCCGGCATACATAAGGATCAACGTCGCCACCATGGGCTGGATGTTGCCGTAGGCGACGAGCACACCGTTCCATAGGCCACAGATCGTGGCCGCTATCAGCGTGCCCATGATGACCTGCCAGAGCGGTGCAAAGGTGAAGTTGGGATCGTTGATGAACTCCATCAGGTGGGGCGGAAGCTCCACACCGATGATCACCGGATTCATCATGATGGCAGCCACGGAGGCGGCGATGGCCATTATGGCGCCCACCGATAGGTCAATACCCCCGGTGGCTATGACCAGCGTCATGCCTAGCGCCAGAAGAATGACGGTCGAGCTGTTGCGCAGGATGTTGATCAGGCTGCCAGACAGCCTGCCGCCGGAGTAGGAGATGTCGAAGAAGCCATCAACGAACAGCAGGTCAAAGAGCAGGATCAGTGCCAGGGCAACGAGAGGCAAGAACAGCCTGCTCTCGGTGAGCTTGCTCCACTGGAATGGCCGTTTGGGCTTCTTCATCATTCGACCCCCGCGATCGCTTCCATTACAGCGTAGACATCCTCTTCTCCCGTGAGCTCGGTCACCTTCTCTTGATCCCGCAGGACGACGATGCGGTGGCTGGTCCGGAACACCTCATCCAGCTCCGAGCTGATGAAGGCACAGGACTTGCCTTCCTCAGCCAACTCCAGTACCAGCCTCTGTATCTCAGCCTTTGCCCCCACGTCGATGCCTCGAGTGGGCTCGTCCAGGATCAGCACCTGCGGATTCGTCGCCAGGGAGCGGGCCAGGATCACCTTCTGCTGGTTGCCGCCGCTCAGGTTCTTCACCGGTTGATCGGCGGATGGAGTCGCGATGTTGAGCAGCTCGATATACCTATCGGCTGTCGCCTGCTGCTGCTGCGCGCTCAGGTACTTGAACCAGCCGCGGCTCGCCTGCAGGGCCAGGATGATGTTTTCGCGGACCGTCAGGTCATCGAGAATGCCGGCTCCCTTCCTATCCTCGGGACACAGAGCCACACCTCTCCTGATCGAGGCCAGGGGCGAGTACTTGCGCACTTCTCTTCCCTGGAACCTGATCACACCCCTGTCCGGCTTATCAGTCCCGTAGAGCAGATGGGCCAGCTCTGTCCGGCCTGATCCCAGAAGCCCGGCAATACCGAGTACCTCGCCGGCGTGCATCTCCAGATCGACCGGGTGGAGCTCACCCTCACGGCCAAGCCCCTCCGCTTCAAGCAAGGCCTCGCCCCGAATGTGCTTGGCGGACTCGCGCTTCATGCTGGCCATCTCGTCCAGATCGGACATGGTTCTGCCTATCATGTGCTGAATCAGCTGCACGCGCGGCAGGGCGGCGGTCTCGAAGGTCCCCACCAGCTCGCCGTTCCTGAGGACGGTGATCCTATCGGAGATCTCATAGACCTGATCAATGAAATGGGTAATGAAGACGATGGCCACGCCGTCGCTCTTCATTCTACGCATCACCTCGAACAACCGGGCTGTCTCTCTTGCGTCGAGGCTGGAGGTCGGCTCGTCCAGGATCAGGATCCTGGCGGATGAGATCTCGAGCGCTCGGGCGAACGCGGCCATCTGTTGGACGGCCACGGGATACGAGCCCAGCGTCCGGGTGACGTCGATATCAATACCAAGCCGTTGCCGGAGCAACTCCTTGGCCTGCTGATTCATGGACTTCCAGTCGATCCCACCCCCCTTTCCCCTCGGCTCCCGGCCAATCAGCACATTCTCCGCCACCGTCAGGTTGGGGCATAGGTTCACTTCCTGATACACGGTGCTGATGCCCAACTCCTGGGCGTGAAGGGGCGACTTCACCGTGACCTGCTGGCCGGCCAGCGTGATACTCCCCGCATCGAGCCTCTCGACCCCGGTCAGCACCTTGATCAGCGTAGACTTGCCCGCGCCGTTCTCCCCGACGATGGCGTGGATCTCGCCCTCTCTCAAGTCGAAGTCGACATCCAGCAGAGCCTGCACCCCCGGGAAGGCCTTCCCAATTCCCTTCATCTCGACTATGCGATCATTGCCCGACATAGCGCCACCTCTCACTCCACCTCTGCGCAGCTAGCCAGTCGCTCGTCTGCATTGTGTCAACGACGTCTGGCACAGGCAACAGCTCGTCTGCCGAGGGGCGGCGCTCAACGGCCGCGCCGCCCCTCGACTTCATGTACAGGACCTCCAGGTCAAGGGCCTCCCGGGCTGCAGAGCCCACCAGACAGATCCTAGTACTTGCGCGTCGGAAGGATTGTCGCTGCGTCTTCGGCGTAGAAGACGCCTTCCTGCGACGGGACCCACTTGGGCAGGTCCTCGCCATTCAGGGCCTTCAGGGCCGCCTCGTATACCTGCGGGGCGAGCAGCGGGTTGCACTCGACGACCACGTTGATGTCGCCATCGATCATGGCCTGGAATGCGCCGGCGGTAGCATCAACCGTCAGGATGACGATGTCATCGCCCGGATCCAAGCCGGCCTCTTCGATCGCCTGAGCCGCGCCGAGGCCCATCTCGTCGTTCTGGGCGAAAACGCCGTCGATGTCGTCCCGCTCATTCAGCCAGGCCTCCATCACGGCCTTGCCCTCTGTGGCATCCCAGTTGGCGGTCTGGCTCTCCACGATCACGATTCCGCACTCACCCATTACCTCGCGGAATCCCTGGCCGCGGTCCATCGCCGCGGAGGAGCCCACGTTACCGACCAGCTCGACGACGTTCTTGGTATCGCTATCCTCCAGGAGCGCGCACATCTCGCGTGCGGACTTCCGTCCCTCCTCGGTGAAGTCCGAGCCGATGTAGGTGGCGTAGAGACTCTCGTCCGCGTCGATGCGGCGATCCTCCAGGACGACCACCTTGCCGGCGTCCTGCGCCTCCTCCAGCACGTCGTCCCAACCAGCTGCCTCGAGGGCTGCTAGGATGATGACGTTGACGTCATCGTCGGCGATGAAGTCGCGGAAGGCTGAGATCTGGTTCTCCATCTTGTTCTGGGCATCGTAGAACTTGAGCTCGATGCCATACTGATCGGCCGTCTCTCTGAACGAGGCGGTATTGGCGGCGCGCCAGCCGCCCTCAGAGCCAGTCTGGATGAAGCCCACGACCATGTCCGCATAGGCGCAGTCGGGCGCGCACGCGGGCCCGCTCGAACCGCAGCCAGATAGGCCAAGGGCAAGAACCACACCCAGGACAGTAACCGCGCATACAACTCGCGTCTTCATTTCCTTCCTCCTTTGATAATGCGCTTGGGGTTCGGGAGGTACGCACTTCCCCGGGATGAAACGCAGTCCTCCCGGCTCAGTCCTTCAACTGGAACTTCTTGGGACATACCCTCACTGACCATAGACATTCGAATACCTTTCGTGCAGCTTCTCTATATCCTTTCGCTCTATCTCCTTCACCTCCCCGATTTGGAGTGCCAGCCAGACAATCCTCGCCACGTCTTCAACCATGACAGCGGCCTTCACCGCCGCCCTCGGCGTCTTGCCGATGGCAAACACGCCGTGCTGCTTCAGCAGAACAGCCGTCGACCGGCCGATGTGCTCGATCACCTGCTGCCCAATCGCCTGGCTCCCAATCAGCGCGAACCCCGCGCAGGGAATCGGCCCGCCGAACTCGTCCGCTATGGCCGTCAGGCAGCAGGGTATGGGCTTGCCGATGGCCGCGAATGACGTGGCGTACGGTGAGTGGGTGTGCACCACGCCGTTGACGTCTTCTCTGTGTTTGTATATGTACAGGTGGCTCTGCGTATCTGAGGAAGGCTTCAGCTGACCTTCCATCACTTCCCCGTCCGGATTCAACACCACGTGGTCCTCCGGGCGCAGTTCCTCATACCGCACGCCGCTGGGCTTGATCACGATCAAGCCGCTCTCCGTGTCTCGGGCACTGACGTTGCCGCCCGTCCACTTCACCAGGTCGTTCTTGACCAGTTCCAGGTGTAGTAGATGGAGCTCTGCCTTGAGATCCTCTAGCATCGCCCTTCTATCCCCGGCAGTTCGCCAGGAGCCGCCGCTTCAGAGACTTCAACCGCTTCATCACATCGCTATGCCCACGGCCGAACAAATCGTGGAGCCGGACGTACTCGCCATACAGCTGCTCGTATATGACTTGGTGAGCGGGGATCGGCTTGTAGGAGACATCGCCCAGCCTGGCCATGCTGTGCGCCGCTTCGAAGATGGTCCCGTGCCCGCCGGCATCCTTTCCCGCCGCCACCGCAGCGAACATGGCCGAGCCCAGAGCGCCGGATTGGGCCGTGCCGGCGATCTTGATCTCCCTGCCCGTCACGTCTGCATAGATCTGCATCAGTAGCCTGTTGCGCCCCGGCAGCCCGCCACAGGCTACGATCTCGTCGACCGCCACGCCATTGCCCGCAAAGGCCTCCACGATGACCCTCGCCCCATAGGCGGTCGCTTCGATCAGCGCCCGGTAGATATCCTCCGGGGTCGTCAGGAGCGTGGCTCCGATGAGCAGCCCGGTCAGGTCGACGTCGACCAGGACGGAGCGATTGCCGTTCCACCAGTCGAGCGCCAGCAGACCATGCTCGCCGGGGTTTTGACGGGCTGCCTTCTCCTCCAGCAGCTGGTGTATGTCGAGCTCCCTGCGCGCCGCCTCGTCGTGATAGGCCGGAGGAACGCAGTTATCCACGAACCAGGCGAAATGATCGCCCACACACGACTGCCCGGCCTCGTAGCCGAAGAAGCCAGGGATGATGCCATCTTCGACCACACCGCACATTCCCTCGACGACGCGCTCCTCCTCGCCGAGCACCATGATGCAGGTCGAAGTACCCATGATCGCCACCAGGCGCCCTGGCTCGACGACTGTGGAGGCAGGCACGGCCACGTGGGCGTCGACGTTGCCGATAGGCACGGCGATGCCGGGCTTCAGGCCGGTGAGCTCAGCCATCTCCGGAGTGAGCCCTCCCGCCCTTTCGCCCAAAGGATGAATGTCCTGCGAAAGCTTGTCGTCGACCACGTTCCGCAGCCGGGGATCGAGGGCAGCGTAGAAATCGGCGTCCGGGTATCCCTGTCGCTTGTGCCAGATCGCCTTGTACCCGGCGGTGCAGGAATTGCGCTTCTCCTCGCCGGTGAGCTGGAGCACGATCCAGTCGGCCGCTTCGAGATAGCGATCGGCCGCCTGGTAGACTTCAGGAGCCTTGTTCAGCGTCTCCCAGATCTTGGGAATCAGCCACTCGGAGGAGATCTTGCCGCCGTAGCGAGGCAGCCATTTCTCACCCCGCTCGGCGGCAACCTCGTTGAGTCGGTTCGCCTCCGGCTGTGCTGCGTGATGCTTCCAGATCTTGACCCAAGCGTAGGGGTTGCCCCGCCACACAGGGAGCTGGCACAAGGGCGTTCCTGATTCGTCGATGGGAAGCATGGTGCAGGCGGTGAAGTCGGTACCGATGCCGACGACGTCCTCCGCCGCCACGCCGCTCTCCCGCAGGAGCAGCGGCACCGTCTCCTTCAGCACATCGACGTAGTCCCGTGGATTCTGCAGAGCGAAGTCGGGCGGCAGGGGCTCGGCGCTGCCGGGCAGATGCTCGTCGATCACGCCATCCCCGTAGGGATAGACGGCAGTGGCGACCTCCTCGCCCGTCTTCACGTCCACCAGCAGCGCCCGGCCGGACTCCGTGCCGAAGTCTACGCCGATGGTGTACTTCCGCTTGCCCAACCTGACCTCCTTGCCTCGATCCGCCTTCCGTTACTTGTGATAGTAAACTTCCCAGCCCAGGTACTTGCCCAGGGCCTCATTCACCGCGCCGGCACACTCGGACAGGTTCGCCGCAACATGATGCTCGAAGCCGTTCTCGCAGATGTGGTGCAGCAGCGCCTGGAAGTTGGGAATCTCGATCACACCGTAGCCACCGAACGTCGCCAGCTGGCTGTCCAGGACTCGGCCCTGGCCCACGTAGGAGCGGATGACGCCCCGCTCGTCGTCTGTCGAGACCCGACAGTAGGTGAAAGGACCCGGCTTGATCCGTCCCACCACCGTTCCATAGGTATTCTCCTTGCCTACCGATCCGGCGATGATCTCCTGGTAGTCCATCTTGACGTCGCTGAAGAACGCCTTGGGCAGATTGCTGCAGTGGAAGACCACAGCCTTGTCTGGCTCTTCACCGTAGTTGTTGTTCCAATCGAGCAAGGCGCTGGGCTGGCCGGAAGCCAGGGCCATGGCCAACATGCCGATGGCGCCGGTGACGTCCGTCTCGCAAGCCGACGGCTTGAGAGCGTTGCTGAGCATGCTCATCACCGTGCAGGGAACGACGCCGAAGAACTCCTCGATCGACGTCCAACACTGCACGGCGGTGGCCGCTAGCTCCTGCTCCTCAATCCAATCCTCCATGACAAGCGCGAATCTGGCCATCTTGGAGAGAGCCTCGCCGGGGACGCCCTTGGTAGGAGTATAGGCCTTGATCTCGTCCAGCTTGCTCTTGACCCGGGCGTCACCGTCGCTCAATCGCTCCGCGCGCCCGAAGGCCTCGGAGAGATCGAGGCTCTCGACGCTGATGCCTGCTTTCTCCAGCAGCTTCTCGCTGTAGCGAACGGTGGTGAATGCCGCCGGACGGGCACCGAGCGCGCCGATCCTGGCGCCGCGCAAGCCCCGTACCACCCGGCAAGTGGCGGCAAAGCGGCGCAGGTCCTGGCGGAAGCTCTCCGAATCAGGAGCCACTGTGTGCAGGGTGGTGAGCGTGTAGCGAATCCCGTTCTGCCTCAGATTGTTGCAGGAGGACATCTTGCCGCAGAAGCTGTCTCGACGATCCGCGACGGTCATTTTCCCCACTTCGTCGGGAAAGGCCTGAACGAGTACGGGTACGTCCAGCCCGGCCATGCGCACGGCATTCGCCACGCCTCGCTCATCGCCGAAGTTGGGAAGCGTGATCAGGATCCCGTCGATCTCTTCCGCATGCTGCTTGAACAGCGCAGCACACCGCCGCGCCTCCTGGAGTGTCTCCACAGAGCCGAAGGGAGTCTCATCCACTCCCAGGATCACGGCGTCGATCCCTTCATCCTTCAGCACGGCCAGCATCTCTTTCCGCCCCTTCTCACAGAGATGATTGGGAAAGAAGCCCCGGTTGCCGATTACGACACCCAGCGTCGTGTTCTTCATTTCTATCTCCTCATTCGAAGGAGCACCGGATCGCTAGCCGCGGGAAACGGCGAGAGGGTCGAATCGGGCAGGTCCGCCGCCCAGCTCCCGCGAGTGGCGAGACTGGTGCAAATGGGGGTACAATACAGCCGAGCAGTGGGCGGCGTGACATCACGGGTCATCGTGAGAATGCAGCTCATTGCGTCGAGATGGGGAGATACCTCCTTCACCGCCAAGTGAGCCGGTATCTCCCTATTCTTTTGCCTGGGAAAAGGCTGTTCTGCTCAGAGCCCAGGCTCTCGGGAACGCTGCCCTATCTCTCCTTCGGCAAGAGGCAGGCGCTGCTTCAACCTGCCGCCCTCGCGCTCCGGCAAATCACTCAGAGGGCACCGGGCGCCCACCGAGAATCGAACTTCTCCTGACGATCTGCTCCGGCTGCAGCAAGGTCGTATCAGGGCATGTCGGATCTTCGTCTCGATTGGCCTCGATCACCTGGCCAAGCCTCCGCACCGCACGGCGGCCTAGCTCCACCATGTCCTGGCGGATGGTAGAGAGCGGGGGGTGAAAGAAGGCAGCGTCCGGGATATCGTCGAAGCCGATAACGGCCAGATCTCCCGGCACGCGCCGGCCGAGTCGCCGAGCCGCCTTCAGGGCACCCAAGGCCATGCGATCATTGGATGCGAAGAGGCCGTCGATCTCCGGATGGCGCGCCAGGAGCTCGCTGAAGCCGCGCTCGCCGCTGGCAGCCATCCAGTCCCCTTCCACGACGTAGCTTTCGTCCACCGGCACGCCCGCGCTCCCGAGCGCTTCCTCCCAGGCAGCTCGTCGCTGGCGGGCCTCCCACCAATCGAGCGGCCCCGTGATGATCCCGATGTGCCGGCAGCCCTGGTCCATCAGGTGCCTGGTGGCCATCAGGCCTCCGCTGTAGTTGTCGACCGCGACAACGTGCTGATCGAGGCGCGGCTCCATGCTGAGGAAGACAATAGGGACAGCGAGCTCGCCTGCCCAATCGTCCAGCCAGGCGTGGTTATCCCCAATCTGGGGCACCGCCCAGATGATGCCGTCAACGTAGCGGGACTGCATCTCTTCCAGCAAGTTCTCGACCTCGTTCGTCTCCAGCTGTCGGATCAGGTGGAGCAGGATCGTGTAGCCCAGCTCGCCCGCCTCTTGCTCAATCCCGGAGAGGGCACAGGAGGGACCCCAGTACTCCAGGCCATAACCGACCGCTCCCAGCGTACAGCTGCTCTTCGACTTGAGGCTTCGCGCAGCGTTGCTGGGATGGTAGCCAAGCTCGGCGACAGCTTCGAGGACGCGCTCGCGGGTATCCGTCCGCACATGCTTGATCTGACCGGCGAGGACGCGACTGACGGTGGTTTTCGAGACACCTGCAACCCGAGCAACGTCCGCTATCGTTGTTCTTGGCATAGTGCTCCCGGTGGGCCGGTCTCAGGCAGACCGGTATCGGTTGCGGAAACCGATTTCTGAAATCGATACCATTATACCACGACAGCGGCTGCTTGTCAATAGGTCTGAGCCAACAGTGTTGGTGTTCAATGAATTCGTCACCATGCAACTGTTCAGTGAACATGTCACCCCATGGACAAACAGGTGACATTGACAGTGAAAGAGCAAGCTAGACTCAAGGTGATCACGGAGATGGACGCCGGACGCGTGAAGGCCTGGCAGGCCGCTGACGTTCTGCGGCTATCGTTGAGGCATACCAAGCGGCTGCTGGCTGCGTATAGAGAGCGTGGCGCTGCAGCATTGGCCCACGCCAACCGCGGCCGCGCTTCTCCCAGGAGGATACCGGAGGAAGTATCAGAACGCATCCTTGAGCTCGCCAAGACAACCTATGCTGACTACAACGACACTCATTTCACGGAGAAGCTAGCAGAGAAGCATGAGATCCGCGTCTCTCGATCTACGGTGAGGCGGCTGCGACGTTCGATCGGACAAGGTAGTCCTCGAAAGCGACGGCCAGCCCGTCACCGCAGCCGACGCGAGCGCTATCCTCAACCCGGCATGCTCCTGCAGATCGATGGCAGCCCTCACGATTGGCTGGAGGGCCGTGGCCCTCGCCTCACCCTGATCTCAGCAATCGATGACGCCACCAGCGAGCTCGCCTATGCGCTCTTCCGCCAGGAGGAACACGCCGCGGGCTACTTCGAGCTGATTAGAGAGATCAGTCAGTCTCATGGCCTTCCTCAAGCCGTCTACACCGACCGCCATACCATCTTCCGCAGCCCAACCGAACCTACCGTCGAACAGCAGCTAGCCGGCGACGAGCCGCGCAGCCAGTTCGGGCGCCTGATGGACGAATTGGGTATCGAACCCATCCCCTCCTACTCTCCCCAGGCCAGGGGGCGCGTGGAACGCCTCTTCGCCACCCTCCAAGACCGGCTGGTCAAGGAACTGCGCGAAGCCAATGCTTGCAGCCTCCAGGACGCGAACCGCGTTCTGATGTCCTACCTGCCCCAGCACAATATCCGCTTCTCCCACCCCCAGGCCCAGCCGGGGTCTGCCTACCTCCCCTGGCCTGCTGACCTCGACCCTGATTCCCTGTTCTGCTTCAAGCACCAGCGCACTGTCAACAACGACAATACCATCTCCTTCAGCGGCCATCTCCTCCAGATCCCACCAGGACCAGACCGCATCAGCTGCTCCCGCGCTCGGGTCGAAGTCCACCAGCGCCTCGACGGCTCCCTCGCCATCTGCCACAACGGCAAGACTCTCATCGTCTATCAGCCAGCCACCTCACAGCCGGTCAGGGTCGGTGAGTTCACCCCCGCCCCCAGCACACACACCCCGGCCCCAGCTCCCCCTCCCCAGCGAGCCAAGCCAAAACCCAAACCACGCCAGCCCTACAAGCCGGCCCCAGACCATCCCTGGCGCCTCTACCCTATCTCGCTAAAGAGAGGCCGATGACCATGACTACGCTTCTATTGACGCACCCCATACCTGAGCTACAATCAGCATGGTGACAGTTACATTGACCAGTTAGGGTGACAGAATCACTGAACATTAACATAGGTCTGAGCCAACAAGCTTTTCCTCACGCCGCCCTGGACCGGCCTGTCCCACTCCGAACTGAAGCCATGGCCGGCGTCGGCCCGCTCTACCCCGTTCCCGCTCGATGCTGTATACTTCAGCCACAAGGGAGGAGCTATGCCATTCCACATCAGGCGCGGAACGAACGTCTCACACTGGCTGAGCCAGAGCAAGCGCCGCGGCGAGGAGCGTGTGGCTTTCTTCACCCAGGAAGACATCCGCCACATCGCCGGGGTCGGCTTCGACCACGTTCGCATCCCCATCGACGAGGAGCAGATGTGGAAGGCAAACGGCGAGCCTGACAAAGAGGCATTCGGCCTGCTCGACGCGGCTCTAGACTGGTGCGAGCAGGAAGAGCTGCGGGCTATCGTCGATCTGCACATCCTGCGCACCCACCACTTCATGGACGATTCGCCCCCACTCTACTCCGATCCAGCCGAAGCGAAGCGCTTCTCCGGCCTGTGGGTGTCGCTGTCCGATCACCTCCAGGAGCGCCCCCTCGATCTGGTCGCCTACGAGCTGCTGAACGAGCCAGCCGCGCCGGACGCCGACGACTGGAACCGCGTGGCCATGGCCGCTTTCTCCACCGTCCGTGATCTGGAGCCTCGGCGGATGATCGTCCTCGGATCGAACGGCGCGAACAAGACGTACACGTTCGACCGCCTCGCCGTGCCGGAGGACGACAACTGCATCCTATCCTTCCACTTCTACGATCCCGTGCCGGTCACTCACTACGCCACGTCGTGGACGCCAATGAAGGACTACCATGGTCCGGTCCACTACCCCGGCCTGGCGGTTGCCGCCGAGGACCTGGCGGGCCTGGACGACCAACTGAGAAGGTACATCGAGGCCGAGAACGAGTACTTCGACCGCAACAGCATGGTCAGCCTGCTGGCGAAGCCGCTTGCCGTCCGCGAGAAGACGGGGCAGCGACTCCACTGCGGTGAGTTCGGCTGCTTCCTGGGCACGCCGCAGCCGCTGCGCATCGCCTGGTACACGGACCTGGTGGAGACGCTGCGCGAGCACGAGATCGCCTACACCAACTGGGCCTACAAGGACGACTTCGGCCTCGTCCGGCCCGAGGGGTGGGATGAGGAGATCGCGTCGATTCTGCTGGGTTGACCAGCGTGGGAAAACGATTCAGGGGCACGGCATGCCGTGCCCCTACCGGAGCCCCTCAAGCGGGCCCTGCCCGTTCAGTGCCTCGCCCCTGCCCCTACTCCTCGATATGGCAGGCCACCAGGTGATCCTCTTCCACCTGATTCAAGCCCGGCCTAACCTCGGCGCAGGCGGTGCAGCGGCGCGCTGACGTGCACCTCTCGTAGTAGACGCAGCCTGAAGTCAGCTCCGACTGCTGACCCTTCAGCTCCACTCTTACGTCTTCCCACTTCTGGTCAAGCCGGGGCACAGTTGCCATCAGCATCCTGGTATAGGGATGAACAGGGTTGAAGTAGACCCTCTCCGTAGAGCCCATCTCCACGACGCGGCCCCGGTAGAGAATCACAGCCCGGTCGCTGATGTAGTAGGCCAGCGACAGGTCGTGCGTGATGAAGAGGATAGACAGGCCCTGGGCCTTAAGATCGGCTAGGAGATTCAGGACGTCGATCCGCCGCGATGCGTCCAGCATACTGATGATCTCGTCGGCCACCAGGAACTCCGTCTCCAGCAGCAGGGCCCGCGCTACTAGAAAGCGCTGCAGCTGCCCCCCGCTCAGCTGGTGGGGGTACTTATTCAGCACGTCCGGCGGATTCAGGCCCACGCTCCTCAGCGACTG
>Ga0307421_1000317_pt1 | contig 31625 bp, 21 predicted proteins | sample SalMarWE160270MG_FD_202163 | JGI IMG/M metagenome (GOLD analysis project Ga0307421, IMG submission 202163) | Salt marsh sediment microbial communities from the Plum Island Ecosystem LTER, Massachusetts, United States - WE1602-70 | ecosystem: Environmental > Aquatic > Marine > Intertidal zone >... | reverse complement strand
CCATGTTGATGAAAAAGACCTCATTCAAACGCCTTACAAAGAAAAATTGAATCCCAATATAAAGATTGTGGTCGCAGGGGGAGGTGGTTTTATTGGCGGAGCCATGGTGAGATACCTCAAGGACAAAGGGTTTCAAAATATTGTGGCCGCTGATATCAAGCCGGTTTATGATTGGTATCAGACTACGGAGGGAGTTGCCAATCTTTGTCTGGACCTCAGGGATTATAAAAACTGCATGGATCTTGTGCAGGGGGCTGTAGAGGTGTATAATTTTGCTGCTGATATGGGGGGAATGGGATTTATTGAGACCCACAGAGTGGACTGTTTGATTAACTCCAGCAAAATAAACGACAATATGGTCGAGGCTTCCTGGAGAGCCGGAGCCACCAGATATTTTTTCTCGTCCTCTGCCTGTGCTTATAACACAACTTTACAGCAGAAACATGATGTCCCCGGGCTTAAGGAAAGTGATGCTTATCCTGCTGACGCAGAAAGAGGATACGGATGGGAAAAATTGATTGCTGAACAGAAATGCCAGGAGATGTTTATTGAAAAGGGGATGGAGACCCATATTGCGCGGTTTCATAATGTGTACGGACCCTACGGAACATGGGACGGAGGACGTGAGAAAGCTCCGGCAGCCCTGGCCCGTAAAGTGATTGCTGTCAAGGAAGGGGATGAAGATTTTATCTTGATTTGGGGGGACGGGAAACAAAGAAGAAGTTTCATGTATATCGATGACTGTACGGAAGGAATTTTCCGCTTGATGCACAATCTCAATACCACGGCCACTCCTCTGAACATAGGCTCCGAGGAAATGATCTCTGTGAATGAATTGATTGATATCATAGAAGACATAGTGGGAATCAAAGTCGAGCGCAGATATGATATTTCAAAACCAAAAGGGGTTGTGGGAAGAAACAGCGATAACACCATGATCCGGAAGTATCTTGATTGGGAGCCCCGCACTTCTTTTGCAGAAGGGATGAAGCCCACATGTGAGTGGATAAAAGAGCAGTACAGGAACCGAAAAACCGGGAAAAGAACTGTGAGTTAGAAAAGGATAGAATTTGGGTAAGATAGCGTACAATCGATGCCTTACTGCCAGTGGGTCAAAACCGGCCAGATGAGAAACAGAAGGGACAGGATAAAGAAAAAGACCTGCATGGGAAAATTCCATTTGAACCATTTTTCATAAGGGATCTTGGCCATAGCCAAAGTCCCTATGGTCACACCTGATGTGGGAATGATCATATTTGTGAATCCGTCTCCGAACTGATAGGCCAGCACCGCTGTTTGACGGGTGATGCCCGAAAGGTCGGCAAGCTGGGACATGATGGGCATAGTCAGGGCGGCTTTTGTGGAGCCAGAAGGAATAAAGAAATTAAAAACGATCTGAATGACATACTGAAAGTCAGCCGCTAAGATCCCCGGCACTTTGGATATGGCTGAAGCCATACTGTAGAGAATGGTATCCATGACCCCGCCTTGTTCCAGAATAACGATGATTCCCCCCACGAATCCCAGAACCAGTGCGGCTGAGACCATTTCCTTGCATCCATTGATGAAGGAACCGGCAATATCATTCATTCCTTTTCCTGCGATGATCGCGCTTGTAAGCCCCATAGCCAAAAACAGGCCGGCAATTTCTTTTATATACCATTTAAAGAGGATGACCCCCAGTATCATGAACACGATACCTGCAAGCAAAATGATCAGGCAGGTTGCATGCCTCCAGGTGAACAGGCTGGCAGATTTCTGCTTCTCTATCAACTCCTCACGCCTTTTCTTGTCATACTCATACATAATGCTTTTCTGAGGATTTTTCTTTATTTTCACGGCATAGACCATCACCCAGGCTATGGTAAAGGCTGTCACCACAAGCCATATAAGCACCCTGTATCCCAATCCGGAGACAGGTTTTATGTCAGATATTTTCTGAGCTATCTGCAGAGTAAAAGGATTGATGAATGCCCCGGCAAATCCGACTCCTGCAGCTAGAAAAGAAAGGCATATCCCTACTATAGAATCATACCCAAGACTGATGGCCAGAGGGACGAAGATCAGGACAAAAGGCATGGCTTCCTCGCACATCCCGAAAACAGCTCCGAAGAGAGAAAAAACGGCCATCACAATGGGAATGATCAGGAGTTCTTTCCCTTTCAGTATCTTCACCAGCTTTCCGATGCCTGCATTTATGGCTCCTGTTTCATTCAGCATATAAAAAGCGCCTCCCACGATGAATATGAAACCAATGATTTCCGCTAATTTGATAAAACCTTTTAGCGGCGCGGTGAATATTTCCAGTATCTGAGGATTGGCTTCTTTTTTTTCATACGTTCCCTCGACCACTACGGTTCTTTGAGTGTTGTTGATTTCGATCTGTTTCCTTTCATAACTTCCGCCTGGAAGCACCCAGGTGAGTGCCGCGGCAAAAATGATCAGCAAGAAAACGATAACAAATACATTCGGTATTTTTCCCATCGCGAACGGTCCGGATTAATCCTTATTTGGGAAAGCGGGTTGAGTGCAGGCTATCCTTCCAGAAGATTCGAATATCCTGGCTCTGACATAAAGCTCATCGCCCTTGAAAAGATATTCGGCATAGGAACCGTAAGATTCTTGAAGCGTGCAGCCGTCTTTTCCGATAAAAGTAATGGTGTAGGCCGCATCTTTATAAGGGGCAACATCAACTACGTATTTATCCTCAGTATGATATACGTCCTTGAGTAGGACTCCCAGGGTGGCATAGAATTCCCCCTGTTCGATCGCATTCATGATGGCTTCTGTACTCAGCTCTCTGGCTTTGACCATGATCCATCCTGAACCAGGATTGGATCGTGCGGGAGCGAACTCCCCGAGGAAATGATGGGCATCGTCTGATGCGATCCCGTACATCAGGATACTCCTGGATAGCATTCCGTCCCAGACGTCTTCCATGCCCGGTCTGCCTCCGGCCGCAAACAGATTACTGTCAGGATGGACATTGAACAGTTCGAATAATTTGACGTTTTTGAGCTGGGACATTTCCTTATCCGTAAAAGACCACCTCCAATTGGGGTGGTTTATCTGGGGGACAGCTCCTGCCAGAAGGATGGCATCGACATTGTTCTGCAGGGTTTCTGTTATGGAACCCCCGTGCTGGGGCTCTATGTATTTCACGGCATTGAGGGCATTGAGGTGAACGGGAGTGCCTTTATAGGAATCCGTGACCTCTTCTCCCTGAATGAGAAGGAAATCGTCGTTTGGGTCTGTATCAAGATACTTTATTTCAGTGATAAAGTTATGATCTGATATGACAAGAAAGTTGTACCCATGGTCTTTGTACCATCTTATGACCTGCCGCGGATAGGAATCTCCGTCCGAGTTTAAAGTGTGACAGTGTGTGTTGCCTTTGTACCATTTGAATTCCTGAGCAAGAGAAGGGAGTGCAAGCAACACCACCGCACTCAAAACAAAAACAGTGATTTTTTTCATCATAACCTCCTGATATTAACCTGGACTAATCATAAAAAAATGGCGATGGTCATTTTTTTGTTTTGCTTTCAAGGATATACATGTTTTCTACAAAAATGACAACTCAAAATATTTTGTTTGTTCTTACTTACATCTTAATCGCCATTTTTTTACCATTAAGGCAAGCCGATGTGAAATTCAGATATGGCTTGTGCTCGCTAAAGATTTTTAACGCCATTCTTCGTACTGTGTTCTCGGCTGTTGCGCAACTCCCCCCGTCCGTGGGTCAGACATGCTCACAGCTCGGCTCAGCCGAGTTCCCTCAAACACAGTACTCCGAAGGCTAAATCTTCAATGTCGCTTCAGCCACACCTGAATTTCATTAAGCTCTCTTCAACCTCGACTTGTTCGTCATCCAGGTTAACTGTTCTGAATACTTCTGTAGATGATATTATGCTATGAATCACATCCAGTCAATGGGAAGTTAAAATTCAGGTGTGGCTAAATCTTCAATGTCGCTTCAGCCACACCTGAATTTCATCAAGTTTTCGCAACCTTGGCTTGTTCATTATGCAGGTCAATAAGAGGGGGATAAATATGTTCACTGCATGGATAGTTTCTGACTTGAATTACGCAACCTGTTTAGAGTATGATTATGATTCATGCCGGATTCATGAGAAGAGTTATATATTTTTTAGAAGATTAAAGTGAGATTATTTCAGAATTTGACTGTCCGGAAAAAACTCGTAGGGATTATTTTCCTCATATCGGCCATTGTCCTTGTTTTGACATTTTCGCTGATTGTCTTTGCCAAGACCAGAGAAGACAGAGTGAGGTTTACAGATGAGATCGAGCATCATGCCGCCCTGGCAGGAGAATGCTGCAGGGAAGCGCTGGCTTCTAAGAAAAGACAGGGCCTTGAGACCTGCTTATCCGTATTGGGCTCTGTGCCCTTTGTTACGGATGGTGTCTTTTTCGGACCTGAAGAAAAAGCGCTAGCGACCTACAGCCTTTCCGAAGACACATTTATTCCACCTGATTTAGAACACATGAAACCTTCTGAATTCAAGGACGGATATCTTCATGTTCTTTTACCTGTTTCAGATGAAGAACACACGTATGGAAAGATATTTGTACGGGCTTCTACCGAGGAACTGAAAAGAAAACTCAAGCTTTATATTTTTATCATGCTTGTTTTATTTGCTTTAGCGCTTCTGCTTGTTTATTTTCTGGCCCGCAGCTTCCAGCATATTATTTCCAGACCTATATTAAACCTTGTGACCGCGACCAAGAACATATCAGGGCCCGGGGAAGCAGGGGTTCGAGTCAAAAAAAAGAAGAAAAACGAATTGATGATTTTGCGGGAGCGGCTGAAATATTTATTGGAAGTTGAGGATCTTCGCGGGATGAAGCTGGATGAAGTGAACAAAGTGCGCCAGAAAGCCACAGAATTGGAGAAGACAGAGAAAAAATACAGAGAGATATTTGAAAACTGCGCTTATGGTATTTTTGTCTTTGAAGTGGTTGATGAGGGAAAAAATTTTCTTATTATGGATTTGAACACAACAGGTGAAAAAATAGAGCGGATACACCGCAGTGACCTTATTGGGAAAAAAATCACAAAGGTCTTCCCTATGGTCAGAGAATCGGGACTGCTGGACGCTCTTCAGAGCGCATGGAAGACTGAGGTGGAGAAGTATATTCCCTATTCCAAATTAAGGGTGGGTGACAAGGCAGGCTGGAAAGAATTTTTTATCAGCAAGCTTCCTTCCGGAGACATGGCTGCAGCGTTTCGGGATGTGACTGATAAAAAAGCTGAAGAGGAAGAAAGAAAAAAGCAGGAGGTAGAGAAGAAGGACAGTATTGAAGAAAGACCCAAAAGAGATGAGGAACTCAAGTCAATCCCGTTTGATAATAGTGTTCAACGGAAAGCCTTAGATAATGAACTGGAAGGTCTTTTCTCTGCCACAGCACAGTATTTGGAAGTTCCACTGGAAAAAATAGATGAGTTCAGCAAGTCGTTTTTAGAGGAGTATGCTAATAGAGTAAACGACAAAGGTAAAGATAAACTCATTCAGATCCGGGCAGCGGCTCACCGCATGAAGCAGATGACCAAAGGATTGAATGAAGTGGCTGAACTGTCATTTGACAGGTTAAAACTTGAGCAAGTCGATCTTAGTGACTTAGTAAGGAAAAGGTCAGTTAAGCTAAGAGAAGGAAATCCCGAACGGAAAGCCGAGTTTCTCATTCAAGAAGGGATAAAAGTCAGGGGAGACAACCGGACGCTGAGCATTGTTATTGACAATCTGCTTACAAATGCCTGGATTTACTCTTCTAAAAAACCAAACATAAAAATTGAATTCGGGATGAAGGAGAACAAAGGTATTAAAGAGTATTTCATAAAGGATAATGGGATCGGATTTAAGATGAAAGATGTGGATGAGCTGTTTTTCCCGTTCAAGAGATTGAATGAGAATGAAGTGTTCCCGGGTTATGGAATGGGGCTCGCTGTTACCAGACGGATTATCCATAAACACGGAGGTGTTATCCGTGCTGAAGGCAAGCCCGGAGAAGGCTCTGTGTTTTATTTTACACTCGGAACCTGAGTGTGCCGGATTTTGTAGTGAAAGAACCAATGGGAGGTAGATATGTTTAAAAAATGTGTTTTTTTAGGTTTTGTCTTAGTTTTTTCTTTTACTCTGTTCTATACCGCCATGGTATCTGCCCAGGATGAGGAACAGCAGGAGAACCAGTTCCGTCAGCTCTATCAGGAACTCCCAACCCCTAACCAGTACCGAACAGCCTCAGGGGCTCCAGGCCCGGAATACTGGCAGCAGAGAGTTGACTATGATATGGTCATTGAACTTGAAGAGGAAAAACAGCGGATATATGGTGAGGAATCAATAACTTATTTTAATAATTCACCTGTTTCCCTTTCCTATCTCTGGGTTCAGTTGGATCAGAATATCCGAATAAAAGATTCCCTTACGGAAAAAGTGAGTTCGGGCCAGATATCAGACCCTCTAAGCCTACGGTTTCTTCAAAGGATGCATATGGATTTTGACGGAGGATTTAAGATCGAATATGTGAAAGATAAAAAGGGAAATGACCTTTCGTATAAAATCGTAAACACCATGATGAGAGTGGACCTTCCCGGAAGTCTGAATCCGGACTCAAGGTATTCTTTCAAAATAAAATGGTGGTACAACATAAATGATAAGAACAAAGTCGGAGGAAGGTCAGGTTTTGTCTTTTATAAGGAAGACGGGAATCATGTCTTCACCATTGCCCAATTTTTTCCCCGGCTGGCTGTGTACAATGAGGCAGAAGGATGGCAGCACAAACAGTTTCTGGGAAGCGGGGAATTTGCGCTTCCTTTTGGAAATTATATGGTGAAAATAACAGCCCCTTCTGACCATGTCATCGGTGCCACAGGGACCTTGATGAATCCTGAGAAGGTTTTAACAGCCGAACAGAGAGCCCGGCTTCATAAAGCACAGGATTCCACAGAAGACACGGTTTTGATTGTTACTGAAGAAGAGGCCGTCCAGAATGAAAAAGAGCGTTCGGAAGATAAAAAAACATGGATTTTCAAAGCGGAAAACGTGAGGGACTTTGCTTTTGCCAGCTCGCGAAAATTCATCTGGGATGCTATGGCCGTTAAATTCGGGGCCCGCACCGTTCTTGCCATGTCCTATTTCAGCAAGGACGGAAATCCTATATGGGAGAAGTATTCGACAAAGGCTGTGGCGCATGCCATAAAGGTCTATTCCAGATTCACATTCGAGTATCCTTATCCCAAAGCCATATCCGTGCTTGCTTCAAGAGGCGGGGGGATGGAGTATCCCATGATCGCTTTTAACGGAGGGATGCCCGAACCTGACGGAACCTATCCCGAATATTTAAAATACAGTCTGGTCGGTGTGATCATTCATGAATTCGGACATAATTTTTTCCCCATGATCGTGAATTCGGACGAGCGCCAGTGGGCATGGATGGATGAAGGATTAAACACATTCCTGGAATATCTTGCAGAACAGGAATGGAGCAGGGAGTTTGCACGGAGAAACGGGCCTGCTTATTCCATGGTTGAGTATATGAAAGGCGATAAGAAATACATGTCCCCCATCATGACAGCGCCGGATATAGACCTGAATGTGGGAAACAATGCTTATGCCAAAACCTCTGCGGGGCTTAATATTCTGCGGGAGACCATTATGGGCAGGGAACTGTTTGATTATGCATTCAAAGAGTTTGCTCAAAGATGGAAGTTCAAGCACCCGGCGCCGGCAGACTTTTTCAGGACCATGGAAGATGCGTCAGGAATGGACCTTGACTGGTTCTGGCGCGGATGGTTTTTTGGTACAGACCATGTGGACATAGCCTTAGAAGGTGTGAAGTGGTATAAGATAAATACTGGGGAACCGGAAATGGATAAAGTTATAGAGCAGGAGAAGGAAAACCGCCTCCCGGAAAGATATATCAGCAACATTCGAAACAAGAAGGAAATTAAGGAAACAGCCGTGGAAAAAGATGAATCTCTTCTTGATTTTTATGACCAATACGACCAGCTTAAAGTGACTCCCCAGGAGCAGGAGCAGTACAAAAAATATCTTGAAACGTTGACAGAAGAAGAAAAAGAGATTCTGAATGCAGGATATAATTATTATGAAGTCTCTTTTTCCAATATCGGCGGAATGGTCATGCCCCTCATACTCCGGTTTAAATTTAAAGATGACTCAGAAGAAGTGGAAAGGATCCCGGCCGAAATATGGCGCCGCTTCAATGACCGTGTCCAAAAAGTGTTTGCTTTTAAAAAAGAAGTCACAAAAATCACCCTTGATCCCTTTCTTGAGACAGCTGATGTGGATACAGTGAATAATGAATGGACGGTTCAGGAAAAGCCTGAATATTTTAAATTGAGGAAATTCGAGAGACGCTCTGAAAAAAATTTGATGCAGAAAGTGAAAGAGACGGAGAAAAAGGATTAACCTTTTTATCTGGACGTACGTAGATAAATAGGGAGACGTACAAATGATAAAAAACTATCTGCTTACAGCATTCCGGAATTTAAAAAAATATAAGTTTTATTCCCTGATCAATATCCTGGGGCTTGCTGTGGGGCTGAGTGCTTTTATTCTGATCCTTCTCTACCTGCAGTTTGAACTCAGTTATGACAGATTCCACCAGGATGCGGACCAAATCTACAGGGTAGCTGTGAAGTCCTTTCAGGAAGGCAAGTATTCTGATGAAACCTATGTTTTTACTCCACCTATTGGAGAGGACCTGAAAGATGAGTTTCCCGAGGTCGAAGAATTCGTCCGGATGTCCACACAGAGGCCCGCGTACTTAACCGTTGAAAATGAAGCGTATAAAGAAACCGGAATGCGCTATGCTTCGGATAGAATTTTTGATATGTTTTCCTTTGATCTTATACAGGGCGATGCTGCGACAGCACTTATTGAGCCTTTTTCTATTGTGCTTTCTCAAAAAACAGCAGAGAGGGTTTTCGGTTCTGATGACGTCCTAGGAAAAACCATCCAAATCGGCCCGAAAGACCTTTATAAAGTCACCGGAGTGGTAAAAAGTCCGCCTGAGAATTCCAGTATTCAGTTCAGCACTTTGATATCCTTTTCCACTCTGTATAAGCTGCCCAACATGCATATGGGCTGGAACGGAGGGAACCAGTATATAACCTATGTGAAGCTAAAGCAGGGCGTATCGATTGGAGAGCTGGAAAAGAAACTGCCGGATTTCATGTGGCGTCATATCAATGAAATGATCGCTTCTTACGGCTGGAAAAATGAGGCTTATTTTCAGCCTTTAAAGAAAATTCACTTTCACTTTGATCCGGGTTCCAGGACGGCTTTGACCAATTTTTACACTTTCATCGTAGTAGCGGTGTTTATTCTGCTTATTGCCTGTATCAATTTTGTCAACCTCACCACAGCCCGTGCTGCCAGGAGAGCCCGGGAGGTCGGTCTGAGGAAAGTAGTCGGGGCCAACCGAGGGAACCTGATCCGCCAGTTCCTGGGAGAATCTCTGTTCTTAACCATTCTGTCTTTTATCCTGGGAGTCTTTCTTGTTTTTCTTTTTACTCCTTTATACAGTCAGCTCTTGGATAAAGATCTCAATATCTTCAGAATGATCAGCCCCTTGAGCATAGTGGGATTTTTGGGTCTTATTCTGGCTGTTGGAATGATCGCAGGGGCTTATCCGTCTTTTTATCTTTCCTCCTTTCAACCCGCAAGGACCCTTAAAGGAGAGATGCAAACGGGAGGAGGAAGAAAAAAATTCCGGGATGTTCTCGTTGTTTTTCAGTTTGCCATATCAGTCACTTTGATCATCTGTACCATTCTCGTACAGAATCAAATCAGTTTTATGAAAAAGGCTGAGGTTGGATATGAAAAAGAAAATGTGCTGGTGATCAATCTTCCAGGAGAAGAGCTCGGGACCAAAACAGCGGAAATGAGAGAAAGAATGCTGTCCATCCCCGGGATAGCGCACGCCAGTGCTTCATCTGATGTGCCCCACAGGGGATTCACTCAAAACGGTTATGTGCCGGAAGGATACAGCTCTTCACTTATGTTTTATGCGCTGGATATTGATGAGCACTTTTTAGATACTTATGGGATTGAGGTCGTAAAGGGACGGAATTTCAATAAGGAATTTTCTACGGATAAGGAGGCCTATCTTATAAATGAAACCCTCGCCAGACAGTTGGAGTGGGAGAACCCCGTAGGCAAGACCATAAGACGTAACGGAGATTGGAAGGTGATCGGAGTGGTGAAGGATTTTCAATTCTCCACTCTTCACCATGACATAGGCCCTTTGATCATCACCAGCAATCCCTGGGGGACTCGTTTCGATTATTTATCCGTTAAGCTGAACACAACAGACCTTCCCGTGACGATGAAAGACATAAAAATGGTATATAAGGAATTTTCTCCTCTTCTTCCTTTTGAATATTTTTTCCTGGACGAGGCTTTTGACAGATTGTATAAGTCCGAAGAGCGGTTCCAGAGAATCTTTCTCTATTTTTCTGTTCTTGCCATTTGTATCGCACTGCTCGGCCTATTCAGCCTTTCAGCATACACAGCCCAGCAAAAGTCCAAGGAGATCGGGATCAGAAAAGTCCTTGGAGCTTCCGTTCCGAGTATCCTGTCACTGTTTCTCAAAGATATGATGTTTTTGATAGTGATTGCCAATATAGTAGCCTGGCCTACGGCTTATTTTGTCATTCAAAAATTCCTTCAAAATTATGCTTATCGGCAAGATGTAAGCTTATGGGCGTTTGTGTTCGCTCTTTTTGGAAGTCTGGCTGCGGCTTTGATAACGGTCAGTTATCAGAGCTTTAAGGCGGCCTTTAAGAGTCCCGCAGACGAACTGAGGACTGAGTGACATAGGTATTAGCTTATTACTCCCTTCCACTAATAGGAACACGCACCTTTGTTTCCAGACATTACTCCGGATTTGAACCCGGAATTGATCCGCATGTTTTGTACAAGGATGGCATCAAATACAGTCCGGATAATTCAGAGAGAGAGCTGATGTTTAAGAATTTTTCCAAGATATATTTTGAAGCCAGAAAAGCTGTTGAATATAGAATGAAAAAGGAAAAAGAAAAAGAGTGAGTTAGCGGAGTTTGAAAAATTTAACAGCCAGAAACAGGAACAGCAGACTGAAAAGAGCCAGGAAGCATATATGGGGATAGACCTCCCGGAACCCGTATCCGAATGATATCAGCTTATGAAAGGCGTCCATGGTCCAGCCCGTGGGAAAGAAGAAACTGGTTATCTGCAGGCTTTTGGGAACCAGTTCCAGAGGCCACCAGCATCCTCCCAAAGCAGCCATGAGGTTTGCGACGAGAATATTGAGCACGACCAGTACTTCTTCCTTTCTTATCAGGCACCCGAACAGTATGCTCATACCTGCTATGGTTCCGCAGAAAAACAAAGAAACCAGAAAAAGAGAGGCAAGTGATTTCCCCAGATAAACCCCGAACAAAAGCCGACCTGCCAGGAACATCAAAGTGATCTGAAGCATGCCAATGAGAACGCGGGCGATCCATTTGCCGCTGATAAGAGCCGTACGGGTAGCAGGTGTTAAAATGATTCGCTCCAGTTGACCCTGACGCCTTTCCTCCAGAAGGTTGATCCCTCCGTACATAAGAACCGTAAAAAGCAGAAACATTACTGTTATTGCGGGAACAGAATGATTGAATCCCGAAGGAATGGTCTTCAACCGGCCGGCCTGTTCAACTTTTAGGGAGATCAGTTCTTTCAGAGATGTGCCGCTGAACTGATTTTCCAGTTCCTGAAAATTTTCCGGGGACAGATGGATCAGCCTGGCCATGATTCTGATCACTCCTTTCAGAATGTGAGCATAGACCGCCTGTCCGGCTTCCATATTGCTTCCGGCTTCTTTTTCCAGAACCAGCTCTACTTTTTCTCCTTTTATTATTTTTTCTGAAAATGCCGGAGGGATGATAAGGGTTCGTGTTCCGGTCTCTTCTTTTTTATCTAGAAAGTGAATATCGTATTTTTGGTGTCTGAGCTCTTCGATCAGCGCCTCTGACAGCACACTGTGGTCCTGGTCCAGAATATTGATGGTCGCCTTGCCGTTACCTGAGGAACCCTGAAAAGCCATTCCAAATATAAAGGCAAAGAGGAGGGGGAAAAAAAGCAGCCATATAAAAAACATTTTGTCCTTGAAAGAGATCTTTAAGTCGGCAAGAGCAATGGTCCAGAATCTCATCGATACAACCCTTTCTTCAGTTTGTTTTTCAGCAGGAAAGAGCTGATGACAGAGAGTGTGATTCCTGTCCCCAGCATACCGAGAACGATCAGCCAGATTTGAGATGCCGGCTCTCCCATTATATTCTTTTTGAAAGCTTCCAGTCCCCAGTAGTTTACGGTGAAACGGGCGAGCTTTTGAACGAAAGCAGGGAAATTCGAGATGGGGACCATACTGCCTCCCAGAAGCGCTGTTATGATGATGACCGAAGACATCAATGCTCCGGCCTGCCGTTCGGTCCGGATGAAAGTATAGAGAAAAGCGATGAACCCGGAGATCAGGATGTTCAAACAGAAGATGATAGGAAAGAGCATATCCAGCCGTCCCCAGTCAATGGAAAACAGAACCGAGCCCAGTCCTACCAGAAAGAGAGAACAGAGGATTCCGATGGCAGCGGAAGTGAGGATTTTACTCCAGATGAATTCATTCATCCGCAGGGGAGATACGGACATGCGAAGCAGGGTTCCCTTTTCTTTTTCCCTGAGAAGGTCTTCGAAAACAACATTGCAGATAAACAGTAGGAACATGATGGATATAGCAGGCAGAATATAACTGTGGACAGAAAAGCTGCTTTCTTCTGTTTCCTGATCTTCATTTCGGGTGACCTGTTTAATGGAGATGAGCGGAGGCAGGACATATTTCTCAATTCCCTCCATCCGGTTCTTTACCATAACGGAAAGTTCGGAAATGACCTGATCGGAGATATCTGGCTGTTCGGAAAGCTTTCTGATGCTTTCTATTTCATCTGAAAAAATCTGGAAAAGGGCGGAAAAGACAAGGGCTGTGGTATCGCATATCTCCTCAGCGATTTGAGGCAGAAACTGCTCTGACGGATTTTTTATCAGAGTGAGCTCTGCCGGGCTTCCTTCCCAGATTTTTTTTCCGAATCCAGACGGGATAATGATCAGGGCAGAAGCCTTTCCCTTATTCAGAAGAGACGGGGCTTTTTCCTCACTTGAAGCACTCTCAAGGTTGATCATGTCTTTCAACTCTCCCTGTGTAAGAGCGCTGAGATAGAACCTGGAAAGAAGACTCCCGTCATTGTCCATGGAAAGGACTTTGATCGCGGGCAGAGTCGTTTCTTCGGAGGAGCTAAAAATCAAACCGAACAGAAAAGTGAAAACAAGAGGGATAAGCAGGAATCCGATAAGAACCACCGGATTTTTCCATTTGCGTTTGAAATCCTTTCCTGCCAGGAGAAACACACGTTTCATTCGCGGAGCTCCCTTCCGGTCAGTTTAAGGAAAACACTCTCCAGATTAGGCTGCTTGAGAGAGATGTCATCCATACTGACTCCCATGTTAAAGAAGCTCTCCATAAGGCCCGGGATTTTTTTTGAAGCATCCAGGGAAATGGCCAGATAGCCGTCTTTCATGGTGATGATGTCAATGCCTTTTTCATGGGATACGACCTGCCGGGCCTGGTCAGCGCTGAACTCGCCCTGAATAAGGGCGATGTCCTTTTCTCCGACGATTTGAATCAGCTCCTTTAGACTCCCTGAAGCCAGTATTTTCCCTTTGTCAATAATGGCGATGCGGTCACAGAGTTCTTCGGCTTCAGAGAGGTTGTGGGTGGTGTAGATGACCGTGGTTCCTTTCCCGGATGCCTCCCGTATGAGATCCAGAATATTCATTTTTGTCTGGACGTCGATTCCGATGGTCGGCTCATCCAGAAGCAGCAGCTTGGGGCGGTGGAGGAGGCCGATAATAAGATTGATGCGCCTTTTCATCCCGCCCGAATATTTTTTTAAGGGCTCATCCTCCCGTCCTGTCAGTCCGATTTTATCCAAATAATAGCGAATTCTCTGTTCCAGTTCTTTACCGGATAATCCCTGGAGACGTCCCCAGAAACGCAGATTTTCTCTGGCTGTCAGCTCTTCATAGAAAGCCATGTCCTGGGGCACAACGCCCATGATCCCTCTTATCTGTTGCATGGAATGCCGGGTATCCATGGAGTCGATCATGATTGTTCCGGAATCAGGAGTGAGGAGCCCGGCGATCATGGAGATGGTGGTGGTCTTCCCGGCTCCGTTAGGTCCTAAAAAGCCGAAGATTTCTCCTTCTTTCACTTCCAGGGAGATATCATCAACAGCCTTAACCTTGTCGAATGACTTGGACAGATGAGAAATTTGAAGCATAGGCCCTCTCCTTTAATCCAGAGAATTAAATCACATCTTATCATAAAAAGCATGGAGTTTTGAACTTAAAACATATCAAGGTGAGATTGCTTTATCTCTTCGTTCATCTCGATGACGCAGCAATCCTGCCTCAGGAAAAACCGGGTTCATAACTTTAAAACCAATGAGCTGAGTATGTATTGGTCCCTGTTTTTAAATCCCGGTACTGGGGAATGGTTGTATATAAATTGATGGCTTAGTTTTATTGAAAATATCTTGCTTATACTGAAGATAACAGAAGAAAGAGAGGTTATGCGAAAGTCTTTCCCTTTTTTCAGATTGAAAAAAGATATGTTTTGATGATTCAATTCAGAATTGGAGGATAAAGGAATTTTTATTGAGTTGGAGACAGATACACAAGCAAATGAGATGGAAACATCAGAGTCTGTCTCTTTCTCAATGTTGTTCTCCCAGCTCCAACCAAAAGCTGTTTCTGAAGAAACCTCTATTTTTTTTGATTTTACCCAAAAATATCCGGCTCCGGCTGAGATGAAAAATCTGTATTTATAGCCTGAAAGAACATTGCGCTCAAACTGCCCTGAGCCGACACTATAGAACCTGGGTTTCAAAGAATATCTGTAATTTAATTGACTGAAATAGAATTCTGTATTCTTATCTCCCTCGCTTTCAGCATAGATGATGCTTCCCTTAAAATGAAACCGGCTTTTTTCAAAATTCAGATTTTGTTCTGTATCAAAACCTAATGAGAGCTCATTTGTATTGCCGGATGTTTGAAGGATGGATAAGCTGGTTGATGACGAGTATAATTTTTGTTCTTCTTTTTCCTCCTGGGCAGATAGAACGAGACTGGTCATTATAAGGATGATAAAAGCTGTAATTATTTTTTTGGAAAGGACAAGAATTTCTTTATTCAGTTGATGGTTATTTTCATTCCATTTCATCAAATTTCCACCCTTTGAACGCCTCTCTAATTCATGATACACACAGGAAATATAACCAGTCAACAGAAAATCCGCAAAGCACCATTATAAACGGCGGAAATGGAAAATCATTTGCTTATTCATACCGCAGAGACTCTACCGGATTGGAAAGGGCGACTTTCAGTGTTTGGAAGATCACTGATAACTGGGCAACAAATAAAGTCATCAATCCGGCCATGACAAACGGACTCACTCCTATCGCTGTCCTGAAGGCAAAGGCTTGCAGCCATTTGTTTGCCGTAAAATAGGCCACTGGCCAGGCCATAACATTGGCTGCAATCACCCAACGGAGATATTTGCCTGTAAACAACACAACAATGCTGGCGACGCTCGAACCGAGAACTTTTCTGATACCGATCTCCTTGGTTCGTTGTTCAGTGCTGTGTGCCGCAAGACCGAATATTCCGAGACAGGCCACAAACACGGTCAATTGACAGAAGGATATCAGCAGCGATGCCAGGCGTCTTTCCTCTTCATAAGCTCTGAGATGGAGTTCATCCACGTAAGCATAGTCGAATATCTGTTGGGGGTAAAGGCTGGAAAACACCTCGCGAATCCGGGAGATAACAACCTGATTTTTATTTGAGGGAAGACGGATGATGATTTCACCCGCTGTTTCATCTGCATGAAAGAGAACGATAGGGTAGATCCGGGAATGAATCGAATTCGTGTTCCAATCCTCGACTATCCCGATGATACGGTAAGCCTTGTCACTTCGAAAAAGGAATTGACCTACCGGATCTTTGAGTCCGATATTCCGGGCAGCCGTTTCATTGATGAGGACAGCTTCTTTATCCGCAGTCCTTCCGTATTCGAAATTTCTTCCGGCTATGAGATTGAGCTCCATGGTGGGGATGAAATCTTCATCAACCTCAAGAGACTGAACAATCTTACCTTGTTCTTCCCTTTGTCCTTCGATCTGGATGGTTGAGATACTTCGATTCTGAGACGAAGGGAAGCTATCCACAGAGGATACAGCCAGGGCTCCGGTTCGGCTTATAATTTGTTCCTTGACCATAGGAGCATTTTCAAGGCGGGATGCCTCACGGTTGTTGACCACAATGAGATTGTCTTTGTTAAAGCCCAGGTCTTTGGTTTTAGAGTAGCGGACTTGTTTAAAGACAACTATAGTGCAAACGATCAGGACACTGGCGATGAAAAACTGAGTGCCAACCAGGATTCTTCGCAGCCCTGATTTGGAAGGTCCACGGGGAACTCCTGATCGAAAGATAACAGCAGCCTGGAACCGGGATAGAAAAAGGGCCGGGTAGGAACCTGCAAAAAAGCCTACAATGATGACCATGGCAGCTACAGTGGGAAGAATCCATGGCGTGGACAGGACGTTCAGGTTGAGAGCTTTTCCAAGATAAATGTCAAGTCGGGGTTTAAATAAAGAAAACAGGATGAGACCTAATCCCATAGCAATTGTGGTGAGAAGAAGGGATTCCATGAGGAATTGTTTGACCAGATGAGAACGGGAAGCTCCACAAGTCTTGCGAATGCCGACTTCCTTCAATCTGCCGGAGATTTTTGCCGTAGATAGATTGATAAAATTGATAGCGGCGATTATCAGGATGAGAAGCGCCACACCGGAAAAGATATACAGCCGTGAGATATCGCCTGAGTTGTCCAGGTCATTGTTCATACCGCGGGCTGCGTAATTAATGTAGATTTTATCAAGCGGCTGCAGGTAATATGAGGCATCCTTCTCATCTTCGTTGAGATGGGATCGGGCCACTTCCGTTATTTTTTCATTGACGACAGCAGGGTCAGCGCCTTTTTGGAGTCTCACAAAGGTCGTTACAGTACCCCAGCTGTTCCATTGCTCGGCAGCTTCCCCATAGGTTTTAAGGAGTGAGGCTAAGGATGCGATCATTGGTGTCCTGAGGACGGTATTGGATGGCATTTTTTTCATAATTCCTGTGACATGGAACTCAAGAGTATTCTGGAATGTCAGACGGAGAGTTTTTCCGATGGGATTCTCATCGCCAAAATATTTCCGGGCTAAGGTTTCGTCAATAATGACAGTAAACGGTGCTTCGAGGGCTGATTTGAGATCGCCGTGAAGAAGAGGGATATCAAAAACCTCCAGGATCTCCTGTTCGGCAAAAAGCATCAGATTTTCCCTATAATGTCTATCTTCAATTTGCACAGGAAAATTATGCTGGTTCAGCAATCGGATGCTCTCCTCGATTTCAGGTACGGATTCTTCCACGGCAGGTCCGAATGGAGGAGCCACGATAGCATTGAGAAGCACTTGGCCTCCATAGGGAATACGCCCGTTGATCCTATAAATGCGGTCCTTGTTCGGGTGCATCGTTTCAAAGCTTAGCTCATGAATGACATAGCTGGCCATAAGCAAGCATGCAGCCAAACCGACAGCCAGACCGATGATATTAAGGATTGCATATCTTTTCTGCCTGATGATATTTCGATAAGCCAGTTTAAAATAACTTTTTATCATGCTGGTACTCCCATAAACGAAATTTACGGCAAACATAGGTATGGATTTCAAAACTTGCGACCAGTACCAGGAGCAGGCTGATCGCTTTCCATATTCCTTTGCCATCTCCTGAAAAATTTCTTCATAATCTCCAACAACGGATGGTCCTGACAGCCTGGACAGTAACCAGGAAGCTGCGGAAGGGGGCTTTGTGCTTTTCATTTCTTTTTCGTTAATTTCCGTTACTTAGTTCAGGGATGGCCTTCCATAATTTGATCTGGTGCTCTCGCGTAGCCTCCAAAGCAGCTTTTCCCTCAGAGGTAAGTCTGTAATAGGCTTTGCTTCGGCCGCCTCTCTTTGGTGTCGGATCTCCCGATCGTTTCATCAGGTATTCTTTGCGGACCAGCTGATCCAATGCAAAGTACAGACCCCCCATGGTGTAGGACTTCCCAAAAATCTTTGAGACATCATGATTGATAGGCACACCATAGGCATTATCTTTGAGTTTCAGAACCGAGATAAGGATAGCTTCTTCAAGCCTTGTCAATAAATCCATTTTGCCTCCATATCTATTTGATTCCAATATATTATAGAAAGAAAGCATTAAAAGTCAATGTTTTTTTGGAGTTGAAAGGGATTTTTTATTTTTCCAGATTAAACCTTTCTTCATAATTTGCCGTTTAACAAAATGACGGAAATGAGAGTAAAATGGTTGGCGCGATATCACCACAGAGAAAGGTAAAAAAAACCGGATGGATGAAGAAGCCATTATCGAGAAATGCAAACGAGGTGATTTGATGGCTTATCGAATGATCTACGAGCGTTATGAACAGCCGTTCCTGCGTACAGCGTTCCGCATGCTGGGACGGCAGCAGGAAGCCGAAGATGCTGTCCAGGACACATTCCTCAAGCTCTACCGCGGAATACATCACTACAGGTCCGGCACAAGATTCAGTTCCTACATTTTCCGGATTCTCATCAACTCCTGTTATGATGTGCTCAGAAAAAGAAGTCCGGAGGTATCGCTTGATCTCAATAAGGCAGGGCATTACCACCAGCCATCCGGCGAAACCCGCCACTCCATCAAAGAGGCCATTGCTGCCCTTCCGGATCAAATGCGAGCTTGTTTTGTTCTCTTCGCAATAGAAGGATTCAAACAGGAAGAGATCGCCGAAGTTCTGGAAATCAAGGTCGGAACCGTAAAGGCCACCATCCACTGGGCCAAGGCCAGGCTCCGTACGCGGCTTTCTGCGTCTCGCAAGGAGGAAACAGAATGAGCTGCAAGGAACTCGAAAGATACGACCGTGGTGAGATGGACGAGGCCGAATTCATGCGGCATGCGGCATCCTGCCCGGTTTGCCGAAAGGCGCTTCAACTTGATGAGGAGGTCATGTCTCTGGTTAAATCCCTCAGACAGCCTGTCGAAGCTTCTCATCTTTGGAGCCGCATCGAGGAGGTCCTCTGTGAAGAGAGGGCTGAAGAACAGCAGCTCGTACAAGAATCACAGGTGAAAAAGAAACAAAAGAGTGGGCGTTTCTCCTTCCGATGGATATTCCTGCGGTTTGTTCCTGCAGCAGCAGCACTTCTTATTGTCGTTGGAATCGGAGTCTACTTCGGTTTAAAAAGCTCTGCCCCATCCTCTGGTCTTCTGGCTCAGAAAGCTCTGGCTCGAGTGGAGAAAAAAGAACAGGAATATATGAGAGCTATCAAGGGTCTGGAAAAACAGGCTCTTCCTCAAATGGCTGATCTAAGTCTGGATTTTTTGTTTCTCTACCGAACCCGTCTCGAGACCATCGATGCCCAGATCGAGCAGTGCCGGGAGGCTTTAGCATTGAATCCTGCCAATGCCCATATCCGTCGATATTTGATTGCTGCCCTCCAGGAAAAGAAAGAAACCCTGGCTGAGGTCTTAGGCCTGGAGGATGAAGACACAAAACCAAGGAGGTCAATATGAAAAAATACAGTCGGTTAATGCCGTTCCTTTGGATATGCGTATTTCTTGTGGCCCTATCCTCTTCCGAGGCAAACACCGTTTTCAAAAACAAACAATCCCGGGCGTTCAGCAAATCAGCATCCACAGCACCCGGAAAAACGCTCTATATCGATACATACTCTGCAGACCTTACGATCACCACATCAAATGAAAATGCCGTAACGGTCGAGGCAAAGGTTGAAGTGAGCGATAAGGATGAGGAGATTGTCAGATATTTCCTGGATGAGACACAGCTTTTTCTTGAACCTTATGCCGACGGTCTCAAGCTGAGGGTGAGTTCTCCGATGGATGAACTCCGCAAGCCTGGAAAACCCCCAAAGGAGGGAATCTACCGCCGCTTTTACAGGGGAAATAAATTCGTATTTAAATTGTCTTATTCGGCCCGGTTGACCGTTCGCATCCCGGCCCGGCATAATCTTGAAGTGGAAAATGCATACGGAAATATCCATATTGGAGGAGTGAGTGGAAATTTCCACGTGGTCAACCGTTCAGGAAAAGTCAGGCTGGATGGGTGCGGTGGTGAGCTCGAGCTCCGCAACAGCTACGGTCCTGTGGAGATTCCTGTTTTCAAAGGCCCTGTAAGCATCAATAATCCTAGCGGCGAGGTCGAGGTGAAAGATGTAGAGGGCGATGTCTCTGTTGAGAACAGCTATGCACCGGTGCGTTTCAACACTATCGGAGGGAACCTCATTATCAGCTCAAAAAGCGGGAAAGTGACAGGAAGTAACGTCGGGGGAGACTGCGAGATAACCTCCTCATATGATGAAATTGATGTAAAGGAAGTAAAGGGGCGCCTTACCATCAAAGGCCCGAGCTGTAAAGTCACTGCACAGGATATAGCATTGGATGCCCATATCGAAAACAGCTACAGCCCGGTGTTCGTGACCCGAGTAGGGGGAATCCTCAGAATAAAGGGCGGCTCCAGTGCCGTAACAGCGGATGATATCGGCGGAGATACTTTCATACGCAGTTCCTACGATGACATTGTTCTTTCGAACGTTCGCGGCTCGGCTGAAATCGAGGGTCCTTCATCATCCGTTTCTGTCCGCGAGGTCGAGGGGAACGTTACTATCGCTTCTTCCTACAACAGCGTGATTGTTGCTGGTGTCGGAGGATGGCTGGATGTGCGTTCACAGTCTGCCGGTGTCAAAGCTTCTGATATCAAGAAAGACGCCTCAATTGTCACGTCTTACGACCGTGTAGAAATCTTCGGAGTCGGAGGGAACTTAAGAGTTGACGGAAGCTCCACCAGTATTAAGGCCGAGGATATCTCCGGGGATGTGAGCACTAAAAATTCCTATGAAAGTGTGGTTCTCCACCGCACCTCAGGGTCGATCGAGGTCCACGGAAGCAGCAGTCGAATAGAGGTCGGGCAGATCAGGAACCTGCCAAAGGGCAGCCGGATTGAGCTTATCACAACTTATGAGCCTGTTATCCTCACACTTCCGGAAGATGCGGACGTGGTCATTTCTGTGCTTCCGGGAGGAAAAATCTCCTCGGAATTCCCGGTTTATCATGTAAAATCACAAACACAGAAGCTCGATGCTGAACGAGCCAAGGGAGGCGTAACTGTCTACATCCAGACAAGCGGGAGTATAAACATCAAGAGCAACAGGTAGAATTAAGTTTTTTTCTTTGCTGTCAGTCCCATAATCAGAGCAAGAACGAACAAAATACCTGCCATAACAGCCGCAAGGGGGAGGCTCTGCTGGACTGTTTTACCTACACTCATGTTTCCTATGATCTTAGGAACAAATGTAGCGCCTAGTAAGCCTACGGCAAAAACAATACCGAAAATGCTTCCGTAAAGGCTTGGCTCGAATTTCGAAAAGGTGACTCCCACGATGGTCGGGAATATAGGAGCAAATGCCAATCCCGCAATGACAATGGCTATAATGGCCAGAAAGGGAGTGTTGGTGAATATCATAAGAATGATGGCTCCCAAAGAGATCAGAGCCATGACGGAGATGACTTTAGTCCCAATGGCAGTAAGATTCTTTACAGTGGAAGAGAGGAACCGTCCCAGCATCATGGCCACACCGAAGACGCTGAGGACCAGGCCGGCATGGAACGCAGCCTTGAGATCATTGTTTTTCCCGAAAATCTGTTCCATAAGCGTCCTTATCCAGGTCCCCATGGATATCTCCAGAGACATGTAGCAGAACAGGGCTAAAGCTGCGATCAGAACAGCTCCTTTGCCCAGGACCTTAAAGGCCATCGAGAGTTTGTATCCTGTGGCGACTTGAGGATAGGTTGTTGTGAGGGCAAAAATGAGAAAAACAAGGACCAGTGCACCCAGAATGGACAGTGAAGTGCTGTAAGTCAGGCCCAGATTGGTCAGGAAAAATACGAAAAGGAAAGGAGTGATCACATATCCCAAACCAAAAAAAGCGTTCCCGAAATTGCTGGCTCGGGCCGGGTCTTCGCCTTTGAACAGGACCACCGGAATGAGAGTGTTACCCACAGTATTCAAAGACATCGCCCCTACACCCAGAAGAATACAGGCGATAAGTGCCAGTCCGAAACTTGAGGCAAAAGCAAGGAGAAACATACTGGCACTGGTGACAATAAATCCCAGAATAGCAATGGGCTTGTAACCGAGTTTGTCCACCAGAGGGCCGATTATGAGCTGGACAATGCAGCCGGTTAAAAATAAGCCCATGACGAGTGAACCAAACTGTGCTTCGTTGATTCCCAGTGACTCCATGAGTTCGACTGAAATGGAGCCGAGGATGATAAAGCATATGGCCAGTGTAAACACGGCCATTAAGGCAACAACTGCTGTCATTTTTTTCATAGGTTTCCCTCCATATGAACCTTTTTTATAGTGAATATCACAAAAAAAAATATGAGTCAAAGTGAAATTATCTGGTAAAATTAGATAAAAGGGATAAGTGGGAGGAGAAATGATAATGAACAAGGAGCAGAGATGGCCAAAACAAAAAATCCTTTCATGCAAAAATGAAGCTGAAAACCATCTCAGAAACGAACTGCTTCCCTTCTGGATGGACCGGTGTGTGGACCGTGTTCACGGAGGATTTATCACACATTTTAATGAAAAAGGTCAGGACACAGGGGCGGATGAGAAGTCTTTGATTGCCCAGACCCGCACTATCTATACTATGGCATCAGCTCACCGGGCAGGATACGGGAATGGGGATTGCGGAAAATTCGCAAGGCACGGCGTTGATTTTTTGATCGACAGGATGTGGGACGAGAAGTACGGAGGTTTTTACTGGATGGCTGACCGAAAAGGATTGATAAAGATAGACAAGAAGATTCTCTATGGTTTGAGCTTTTCCATCTACGCCCTCAGCGAATACACTCTGGCAACGGGTGACCCGCGAGGGATTGAATATGCGGAAAAAGTGTTTGACCTTATACAAAAATATTCCACGGACACCATGTTCGGCGGGTATTTTGAGATGTTTGAAAGAAATTGGGACTTATGTGGTCCCGGCTCCGGCGGAGGGGACAGGAAGACACTGGACTTTCACATGCATTTTATGGAAGCACTGACCACTCTGTATGAATGCACGAAAAAGCAAGTTCACTTAAGAAAGCTTAAGGATGTGATAGACACTCTCACACAGCGAATGCTCCATCCTGAATATGCGACCGGAATACCTCAGTTTTGGAAGGACTGGATAAGGGCTCCCCAGATCAAGTTTGATATCGTATGGGGATGGGACAGGTTCGGAGATACTCAGGCTAAGGTTCATTCTGACGATAACACGAGTTACGGGCATAATGTTGAATGCGCATGGCTTTTGCTGCATGCCCTTGAAATTATGGGGCAGGATCATAAACCTTATTTTAATATCATAAAGAAACAGCTTGATCATACTTTAGAGAACGGTATTGACTGGAAATACGGGGGAGTTTATGTGGAAGGGAGTCATGCAGGGGGTGTGTATGACAGAGAAAAAGAATTCTGGCAGCAGGCTGAAGTGATGATCGGCATGCTGGACGGATGCCTTTATTTTAGGGAGGAAAAGTACTGGGATGCTTATGAAAATGTCCATGGTTTTGTTTTCAATAAAATGATCAATCATAAGGTCGGAGAATGGTATCCGCTCTTAACGAGGGAAGGAAAACCCGTATGGAATCATATGAGCCACTCGTGGAAGGTAAACTATCACACGGTTCGATGTGTGATCCAATGCATTGACCGTATGGATAAGATGTTATCACCATGAAGAGACAAAATTTGATTGGAACTTTTATGACTGAGAATCGTATAATAGAGTGAAAACAAAGAGAGAAGTCTATATAAAAACAAAGGAGAGACTGATGAAAAGAGCACTATACTTTTTTGTATTGTTCACTTTTGTTCTCACGTTGTTTCCTGCGGCACTGCTCTGCCAGGATGCGGACATCACAGGAAGATGGGAAGGGACGACCTATGTCCCGGACCAGGGTGAGGATGGCCTGATTTTGATTATCGAGAAAACAGAAGGTGTGTACAAGGTCACTATTTCAGATACTTTTGGCATGACAGAGGGAGTGGAAGCTGATGATGTAAGTTTTGAAGAGGGGACACTGAGTTTTAATTTTTCAATCTCTGATGGATACGAAGACATGATGGTATGGATCACTCTGGAGGTTAACGGTGATAAGATGAGCGGCTACTGGGAAACGGCTGATGGAGGCCGGGATACCATAGAGATGGCTCGGAAGTAAAAAAGCAAATAAGACAAGCTCCTTTTATCAAGAGGAGTGGTCATGGATGATCTTCCATCCTGAAGGGAAGCGTTTAAAGATAATCGTGAATACGCCGTTGGCGGCTGTATCTTCCTGTTTGACCATCCACCTGCCTATAGCGTAGGCTGAGTCCGCACTGAGGACTTTGATCTTTATATCGGAAAAAGTGAGTGTTCCCATCTTTTCTCCCGCATAATTTGTTTTGTAGCGGTTTAAAAGAGTCTCCCATCCGTAGAGCCTCTGGTCTCCGGATTGAAATGTCAGGTCTTCCGACTGCCAGTATTCAGCCATGAATCCCTCGATATCATGATCGTTCCAGGCTGTCTGCTGCCGCTCTATGATGGAGTTTAGGGTGTCTTGAATGGAATGCTCGTCAGGTATTGACCGGGAACATGATATGAATATCCAAAGAAAAACAGAAAACAGGATGCCTGTTTTTTTCATATTTGCCTCTCCTCTTTTATTTCCTTTTATTATTCAGTTCATTCCAGAGATGGAACCTTCCTCTTCTTAAGGATTTTTTTTATTTGGAGCTTTTCCCCTGAAGACTTCCCAGCGGTATGTCTTTTCTATTTTGGTTATTTCAGTGTCATTTGAGCGGCTTTCGCTGACCTTTCCCTCGCCCCCGAAATGATGAACTCCATTGCTGAAAGTGACGATGAATTCTTCGGGGATCTCCATGTCAGACTCAGGGGGATTTACTTTTTTCCCTAAAACAGGTCTTAAGGCCAGAGTGCGTTTTTTGCCGTCTTCCCATGTGTACCGGATATCCACTTCAGGTATAACGGCAAATGTGACGGTTTTGGTCTCAATGTTAAAGTAGTAGGGAATAAGAAAAGGGGAGAAAATGGTGAACTTTTTTTGGTCTTGTTCACGGGTAAAGGTCATAGGTGGTATCCCCGGTGTGAAGACCTGAGGGGCTGAGCCGGTCTTGACTTTGTGGGTGTCTTTATGTTCGAACACTTCCTCGGCTTTGAAGCTGAGGATGACCGGTGTCTGGCATTGATAGGTGGCTGAGCCGTAAGGCCCTAATCCGGGAAGGGCCATGGGCGGGCTGGCTGAGAAACCATCAGTGGTAAAGGGAAATCGGACTGTGGCCTCATAGTGGTGTGTTTGGATCGTGTCTTCTCCTTTGGAGGAATGCTTGTAGTAATAGGTATCTTTATAATGCACGATCGCGCCTGTTTGAAGGCATTCTCCCGCATCCACATAGATCTGGAAAGAGGCTTTCTGGACATTCCGCCTGTTATGGTTGGCAATGGTCAGTTTGAGGTATTTAAAATCTTCTTCCTCAAAATTTGTGCAGAAAGAGCGCTCTTCTTTTTCCGACCAGTCTTCGCACCGCTTATCTTCATATTCCTCAGAGATGATGGCTTGAATGGTGAGATCGGAGTTTTTAAGGATTTCCCTGAGGTCGATCAGGACATGCGGCATCGTTTCTTTGGCGACCTTGTTTTCCAGCTCCATGTAGCAGGCTCCAAGCGGAGGGATGTTGATGGTCACAGGCTTTGATTTATCTATTTCTATTTTGCAGGCATCGTGTTCAGAATAGACAAGCAGTGCCTCCGGGTAAATTTGGAAGCTTTCAGAACAATCGGGAAGCAGGGCTTCTTTATAATTCAAGAGAGCGAATTCTTTAAATACGTTCTTAAAATCCCCGGGCAGGTTGGATTCTACGGCATCCAGTGCGACTTGGCTTTCACAGGAAGCCCAGATTTTTCCGATGAGAAGGTCATTGCCAGGGTCTCTTACTTTGGTGAGATAATAAGGGAAGATGTAGATTCCGTACATATGATCATCTCCATTATCATCAATGCTTCTGAGCGAGTTATCGCCTTCATCAAAAGCATCGCCGACATAGGCATGCTCCGTATTCCAGCTGGAATCAATGAGATCCTCTGCCCAGACAGCCGTGGCTTCGCTCCACCAGTCGTCCTCGTAGGCATCCCATGCATGCTGGAACGCATGAAACAGCTCATGTGCCAGGGTAGCACCAAGCTCATCTCCGGTGAGGCCCCCATCGATCATGATATGTGACGGAGAGGGGCTGTTAGCTGTGTAACTGTCAAGTTCAACCTTGCACCAGCCGTCATCTCCTTCGACATCTGTTGCTGATACCAGATAAATGTCCAGACGGCCGTCCCCTCCTATATCCCTGTTTCGATCTCCAAAGGTGAGAAGAGCATCAGAAGGAGGTTCCCTTTTCATGATATCCAGGAATTGATTGTACATGTCATAATGGATAAGAAGATGGCGGGCTTCTTCCGCAGTACCGTCATTTCCTCTGTGATACCAGAGGCGGATTTTATCCGATACATCGAGCGGCAGAAGACCTTCCGGGCGTTTTTCCTCTTGTGCAAACAGCAGATTGGAATATCCGGAAGAAGTTTTTCGGGAGGCACGGGTTTGGTTTTCTTTCAGGTTAAAAATGCTGTCCGGATGATCGGGGCGGACAAGATAGGGATGAAGACGGTCAATGGTTTCCGGCTTCAACTGCACCCTTTCCCTGTTAAAAGCTTTAAACACAGAGGTGCCGCATTTAATGGGCTTGGGACTTTGATATTTTTTCGGGAGTTTCTCAGGCTCGAACAAGCGCTGGAACCTGAGTGTCCAGGCCGTGTCCTTGTCCAGGCGGCCGGCTTCTTCATCTTCTGCGATAAGAGCAAGGGAGGAAGGGATCTTTTTTCTTGCTGGTTCCGGTTTTTTTTCTTTGACTTTTTCTTCGATCCGGGGCGGTTCTTCCTCTTTTACATTTTTTACATTTTCGGTTTTTCGGCAGGAAGACCATAACATGATGGCCCCACCCAGAATCACAATCAAACATACCTTTATTTTAGGATTGTTGTTAAGCATAGTATGATACCTTTTTCCCAAGCCTTTTTGTATTTCGAATGATTTTCCGAATTTTCCTTCCAATGCTTGAAAAATTCAATTTACCTTAATTATTCACAAGTCGAGGTTGCTGCAGATGCGAGGCACAGGGTGCGAAGCTGTGGTCCTTCACCGCGAGTATCCTGTAACGAAGCAGATGCAGTGAGATCGGCTTGCCTTAATGGTAAAAAAATGGCGATTAAAATGAAAGCAAAAAAATAAAAACATTTCAGTTGTCACTTTTTTTTAAAAGCATGTATATCCTTAAAACCAAAGCAAAAAAATGAACATCGCCATTTTTTTATGAATAGTCAAGGTATATCACAATGAAAAAAAGAGGGCAATCTCTGTCGTTTCAAAAAGCAGTTCTGTTAGGATTATCCGCTGTGAATAATTTTGACATGAAGCGTTTCATTCTTATATTCTTTAAATATATAACGAAAGAGATTTCTATAGTATGATGGATACACAAAAAAACAAAAGATGAATTTTTGCCTATAAGAAGATCAAACCATGATCAAACAGATATCAAAAGAACTCAAGCACCACATACCTTTCACCAGTTTTGGCGCATTGACCGGTATCCTGGTTATCTTTGTTTCTTTAAAAATGCCAAAGAACATTTCCTATAATATTTTTTATGTTCTTCATCCCATTCATGTGGTTCTCAGTGCGATGGTAACAGCATCCATTTATAAACTCCATACCTGCGGGCGTTTTAATAAAAAGTGCCTTAAAGGTCAATGCAACCTCTGGGTTTTAATATTGATTGGTTATGTGGGATCTGTTGGGATTGCCACTCTTAGTGATTCCGTCATTCCTTTCTTAGGGGAGACCTTATTGAACATGCCTCACCGCGGGATCCATCTCGGATTTATAGAGAAATGGTGGCTGGTGAATCCACTGGCAGTTGTGGGAGTCATATTTGCTTATTTTAAACCAACCACGAAAGTTCCTCACGCCGGTCATGTTCTGCTCAGCACATGGTCTTCCCTGTTCCACATTCTCATGGCCGTGGGGGCTACGCTACAGTGGTTTTCCTATATTGCCATATTCGTGTTTTTGTTTATTGCTGTCTGGATTCCCTGTTGTCTGAGTGATATCGTGTTCCCGCTCTTGTTTGTGAAGGAGCAGACCTCAAAGCAGGGGCAAAGATAATCTTTATCCCATCCAGAATCCCTTTCTATGAGAGATGCAGAGCACTTTTTTACAGTTGAGGCAGAAATAGATATATCGTTTTCCCAATATGCTTTGTACCCGCCGCAAACCTAAGGTAGTGACAGGGGCACTGCAGTGAGGGCAAATGGGTGTGACATCATTTTTTTCTATACTATCGATCATTGTATCCTCCAGAATAAATACGCCTTGGACTCTCAGATTATTCATCTATGAGTCGGTTTGCAAGCCTTCAGAGCGGCTCTGGCAAATCCTGTTGATTCCTTGAGATACGAATCATTAAGAAAAGAGTGGTGACTTTGTTAGAGGTCTACTCTAAGGCCTAAAGCCCAGGCACTGTCTGAGAAAAAGGAAAATTCAGAAGTGAAAGCGATGCCGTGACTCAGGTAGTAGTCAAATCCGAGAAACATGCTGAAAAAACCCCGGCTTTTGAGATCCACTTCCTCTTCAAGAGGCAGGGTAGCCTTTCCCAACAGCTTGTTTGCCTTGAATCCCATGTAGCCTGCAAAACGAAATATCCTGACTCCAAAGTCAACCGCCCCTTGAAGTTTGGTCAGACTGAAATCAGAAGAGCCTGAATTGTTGAGCGGCTCGAGACGGGCGATTTGAAAATCAAATCCGGTGCTTCCCTTTATGTTGATGTGTTCTCCGTTTTCTTCTTCAATATCCACCATACCGGTTAATGTGTATTTGAAGCCTCCGCCGTAGTAAATATTATTCTCAGTAGAAAAAAAGCTGTTTGGAAAATCAGAAGTCCCCACAAATCCATACAGATTCAAGCACCGGGATGGGCTGTATCTAAAAGTCGCTTTAAGGATTTCTCTTTCCACTTTTTCTTTAATGCCATCAAACTTGAAGGTCCTGGATAGGTTGACATAAGAGAAGGAAAGCGATGTTCCGCCTTTGGACGGCACTGTGACTCCGCTGTCTATGTCCTGGGAGAATACAAGACAGGGAAGCATGACAATAAGAACAACGGAGAGTAAAAATTTCATGGCTTTTTCCTTTGACTCATATTTTTAATTTTCACCTTTTATTAGTGTAAACGGAAAACATCTGGAAATGGTTCACGCAAAAAACAACCTTTTTTTTTCATCTCCCGTATATATAATTGAAAGACCTTGCCCATATAATAAAATAAGGATTTATCATGATCAAAAGTTATCTAAAGAGCGCTTTCCGAAATATAAAAAAATTCAAATCCTATTCTTTTATCAATATTTTTGGGCTGGCCATAGGAATGGCCTGCTGTATTTTGATTGTGCTTTTTGTTCAGGATGAATTGAGTTATGACCGTTATCATGAGAAAGCCGACCGGATTTACAGATTGGTGGACGGCTTTGATGTAGAGGGAGGATTGAGCCGCTATTATGCTCTCTCTTCAGCTCCTTTTGCTCCGGCTTTGAAAAGAGAATTTCCTGAAGTTGAGGATGCCGTGAGGATTTTTCCCGGGCGGAGGAGAATGGTGGAGTATGAGGATAAAAGGTTTTATGAAGATCATTTGTTTTTTTCAGATGCGTCTCTTTTTAATGTTTTCAGTTTTCCCTTGATAAAAGGAGATCCTGAAAAAGCCCTGGAGTCTCCCCAAACCATTGTGATATCAGAAGAAATCGCCTCAAAATACTTTGGAACGGATGAGCCTGTCAACAAGACTTTAAAGGTCAATAATCAGGATTTTTTCGTAACCGGTGTTATGGAGGATATGCCGGAAAATTCACATTTTCATGCAGACATGTTTGCCTCCTTAAAGACGCTGGAACAAATTCCGTCTGTTCAAGAACGCTATTTTGAAAGTTGGGCCCGCCATGAATTTTATACTTATTTGCTGCTTCAGGACGGATTTCCTGCTGAAAATCTGGAAGCGAAACTTCCCGGATTTATTGAACAGCATGCGGCAGCGCAGATAAAGTCCACTCTGGGAGGGCGTTTGTATTCCCGTTTACAGCCTTTGAGAAGCATCCATCTTTATTCTCATCTGCAGGCGGAACTGAGTCCAAATGGAGATATAAAGTATGTGACTATCTTTTCAATCATTGCTTTTTTTATCCTTATGATTGCCTGTGTTAATTTCGTCAATCTGGCCACTGCACGCTCTTCGAACCGTTCCAGGGAAGTGGGCTTAAGAAAAGTGGTAGGGGCAACGAGGAATCAGATTATCACACAGTTCTTGAGCGAATCTCTTTTGTTCACAGTGTTTGCTTTAGGGCTTTCTTTGATCCTGGTTAAAGCAGCACTTCCCTTTTTCAATTCATTGACCGGCAAAGGAATTGGATTAAATTTTTTTACCAATTTGATCTTACTCGGAGGCCTTTTCTTTATTTTGATTTTTGTGGGAGTGGTCTCAGGTAGCTATCCGGCTTTTTTTATCTCCCGATTTCAGCCTGTCAGTGTGTTGAGACAAAATAAAAAAATAGGATCCCGGAGCTCTTTTTTTAGAAAAGGATTGGTTGTCTTTCAGTTCAGTGTCTCAATCATTTTGATTGTATCGACGGTTGTTGTTTTGAACCAACTCGATTTTTTAAGAAACAGAAAACTGGGATTTGACAAAGAGCATGTGGTTGTCATTCCCATCCGATCCCACCAGATCAGAACCCGCTCAGAAGCCATCAAAGCAGAGCTGATGGAGAATCCGAATATCGTCTCAGCAACAGTGACCATCGGAGTTCCCGGGGGAGTGGTTGCCGGAGACGCCATAAAACTGGTTACAGAAGAAGGGGAAAAAACCCTGTCCTTGAATATGATCTATACCGACCATGACTACATAAAAACCATGGGGATGGAAATCATCAAAGGAAGAGATTTTTCAAAACAGATGAACACAGATACGACACAGGCATTCATAATAAATGAAGCGGCTGTCAGGAAGCTGGAGCTGGAAGATCCTTTAAAGACCCGGTTTGCATGGGATGATAAAAAAGGGAGGGTTATCGGAGTGGTCAAAAACTTTCAGTTCCAATCGCTCAGAAATGAGATCAATCCATTGGTTATACATATCTGGCCGCAGAACACCTTTGTTTTTGCTGTTCGAGTTCGTCCGGATAATATCGATCAAACCCTGAATTTTCTTAA